>Ga0310038_10003745_pt1 | contig 10902 bp, 11 predicted proteins | sample Sb_taG_6_FD_200461 | JGI IMG/M metagenome (GOLD analysis project Ga0310038, IMG submission 200461) | Peat soil microbial communities from Weissenstadt, Germany - Sb_50d_4_PS metaG (v2) (version 2) | ecosystem: Environmental > Terrestrial > Soil > Wetlands > Peat | place: Germany: Weissenstadt... | reverse complement strand
TCAACCCCTGCGCGTGGCGATCAACAGCTACCGCGCGGGCGGCGGAGGCGGCTACTCAATGCTGCGCGGGGCTAAGGTCGTGTGGCGGTCGAGCGAAGAGGTCCGCGAGATGATCATCCGCTACTACACCGCGCGCGGAACTTTGAAGTCGTCAGCCACAGGCAACTGGCGCGTCATCCCCGAGGAAGCGCATCAGGAAGTAGTCCGCGAGGCGATGGAAGAAGCCGCGCGGCCGCGGTTGAAGTAAGGCCCTTAAGGAAGCCAGCGAACCTGGTTGCGCAAGTCCTCAGGATCCCAGTTCAACCACACGATCAACAGCCTGTCGATCGTCGCGCCAATGGACCGGGACGAGGGAATCAGAAGCACGCCGGGAGATGGGTGCAGCGCGATGAAGTCCTGGAAGTGGTCCTGCATCGTTCCCACATCGCGCGTGACAAGCACTCGGCCGGCCTCAGCGGTAATCCGCAACACTTCCAGATCGGAGGCGCCGTCCGGAATCACGCCGGCGGCATCCCGGAAATCGACGGATGGTTCGCGGCGCCGCAGACCTCTGCCGATGTCCGGATCGATGTCGGCGTCAGCTTGAAAAGCAATCTTCAAGAGGACTTTGGGGACGGAGGGTTGTTCACCGCCTCAAAGCACTCCAACATCCTGGCAGGCATCGGGTACTGAGCCTTGATTTCCTCGAACAGGCGGTCCTGGTCCTTCAGGTAGGCCTCGACCTCGGTGGGATGGTCCAGCATGAAGGCGATCGCTCCATACACCTTGGCCAGCGATCCGATGCTTGGATAAGCGTCGAAAATCGCCTCGGCCGACCGGCCTTGCCGAAAGTCGTGGAACAGAACGTCCAGGCCGATGCGGGTACCGGCTACATAGTAGCCGCCGTTGCGGATTTCCACGTATTCGTTGGTCGCCATAGGAGACTCCACTACTTATTTTACTCCGAAGCCAGATCGTAGCGCTCGAAACCGCACGCGCCGAAGTGGCACGCCTGAAGTTATCTACAACAGCGATTTCACGAAGCTGATGATCTCAGGCTCCGTCCAGTTCCGGTCGGAAATGATTTTCGCCGCGACCACGCCATTCTTGTCGATGATATAGGACTCCGGAATCTGGAACGTTCCATATTTAAAGCCGATCTCCCGATCCGGATCCCGCGCGGTTTCGAAACCAACGTCAAATTGCCGCAGGAACGCCCGATAGGCCTGTTCGTTGGTGTCAATGCTAATGCCCAGGACCACCACGCCAGACTTCCGCAACACGTTTTGAAAAGCGTTGAGCGAGGGCGTCTCCTGAATGCAGGGAGCGCACCAGCTCGCCCAGAAGTTCACGACGAGGACCCGGCCCCGGAAATCCTTCGTGGTCCATCGTGCGCCCCTCTCGGTGGTGACCGTGAAATCCGGTGCGACGTCGCCGGCAACCGTGATGTGAGGATCACGGATCGCATTGGCAGTGAGCCCGATTAGGGAAACGGTCATGACGACAACGCCGATTCCCAACGCAAGGTCAACGGTTCTGTAAGGAATTCTGAGCAAGTCATTGGACGCGCGACCAGCCGAAATTCTTCCCTGCCTGTGGACGAATCTGTGGAAAGCATGTGCAAGGCCGAAATTTGCGCCGGTCCCGTAAACTAGGTACCGTATGCCCATGGCGACGATTCCCGACCTAGCATTTGAAAAGGGACTCCCCGCAAATGTAGACGCCGAGCGCTTCGTGCTCGGCCAGATTCTGCTGAACGACACGCTGTATCTCCAGGTCGCCGGCGCCCTCGAGCCCAGCGATTTCAGCCTCGAAAAACACCGCCGCATCTTCGCGCGGATGAAGGATCTCTACGACCGCGCCGAGCGCATCGACCGCGTGACCCTGGCCGACGAGCTGATGAAGCAGGGCCAGCTCGAATCCGTCGACGGCCTGGCGTACCTGGTTTCGCTCGACGACGGCCTGCCGGAGATCGCCAACCTCGACAGCTACGTCCGCATCGTCAAGGACAAAGCCACGCTGCGCAAGCTGATCTTCAGCGCCCAGAGCCTGATCAACCGCTGCCTGATCGGCGAGGAGGAGCCCGACCAGATTCTGGCCTCCGCCGAAGAATCGCTGCTGAAGCTGGGCGAGGCGCGGTCGCGCGATCAACTCGCCTCGCCCGCCAGCATTGTCGATAAATTCCCCGGCGGCATCGGCGCCTTTCTCGATCCCAGCCAGCGCGTGCGCGGCTTGAGCACCGGCTTCGCCCGCTTCGACGACATGACCGGCGGACTGCACGGCAGCGAGTTGATCATTCTGGCGGCGCGTCCTTCCATGGGCAAAACCGCACTGGCCCTGAATGTCGCGCAACACGTAGCCATGCATCCGAGTATGCGCAAGCCCGTGGCGGTGTTCTCGCTCGAAATGTCGTCGGAGAGCCTGCTCACCCGTTTGCTGTGCGCCGCCGCGCGCGTGGATCAGCACAAGTTCCGTACCGGGTTTCTGAACGCCGAGGAACGCCGCAAGCTGCAGGTTGCTCTGGCCGATCTGACCGAAGCGCCGCTGTATCTGGACGACACCCCCGGTGTCAACCTGATGGACATCCATTCCAAGCTCCGGCGCATGCAGACCGAGCGGGGATTGAGCCTGGTGGTGATCGACTATCTGCAGTTGATGAGCAGCCGCGGGCGCTCGGAGAACCGCAACCAGGAAGTGAGCGCGATGTCCCGCGGCCTGAAGCTCATGGCCAAGGATCTCAACGTGCCCTTCCTGGTGCTGTCGCAATTGAGCCGCGCCTCGGAAATCCGCACCGGCGATCACAAGCCCATCTTGAGCGACCTGCGCGACTCCGGATCGATCGAGCAGGACGCCGATCTGGTGGCCTTCATCCACCGCGAAGAGATTTACAAGAAGGACGACGAAAGCCTGAAGGGCCTGGCCGACCTGATCATCGCCAAGCAACGCAACGGCCCCATCGGCACAGTGCCGCTGCGCTTCCTGGGCCAGTACACGCGCTTCGAAAACCGCGCCGAGGATCTGGGCGACATGCCGGAGTAGCGTTTAAAGTCAACTCGATTCGCGATTCTCCACAGCAGCAACACGGCGCTTAGCACTTGAGGAATTTCCCGGCTTGCAATTCCCCATACCATGACCGGATCGGCTCCTTCATAGTTGTGGATCAGCACGTTGCGCAAGTCGTTCATCTCGCGCCAGGGGATGCTAGGATGTGCGTCACGGAAATCCTGCCCAATTTTCCTCGAAGCTTCGCCCAGAATCTCAAGGTTCCGGCATACGGCGTCCAACAGGATGTGGGCGGGCACAGTACCCTGGTCTCGAAGCGCGGCGCACTCCAGTATTCGCTGGCAGCAATCACGAATGTGCAGGAGGTAAACGCGGGGATTCGGAGCGGTCAAATGGGTTTCGCCTCGGCCAGCACGTGCTCGCGCAGGTAATGGAGACTGCCCGGAGTCACCAGGTCCACCTCGGTGCCCAGCAGATCGCGAAGATCCAAGCGCAGCCCAATCAGATCGAACAGAGTGCGCCCGCTTTCAAACTCCACCAGGAAATCGACGTCACTGGCGCCGGAGCTCTCGCCGCGAGCGACGGAGCCGAACACGCGAATGTCGCGAGCGCCGTATTTGCCCGCCAATTGAAGAATGGCGTCGCGCTTCTCGTGCCGTAGAGTGTCCAAGGTCACCACGCTTCCATTATGGTCAGATTTCTCAGGCCTTCGACAGACGCACCTCAGCTCGCAGGCGCGTCGGTGGGCGCGCGGAATGACCCTTAGTTGTGACCCAAGTGGGCCCTTCAAAATGCCGGAGTCGGTTCCCGCGCGGGCCGAGGAACGCTCATGCCTAATGGCCGGAGCGCTCAGTCGAGAACGCGATAGATGGTTACACAGTCGTTGCGATACACCTGCTGCAACGCCGGATCGGCCTGATGCGCAGCCGCGAGAACTTCTAGATCCTCGAGCCGCACGGGCAAGGAGTAATCTGTGTTGATCCAGTACACATATTTCAATCCGCGCTCCTTCGCGACGGCGCCCAGGTGGCTCCACAGATCGACGATTCCGGAGTGATCTTCGGCATACAACAAACGTGTGAGCAAGGAGCGGCGAATCACGGGATTTCCAGTATAGAGATGCAGCGCGGGATCTTCGTTGGACAGAATCGGCGCATCGCGAGGCGTGTTCTGGATGAGCCACTGGTCGGCGGCTAAAAATTGGGCGTTTCGGAGCCGGTGCTGGACCGCGTTGTCGGGTTGAATCACGGCGGAAACGTAAACCTCCAGAGCTGCCACTCCGACTGCCATGAGACCAAGAACCGCGATCATGCCGCGAGCCACAATGCGGTTTCCGGCGTCGGGCGCGCGCAACCCGGTCTGGAGCATTTTAAGTACATGCTCGCCCTCGTAGACGAGGCCCACCAAGCCCAAGGGGAACAGCGGAAACACGAAGCGTTCGTCCGGCGGGTAGTGCCAAAGGACGAGCATCGCTGCATAAACCACGGCAAACAGAGCATAGAGCTGGCCGTAGCCTTGGCGCAGCATCCGAATCACTCCGGAGATCATGGCAACCGCGATCGCCTCGGCCAGTATCTTAAGCGCCAAGGATGTGGTGAACTTGGGCACGAGCAGGGAACCCAGTCCCCAGAGAAGGCCGTCGGCGTTCTTCCACAACACCAGATGAAGATTGCTCAGGCCGACGTTCGTAAACTCGTACGCAAGGTAGTCGGTGTAGTAGGTGAACATCGGGTCAGTGGTGGCGAGCCTGTGAGCGTGCCCCCAAATCGTCCAGCCAATCACGAACGGCAGCATCCCCGCGGCGAAGCGCAGAGTCGCATCCAGGCGGGTTTTTGGGCCGGCCTTCCTCCAGATGTACAGCAGGGCAACCGGTAAGAGAGCAATGCCGGCGGTACGCGTCAAGTACACCAAGCCGGCTCCGATTCCCACGGCAAGCGCCCAGTTCGCCGAGTTCCCGGGCTTGACGGTGCGCTCCAGCATCAAGAAAACCACCATGGTCATCGCCACAAACAGCGGCTCGGACAACAACTGGCTGCCAAACCAAATGGTGTAGGGATTCAAGGCGAATACGGCCAGGACCAGCAGAGCTCTCCCTCCGGTGATGCCGAGGGATGCCAGGATCGCCGAAAAAGCCGCCAACGTCGCTGGAATCGCCAGCCAGGAGATCCACGCGGCAATCGGAAGGTTGCGCGGGAACTCGGGATCGATTCGCCAGGCTATCGAAAGCAGCATAGGAAACACGGGCGGGTACTTGGTTTGGGCTGGTTGGCCGGGAAGACTTTCGATTCGATAGCCGGAGTCGGTGGCCAGCGATTTGGCGGAAACAAAATACACGCAATCGTCATGAAACGCGCAAAAATTCGGCACGTCGTCGTGGAGCCACAAGTAGGCTGCTGAAGGGATCAGCAGGACCAGCAGGGTGATAGGACCAACACGACGGACGGCTGGAGACATGGTCGTACTAAGGTATCGTCGGCCTGAGGATTTTTCTTCATTTTCAGTCCGGAGGCGGTTCCATTCGGCTTCAGGAACGTGAACCGACGCCCGCCGGACCCTGGACGCTCAAGGTTCAATGCGATCGGTGGGTCCACACCAGGCTTACCCCAACGATCGCGCGCCATGGACCAACGCCACGATCAGTGCGGCATCGGCGCTTTGAGCCCGCTGAAGCCACACCTGTGAACGTCCGGCACACAGGACGCGCGACACAGCGCCGGCAACTCATTGAAACTTCAAATGGAACGCAATGGTCCCCCGCGTGCGTCTAACGGAAACACTATGCGCACGTGGTTACTGGCCGGGATCGTAGCGGCGCTGGGGATGACGGGCCCCATTTTCGCCGGGGATAAAGCCGCCGGCGACAAGGAAGATCCGCAGGAAGCCCTCGAAGCCCTCAACGTCAACGCCCGCTACACCATCGAGAGCGTGCACCTGATGGGCGCCAAGATGGTGCACCTGAGCAAGCCTCTGCGCGGCGAACTCGACCAGGTGGTGGGCCAGAAGGTGGACCATTCCCGCCTGGACAAGATCGCCGAGCAGATCAAGAAAGAACTGCACGTCAGCGACGTCTCGGTGAAAGTCGAAAAAGGCGCCACGCCCGAGCACGTCAAGGTCGACTTCGAGATCAAGAATTCGCGCAAGCAGGATTTCGATCTCAACGTGGCCCGCTTCCTGTACAACTCCAAACTCGGTTGGACCGGCGAGGGCCGCGCCACGACGCACATCGGCGGCAACGCCTTCAACTTCGGCCTGGTCGACGATGGCGACGCGCTCACCGAACGCTTCGCCGGAATCCGCGCGGGCTTCGAACGCGACAAGGTGGGCACGGACCGTCTGCGCCTGCGCTTCGATTTCGCCAGTTACCACGATCAGTGGAGCCCGGCCACGCTCGCCGCCGCGGGCCCATCTTCCGAAATGGCCTCCGGACCATCCGACATTTACAGAACCCGCCAAAGCTTCTCGCCGGTCGCGACTCTGGTCCTGGCCGAGCCGCTGGAGTTCAGCTTTGGCACCGACTTCGCGCGTTTCCGGCCGCCTGCGGGGTATGCCGGTGCTTCCGCGAAAACCGAATCCTCCAACGCCGTGGTATCTACTCTGCGCTACCACCGGCGTTGGGGTTCGGCGCCCGATTCGGATAAAGACAGTGACGGACAGGACCTGCGCGCGTCTTACACCGTACGTGCGGGAACTCACGTGCTCGAAAGCGATCCGGCCTACACGCGGCATCTCGCCGAGGCGCGCTACAAGTACCGCCGCGGTCACAGCGCCATCGCGATCGGGTTCCTGGCCGGGCGCATCACCGGCATCGCGCCGTTATTCGAGCGCTTCACCGCCGGCAATAGCGTCATCCTGCGAGGCTGGGACAGGTACCAGCTCGATCCGCTGGGAGCGTCGCACATCGTCCATGGATCGCTCGATTACACCTGGCGCGGATTCCTGGCGTTTTACGACACGGGCGCGGTGTGGGATCGCAAGCCGGAGCGGGAACAGAAGCAGTCGCTGGGCGTCGGCTTCAAGGCCAAGGACGGATTTCAGCTCGCCATGGCGTTCCCGGTGCGGGCCGGGCGGGCGATCCCGGTATTCATCGCGGGGCTAAACTTCTAATGAAGCGCATAGGCGTCAGTCCGTTATGCGCGGTTGAGAAAATGAAGCGCATAGGCGTCAGTCCGTTATGCGCGGTTGAGAAAACGAAGCGCATAGGCGTTAGTCCGTTATGCGCGATGGGGAGGATGACCCCGGCCATGCGCTCGATCAAGCTGTGGTGGCTGTTGGCCGCATTCCTGTGCGGACTGGCCGCGGCTATGATCGCCGAGGACCTGATCCTGGACTGGAAGGGCCAGCGCCTGGAGTTTTCCGCGCCTCGCGTACACTTCCTCGCCGGAAAGCCGCTGGAGCGCCTGCGCAACGCCGCGCCGGTGCCGTTCGACTTCCAGATCACACTGTGGGCTGGCGACCGCAGCCACATCTACCGGCGCTCCGCCGAACGCTTCGTAGTCAGCTATGACCTATGGGAGGAAACGTTCGCCGTGACCCGGCTGCAGTCGCCGCGGAAATCCGCCAGCCATCTGTCCGCCACCGCGGCCGAAGCCTGGTGCCTGGAGCAAATGCCGATGGACGTTTCGGGACTGGCGGTAACCGATCCGTTCTGGGCGCGCCTGGAGATTCGCGCGCCGGATTTCAAGGACCCGGCTCCCTTGTTCGGGCGCGGCCGCGTGGACGAATCCGGCATCAGCCTGGCCAGCCTGATCGAAATCTTCAGCCGCCCGGTGCAAGGCGCGCAACCGCACTGGAGCGTGGATGCGGGCCCGCTCACTCTGGACCAGTTGCGCCGCAGCCGCGGCCACGGGATATGACAGATGTGGGGCAGGACCATGCCCTGCCATTCACAGGCCGAAGCCTGTGCCACCATAAAGTTTGCGCAACCGCCTGATTCTCATTTTTCTGTTAGCCACAGTGGTGCCGCTGGGGCTGACGCTGTGGACCTCGGTCCGTCTGCTGGACCGCAGCCTGTCCATCGCCCCGCTGTCCGAACTGGACGCGGTTTCTGAATCCCTCAAGGACACGGGCCGCGAGCTGTACCAACAAGCCCGCGAATCCCTGGCCCGAGACGTAGCCCAAGGCCGGATCACGGGACGCCAGTTGACGCCCGAGGAAGCCCGGACATTCCTAGACCGCGGCGTGACGGAATCGTTCGAACTGGCGGGCGACCGCGGCTCGCGCCTCGACTACTACGTGCGCAAGAGCAACGGCGAAGTGTGGATCTATTCGCGGCCCATGGGTGTCGCGATGGAAGACTTAACCGCGCGGTACGCGCGAGCTCGCAAGGCGCTGTCCGGACCCGGCGAGCGCAACCTGCGGCGTGGCTTCAGCCAGACCTTGCTGGTGATTGCCGCGGTCCTGTGGGTCTCGGCACTGGCCGCGTTGATGTTCTTCGCCGCACGCATCAGCCGCCCGGTGCAACAGTTGACTGAGGGATTAAGACAAGTAGCCGCGGGCGACCTGCGCGCTCGCGTGCCCGCCACCGGCTCGGGTCCCGGAGAAATCCGCGCCGCGCTCGACGCTTTCAACGACATGGCAGGCCAACTGCAACAGGCTCGCGAGCGTCTGATCCTGGTGACGCGCCTGGCGAGCTGGCAGGCGGTCGCGCGCAAAATGGCGCACGAGGTGAAGAATTCGCTGACGCCCATTCGCCTGACCATGGAGGAAATCGTGAGCCGCCAGGGCGCGGCGTCTCTTGATACGAGCCCGGCGTTTCTGGAGCAAGCCGCCCAGATCGTGGCCGAAGAGGTGAACACGCTCGAGCGCCGCGTGCGCGCCTTCTCCGAGTTCGCCGCCGAACCGCCGGTGCTGCCCACCGAAATCGACGTCAATGCGCTGCTCGAAGAGCGCATTCAATTCTTGAAGGCCGCCCACCCCGAAGTGTTTTACGAGCTGAACCTCGCGCCCGAGCAGCCGCGCGCCGTGGCCGACCTGGACCTGATCAAAGGCGTGCTCACCAACCTGCTGGAGAACGCCGCCGAGGCCGCCAGCTCCGGAGGTATCGTGCGCGCCCGTACGGCGGTGGCCGGCGAGACATTGAACATCGAGATTCACGATTCCGGTCCCGGCTTGAGCGAGCAGGCCAAAGCCAGCTTGTTCGAGCCGTCGATTTCGTTCAAGAAAGGCGGCATGGGTTTAGGATTATCGATCGCCAGGCGTGGTGCGCTGTTATGCGGCGGCGACCTGCAGGCTCTGGAGGGTGAGTTAGGCGGGGCCGCCTTCCGCGTGGTGCTGGCTGCCGCCGCCGGGGAGGGAGTTTGAGTATTTGTGGAGCGGGCTTCAGCCTGCAACGGGTACTTCAGTACCCGCGTCGAAGCGGAGACTAAAGTCTCCGTTGCAGGCTGAAGCCCGCTCCACAAGTACAGCAAAGGAATCGATCCGGTGCCCAAGCGAGTCTTCATTGTCGACGACGAAGAGAACATCGGCCGCTCCCTCAAGCTGATCCTGGAGCGCGAAGGCTACGCCGTGAGTGTCGCGGCCTCCGCCGCCGGCGCCCGCAATCTGGCAGCCGCCGCGGAATCGGAAGGACCCGACGCCTCCGGCCGGCCGGATGCCCCGGGACGGCCTGATGCCTGGCTGGTCGACGTCCGCCTGCCCGACGCCAGCGGCATCGACCTGATGCGCTGGTTGAAATCGAATGGCGACGCCGATACGCCCGTGCTGATGATCTCCGGCCACGGCACCATCGCCGACGCCGTCGAAGCCACCCGCGCCGGAGCCTTCGATTTCCTAGAAAAACCGCTGGGCCGCGACAAGGTCCTGTTAGCCCTGAAGCACGCGCTAGCCGAATCCGAGTTGCGCGAGGAGAACCGCCGCCTGCGCGAGATGGTCGGAGGCTCGCGCATGATCGGCGCGAGCCCAGCCTTCACCCGCGTGCTGGAGCAAGCCACGCTCGCCGCCGGAAGCGACGCCCGCGTTCTGCTCACCGGCGAATCCGGCACGGGAAAAGAACTGTTAGCCGCGCATATTCACGCCGAAAGCCCCTTCGCCTCCGGCCCATTCATCAAGGTGAACTGCGCCGCGATCCCCACCGAACTGCTCGAGAGCGAACTCTTCGGCCACGAGAAGGGCGCGTTCACCGGAGCCGCCGCAGCCCGCCGCGGCAAATTTGAACTGGCCCATGGCGGGACCCTGTTTCTCGATGAAGTGGGCGACCTCCACGCCTCCTCACAAGCCAAGTTGCTGCGCGTCCTGCAAGAGGGCGAGTTCCACCGCGTGGGCGGCGAGCGCTCGATCCGCGTCTCGGTGCGCGTGCTCTCGGCCACCAATCGCGACCTGGGCGACCTGGTGACGCACCAGAAATTCCGCGAGGACTTGTACTATCGCCTGTGCGTGGTTCCCGTGCGCGTCCCCAGCCTGCGCGAGCGCCGCGAGGACATCCGGGCGCTGGCCGAATACTTCCTGGCCGAATTCTGCGCGCGCAATAGTTTCAAGCCCAAGAGATTTGCCGCGGAAGTCTTCGAGCCTCTGGAAAACTACACCTGGCCCGGCAACATCCGCGAGCTGCGCAACGCCGTCGAGCGCATGGCCATCCTCACGCGCGGCGACGCGATCGGGCCGGATTCGGTGCCGCTCGAAATCCGCTCCGTGCGCCCTTCCGGCGCACGCTCCAATTTGCGCGACGCCCGCGATTCGGCCGAGCGCGAACACATCCGCCAAGCCCTGGAGGAATCGCGTTGGAACGTCTCGCGCGCCGCCCGCCTGCTGGGCCTGGAGCGGACCAATCTGCACAAACGCATCCGCGCGCTAGGCTTGTCGCGAGAAGGCTGATGTACTACTAGACCCTGGTTTCTTTGTAGCGCGCGAAGATTTCATGCGGCCAAAGTTGTAAGCTGCTGAGCGGTGGTGCGTTGCGCCGAGAGCAAGGCGTTCAGAATGAGC
>Ga0310038_10003744_pt1 | contig 10902 bp, 9 predicted proteins | sample Sb_taG_6_FD_200461 | JGI IMG/M metagenome (GOLD analysis project Ga0310038, IMG submission 200461) | Peat soil microbial communities from Weissenstadt, Germany - Sb_50d_4_PS metaG (v2) (version 2) | ecosystem: Environmental > Terrestrial > Soil > Wetlands > Peat | place: Germany: Weissenstadt... | reverse complement strand
GCGGTTTCTGACATACAAGGCATCATAATTCCCAAGGAGAACGTCTTTAACTTGGAAGTCAAACCGGGCGATTTGTCGACTGAAGGGAAATTCATGCAGATCGCCGCTGCGAGCAATCCATTCCAAAGATTATTGATTCATTTCCGCGATATTTTGCGCGATCTGTCACCTCAGAAAAAGGAACCGGACGACCTGAATGCGAAGATCGAAGAGTGTGCGAGTCGGCTATACAAGAAAATCTTCGCCTATCTTCGAGGCCGCGTCTATCGAGAGCTGTACCCCGAAAGAAAAGTTATCGTTCGTACGGCAGTGCCGCCGGGCTCAGCCGACGAAGAGGTGGTGTTGAACAATTCCACGATCGATCTTGTCGGCGATTCCTTCGGAATATTCGGATTCCTGGATCACCCCGCGAACTTGTCGTGGCAATCGTTCATATCGGCAATCAGTCCCAAAGATCTTGCCACGCAGTGGCAGGACGCGATTCGCACGCTTGTTTCCGATGCGCTCAACGGTATGCCGGTCGAGAATTATTCTTTTGTCCGGTCTCCGCAGAGCGGGCGATCGTTTCGCTTGTTCGTGTCGCTGACGCGGACTTATTACAGCGAGCAACAGGAAGTTCATATCTACATTGTCGAAGTCGCCCCACCAAGCGAATACGGCGATACGCTCACGACCAAGCTCGCCAAAGCCGTGGATCTTGGCCTGAGATACCGGTCGTTGTTTTTGGAACAAAGTAGCCCATTCTCGCCCCCAAAGGTCCGCGTTATCTTCGACAAGGAGAAGTTGCGTAAGACCGTCAAGGACATGTGGCGGGAGCTTCAACATTTGCTGACCGAAATGCGGCAATCGAAGCTTGATGACTCTGAATTGGTGATCGCCATTTATGGCCAAGACCCGCACGAGGATCTGGACGCTCTGGCGCGGCTCTGGACTCAGGCGGAGGCCGGTCTGAGCAAGCTCACCCATGACGTCATGGCGGCGCCCGATGATCAGATCATGGCGATGAAGGGCGCCGTCATGACCGCGCTGAAGGACTTTTGCGATAAGACCGAACAGATCAACCGGGAATATACCGCAAAGGCTTTGCGAGCGCTCGAAGAGCAAATGACCTTCAACAAGGCACCACCAACTGCGCCACCGACACCCGGGCCTTCCAAAGCGGCTACCGCATGAGCATACCGCCAGACAAGATCGCCGATTTTCGCTTCAACCAGCTCAGCATGGTGCAGGCCAATATCGCGCGCATCGGCAACTATGGCGCCACGATCAAGAATTGGTGCATCACACTGACCACTGCGGTGTGCGGCTTTGCCCTCTCGGTCAAACATCCGGGCCTGATTTGGCTCGCGCTGTTGCCCGTCGTCATTTTCGCCCTGATGGATGCCGAGTATTTGCGCGTGGAGCGGCAGTTTCGCAAAACCTACGATCGGATCAGGAATGAAAATTGGGATGAGCCGCCAAACTTCGACGTCAGCCCCGATAGGTCTTCCGACATTGGGCTGGTCACCGTCCTGTGCAGCTGGTCGATCATGAGCTTTTACCTGCCGCTGGCAATAGGCGTGGCTGTCGTGAGCTTGGTCGTGCCGGTAGTCCGCACCGTCGCCGGCGGGCAATGAGGGCGCGGCGCCGCAAACGGCGGCTGGACTAAGGTTCGGGAAAATAGGATACATCCGCGCCGGCTCCGGCGGCCTGAACACCTGTCCCAAGCAGAAGCCAGCCGGAACCATCCGCATCGCGCACGGTCCCGTAGCTCAGCCGGATAGAGCAGCGGTTTCCTAAACCGAAGGTCAGAGGTTCGAGTCCTCTCGGGACCGCCACCGCAAGTCATTGAAAAAACGGACCAAGGTGGCCCTTCTTTATGCCCAGGCCCCAGGCTAAAGTCCGCAACCCTGCCCCGCAACCAGCAACGCGTATCCCCACAATGAGCACTGAGAAATTGGACGAAGCCGCCCGCCTCAAAGCGGCGTACGAGCGCAACGAATTCCTCAACCTGCACGAGATCGTCGCCAAGGCGCGGCAGAACCTCAATCAGAACGCCTGGGACTACATCGTCGGCGGCGTCGAGACCGAGACGACACTGCGAAGAAACCGCATGGCGCTCGACACGGTGGCGTTCCGGCCGCGCGTGCTGCGTGACGTCAGCAAGGTCGATGCTTCAACTGAGCTCCTTGGCCGCAAGCTGCGGCTGCCGATCGTGCTGTGCCCGGTCGGCACCTTGGAAAGCTTCCATCCCGAGGGCGCCGCGCCAGTGGTCAAGGCGGCCGGCGAATTCGGCATCGCCCATATGCTGAGCTCGGTCTGCGACCCCGGCCTCGAAGGCGTGGCCCAGGCGGCGCCCGACGCTTTTCGGATGTTCCAGCTCTATGTGCGGGGCGACGCGGCCTGGGTCGACGATCACGTCGCCCGCGCCATCGCCAACAAGTACAGCGTCTTCTGTCTCACGGTGGATACCGCCCATTACAGCCGGCGAGAGCGCGATATCGCCAAGCGCCACATCACCGGCGGCCGACGCCGCGCCTCGGGCCGCGAGTTCCAGGAGGCCCTCGATTGGAAGACCGTCGAGCGCATCAAGTCGAAGTTCAAGATCCCGCTCGCCATCAAAGGCATTGCCACCGCCGAAGACGCCAAGCTTTGCCTCGATCATGGCGTCGACTTCGTCTTCGTCTCCAATCACGGCGGTCGTCAGCTCGATCATGGCCGCGGCTCGACCGATGTGTTGCCGGAAGTCGTCGAGGCGGTTGCCGGTCGTGCCAAGATCATCGTCGACGGCGGCTTCTACCGCGGCAGCGATATCGTCAAGGCGAAAGCAATAGGTGCCGACCTCATCGGGCTCGGCCGCATGCAATGCTACGGGCTCGCCGCCGGCGGCCAGGCCGGCATCGTGCGCATGCTCGAGCTGCTCGAGGATGAGGTCATCCGCTCGATGGGCCTGCTTGGTGCCACGAGCTTTGCCAAGCTCGATTCGTCGATGCTGCATGTGGCAGCGGCGACCAATGTGCCGGGCGTGTTCTCAGCGTTCCCGCATCTCGAGATCGCGCCGTATCGCTACTGAGATTGACCGATCATGCTGGACGCGGTGCGCTATGCGATTGCGGAACGCGTCGCGCACATCGTTCTCGATCGTCCGCCGGTCAATGCGCTGAGCCTCGACATGATCCGCGCCGTCATTGCCGCCTTGCGGCAGGCGGCGGCCGATGACGAGGCGCGTGCCGTCGTGCTCTCCAGCGCCGTCGCCCGGCATTTTTGCGCTGGTCTCGACCTTGCCGTACTGCTCGGCAAATCGCGCCAACAGGTTCGCGAATTCGTCCATGCGCTCTACGTCGAACTGCACGAGTGCCAATGCAATCTCGGCAAGCCCTCGATCGCGGCCGTCGGCGGCTCGGCGCGCGGCGGCGGCATGACCATGGCGATTTCCTGCGACGTCATTCTCGCCGGACAGCAGGCGACCTTCGGCTATCCGGAAATCAATATCGGCGTGCTGCCGGCCATTCACTTTGCCCATCTGCCGCGCATCGCCGGCCGCCACCGCGCTTTCGAGCTGTTGTTCAGCGGCCGGACTTTTGCCGCGCCGGAGGCCTACGAACTCGGCCTCGTCAGCAAGGTCGTCCCCGACGCCGAGCTCGATGCGGCCGCCAATGCGCTGGCGGCGGACTTCGCCGCGAAATCGCCGGCAGTGGTGCGTCTCGCTCGGTCGGCCTTCATGCGCCAGAACGATTATCGGCGCAACATTGCGGAAGCGGTCGAGGATTTCTGCGATGTCGTGACCACGGACGCAGCGCAGGAGGGTATTCAGGCGTTCCTCGAGAAGCGTGCACCGAAGTGGTGAGGCAAGCGCTGGCGCGCGCTGATTTACGCGCTTCTGTTACCCAAGCTTCACCACGTCCAAGTGGTCGCGGACGGCATTGATCGCAACGGCTGCCCCTGTTCCGGTCTATTGATGATCCTGTCAAGGGTCTTCGACCGCCCACTAGCGCGTTTACGCGCGTCTTCGACGCGCTATGGGCGGCGCTTCGCGCCCTTGACAGGATCAATAGTCCGGAAGCGCTCGCTGTCCGTTGCGATCAATGCCTTGCTCTGCCTCTGCGAGTTCTCAACTGGCCGTGCGCAAGCAGCATTCTAAAATCATCACGCCTACCGCGCCGCCGCGACCGGCTCCATGCCGGCGTTGCGCCAGGCGTCGCGCGCCGCTGGCGCGGCGAGCGCCTGGATGAAGGCCAAAGCCGGCTCCGGCGCCGTGTTGCGGACCGGGATCGCCGCGCTGAACACGATATAGTTCTGCAAGTCCGCCGGCAGCGGGCCGACCAGCTGTACGCCCTGGATCGGCAGGATTTCGCTGATGTTGAACAGGCCGACCTCGACATTGCCGCCGGCCACCAGCGCGACGCCGCCGCCGATCGCCGAGGTGCGCGTCAGCTTCGGCCGCACCGTCTCGGTCAAGCCCATCTCTTCGATCATGTGGGCGATGGCGCGCCCCGCCGAGCCGCCGCCCGAGGTCGGATCGGGATAAACGATCGAGCGCACCTCGAGCAACAGCTTGCGAATAGCGGCGGCATCGGAAATATCCGGGGCGCTGGCGCCGCTGCGAACGACGACACCGATGCCGACGCGGGCGAGATCGACGGTGCTGCCGGCACGCAAAGCGCCGGTGCCGCCCAGCATCGCCACCACCGGCGACGGCAGGATGACGACGTCGGCCTTGGCGCCGGCGTCGAGATCGCTTTCGATGGTCGCCGGCTGTCCGACGGTGAAGATCAAACGATGGCCGGTGGTTACCGCAAAATTCTCGGCGACCGCCTTGGCCGCCATGGCCGGCGCGCCGGTGCTATAGACGTGGATGTCCGCCGCGCCGGCATGGCGCGCGGTGCCGATGAAAGCAAGCATCGCAATGGCGCAAACGCGCGTTGCAGCCTTCATCCATGCCCCCTCATTGCCGGCGCGATCATCGCATGAGGCCCGCACGATTGGTACCGACCGGCGCGTGCGGCATGTTAGCCATGCATTGCCAGACAAACCGCCATGTTATGATCGGGCTCCCGCCCACCGACGAGCACCCACATGAACCTGCAGTTGAGCATCGGCATCACCAACAATCCCCGCACCTGGCCGATCCTCGACGGCACGGTGAAGCCGGAAGGCATTGATCTCATCCCGACCGTCTTGCATCCGTCGGAGCTGTTCTGGCGGCAATTGCATTTCGCCGAATTCGCCGTGTCGGAAATGTCGTGCTCCTCGTTCATGATCGTGACCGGGCAGGGCGATTCACGTTTCGTCGGGCTGCCGATCTTCACCACGCGGCGGTTTTTCCACACCACTATACTGGTCAGCCGCAAATCCGGCATCGAGAAGCCGGCCGATCTGAAGGGCAAGCGCGTCGGGGTGCCGGAATATCAGCAGACCGCGGCGCTGTGGACGCGCGGCGTGCTGCAGCACGAATTCGGTGTGCATCCCAAAGACATGGAATTCTGGATGGAGCGCACGCCGGAAAAAAGCCACGGCGGCGCCACCGGCTTCAAGCCGCCGCCCGGCGTCGTCGTCGATCAGGTGCCCGCTGATTCGAGTCTCGGCGCCATGATGCTCGCCGGCGAGCTCGACGCCACGGTGCATTATCTGTCCGGCCGCAACCTGGTGGATCGCAGCCGCGCCGATCTCGCGCACCATCCCGATTTCAAATATCTGTTTCCCGATCCGGTCGCGGAGGGCATCCGCTATTATCGCAAGACCAACATTTTCCCGATCAATCACCAGGCTGTGGTGCGGCGCAACATCTACGAGAAGGAACCGTGGGTGGCGCTCAACCTGCTCAAGGCCTTCAACAAGGCGAACGACATCGCCAATGCCCAGCGCATCGAGCACGTCGAGTATCACCTCGCCACGGGGCTGCTCTCCGGCGATGCCAAAACGCCGTTGCTGCATCACGGCGTCAAGGCCAACCGCAAGGTGATGGAGACCATCGCGCAATATTCGCTGGAGCAGGGGCTAACCCCGCGGTTGATTGAGATCGACGAGCTTTATGCGCCGAACGCTCTCGAATCATAACCCTCTCCCCTTGCGGGAGAGGGTCGGCGTGCCGCGAAGCGGCGCGCCGGGGTGAGGGCCGTCTTCGCCGCGCGAGCCGCGGGCCCTCACCTGATCGCGCTCCGCGCGATCTGTCCTCTCCCGCAAGGGGAGAGGAGGGCGATCACTCCGCGGCCTCCGCCTTCACGCTGCCGTCAACCGTCGCGCCCGCAGCGGCGAGGGCCTTGATCTCGTTCTCGCTGAACCCGGCCTCGCGCAACACTTCAAAACTGTGCTCGCCGAGCCGCGGCTGCAGCCGCTCGGTCGAGGTGGGAGTTTCGCTGAAGCGCACCGGCGGTTCGGTGAACATGATCTCGCCTTCGCTCGGATGGGTGGCGCGCTTGAATAAACCTGTTGCCGCGAGCTGCGGATCGGTGAGCAGGTCGTCGAGGCTCGACATCCGCGCGCAGGGGATTTCGAGCCCGCGCAACAGCGCGATCCACTCGTCCGTGGTTTTGTCGAGCAAACTCGCGCCGGCAAGCTCGTAGAGCGCGACCACATTGTGGCTGCGCGCCGCGATGCTGCAGAAGCGCGGATCGTCGCAAATTTCCGGCTTGCCAACCGCCGGCCAGAATTTGCGCCAATGCCGCTCCGTATAGGCCATCATGCACAGATAGCCGTCCTTGGTCTTGTACGGCCGGCGCCAGGCGCCGGTGACGCGGGTATAGCCGAGCGGTCCCATCGGCGGCACGAAATTGTGGCCGAACAGATGCTCGGCAAGCACGAACGACACCAGCTGCTCGAACATCGGGATTTCGACGAACTGGCCGCGGCCGGTTTTTTCGCGCGCCAGCAAAGCGACCGAAATGGCGTTGGAGATCGCCAGCGCGGAGATTTTATCGGCCAGGATGGTCGGGGCGTAACGCGGTTCGCCGCCGACCGACATCAAGGCGGCGATGCCGGACTGGCCCTGGATGACATCGTCATAGGCCGGCTGCCCGCTATAGGGGCCGCCGTCGCGGTAGCCGTGCAGCGCCGCGTAAACCAGGCGCGGATTGCGCGCGCACGCCGCTTGATGCGCAAAGCCGAGCTTTTCGATCTTCTGCGGCCGCATCGAATGTACGAAAACGTCGGCGCCATCGATCAGCCGCCACAGCGCGTCGGCGGCGGCGGATTTTTTGAGATCGAGCACCAGCGAGCGCTTGCTGCGGTTGAGCCCCATGAACAGCGCCGCCATGTTCGGCGAGCGCGCCGGGCCGGTATGGCGCGGGGCGTCGCCCTCGGGCGCCTCGATCTTGACGACGTCGGCGCCCATGTCGCCGAGCATCTGGGTCGCTAGCGGCCCTGCGACCACCGAAGTCAGATCGAGAACGCGAATGCCCGCTAACGGTCCAGCCATGCTTTGATCCAGGTTTTTAGGAAAACTCCGGTATCACGTCCTTGGCGAACAGCCGCATCGATTTTTGCGCTTCGACGAAATCGAGCGTGCCGAAATTGATCTGCAGCGAGGCGTGCTCGAATTTGCCGATGACGCCTTCGAGGCGGCGGATGATGTTCTTGATCTCGTCGGGCGTACCGACCCAGGCGCCGCCGGCTTCGATCTGGGTTTCGAGCGTAAAGTTCTTCATCCGGCTGATCGAAACGTCGTAGCCCTTGTAGTCCTTGGATGAGGTGCCTTGCGTCCACTCGCCGGCGGATTCGAACAAGGCGGCGAAATAATCCTCGAACTGGCGGCGCGGGATTTCGCGCGCGAGCTTTGCATCCTCGTGGCAGAACATGTGGAATGCGATCATGACCTCGCCGTCGCCGGGATGGCCGGCGTCGCGCCAGGCCTTGCGGTAGATCGGGATCAAATCCTTCAGCGGGCCGATCGGGATCGACATCAGCGCGTGGCCGGCGCGGCCGGCGAATTCGAACGAATCCGCGGTGCGCGTCGAGGCGATATAGAATTTCGGCCGCGGCTTTTGCGTCGGCCGCGGCAGCGAAGTGACGTTCTCGAAGGAATGAAACTGGCCGCGGTGGGTGACGTTCTCTTGCGTCAGCAGCAGCTCGATCTGCTCGAGGCCTTCGCGGAAGCGGGCGACGGATTCGTCGGGCGAAATATTAAAACGCCGGAATTCGTGGGGCAGGAAGGCGCGGGCGAAGCCGACGTCGAAGCGGCCGCCGGAAATCGCATCGAGCATCGCGATCTCGCCGGCGAGCTTGAGCGGATTGTTGAACGCCGGCACGACCGCGCCGGTGACCAGCCGTATTTTTTTGGTGCGCGCCGCCGCCGCCGACAAGAACACGATCGGATTGGGGCTATAGCCGCCATAGCGCTCGAAATAATGCTCGACCGAGCGCGCGTGGGTGTAGCCGAGCGTCTCGGCCTCCTCGGCCACGGCAAGGCTTTCCGCGAAATACTCCGCGGCGCTCTTGTCGCTCGGCCGGAAATTGGGAAAAAACTGAACGCCGAACTGCATGTTGCTCCCGTTCCCCGTCACCCTGAGGTGGCCGCGGAGCGGCCCTCGAAGGGCGACGGCCCCAGCGCCTGGGCCGTATCCTTCGAGGCTCGCTGCGCTCGCACCTCAGGATGACGGACCATAGGTTTGCGTCCAATATATCTGGATAGCTCAGCAAGATTTTTGCGTAGCGTCGCTATGTCGACGACATGCGGATCGAAGTCGGGCGCGTCGAAGTCGAGCATGTCCTCGTGATCGACGCTGTTCGCATCGGCGATGCTGCGCAGATAGGTCTCGTAGCCGATCGGCCCGCCGATGTCCGCCGGCGGGCAGCGGCCCTCGGCGCTTACCAGGTTTGGATAGCGCGTGTCCGGCTGCGCGGCGGCGCGCGACAGCAGCGTCACCGTGTGCTCCCAATCCTCGCCGAGCACATAGTCATACTTGAAGGCGTCGCCCGCCGCCAAAATATCGCGCAGCGTCGATTGTTCCGCAGGTGTCCGAGCAATGCCGGCATCGCGGTCGGGCTGTCCCCAAAGTTTATCGCCGATGCGGAACTCGAACGGATGGCCGTTCTGCCAGCCGATGGCGATTTGCAGCACGAAATGCAGATCGTCGAGACGGATGTCGGCCGGCACCTCGACGACGCGCACCACGCGCGGCGTCACGTCGTCGATCTCGACACTCAACCGCGCGATTTCGCTCATGATCGTGAGCGTTACTCCGCGGCCTGCTGGAAGGCCAGCATTTCGTCGCGACCATCGAGATCGACGATCTTGCCGTCCTTGATCACCCAGGCGAGGTTTTTTGAGTCCTGCAGGATGGCGATATCCGCGATGGGGTCTTTGTCCCACACCGTAATATCGGCGAGCTGTCCAGCCGCGACTTGGCCGACTTGGCCGTCGAGGCCCACCGCAAGGGCGTTGTCGCGGGTCGCCGCGACGATCGCTTCCATCGGCGTATAGCCGCCATGCTTGACGAAGATTTCCAGCTCCTTGGCGTGCAACTCGCCGTGGCGGGTAAAGGAGTTGTTGCCGGTATCGGTGCCGACCAGAAGCTTGATGCCGAGCTTGCGCGCCTTGTGCATCAATTCGCCGAGCAGATCGTAGTGCCGCTGCATGCGGTTGAAATCGAGCTGCACCTGCTCGGCGCCGACCTTCTGCTGTTTGCCGAGCTCGACTACGACGGCGAGGAACGTCGCCGTCGGCAGGATCGGCATGCCGGCCTTGGCCACCGCATCGAGGTCGCGGTCGGTGGCGAGATCGGCGTGGACGATCCAGTCTACGCCGGCCTCGGCAGCCGCGCGCGTCGAACCGGCGCCACGCGAATGAATCGCGACTTTCAGGTTGCGCCGGTGCGCCTCGCCGACCACGGCGGCGATCTCGTCCCTGGCCAGCATCTGCGATTCACCGGAGCGGCTGTCGGCCATCTTGATGAAATTGACGCCGTGCTTGCCCTGGCGGCGCACCTCGGTGACCATCTCGTCGGCGGTATTGCACAGCTTGCCGATGGAGTGATCGGGAGTGCCTTCCCATGACGGCTCGTCGTCCTCGATGCAGCCATAGGTGACGATCATGCGGCCGGCGACGAACATGCGCGGGCCTTCCATCAGGCCAAGCCGGATGGCGTCGCGCACGCCGACATCGGTGAACCAGGTGCCGCCCGGCACCGAAATGCTGGTGACACCGGAGCGCAGCACCTTTTGCGCGCTACGGGCGGATTTCAGCGTCGAAAATTCCGGCCGCGTCGTGCCCTTGCCTTTGCCCTCGCCCTTGATCAGCGGATAGCCGTAGGACATGTGGCAATGGGCGTCGATCAGGCCGGGCATGACCCACTTCCCGGCGGCGTCCACCACATCGACGGTCTTGCGGTCTTCGAGGTGGATGTCGGGGGGCAGTGCGCCGACGCTCTTGATGCGGTTGCCCTCGACCACGATGACATCGTTGCGCGCCGAGGGCTTGCCGGAGCCGTCGATCAGCGTGCCGTTGCGGATGACGATTGTCTTCTTGGCGGCGCTCATGGGCCCTCCGGCGAAATTACTTGGTTTGCGCGATTATAGCGTAGCGCAGGGGGGTGTCATGCCCCGGCCAGCGCGGTGAGGCCATGCGCGGCGACGATATCGCCGACCTGCTCGCTGCGGTCGATATGGGCACGCACCACCGCGCCGATGTCGCGGTGAAGTTCGGCTGAGCTGCGGTCCGCCTTGGGCTTGGTCTGGGCGCTCAGATAGGCGCCTTCGGCGCGGTTGACCTCGACCAAAGCGCGGCCGAACGGCATCTGCATGCGCTGGTAATGCTGCAGTCCGGCTTCGAGGTCGCCGCCGGCATCGCGGATGCTGTCCGCCAGGCAGGCCGCATCGAGCGCCGCCTTGGTGGTGCCGGCGCCGGCATGGGGGCGGGCGACGAAGGCCGCGTCGCCGGCGAGGGCGACCCGGCCGAACACGATCTGCGGTGAGATCAGATCGTAGATC
>Ga0310038_10003731_pt1 | contig 10931 bp, 10 predicted proteins | sample Sb_taG_6_FD_200461 | JGI IMG/M metagenome (GOLD analysis project Ga0310038, IMG submission 200461) | Peat soil microbial communities from Weissenstadt, Germany - Sb_50d_4_PS metaG (v2) (version 2) | ecosystem: Environmental > Terrestrial > Soil > Wetlands > Peat | place: Germany: Weissenstadt... | reverse complement strand
TTTGGGATAGCCAGACCCGGTGAAGCCACTCATGCCGACCTGGTCGCCGGACTTAATGAGAGCCGCAGCTTCGTCCGCGCTCATGATCCTCTGCGCCAGACTGGAATTCAAAACCCGCGTAGTGGTTGGGGAAACGATAGCCATGCGCGAAGCCCTTCAATAGAGAATGAATGATTCGCTCTAACTGTACCGGCGCCACTTTCGCCCGTCTGTGAGCGCGGTCACGGTGGGAGGAATATCTTTAATACCGATATTGATCTTGTCGACCAATACACGGCGGGGTTCCGGGAGCCGAACACGAGATGTCGAACTTAGTCTTCCAGCTCAAATAGAAGATACCAAGTCGGGCCAATCCCGTAACGCTCCATAGCAGTGCCGTTCACGTATTTTGGGTGCTTGAGCCGCAGACGATATCCGAATTGAGCCAGCAAATCGGAGCCACTCAGCCGCTTGCCGTCGGCCTCTGTGGATAGTAAGTGTTCATTCCTGTTGGGCACGATAAAGAGATGCTTAACCCGGGCATTGCGGAGTAGCGCCAACCACCACGAAATCGATTCCGCGGTACATTCCGAGAAGCTGTGAATATTTGTGGCCAGATCGATCCCGCCGTCTTTGACCAGGGATTCCACTTCGTCAACGGGTATGGCGCGCGCCCGCGCCTTTCGGTATCGCAGATAGAAGTCGCAGATGAAGGTGGATTCTGCAACGGCATCTGTGCAGAACACCGGGTCGGCAGAGGGCATCGCTTCGGAAAGACGATGTCCCAAGCGCCCGTATCCCGCTCCAATGTCCAGGACCGCAAGCTTACGGGGGCCGAAATTCTCCTGCAGAAAATTGATCTCCAACACCGAATCGATCAAATCGCGACTCACGACTTTCCCATTGAAGCGGAAAGCGTATGCGCCGAACATTCCGTCCTCAATCATTCGGTCGAAAATGCAAAGACGATCGACCGTTCTTGCATAATAGGCGGTCATGAGGTACTTGTTTTCGGAAAATTGAGGTCCCTGCCAGACATAAGCTCCGTCCGCTCGGAACCTCCTTAGGTCAACGTGTTGTGCTATGAAATCCGGCGACCATTGGGAATGCACAGACGCCGGGTGGCGGGCGTAACGGCTCCGAAGCGCTTCGAGATACGGGTTACTCCATTGCAGGTAGGCTTCCGACTCCAGCGGAAATGGCGGAGGGGGTTCTTCGATAACATGGCGATTGGCACTCGCAAAAGTTGATTTGCGGACCAGTTGCAGGTCGAAAAGGGACAGGACTCCGTTGGCTGCTTTCCGCGTAAGAGAGGGGATAGAAAGATCGCGAATGCTCCTCATGGATATACTCCCCTGGTTTTTTCCGGGCTCATCGACTCGGCATGCTGCGCAGCAGCGCGAGGCGCTCCGGTGCTACGGATTGACGAACCAATCATCATGCGTTTCAGTTTAAACCGTGGGCGCAGGGTGGTATGACCTTTGTGGTTCTCGCAAGTCCCTCGAATACAAATCCGCATAATCAGCGAGTGGGGGCTTCGAGATCAGAGGGATTTCGCACTTGTATGGTTGGCACACCGCAGAAGCGGCGTTCCAGAGTCCGCCCAAGTCTGAGATTTGGGTAAATTATCTGTCTAATCTTTCAGCGGCACAATGGTTTGGTCGCCACGGCAAAAGGTTGCCACTTTCACGAGGCCTCCGTGCGCCTGGGGCAAGGTCACCACCGGTCCGTAGCAATACACGGCGTGCCCGGTTGCGGCGAAGTACCATTGCCCGCCCTTTTTCTTTGCCGGTTGCTGGCTAACACTGGGAGAGATCTGGGCTGGTGGCGCCAGCCTGGGAACAGGAAGAGACAGGATGAGGGCTAGGGCCAGGGTCTTCATGATTGTGTCTCGCTTGCTTTGCGGCCACCACATTAGGCCGCGTTTCACAGAACCGCTTCTCTTCTTCTTTTACAATCTGGGTCCAAACAATCTGATTCTGATAAATCTGGATCTGAAAAATCTGCATCCAAAACCCGAATCGCTTTCGCCGTCCGCAACCCTCACGCGATTACGACCTCTAGTGTCGTGTCCCAACAAGTTCGCGGTATAAATCTACGCTGTCATCCTGAGCGAAGCGAAGGACCTATGTACTTTGCTTGCAGCATCGCATCCTTCACTTCGGCGAGAATGACGATCCGAAGTTTATGCCACGTATTTCCGGGACGGCCGCTAGATCACCCGCGTGCAGCGCCGCACATCCTCCATATCCGCGGCCGGCCTCCGGGGAGCTTCCTTCGTGGAGTGGGCCGATTTACCGGGTCGTTTGGTTTTTTTGTCCGCTCCTTTTGCCCCTGCCGCAGGATTGCCGGAGTCCGCGTCTTTGTGCTCCGCCGGCGCCTGCGCAGACGCCTTGTCGTGCGACTGCTTGCTGTCGTCGCGAGCCAGCTTGCCTTTCAGCGTGGCCAGTTGCGTACTGTCCTTCAACATCTCGCGGATTAAACTGCGCTGCGATTCGATGGTCTTACCCTGCTCGAAAACCAGCATGGTCAGAATGCCGTAGGAGACGATGAACAAAATCACCAGCAGCGGCAGCACGACCGCTGGCCGCGTCGTCGTTTTAAGAGCTGCTACGCACTCAGCGCTGCGAATGACAGTCAAAGTTCGCCCCCAGCTCGCCCCATACACTCCGGACCTCACAAAGGAGCACTGCACCCGTGAAACCATACGAAAAGGAAAGTGTAAGTGTGTGTCGTGAACGGAGTTAGTAAGCGGAGACGGGATCGGGCCGGGCCCGCGGATGCAAGCATCTGCACTTTATGAGTAACCAAACCATCGTACCCAAGCCGTCCTGCCCAAGCTAGTGTGCTCGAACCAGTCGCCCGGAAACCCGCGCCAGCCAAGGCCTTTGGAGGGATGCCCTTTTGTCGCCGGGAAAATTCGTTTGACCGCAACATTCGGATAGTCCGCGCCGCGCAACTGCCCTATGTTACCGCCATGGCCACCAATGCGATACTTTTAGAAGAAGAAACGATGAAACGAACTCCGCAACCAACCACCGTGCCAAAGGCAGCCGAAGTTGCCGTTCAAATAGCCGTGCCAAAGGCAGTTCAAACAAACGCCCGCCGCTGGCAAGCCGTCGTCCGTCGCGACGGCTCCCTCGACGGCACCTTCGTTTTCGCCGTTTCCAGCACCGGCATATTCTGCCGTCCGTCGTGTCCCGCCAAACGCCCGCGCCGCGAGAACGTGAGCTTTTTCGATCATGCCCTCCAAGCCGAACAGGCCGGCTATCGCGCCTGCCTGCGCTGCCGTCCGAAGGCGGTGGACGGAAATCCTCAATCCGCGCTGGTGCGGTCGATTTGCCGCTACATCGAACAGCACATCGAAGGTCAATTGACGCTCAGCCTGCTGGCCAAAGAATTCCGCCGCAGTCCCTTCCACTTGCAGCGCACCTTCAAATCGGTGCTCGGCGTGTCGCCGAAGGCCTACATGGACGCCTGCCGCCTCCGGCAAGTGAAACAAAACCTACAGGCCGGCCACTCCGTAACCACCGCCCTCTACGCCGCCGGATACGGCTCCAGCAGCCGTCTCTACGAGCGCACCGCCACGCAGCTAGGCATGACCCCGGAGAAGTACCGCCGAGGCGCCGTGGCCGCCGTCGTTCGCTACACCATCTTTCGCTACGCCATCGTCCGCTACACCGGCTCGCCTCTCGGACACATGCTGATCGCCGCCACCGACAAGGGCATCTGCGCCATTCAGTTCGGCGATTCCGAGCAGCAGCTCCAACAAGGATTAATGCGCGAGTTTCCGTTCGCCGTTCGCCGCCGCGACGATGTCGCCATGTCTCAATGGCGAGACAACCTCACCCGCCTCATTCAAGGACATGAACTTAATCCCTCGCTTCCGCTCGACATAAGGGCGACCGCCTTTCAACGCCGAGTCTGGGAAGCGCTGCAAAAAATTCCCCGCGGAGAAACGCGCTCCTACAGCGCCGTGGCGAAAAAAATCGGCATGCCCAAAGCCACCCGAGCCGTAGCCCGAGCCTGCGCCACCAACCCGGTAGCAGTAGCAATCCCCTGCCATCGAGTAATCCGCCAAGATGGCGAGTTAGGCGGCTACCGCTGGGGCATAGAGCGTAAAGAACAACTGCTCGCGATGGAGAAAGAGGCAGGAGCGTAGAACGTTGCTAGCGCAATGGGGATTTATCGCCAGTTGACCCGGATCTTCCTCACAAACCGACTTGGACAGGATTGCTCCATGCAAATCCGAAAGACTATTCGATCTGCTCTTGGCGGTCAGGCAACGGGGTGAGGCTAGACATCTCCATACATCTGCGCAATCGTGTGACACAGAGCCATCAGATTGCTACGTGAAGATTCGGTAGCGTGACTGGTAGGGTCACTGGCAAGTTCTGCCTGGTACAACCTTAGAAGCAACGCGCTCTGCTTCCTCACACGTTCAATCGTTCCCAAATGGGCTTGTTCTTGAAACTGCATACTCTATTGTACGGGTTTTTCGAGAGAATAGTTTCCCGGCTGGGTTAATGAGTGCAATCGGGATTTTACGCCAATTGACAGTCTTGCCTTGCGCCGTGGCCTTGGCGATCACCGCACATCAAGATGTGACTTTTCTCACTGACAGGACGCGCTTCATTTGTGTTTATATCAGCGCGTTCGCCTTTTGTTATCCCCTTCTTGCGGGTCTTTAGGGCGTGTTTCGAGCGGCCCTCGTGTTTGGTTGTCACAATGCTCTGTGATCTTCATCACAGCACCCGCTCTCTTGTGCCGTCAGACTGCCACGATTGGGTCGGACAGAAACGATGGAGCAAAAGAACGTAAAGATCGTTTATGACGGCCAAGGATACTGGTTGCTTTGGCGTTGGGAGAAACCGTGGTTTCCAGATAAGCACCTTACGCAACAACAGTTGCCGCGAATGTCGGGATACTATCAATACGTCACTGGTCCTTTTGAAAGCCTGGCGGAAGTCGAAAACTCCATCACTGAGAGAGTCATCGCTGAAGGGTGGAAACTGATACCGTTTCGGCAAGCCGCCTAATCCCTCGCCTGACCCATCTGAACGCCGTGCAACTGCGGCTGAATTCTAGGGTTACGCCCAGCGTAGGGAAGGTTTTGTAGAGATGCCAGAAATCAGAGGAATAGAAACGCCCGAAATCATCCGCTGCGCATATTGCGCCGAAATCATGAAGGCCAGGACTGAGGGAGATTGGTTTCTATGTCCTCACTGCGAGCACGTCACAATCCCAAGCTATCCTTCGTATCTATGCAGTTGCCAGCAGTGTGACCAACTTCGCCCGAAACCGCGATTTGTACTCTGATTCAAAGTAGCCCACTGCCGTTGGCTCACGGGCCGCGCGGTGTCTGATGCGAGACTTTTCCGGAGTCGCGGGTGGAAGGGCTAGGGCGTCTCTACTATGACGAGGGCGTCTCTTCGAGACCAAGGTAAGTGGGCTACTTTGAATCCGGGCATGCAATGGTTATTGAAGAAACATGCACCGGAACGTCGAGCGCCTGACCATCTTTAGGCACTGACACAAACGTCACTTCTCCCCCGCATTTAATACACTTAAATTGGCGTCTCGGTAAAGCTCTCCGATCAGAAAAGGTGCAGAATGGGCATTCGCCTCGTGCGTTCTCGTGTTGGTGCCCACAATTAGAGGAGATCATGCCGCTGATCGTATTCCCTCCCCGCCCGAAAAGACAATGGCCCGGTCGGGCAGTGAAAGCGAAATGACTGAACCCTGTTCTGGGCGGCTCTGATTCTGGCGATGGCCGCCTACCAGGACCCTCTCAAAGATTTGGCGCGACGCCGACCCCAACATCCCCATCCTGAAAGAAGCCAAGGCAGAGTACGCGAAGCTGCAATAGCCCGACAAAGCCCTTCCTCGTCGCTTGCTGTTTACCGATAGTTGATGTTAACGGGTGTTTCCTCACGACCCGATTAACGAGCAAGATTTAGGTGTGACCTAGTTGGCCGAGTGCTTGCTCCAATTCGTCGGTGTGTTCCTGCTCGAACGCCACAAATTCTTTGTAGAGGGCTTTCAGTTCCGGATCGGGTGTAGTTTCAACGAGGCGGGCGTAGTAGTTGACGGTACTGCGCTCGGTTGCAAGAGCCATCTCAAACGCCATTCGTCGTGCAAAAGCCACATCACCTGCCTCGGCGGCGGCCAAGATGTCTCCAACGCGGAAGCGCGGCACCTCGATGAGGTCCTGAATGTCCTCTTCGGTGATGTCCGCGTGCACCGCTCCGAAACGCTCGCAATATCGCGAGGTCAAGAGAATGCCATGCTGCCGTTCCGTGTTTGCCAAGTCGCAGAACGTAGACACAATCTGCGGTGAGTCGGGGCAAAATTTGGAGAACATCTCGCCCATCCGGTGATAAAGCTGGGTGTTCCGTTCCTCGATGACAATGGCAACTTGGAACGCTTCTTGGGGGCTGAGCGAGGCAAAATCTCGTTTCACTGCTACCTCGTGCATGGGAAACTGTAATGGCCTTTCAGAATCTAACGTCGGGGGCTAGCTCGCAGTGACGAATGTCACATCGAAGACTTCCACTCTAACAAACCGACCACAAGAACGTCAGATCAGGAATCATGGTCTCTTTCGGGTACATAGCAGAGATTGCGAATCGCTCGCAGACCTAATTTTAGGGGGCCCACACCCGTCAGTGTCGATAACAGGCAATTACACTCAGAACCGTCCGCAGAGACCGCTACCACATTGGCAAGTACGACACAACCGTTGCGAAGGTCGCTCCCAAAATAAGGGAGTGCAGCAATAGGCGTTTGATACCATCTTTTCCGCGATACCACTTACGCTCGCCAACATCGAGTGCGCCCCACAGTAGCAAGACGCTCAATGCGTAGCAGATCGGCAGCATGGAATAGCCAAACGCGTATCGCAGTCCCTCAACCGCATTATGCTCCAATGCCGTAGGTGTTGTTAACACGATAAGGCTCTGCGATCTAACATCGGCCAGCCTCGCGGTTTGAGCCAAGCAGTGAGCCAAGCAGTTTCAAGAACCTCTCGCGCAAACCACAGTTAAATGGCGGGTGAAACCGCATGCGATTTTACTTGCACACCTCGGGCGTAGCGCCGTTACGCGCCTTAAGGTTGATTTTGAGGGCCTGGTAGCAGACTTGGTTATCCTGACTGGGCCTCCTTATCCAGACGCCCAAGATGCGGTTTATTTCTTTAAGAGAAGCCTCTTCCGCAGGAGTGCTCGCTTCCACGTCGGCCTCATCGATCAAGAAGGAGGCACGCTCCGGAGTTATGCCACCCCCACCCGCGTAGATCACGGCCCGCAGTGCTGCCTTAGCATGGTCATCTCCAATCCTACTGTCCTTGCTCTGGGACAGAGCAGACGCGCTGAGCAGGACTATCAATGCCATGCACACGTTCATGCAAACGTTCATTTTGTTAATCATTGGTTCTCTCCCGCCGCGCTACTCCGCGCGGCTAATCTTTATGCCGAATCACCGAACAACTCCAAGTCACCGAACAACTCCAAGGTTCCCTTTGTCCGTTCTTCTCAGAGAACGGTTGCCAAGAGCTCACTTGCGCTCTGAAGCCTAGCATCTGTAATCATTGCTGAAAACAAGGGGTTGACATCAGCTGGGAATTGCCGGCGGCAGACTCGGGCCATCATCGCCACATCTTCTCACGAGAGGCGCCTACTCCACCTGTTTCGTGATGTTCAGAAGCACCCCAACGCACATCAGCGTCACAAACAGCGACGATCCTCCGTAGGAGACGAACGGCAGCGGAATCCCTTTGGTAGGCATCAGCCCCAGCACCACGCTGATGTTGATGAAGGCCTGCAGCACGATCATGCTGGTGATTCCGACGGCCAGGTAGCGGCCGAAGCTATCTTGCGCGCGCAGCGCCGCACGCGTGCCGCGCCAGAGGAAGATCGCAAACAGAATGATGACGGTGAGCGCTCCCACCAGTCCCAACTCTTCGGCGGTGACCGCAAAAATAAAATCCGTGTGCGGTTCGGGGAGATAAAACAATTTTTGCTTCCCTTCCATCAGCCCGAGTCCGGTCACGCCGCCAGTCGAGACCGCAATCAGCGACTGGATAATATGGAAGCCAAACCCCTTGGGGTCGGCGTAGGGATTCAGAAAGGCCAGGATGCGGTCTTTCCTGTACGACACGTGAAAGATCAGGAAATAAAGCGGCACAAGCGCGGCCGCAAAGGCGTATCCGAAGTAGCGCAGGCGAATGCCGGCCACGAACAGGACGCAAGCGGTAATGCCCGCGCAGGCGATGGCCGTTCCGAGGTCCGGCTGAAAAACAATCAGCCCAAGAAAAATTACGGTGGGCGCCACTGCGGGAATCAGCGTATTGCGCCAGTCATCCATCACCATGGCCTTGGTTTTGTTTTCGAGAAACCACGCGAGAAACAGGATCAGCGCGGGCTTGGCCAGTTCCGAAGGCTGCAACGAAATCGGACCCACGTGAAACCAGCGGTGCGTGCCGTGGGCGCGGTCAAGAAAAAAAACCGAGAGGAGCAGAAGCGTGGTAGACCCCAGAAACGAGAAAACCAGCGCCGGATGTTGCAGGCGTTTGTAATCCACCTTCATGGCCACGACCATCACCGCCAGTCCCGCAACCGCCCATACCAGTTGCTTCAGCAGGAATTCGTAGGCCGACCCAAACCGCTCCTTGGCCATCACAGCGGAAGCGCTGAAGATCATGACCAGCCCGACAAAAACCAGGATCATGGTCACCGTAAACATCCAGCGATCGACACTCACGCGTTTGGCCATAAACAATCTATTTCATCACGTACACACGGAGACACGGAGAAGTTTCCGCCGTGGATTTTCCAGAAGGGATAACTGAGTTGGTTCCACGTGGGACTCGAGAGCCGCTCTAGCTCAGCGGAGCAGCGCTACGATGCGACAGAACTGCCGCAATGAGAAAGAGGATGCCGGGCATCGCAATCAAGAGAAAGAACGGACCCTGAGGCAAGTGCCCAGAGCGAAGCAGATTCCAGACATAGAAGGCTATTAGGCATCCCAACGCGAGGATTCCTCCCAAACCCTCGCGATACCAAGCCATGACCAGTCCCACACTAACGCCGATGGGGAAGAGGGTTAGTCCCAGCCATTCCTGGAGTGTGGGGGGTGGGCCACTACTTGGTAGAAGCTCGTTAAGGGCGAAGAACAGGACGGTAAGGATGCTGAGAATGCTCCACACGCGAGCAATCCAGCGAACTGCGAGCGCGAAAGAGCGTGGTGCCATAATCTGTCCCTAATTGCTTGAACGATTCTGCTGGCACGTCTTGCGACGTTCTTCACTCCCGATTATTGAGTAGATCGAGACATCGCCAGCGAGTGCACTATCTCCTTGAACACGCGCCCGCGATGTTCGTAATTCTGGAACTGATCAAAGCTGGCGCAAGCCGGAGCCAGAAGAACGACATCGCCGGCCACGGCCGATTCGCTGGCGCGTCTGACCGCGTTTTCCAGAGTCTCCGCATGTTCGATTTCGGCAGCACCCTGAATCTGCGATTCGATCTTGGCGGCCGCGGCCCCTATGGTGTAGACGCGTTTCACGCGCTGTCGCAATAAATCGGTGAGCCCGGTGTAGTCGCTACCCTTATCTTTGCCCCCGAGAATCAGGTGAATATTCGCCGGGAAAGCTTCCAGTGCCTTGATGGTGGCGTCTACGTTCGTCGCCTTGGAGTCGTTGTAGTAATCCACGCCTGCCACCTTGGCCACGAATTCCAACCGATGCTCGACGGCTTTGAAATTCCGGACAGCCTGGCGGATCTGTTCCGGCTGGCAGCCGACAAGCATGCCAATAGAAACTCCCGCCAGCACATTTTCCAGGTTGTGCGCGCCCTTCAGCGGTACGTCCGCAAGCGGCATGATCTCGCGTTCGCTATGGCCGTCCCGGAAATAGATATGCGTGCCACGGGCAAAGGCTCCTTTTTCAATCTCCTTGTTCCGGCTGAACCAGAACAACTGCGCGCGAGTACGATCCGACAAGCCAGCGGTGGTGGGCTCATCGGCGTTGAGGACGGCGTAGTCATCCGCACGTTGGTTCTCAAAGACGCGCGCTTTGGCGCCGACGTAATTGACAAAAGTCTTGTGACGATCGAGATGATCGGGCGTGATGTTCAGAATCACCGCGATCCGAGGACGAAATTCAACGATCGTTTCCAGCTGAAAGCTTGATACTTCCAGCACAGTCCAGGTCGCAGGCCCAGCCTGATCCACCAGGCTGATGGCTGGCGTGCCGATATTACCGCCCACCAGTGTGGAGAAATTTCCGGCGGCAATAATCTCGCCGGCCAATGCGGTGGTTGTGGTTTTGCCGTTGGCTCCGGTAATGGCGGCGATCGGACCGGCAAGAAATTGCGCCGCGAGCTCGACTTCGCCGATGACCGGCTCTCCCAGGTTGCGCGCCTGCACCAGTTGCGGCGTATCGAACGGCACACCCGGGCTAAGGACGATCAAGTCTTGCCCACGAAACGTACGGTCGCCATGGCCACCGGTTTCGACCGTGATCCCATGCTCCAGCAGGAGCAGGATTTCATTGCGAAGCTCGGATGCGGGCTTGGAATCCGACACCGTAACCCGGGCGCCGCGCGACTTCAGAAAAAGCGCGGAGGCCACGCCGGATTTGCCGAGACCAACGACGAGAACGCGTTTGTTGTTGAGATCCATCAAGTTCAATTGGTAATTGCGCAATTTTGTAATTTGGTAATTTGAAACCCCGAGCCCATTGATCTGCTGGTTTTCAAATTACCAAATTACCCAATTACAAAATTACAAAATCCCCTCTCATCTCAGCTTCAACGTCGTCAGAGCAAAAAGCGCAAAGACGAGCGAAGCGATCCAGAAGCGCACAATCACCTTCGACTCCGACCAGCCCAGAAGTTCGAAGTGATGGTGGATCGGCGCCATCTTGAAAATGCGTTTCTTGCGCAGCTTGTAGG
>Ga0310038_10003710_pt1 | contig 10954 bp, 10 predicted proteins | sample Sb_taG_6_FD_200461 | JGI IMG/M metagenome (GOLD analysis project Ga0310038, IMG submission 200461) | Peat soil microbial communities from Weissenstadt, Germany - Sb_50d_4_PS metaG (v2) (version 2) | ecosystem: Environmental > Terrestrial > Soil > Wetlands > Peat | place: Germany: Weissenstadt... | reverse complement strand
TCATTGGCCTTTGCCGAAGATCGAGCCGACGACCCGGTCGCCCGGCTTGATGCCGAGCTGGCGCGCCGTCCCGGCGATCACTTCGAGCACCGCGCGCACCGGAGCGCCGGACGGAATGAGGCGGTCCGATTCCGGCTTGGCGCTGTCTTCGATGCGCACGATCCGGCCGTCGCCGCGAATGAAGATCATATCCAGCGAGATGTAGGTATTGTGCATCCAGAACGCGACCGGCTGGTCATGCTGGAAGTCGAACAGCATGCCCTGGCCCTCCGGCAGTTCCTTGCGGAACATCAAGCCGCGTTCGCGTTCGGCGTCATTGACCGCGAGCTCGACGGTGAAGGCGTGGACGCCGGAGGCGCTGACGATCTCAAGGGTGTCCTGTGCGGCGGCTTGCGCCTGAGCGAGGAGCGCGAGCAGGGCGTAAACGCCGACCAGCAATCCGGCGGCGCAACGCATCGCCGACGTCCCGGCCGAGGCAAGGTGAGCAATGCGTGCAGCTAGTGGGAAATGAGGCCGCCGCCGCCTTCGGGGCGAACTTCGGCCGCCATCATGCCCTTCGGCCCCGGTCCATAGCGCACCAGGACGAACTGGCCGGGGCGCAGTTCCGTCAGGCCGAACCGGCGCAGCGTTTCCATGTGGACGAAGATATCCGGCGTCCCCTCGCCGCGCGTCAGGAAGCCGAAGCCACGCAACCGATTGAACCATTTGACCTGTGCCCGTTCGAGACCGCTCGTCGGCGCCACAGTAACATGGGTCCGCGGCGGCGGCATCTGGGCCGGATGGATCGCCGTCGATTCATCCATGGAGATGACGCGGAAGGCTTGCAGGCCCTTCGGCCGCGGCAGCACCTCGCAAACCACGCGGGCGCCCTCATAAGCGGTCTGATAGCCGTCGCGGCGCAGGCAGGTCACGTGCAGGAGCACGTCGGCCATGCCGTTGTCCGGAATGATGAAGCCATAGCCCTTGGCGACATCGAACCATTTGATGACGCCGGAGACTTCAATGACGCTCGCTGCCGACTCATCATTGAGATCGACATCGGGTCCGAGTCCCGGTTTGGCTGATTTTTCGATTCCGTCCGACGCCATGACGCCGTGGCCGCCGCTTTTTCTGCTGGCGCCCCGCGCGGGCGCATCACGAATCTCTTGAATCGAGGATAACACTCGCCATCAGAGGGAAAAGGACAAAAATGCAACAGTGGAATAAAAGCGTCACAGCCTGTGTAAAAGTAGCTTCAATGCACGATGAAGGACTCCAGCACCGTGCCGATGTCCTGACGCACGACAAGGTCGGCAATATCGTCGAACTCGGTCGCCTCGCGATTGATGATGACAAGCTGTGCGCCGTTGCGCTTCGCCATCAACGGAAAGCCGGCCGCCGGCCAGACCACAAGCGACGAGCCGATCGCCAGAAACAAATCGCAATGAAGTGCAAGGTCTTGGGCGCGCTGCATTGCGGCATCGGGCATGGCCTGACCGAACGAAATGGTCGCGGTCTTGATGTAGCCGCCGCAGCCGCAGTCAGGCGCGCAACCGTTCGCCGCAGCCATCCGTTGCCGCACCCAGGAGAGCTCGTAGCGCGCATTGCAGTCGAGGCATGAAGCATAAGTCGTATTGCCGTGCAGTTCGACCACGTGTTGCGGGGAAAACCCTGACGCCTGATGCAGGTTGTCGATGTTCTGGGTGATGACGCCGGGAACCTTGCCGGCACGATAGAGGCTCGCCAGCGCCCGGTGCCCGCGCCCGGGCCGAGCATCGCCGAACTGGTCGGCCATGGCGAAGCGGCGCCGCCAGGATTCGTTGCGCGCCTCCTGGCTCGCCAGGAACTCATCGAACGGGATCGGCTTGTTCTTGGTCCACAGGCCGCCCGGCGAACGGAAATCGGGGATGCCGCATTCGGTCGAAATGCCAGCCCCGGTGAATGGGACAATGATCCCAGCCTTGTGGATCAAGTCCGCCAACTGGGACTTGGCGGTGTCGAGATCGGGTGCGATCATCGTTGCTACCCTCGGCGTAGACATTCTTACTGACTTACTGACCCGAATTTACCCGAACCGACGGAGGTCCGACGATGAGGTATCTGCACACAATGCTGCGCGTGCGCAATCTCGACGCAGCGCTCGATTTCTATTGCAACAAGCTCGGGCTGACCGAGGTGCGCCGCCGGGTCGACGACAAGAACAAGTACACCCTGGTGTTCCTGGCGGCGCCGGCCGACGGCGATCTGGTCGCCAAGGGCCCGGGCAACCGCCAGGCGCCGCTGGTCGAGCTGACCTATAACTGGGACAGCGAGGATTACGGCGAAGCGCGCTATTTCGGCCACCTCGCCTACGAGGTCGACGACATCTATGCGCTCTGCGACCGGCTGATGAAGGCCGGCGTCACCATCAACCGGCCGCCGCGCGACGGCATGATGGCGTTCGTGCGCTCGCCCGACAAGCATTCCATCGAGCTTCTGCAGAAAGGCGAGGCGCTGCCGCCGAAGGAGCCCTGGATCTCGATGCCCAATACCGGGAAATGGTGACCCGTCATCCGCGGCCATGACCGCACAGGGACCACTTGCTTGCCGGTTCAGGCAAACCTCTTTATATGTCCGGCGCATTCATTGTCGCGCACTTAATCGCGCTGCATTTGCGCCCTTCGTCTAGCGGTCTAGGACACCGCCCTTTCACGGCGGTAACACGGGTTCGAGTCCCGTAGGGCGCGCCAATATCTCCATAGGCGCCCAGCAGCCGGAGCGCCTCGCGTTAGGCGACGAAGCTGAAACGACTCTCTCAACCGTTGACGCCAATTTGTATTGCAACCAGTGCGCGTTTTTGATCTACTGCCTTCGAACGGGGGGTTGGCGGCGATTTGTCCTTGTAAAAATCGAAAGCTCCTCGATCGACAGCGTGGAAGTGATTGAGAGATTACACGCATGGCGAACGCGACTTCTGCCGATGCAGCGGCCAAGCCGTCCATCAAACGGAAGGTGAAAAAGCCACCTGCGCCAAGCCGTCGCTTGCGCGTTTTTGCGCTCGATCCAAGTCTGGGGAAAAGCCTCGACTCGCTTTCCGTCAACGATACGACTCTGGTCGTCCCATGGGACGACCAGCCCCTGACCAAGGACGCACTTCGGCCAGGTCCCGTTGGCGAGTATCTCGAAGTGGTCGACATCGATCCCGCGTCCAATAAAATTTACGATCCGGTCGATTTGAACGATCTAAAACTCATGGCGCAAGACGGATGGCCGCCATCCGAAGGCAATCCGCAATTTCACCAGCAAATGGTCTATGCGGTGGCCATGACGACGATTTTGCATTTCGAGCAGGCGCTGGGGCGCAAAATGCTGTGGTCCCCGCGCTTCGCGAGCACGGGTGACGGGACCGACGCCGATAAGATGAAGGCCTACGAAGTTCGGCGATTGCGGCTTTATCCGCACGCGCTCCGGACTGACAATGCCTATTACAGTCCCGATAAAAAGGCACTGCTGTTTGGCTATTTTCCATCAGCGTCGAGCAGCAGCGATGCTACCGCGCCTGGAACGATGGTGTTTTCCTGTGTATCGAGCGACATCATCGCCCATGAAATGACCCATGCGCTGCTCGATGGACTGCATCGGCGCTTCGAAGAAGCGTCGAACCTTGACGTCCCGGCCTTCCACGAGGGATTTGCCGACACTGTAGCGCTGTTCCAGCATTTTACGATCACCGAACTGGTACGCTTCGAGATTGCCCGCGTGCGCGGTGACCTTTCGGCCGAGGGATTGCTCGGTGGACTCGCGAAGCAATTCGGAGAAGGCATAGGAAGTCGCGCTCCGCTGCGCGATTACGCCAAAGCATCGAACGAGGGCTCGCGCTATCCCGAAGTTACAGAACCACATGCCCGCGGTTCGATACTCGTTTATGCAGTCTATGATGCATTTCGCAAAATCGTCGCGCGGCGAACTGCCGATCTGATCCGGATCGCCACCGGCGGGTCCGGCGTGCTTCCCGGTGGCGCGCTGCATCCGGACTTGGTCAACCGATTAACGGCGGAGACATGCAAGACGGCCAAGCACGCCCTACAGATATGCATCCGCGCGCTCGATTATTGTCCGCCGGTCGACATCACCTTTGGTGAGTATCTGCGCGCACTGATCACCGCCGACATCGACATGGTCGCCAACGACCACTACGGCTACCGCGTCGCTTTCATGGAATCCTTCCGGAAGTGGGGTATTTTACCTCCGGACGTCCGCACCATTTCAGAGGAGACGCTAAGCTGGAACACGCCTGCAGACCAGAAGCCGGCATGGCTTCGCGACGTGCTCCCAAGCATCGACGTGAGGTGGAATCGCAACCCCGATCGATCTGCCATATTCAAGCTGCAAGACGACAACCGATGGAAACTCTGGCGCGCGTTGAACCAGCAATTCCGGGAACATCCCTCTCTTTATGCGGAACTCGGATTAGATATTGGCGTGCCCCTGTATCATGCCGACGGGACGATCAAGCAGGCGCGGCCGGCGCCCCAATCCACCTTCGAGGTTCATAGCGTCCGTCCCGCGCGCAGAATCACACCGGATGGAGAATATCGATCCGAAATCGTCGTAACGATCGCGCAACGCCGAGCCGTCCCGATCGACGGCAACGACGTCAAGAACGGCTTTTTCTGGTTCCGCTGCGGGGCAACCTTGATCATTGATCCGACCGACGGCGAAGAAAGTATCCGCTATCTCATCATCAAGAGCAGTGAAAGCGAAACTAGGCTCGCCGTGCAAAAAGAGATGGCGACCGGCACTCTGCTCAGTCCGCTGCGCGCGCTCTACTTCGGCGGCCGGACCAAAGTTGACGGCACAGTCGCCGAGCCCTTTGCAAGCCTTCATGCCTCTGCGCTGGAATACGGCAATGGCTAAGCGTCAAACGAAACGAGATTCGCGTTCGCGCTCCAAGAAAAAGCCGGCGGACGCGAGTGAACCATCGCCGGGCTCGGTGCAACCGCCCGTGGTGCAGCCCACGACCGGTACGACAAGCCCCGCGCCGACCACCTCGAAACTGCGGGTGCGATTTTATTGCCAGGGAATCGGCGATTGTCACCTGCTCAGATTTACCAAGGACGATGGCAGCTTCTTCTGGATGCTCATCGACTGCGGCATTCACAGCTCGATCACCGGCGGCCCCAAAATAATCGACAATATTGTCGACGACATTGCTTCGGTTACTAAAAAGCTGGATGTGCTCGTCCTGACACACGAGCATTGGGATCATAATTCTGCTTTCTCCACGGCTATCGAAAAGTTCAAGCAGTTCGAGGTCGGCGAAGTTTGGATGGCATGGACCGAGGATCCATCCGATCCGCAGGCAAGGCAGCTCGACAAATTCAAAACCAAAGCGCTCAGCGCTCTGAAACAAACAAGCGACCATCTGGATAAGGTGCAGGGCCTCAGCCCGCACCTGTCCATGATTCAGGACGGCCTGCGAGCCGTCATGGGATTCAATTTCGGCGCGAAAGGCGAAAAGGTCCGGGACGCACGCAACAACGCCGCCGGTCTTGCCCGTCAAAAAAGGTATTTGGAACCGTCAACCGCGCCGATATCCCTCCCCGGGCTGGCAAACACGCTGCGAATCTATGTTCTGGGACCGCCGCGCGATGCCGCGATGCTCGGCATCACCGACAGGCCGTCGGAAATGTATGGTCTCGCCGCCAGCGGCGGCTGGTCGATCGCAACGGTTCTCGGAAACGCACTTGATACCCAGGCCGGATCGCTTCAGGCCGGTCAAGATAATACCGCGCCGTTCAATCCGGACGAGGGAACCGATATGGGCGAGGCGCGTTCCGCGCAAAATCGGTCATCCGACGACGAACAGATGAAATGCACATCGCAATTTTTGCAAGACTATTACGATGGTCCAGCCCAATCGCCGTCAGATGGGACACCGCAAGCGAAGCAAGGAAAAGCCCCCGATCCCAACGAGACCGACCAATCGTGGCGACGCATCGATCATGACTGGCTCGGGGTCAGCTCCGATCTCGCCATTCAGCTCGACGACCGCACCAATAATTCCAGCCTGGTCCTGGCGTTCGAGTTCCTGGACACTAAACGTGTGATGCTGTTTGTCGGTGACGCCCAAGTCGGAAATTGGCTCAGCTGGCAAAAGGTAAGCTGGAAGGTGGGCGACAAGGTCGTTACCGGGCCCGATTTGCTGGCCCGCACCGTGTTCTACAAAGTTGGGCATCACGGCAGCCATAATGCGACACTGAAGGAACATGGGCTCGAATTAATGGGCAGCACCGACCTTTCAGCCTTTATCCCAACCAATGCGGTGGATGCCCAGAAGGTTAAGTGGGGCGCGATGCCGTTCGAAGCAATTCTTACCGAGCTTAAGAGGCGCGCGAACGAACGCGTCATTCGCGCCGATGATCCCTGGATCAAACAAGCAGCGGGCCATCCAGGGTTTTCGTCGCCGTCCGGGTCGATCCTGGCGCTCCGGCATGACGAGAAGAATGGATTATTTGTAGAGATGGACATTGCATGAGTGCTGCCGCGTGCATCATTGACGCAACCTAAGTTCATTCTTGCGACTTTTTGCGTCCGTAACGCGAGTTCAGATTTCTGGGATCAGTTGCAGCCGACCGCCGAGGCGGGCTTCGACATCAACCTGCCTTGACTTTCGCCTCCGCCAAGCCAGAAGGTTCGGGCTTGAGGGGACTTTGTCGTGGGCCTGGCCTATGAAACGATTCTGCATCTGATCGCGCTGCGGCGCTCCGGCCGCTTGCCCGATCGTGGGCGCGTGGTCGAGATCGGCGCGCAGCAATTGTCCAACTCGTTCCTGCGCGCCGACGCGGCATTGGCCGAGCTTTACGGGCTGTTCGGCCGCAAGCCGGCCGACCTTGGCGCGCCGCAGGAGGCTGTCACGGTCGACGGCATCGAGCGCCAGGCGGAGACGGCACCGGCCTCGCAGCCGTTCTGGGAATCCTTAGGTCTTTCCTACAATGCCGTGGAATATGGCGGCCACCGCGGCGTGACCTCGCTCGATCTCAATCGCGATCATGTGCCGTACCGGCTGCGATCGTCGTTCGATCTGGTCGTCAATGCCGGCACCACCGAGCACGTCGTCAATCAGGACAACGCCTTCCGGGTGATGCACGATCTCGCCAAGGTCGGCGGGGTGATGATGCACGAAGTGCCGGCCGGCGGCATGCTGACCCACGGCGTCGTCAGCTATAACCCGCAATTCTTCTGGCTGTTGTGCCGCGACAACAATTACGAAGTGATCGACCTCACGGTATCGCACGCCGGCGACGCGCCGATCAGCAACGACGTGGTGACGAGCAACGCAAAATACGCGCGCTCGCTCAACCCGATCCAATCCAGGCTCAGCGTGCCGATTTTCCTGGTCACCGCGATTTTGCAAAAAAACAGCCGGCAGGCTTTTGTGACGCCGCTCGATGTTCCCGCCGAGGCGCTGCGGCGGTGAATGAAAGTGCCACCGCCGCGTCATCGGCGATAGCACTTCCGTCGATTTCTTGGTCATAGGCCGGAATATTAGAGGCCGCCATTGTTCATGATCTGCTGGGTCTCCGCCGCCGAATCCGCGGCGGCTTGCGCGGCCGCCGCCGCCATCGACGCCGTCATGGCATTGGTGTCGTTCATCTGCTGAATGGCCTGGGCCTCCGCTTGCGCGTCGAGTGATTGCTGAACGGAGTTGTCCGGCGGCGACGAGGTATCATAGGTCGGCGGGTCATAAGGCTCGTAGGTGCCGCCGCTGGAACCGCGCGCGGAGTGCAACTTGCCGGCATACTGCGCCAAATAGGGCGCCACGAACGGGTTTGCCAGCAGGCTCGAGATGATCTGCGCGGCGTTGGCCGGCGGCTGACCGAACGCGAATGGGCCGGCCGGATAACGATCGGGGTAGCGATAGCGCGCTGCCACGTGGCTCGTGGCGCGCGCCGGCGCGGCCTTCGTGTTCGGCCTCGCGTGGACGTTCGCCGCCATCGCGCCGTTTCCGGCGAGCGCCAGCGAAGCGATGATAAGTGCGGAGGTGATGAGCGGTCTCATGGCATGCTCCTGTTTTCAACGTGAAGCCTAGGAGAAACCCGAACGCTGGATGGAACCGTAGTGGAACCCGCATTGAGGGCCGATGGCCGGCCAATTAAATAAAATTCATGTCGCGCAGCGGCAGGAAAAATCGCGGCAAATAATCGGCAATATGCAGCGCAGCAATTTTCAAATCGGTCGCCACGCTGCATTGATCACGGAAATGCCACCGTAGCGGTCACGTCGCTGCCACAGACCAGGCCTAGCGTCACAATCGGGTGGAGGGGCGAGTCAGGGAGGAGGAATCATGGCTCTCCAGGCCGAGACCACGATCGCTACGCGGCTGGTCACCAACGACAAGAACACGTGCCCGCAATGCCAGGCTTGGCTGCTCGCTCCCAACTGGTCCGAATATCTCGATGAGCGCCGCGTGCGCCACACCTGGTCGTGCGAGGCCTGCGGCTACGAATTCGAGACCGCGGTATTTTTCTCCGCGGCCGAAGCGGTGGCCGCATAGGCGTGGCGCCGGCCGCAAAAATCCTCGATCACGGCGCCGTCCGCGCTGAGATAATTCGGCCCGATCGGCGACTTGCCGTGGCCGCCCGGAATATCGAGCACGTAGCTCGGCTGGCACAGCCCCGACATGCGGCCGTGCAGCGCACGCAGCAAAGCCTGGCCTTGCGCGATCGTGGTGCGCAGATGCGCCGTGCCGGGCGCGAGATCGGCGTGGTGCAGGTAATAGGGTTTGATCCGGCATTCGACCAGCGCGCGCAGCAATGCACCGAGCGTCTGCGCATCGTCGTTGACGCCGCGCAGCAGCACGGATTGCGACAACATCGGGATGCCGGCATCGATTAGGCGCGCGCAGGCGGCGCGGACCTGCGCCGTCAGCTCGCGCGGATGGTTGGCATGCAGCACCACGAAGGTCGCCTTGTCGGTGCGCAACGCGCGCACCATGGCCGCCGTCACCCGATCCGGCGCCGCGACCGGCACGCGGGTGTGCACGCGTATCACCTTCACATGGGCGATCGCGGCAAGCCGCGTCACTACGTCTTTCATCCGGCGCGCCGAGAGCACCAGCGGATCGCCCCCGGTTAGAATGACTTCCCAGATTTCGGGGCGGCTCCTCACATAGGCGAGCGCCCGGTCGAGCGCCGCCGGGGCAAGCCCGCCCCGCCCTGGCCCGACCATTTCGCGGCGGAAGCAGAACCGGCAATAGACCGCGCAGGCATTGACCAGCTTGAGCAGCACCCGGTCCGGATAGCGGTGCACGATGCCTTCGACCGGGCTGTGCGCCTCGTCGCCGATCGGATCGCGGCTTTCCTGCGGCTCGCTATGCAGTTCGCGCGCATCGGGCACGAATTGCCGCGCGATCGGATCCTGCGGATCGGACGGATCGATCAGGTCGGCGAGCGCCGGCGTGATGGCGACGGCGTAGCGCGCCGCGACCTCTTCCAGCGGCTTAAGCCGATCGCGGGCCACAAGCTGCGCGGCGGCCAGAGCGGATGGTGTGCGCAGGGTTTTTCGGGCGGTGGCGCTCATGGACGGCCTCGATTCAAGGGATTGGGCCCCTTATGCTTGATGCCATAGCCTGCAAGCAAGAGATGCCCTGCAAGCAAGACATGACGTGCAACCCCTGGCATTGTTGCTGAAGACGCAAATTCCGTGTTTCGCTGGCGCATGGTGTCGAGGCAAAGGATAGAGCAATGAAAAACTACATGGACGGCGGGGAAGCGATCCTGGAAGCGTTCCGCAAACTCAAGATCGACTACATTTTGTCGTCGCCGGGGTCGGAATGGTCGCCGGTCTGGGAAGCGCTGGTGCGGCAAAAGACCGGCAATCACGCCGGCCCGGCCTATATCGACTGCTGGCACGAGACGCTGGCCGTCAACATGGCGACCGGCTACACGCTGATGACCGGCCGGCCGCAGGCCGTGCTGGTCCATGCCGGGGTCGGCCTTTTGCAAGGCTCGATGGGCGTGCACGGCGCGCTGCAATCGGAAGTCCCGATGATCGTGATGTCGGGCGAGTCCAATACGCTCGGTGAGGATCCCTCACTGCCGATCGAGCAGCAATGGTACGGCGGCTTGAGCGTCGGCGGCATCGAGCGCTTCGTCGAGAACATCACCAAGCAGGCGCGACCGGTCACCAGCCCCTTCACGCTCCATGAGCAGGTAATCCGCGCCGGCGAGATGGCGCAGCGCACGCCCAAGGGCCCGATGTACCTCAACGTCGCGCTCGAGCACATGCTCCACGATTGGACGCCGCCGGAGAACGATCGCGACGTGCCGTTCGCGCCGCGCGTCGAGCCCCATGCCGGCGAAGTCGAAAAGGTTTCAAGCCTTCTGCTCGCCGCAAAAAACCCGATCATCGTCGCCGAGCAGTCCGGGCGCGATCCTGCGGCGTTCAAGGCGCTGGTCGAGCTTGCCGATCTGCTGGCGATCCCGGCGATGTGGGGCCGCGTCGCCAATTTTGCCAATTTTCCGACCGATCACCCGCTCTATCTCGGGGTGGCCACCTACGAGCATCTCAAGGACGCCGATCTTGTCCTGTTGGTCGGCGGCCGCGCGCCCTGGTACCCGCCGCACACCAAGCCGACCAAGGGCAAGATCGTCTCGATCAACGAGAACCAGTTCAAAGGCCACATGATCTATCAGCAGCTGCACGCCGACGCTTATCTGGAAGGCGACATCGCCGCCGCGCTGCAGGCACTGACGAAATCCGTACGCGCCGCGAAGATCGACGCCGACGCCGTGAAGAAGCGCCGCGAGCATTGGACCAAACAGCACGACAGCTTCGTCGCCGGCCTGAAGGCGGAAAAAGCCAAGGCCAACGGCGGCGGCAAGGCGATCGACCCGCTGGCGCTCATCGCCACACTCGCCGAAGTGATGCCGGCCGACACCATCTATGTGGACGAGACCATCCTGCACGGCCCGATGCTACGCCAGCATCTGCC
>Ga0310038_10003709_pt1 | contig 10955 bp, 9 predicted proteins | sample Sb_taG_6_FD_200461 | JGI IMG/M metagenome (GOLD analysis project Ga0310038, IMG submission 200461) | Peat soil microbial communities from Weissenstadt, Germany - Sb_50d_4_PS metaG (v2) (version 2) | ecosystem: Environmental > Terrestrial > Soil > Wetlands > Peat | place: Germany: Weissenstadt... | reverse complement strand
GTGGCATGGATCGGCGGCTACTGGTCCTACGACGAAGAGCGCAAGGATTTCCTTTGGGTCAGCGGAACCTGGCGCACCCCGCCGCCCGGCAAACGATGGGTAGCAGGGTACTGGCGTCCAGAAGGAGACCAGTGGCAATGGGTGCCGGGAATGTGGGCTAAGTCTGAAAACGAACAGAACACAGCTCACGAAATGACCTACATGCCCGCGCCTCCCGCGCCGCCGGCAGTGGCCCCGCCGGCTCAGCCGCCAACGCCCGATGCCTTTTACGTACCTGGCGCCTGGGGTTGGCACAACGCGGGTTATGTGATGGAGGGGGGCAATCAGGTTTGGCATGAGGCGGGCTATGCCTGGACCGCCGGATACTGGGCGCGCGTCCAACCCGGCTACGTGTGGGTGCAGGCGCACTATCGTTGGACGCCGAGCGGCTACGTCTACATCCCGGGCTACTGGGACCTCGCAGTGGGTCGCCGAGGCATGCTCTACACGCCGGTCTACGTGGATATGGCGGTTGTCGGCCCCGGTTATGTGTATACCCCGGCGTACGCCGTTCCCGAGACCGTGGTAGTCGATTCGATGTTCATTCGACCCGCCTACTGCCACTATTATTACGGCGACTACTACGGGCCTGCTTACGGTCCCATGGGGTTCGAGGCCTGCATTGTCTATAGTCGCAGCCATTACGATGCGGTGTTTGTCTACGAGCGCTGGGACCATCGTGCCGACCCACGCTGGGAATCCGTTCAGTTCGACATCTGCATAGGGCGGGGCGCTGGCCGTTATCCATGTCCGCCACGGGCATTCGTGGGAGTCGGCGTCGGCGTGGGAGTTGGGGGCTATGGCATGGCGGTCGTCGTCGCTCCCTCGAGATTGGCGGCTGCCAGAGGCACGCGCATGGAAAGACTCGACATGCGCGCCCGGATGGAGCACCGAGAGCGGGCCGAAGCGATTCGGCATGTGGCCATGGAACGAAGCCGCAATGAAGTTGCCGGCATTCCGAAGCAACCTCGTGCAGCTACGCTCCATGTACCGCCGACAGCGCACGCGAATGTTGCCAGCACTGCCCATGCTCCGGTTCATCCGGCGCAGCCGGCCCACCCGCAGACCTCTCTGCTCAAGCGGCCGACGATTCCACAAAAGTCACAGCAGAAGAACGGCGAACATAAGCAAGAACCAGGCGGCGGAAAGTAGCCGCTGCTTTGACGGTTCTGACGATCTTAACAATTCTGCCGGGGCGGGGACTTTAGTCCACGTCCCGGCTTTTGCGCGCATTGGGGCATGCGTCACCCGCCTATTCGATGGGACGGGTCCGATCCGCATATCCGGACAACTTTCGGCCTTTTTTCTGAAATTCCCATTCAGTTTCTCTTCTCCACAACCCCTAGGTTGGGCATAGTTGGATGACGTTCAACCACACAGGTTGTCCGGTCCTGCCCAGCGGAGTGTCCCGGTGCCGGCCAGGATCGGCAAGAATCGCATCTAAGGAGATGGCATGATCTGGCAGCATGTTCGCGTTGCCCTGCTGGCTGGCGGCATCGTGGCTGCGACGGCTTTGACCGCTCGCGCCGACGACTGTTGCACGCCTTGTACCCCTCAGTACCGCACCGTGTGCGTCAAAGAGTGGGTCCCCGAAAACTTCCAAACCACCCGTACCGTTTACACCAGAGAGTGTAAGCAAGAGAGCTACACCGCGTATCGTTGCGAAAGCGTTCCGGAAACCCGGACGCGCACCTGCACGGTGTACAAGATGGTTCCCGAGGTCAAGACAGTGACCCGGCAGGTCTGCGTGTGCGTCCCGTGCGTCGAGGAGCGCACCGTCATGGAATCCCACGTCGTCTGCAAGCCGGAAACCCAAGTGGTTCGCTGCTGCGTCGACAAGGGCCACTATGAATGCCGTGAAGAGCCCTGCGGCCCGACCTTCGGAGAACGATTGCACAAGCTCTGCCGTCGCCACAACGACTGCTGCTGCGAGCCGTGCAATGACTGCTGCGTTCGGACCAAGACGGTTCGCTGCTGGGTACCCTGCCCGACCTGGGAAGAGCACACTGTCTGTTGCTACAAGCGCGTCTGCGAAAGCCGGCCCGTAACGTGCAAGGTAACGGTCTACAAGCGCGAAGTTCGCGAGGAAAAGTGCCAGGTCACGTGCTGCAAGTGCGTGCCTGAAACCAAGACCGAAACCTACACCGTTTGCTGCACGAAGACGGTTCCTTATCAGGCAACTCGTACCGTGGTCTGCTGCGTCCCGCACCAGGAAACGGTAAACTGCTGCCGTATGGTTTGCCGGACGGTTGAGAAGAAGGTCGAGTGCAACACCTGCTGCAATAGCTGCTGCAACAGCTGTTGCGAGACCACCTGCTGCAAGCCTTACTTCCATCGGCTCTGCAGCGGCCTCGGCTTCCGCCACCACGACTGCTGCGAATAAGGGCAGGTCTGGAACGCCGCGGGTTTGTATCGGTAGCCCCTCTTCCGGAACAACAAGGGATTCTCGCTGTCCCTAGAGAAGTGACAAAGGCGAAAGGGATCGGAGCAAGGGCTCCTTCCCTTTCGCCTTCTTCTATTGGCTCACTGTTCTCGCAGCTCAAGCCGCCGGCTTGAGCTACAACCAATCCATCAGCAGATTTGACTGGCCTCTGTGGGCGACCTAGGGTTTTTTACCCCCTCCTGTGGCATCCATGACCCACGAGGCCAACATGTCCCACACCGCTGTTCTTCATCCTCAACAATGCAATTCAGGTGCGGCCGAACGCCGGGCCTGGGTGCGTTATCCCTGTGAACTGTCAAGCTCCTGCCAACCGGTCGTCGCCAATCGCAGTGGCCGTTGGTCAGCCAAAATACGGAACATTTCCGCTGGAGGCATCGGCATCTGCCTCGATAGACGATTCGAATTGCAGACGTTACTGAGCATCGAAGTTCAGCAGGAAGGGAGCGAATCCTCGGTCACTTTCCTTGCGCGCGTGATGCATGTCACCAGGCAAGAAGACGGTACCTGGCTTCTCGGATGCTCCTTGCGGCACCCGCTCAGCGACGAGGATCTGAAGGGGTTGCTTTAGTAAGTTGGCTCACCGCCTGATTCGAGTCCGGGTCGCTTTCGGTGGCACGGAAATCATAAATCAGGAACGTGGTCGTACGGTCGACCGGCCGGTACTGGCTCAGGAAGGCGAGCGTCTGCGTGTAGGACTCTAGCTCCGAGGGGCTAGCGTGCAGGGTCGCACTCAGCGATCCATAAAGATACGTGATGCCCACAGCCAGGTAATGCCCGCGCACCCGCGTTCTGACATCCTCCGGCCCCCTGATCGCCAGCGAATAAAGCTTGACCTCCTCCATGGGCAGGTTTTTGATTGCGGGATCAGTCCCAAAGTACCAGACTTCCAGAGGCGCGTTGTCGTGCTGCTGCTGCCAGCGTGCAAGTTCTTTCAGCCCCTGTCCCCAGTCGTAGTTCGAGTCGCTTAACAAGGTATACGCGCTCTTGGTCCCGCCCCAGAATTCGTTGGCGTAGCAGAGCCCGTTGGGCCAGACCAGGGTCGCCGCCGCCGCAGTCCAAAGGACGCTCGCACCAAGCAGCAAGACAAGGCACGAAGACAGTGCAACGCGGAAGCGTGCTGCAGGCGATTGCTTGATTTCCCCAGAGCGGTTCGGCTCGCAGGAGCCTTGTCGGAGCATCTGGTAGGCGTTCACAGCTGCCGCGGCCAGGCCAACGACCCCAAGCCCCACCAGCGGCAGGATGAGCCGAATGCCGATCTGCACGCGACAAACCAAGCTGAACGCTGCCAAGGCCAGTGCGGCAAGGAAGGCCCAGTTGAGAAGGGCCCGGGGCCGGAGCAGGCCGACAACCATGGGCAGAACAAGCAGGGGAATGCTCAGCTTGATGGACAGGACCGTCGGGAAATAATACCAGATGGCTCTTTGGGCGATCTCGCCAAGCAGGTAGGTCGCGTGCCCTTTCATGTTATGCCGAACCTGCCGCACCAGGCCTTCGCCAGCATTGCTGAAGATGCGCAAGTGGTCGGCCAGCCAAACCATGGCGCGGCTGCCAGGTCCGTCCGGTAATTGGTGCGCCCAGCTGACAAACGAAGGTTGCGTTTGCCAGTCGCAGCCGCAGTACAGGAAAACGAGAACCAGTGCGCCGATCGTGATGCGGACCAGATCGCGGCGGAAACCACCCCAAAGAACATGAACGCAATCACGCAGCAGATTAGAGTCTCTTGCCGCGGATGTCGGTCGGCCCTCCGGGCTGGACCCTTCAACTTGGTCTTTAGGCGATGGGCAGTTAATCATCTCCCCTCGCCCCCGCTTCGGGGGAGATGGGTCGGGGGTGAGGCCCCTCACCCCCGACCCATCTCCCCGGAGTACCGGGGCGAGGGGAGAACAATCGCTGCGGCTTCTGTTGCGCGCGGATTCACGTCGCAAGCTGAAGAAGCGCTCCAGCTCGACCACGAGAAGACAGATCGGACCAAAGACCATCCCGGATGCCTTGGCCAAGATTGCCGCGGCGAACCAGACCATGGGTAAGGCAAGCCGGCGTCCCCAGCCGGCATCGCGGCCGGTCCGGAAATGATAAACCATTGCCAGAAGGCAGGCGGTGATCGCCAAATCGGTAGTGGCAAGGCTTGCATGCGCCAACAGACTCGGCTCGCAAGCCAGCAATGCCACGGCCAAGCGCCCTCCCCAGGGTCCCGCAATTTGTCTCCCCCCGAGACGCCCGTAGGCCAGCAAGAGCCACCAGAAAACGAGCGTGCCGGCGCGGGCCCAGGGCAAGAGCTGTTCAAGGTCCTCCGTCGCGTCGAACCGTATGCCGTGCCAGCGTTCCCAGAGATAGATGGGCAAGGTGTCGACATCCAGCGGCAAGGGCATGGTGCCCATCCGCAAGGCGTCTTGATGACTGCCCGTTCGCCAACGCTGCAGGCCGGCTTTCACGTACAGTGGTTCATCAAAGGTAGCGCCCGTGCTGCCGGCGGCGCCCCAGCACCATAGCGACGAGGCAATCCCCCAGGCGAAGAACCAGCCCCAGTCAAGAAAGAATTCCTTTTTGGCAGACCGTTCCATGGTCACCCCTCATCCATGCCTGTCACGGCTTGCTGTTTAGTATCCCGGACGTGTAGACGTCAAGGGCAAGGAGGTATATGGGCAAGGATAGGTGTATTGAGCAGGCTGGGCGATCACCGGCATGACGAGGTCATTGCGCTGTGGGCTCATTGTCACGCAGATGGCGGCCTGTCAGCGTCACGAAAACATCTTCGAGGCTGGCATGTCGTGTCGTGAGACTCACGAGATCTCGGGCCTCACTTCGAAGACGGTTCAGGAGCGCGGGAATGGTGAGATGTGGGGCAGTGACCGTGAGGCAGTATCTTTCGTCCTCGCGTCGGACCGCGACCACGGCCGGCAGGAGGCAAAGATCGCTCTCAGGGATCGCGTTACCGTCGTTGAGGGCAAATTCGACGAAGTGTTCACCCCCCAGCTGAGCAATCAATTCCTGTGGCGAGCCGAGCGCGATGACGCGGCCATGATCAACGACGGCGACTCGGTCGCACAAGCGCTCCGCCTCATCCATGTAATGGGTCGTAATGAGCACGGTCCGTCCCTGGGAGCGAAATGCGCGCAATATGTCCCACAGTTGACGGCGCGACTGCGGGTCAAGTCCGGTGGTTGGCTCATCCAAAAAGAGTAATTCGGGATCGCCGATGAGAGCGCAGGCCACGGCCAAGCGCTGCCGCTGGCCGCCGGAAAGCTTGCCGACGTATGCGTTGCTCTTCTCCGTGAGGCCGACCTGCTCCATCACGTTCATTGGAGTGAGGCCGCGCGCGTAGAAGCTGCGGAACAGTGTAAGGGTCTCGTGAACGGTCAGTTTTTCTGCGAGGCGCGTTTCCTGGAGGGAAATGCCAAGACGTTGGCGCAAGCTCTCATCGTCCCGACCCCAATGTTCGCCGAGGATTTCAACCTCACCCGACGTCGCGCTCAAAAGTCCTTCGAGGATTTCGATGGTGGTTGTCTTGCCGGCGCCGTTTGGGCCCAGGAGCCCGAAGCACTCACCGGGCATTACTTCGAGGTCCAGGCCGTTGACGGCATCGACCGGCGGCTTGCCGGCGTAGCGTTTGCGCAAGTCGCGGCAAAGAATTGCGGAAGTCATGGCGGAATTATCCAGAACATCTTGGTCACGTACCACGGACGGTAACAATCATGAATCAGGAGGCCGAAGCCTTGCTCCTTCAATTTGCGGTGAACGCGCACGAGCGCCTCTGCGTTGGCATCGTTGCCAATTCACGCACGTTGAAATAGTATCTGGCTGAAGTTCAGACTACTACGGCTGCGGGAAGAAAAGTGGAACCCCCTGCCAAATGGCGAGCGAGACGTTCGCCGCCCACTCGCCGTCCGGTCGAGGGTTGTTCACTGGTCCTTGGATGATTTGCCGGATTTTTTGAGGGTTTCAGTTCCTGATGAGGAGGCGGCTGGATTAGCGATAGGCGGGGCGTTGCTGATTCGTGCCCCGTTCCGATGAGTGGCTTCAAATCTCGATGATGCCGGCTCCGGAGCATCTGGCGCGGCATTGCGATAGAATCCCGACATCCAGAAATGACAGACGAGCATGAGCAGCAGGGACGCCGCCAATGCCATCCGGCTTCGGGGCAATCGTCTGCGGCCCGGAGCAGCGCGTTTCAAGGACGACGCCTGCTCAACCGGCAGCTGGTGTGCTGGCCAGGGATCGGGAAGCTCGGCCCGAAAGAACTTGCGAAGAAGTCCATCCAGGTTTTCGGGAGGGCGGTTACCAGACTGGGGATCGTTGAAAGGATTCACAGAGACATTCATGGAATATACATCACTCCCTGGGCCGTAAGCAGCTCGGCCAGCCGCTGCCTGGCCCGGCTCAAGCGCATGTGAACGGCCGTGACGGTTATCGCCAACAACGTGGCGATTTCATTCGCGTCATAATCCAAGGCGTACCGGAGAGTCAGAACCTCCCGGTCAGCCTGGGAAAGCTGCGTCAAGGCGTGACGCAGTTGCCCAAATGTTTCTTCCAACTCCATTTTTTCCAGGGGCAGCGGACTCCGTGCCCGGATGCCATTCATCATCTGAGGCGGATGCGTGCCATTTCGACGAAATGAGCTTTTCGCGTGATCCTCTGCAAGATTCCGTGCGACACGCAAAAGCCACGCTCGTGGATTAAGTATTTGTTCTCCAGTTTGCCACTGTTTCCAGAGCCGCAAAAAAGCTTCCTGGGCGATATCCATGGCAAGATCGGCATTCAGCCAACGCGCGTACGCAAGCGCCCAGACCTCCCGGCTATGGCGCCGGTAGAGCGCATCAAATTCCGTCTGCCGCGATACCGGCACTCGCGAGCCTGGATTCATTTTGCCACGCAACTGACCTTACTCGACGGCCAAGAAGCGACGCCATCGACGGTCTGCCTAAAAAAGACGAGCAAAGCACTCGAATCTAACGCGGTTCCATCAGGGGCGGGTGGAAATCCTGGGTCCTCTTGGCGCACGTACGCGCACCCCAGTTCACTATAAATGCGCAACTCACCTCCAACAATGGGAGGAGCGCGCGGGCTAAATGACCGTGCGCGATTTGGCTGTAGGTCAGGTTTCCAACCTGACCGGACAGATTGGAAATCTGTCCTACACAGCTGCCGATTCAAGCACGGTGATATAGCTCAGATGATCACCACAAGATTGTCCCGGTGTACGACTTCATCGTAAGGAAGAGAGCCAAGCGCCTCCGCGATCTGCTCGGTGCGTAGGCCGCAAATGCGGGTTGCGTCGGCAGAGGAATAATTCGTCAGCCCGCGCGCGAATTCGGTACCGTCACTGTCGCAGAGCGATATGACATCCCCCTTGCCAAATACGCCGGCTACCTGCATCACGCCGATCGCCAGCAGGCTCCGGCCCTTGTTCTGAACGGCGTTCCGAGCGCCGGCATCGACAACCAATCGCCCCTTGGGGCGCGCCGTGTAGCCGAGCCAACGTTTCCAGGCGGGAACCGTGCTGCCGTGGGGCATGAACAGCGTGCCAACCGGTTCAGCCGCAAAGATTTCGTCCAGGATTAGGGGCCGCTTCCCGTTGGCGATGATTACCGACTCGCCCGCGGCAGTGACCAGGCGTGCGGCGCGCAGCTTGCTGCGCATGCCTCCCGTGCCGAGCGCACTCCGGCTTCCGCCGGCCATATCCATTATCGAGCCGTCGATTTGCGGGACTGTAAGCATGATCGACGCCCCTGGATTGGCATTCGGATCAGTAGCGCAGAGGCCGTCGACGACCGTCAGCAGCATGAGGAGCGGTGCCCGCAGCAGATTCGTGACCATGGCGGCCAGATGATCATTATCGCCGAAGCGGATTTCCGCCACGCTCACCGTATCGTTTTCGTTGATGATCGGCAGGCAATTCCATTCGAACAAGGTCAGGATCGTATTGCGGGCATTCAGGTAACGGGTTCGATTGTCGAAATCGCTTGCCGTCAGGAGGATCTGAGCGGTATGGGTGCCATGCCCGGCCAGGGCCTCTTGATAGGCACGCATGAGGAACCCTTGCCCGACGGCAGCGCAGGCTTGCAGGTGACGCAAATTTGTCGGGCGGCGCCCCAGACCAAGGTGTCCGATGCCGGCGCCGATAGCGCCCGAGCTCACCAGCGCGACCTTGCGGCCGCTTTGGCGAATGCGCTGCACCTGGTCCGCCAACGCCTGCAGCCGGCCACGGTCCAGCGTGCCGTCGGTATCAGTTAGGACGTTTGTCCCGATTTTAACGACAACGGTGTCGGCGAGCGCGATTACTTCCTGGCGAACAGGATCTTTCATGGAAATCTCACCGCGGCTGCTACCACCTGTTTGACCGGCACGACCTTTGTTTTTATACTCAAGTAGGTTCGAGTTGCTCTCCTCGACTCGCCGCCAAGAACTTCCCTCCGCGGAGAAATGCCGTGAAGCAACCTTGGGGTGTGTGGCGTAGCCTGGGTACGATTGTCCTCATAGGTTGGGCGTCGTGCGTACTGCCACACCTCCAGGCCGGCTGGAACGGACTGCTCACGCCGGGCGAAAACCAGTCGCTGCGTCGCCAGGCCGAGCAGTGGGAGGAAACCGGCCAGTGGATCAAGGCGAGCGATGCCTGGCAACATGTTCTCGGCAAGAACCGCGATCTGCCTGGCGCTCGGGAGCATTACCAGCTGTGCATGCGCCGGGCGCAACAGACACGCCGGCATCTGGACCAAACTTACCGTCAGCAAGTGCTCGGCCTTTCGCTTCAGGACAGCCTGCGAATCTACAGCGATGTGTTGAGCCAACTCCAGACCTATTACGTTGATACCGACAAGTCGGCACCGCCTTTGCTCTTTCGGCAAGGCTTGGAGGAGCTTCGCGCCGCCCTTGATAGCGAAGCCTTTTGCCGTGATTACTCCATTCGAGCCGACGCTGCCGCGAAGCACGTTTTTCAAACGCGCTTGCAGTCAACGGAGCTGGACTCTCCCGTGCGGCGTGTGCAAGACGCCCAGAACCTTGCCCGCGAGATTGCCCTTGCCGGCCAGAAGCTCCTCGGTTTGAAACCAGCTGTTGCAATTCTCGAGTTCGCTTGTGGGGCTTGCAGCGCCCTCGATGAATACACATGCTATCTGACTCCGGGCGAATTCGAGGAAATAAATGCCTCCTGGAAAGGGGAGGTCGTAGGTGTGGGGGCAGAACTAGCAGTCGCGGAGAAGAAATTGATCATCGTGCGGATCACCCCCGGCAGTTCGGCCGAGATCGGCGGACTGCGGCCGGGAGATCGAATTTTGCGCATTGGCCAGAAAGCCACCGCCAATATGGCCGCCGCGGCCGCGAACGACATGCTCAAGGGCGAAGCCGGCAGCAAAGTCGAGCTGGAAGTGGCCAACGGCGACAAGAGACCACGCGTCGTGCAATTGAAACGCGAGTTAGTGCGCGCGCCCAGCGTATCCGATCCACGATTCCTCGAAGAACGATCGGGAATTGGCTACCTCCGGATTCTTGGTTTCCAGGAAGCAACCGTGCAAGAACTTGATGTGGCCATCACCAAACTGCAGGTTGCTGGCATGAAGACGCTGATCCTGGATCTGCGCGGCAACCCTGGCGGCCTTTTCGACGTTGCCCTGCAGGTCGCCGAGCGGTTCCTCTCGTCCGGAGTCATCGTAGCCACCCATGGTCAGTACTTCAGATATAGCCAAACCTACGAAGCACACGGCATGAACAGTCTGGCGGTTCCCCTTGTCGTCCTGGTGGATGGAGAAACTGCCAGCTCCGCGGAAATGCTCGCCAGCGCCATCAAGGATAACCAACGCGGGACGCTTGTGGGCAAAACGACCTTCGGCAAAGGCTGCATCCAGAGAATCCACAAGCTCACAACAGCGCCGGCGGGGATTCGCATGACGGTGGCCAAGTTTTATTCACCGCGTGGCCTGGATTACAGCGGATCTGGCGTATCGCCTAACCTGGACGTGCCAACTTCCGATCTGCCACCCGAGCTGGAGCAAGATGCCCAGATTCAAGCCGCACTCGACGTTGCCCGCTCGCTAGCCATGGGCCGCTGAAACACCTCCAACAATCGTCTTCTGTAGCACAAGCTGGTAGCTTGTGCGGAAACGGTCTGCGCTCGGCGCCGGTTTGCGCTCGGCGCCGGTTTGTGCTCGGCGCGGGTCTCCTGACCCCGCCGTTCGTCTGACCGGAGGTCTCCTCGAGCGAACGCCGACTGCCAAATACTGGATGCATGGAGATGAGCCCGGCAGCCAGCACCCGGCCGGTGGGATAGGTCATGCTCACCAGCCGGCTGTTGTTGGTGCCGCCGAACATCAGGCTGTAGGAATACTGCACGCTCGGCGTGCTGCTGATGTTGACGGCGCCGGAGGTGGATTGGTGTTCCGTGGTCAGGAAATATGCCTCCTCACCAGAATCTGTGGGCGAAATCTGGCTCCGGCAAGGCTCCGAGACGGTGATACAACGCGGTTTTCACGGCCTCCAGGGT
>Ga0310038_10003705_pt1 | contig 10963 bp, 13 predicted proteins | sample Sb_taG_6_FD_200461 | JGI IMG/M metagenome (GOLD analysis project Ga0310038, IMG submission 200461) | Peat soil microbial communities from Weissenstadt, Germany - Sb_50d_4_PS metaG (v2) (version 2) | ecosystem: Environmental > Terrestrial > Soil > Wetlands > Peat | place: Germany: Weissenstadt... | reverse complement strand
TCGACGGGGGGGCGTCACCTGAACCAACCAATCGCGGGGATGGCCGCGGCCCCCTTTGCCCTCGGCTACTGGCTGGTGGCCTCCGACGGCGGGGTGTTCGCCTTCGGCGATGCCCCATTCCTGGGGTCGATGGGGGGCGAGGCCCTCACCCAGCCGGTGGCGGGCATGGCGGCGAGCCCATCGGGACGGGGCTACTGGCTGGTGGCCTCCGACGGCGGGGTGTTCGCCTTCGGCGATGCCGGCTTCTTCGGGTCGATGGGGGGACAGCCGCTTTCCAACCCCATCACCGCCATCTTCCGGACCCCCGACGGCCGTGGCTACTGGCTGCTTCCGACAACTCCTCGGACGGCCGACTGGGCCGTGCCCGGAACGGTGATCTACAACCTCGACACCGCGCCCGGTTCTCCCTACAAGCCGGGCCAGAAAGCGGTCGCGCTCACCTTCGACGACGGGCCCTCTCCGATCTACACGCCCCAGGTGCTGCAGATCCTCGTGGCCGACCATGTGCCCGCCAGCTTCCAGATCATCGGTCAGAGCGGCGCCGCCTACCCCGACCTCTTGCGCCAGGAGGCAGCAGACGGCATGTCTCTCGTCAACCACACCTGGACGCATGTCGCTCTCACCACGCTTCCCCCCTCTGGGTGGACCGGCCAGGTGGACCAAACCAACTCTCTCCTCCAAAGCATTACCGGGCACCCGGTCCAGTGCCTGCGGCCTCCGTATGGCTACACCGACTCGGCGGTGGTGGCGCAACTGGGCCAGCGGGGCCTCGCCGAGCTCTACTGGGACGTGGACCCCTCGGACTACCTGCGGCCGGGCGCGTCGGTGATCGCCGAGCGAGTGCTCTCAGCCATCCATCCCGGTGCCATCGTGGTCATGCACGACGGAGGCGGTGACCGCTCGCAAACCGTCAGCGCCCTGCCAGCCATCATCAGCGGCATTCGAGCCGATGGATACCAGATCGTTCCTGTCTGCGGCGGCTGACCTAGGTGCGGACGAACAGATGAGCACTTCTCGCCGAACGCGTTACCGGTGATGAACCTGTGGGTGCCGAAAATCTCATCCGGACCTTTGACCTGGACTTCTCCGTGAGCTGAGGGTCAGGGTGCCGGTCGAATGTGGCACTCCCTCTGGGCGACCGCGAGATGTTTCGACCCTGCGGGTGCCGAAAATCTCGTCCGACCTTTGATCTGGGCCTTTCCCAAGGCCTGAAAGTCATGTCAGGAGCCTCGCTCCATACAACCCGAGGAATGAGCGCATCCATCCAGCCCGCCCTTCCCCACAAGACATTGAGGCTGCTCAGTCGCAGTGGATGGGATTTTCGGCACCCATCGCAACCTAGCGCTGCGGTCCCCCAAGGGCGCCTCTCCCCCGTGACGACATCGGTTGCGCAACCCGCGAGCCAAGCCGGATGGGTGGGAATTGGGCGGAAGCTCAGCGGGCGCCGGCGGCCTGGGCCTGCGCCCACGTATAGGTGTACGTCGGGCTTCCCGTGACGAGCGCGATCAGCAGGGCATCACTGGTCCAGGGGCTGTCAGAGGCCACCGTCGCTTCGGCGGCTCCCATGACGAGCACTCCCTGCGACGACGCCACTTCGGACGCGTTGAAGCCGAGCTCGTTGTCGCGATGTCCCAGCACGTCGAGGGGTCGCTGGCGATGCAATCGATGTTTCCGGACCCCGGGCCGTCGTCGTACATCCAGAAGTAATTGGAGCCCAGCGGGCCGGCGCCCTCGGCCCAATTGGAGACCCAGTCCATGACGGACGACCCCGGCGGTACCGCCGAAGGCATCGGGTCGGTGTTATCCGCTGCCCCGTTCTGGGCATCCTGGTTGAGCTCCTGGACCATCCCGACCACGGGCGGCAGGCCCCGGTCGACGCGCTCGATGTCGGTGAGTACGAAGAGCTGCTCGGCCGGTGCGAGCCCGGCGAAATCCGACGGCAGGATCATGGCGCTCAAGCCTTCGAGGGAGCGGGCCGCGTCGGTCGCCTGGGTGGCGGCGGAGATGCACGGAGCCGACTCCGTGCCGTCTTGCGTGCAAATCGTGGCGAAGTTCGGCGACTCCGCGATATTCGCCGACGGGTTGCTGGGCGGAAGGACCGGGTGCGGCGCCGCTATCGGCGTGGGCGGAGGGGCTTCGGATTCGGTGCAGGCCGGAATGCGGGATGATACGACCTGGGCCCATCACGTTGCTCGGGCGTCCTCCACCGTGCATGGACAGCCTCAATTTCCTCACCTGGTCAGCCCCTGGGGCTCGTGAAATGTTGGTGACTTGGAAATCGTCACGCAAGCCGTAACACTGGATGCTCTGATCAGCTGCTTTCCCGTGTTGTGGCCCGGTCCGTTGGAGAGATTCTCTCACTATCACGCTGCTACCCTGGCTGTCGCCTCGCTGAACGCCTCGCGTGGAGTTGACCTGGTTTCGATGTCGATAAAGAGCTCTCGACACGTCATCAGCGGTTCGCTCTCGCTCGCCTTCCTGGTCCACACCTGACGACAGCACTCTGGGTGCGCCTTATCCGCAACGCTCACCACCCCGGCTCTTGACCGACGCCGCTTGCGGTGGTTTGAGACCTCCCCCTGCAAGGCGATCCCGGGGGGCCCTCCCCCGTCTCTGGTACAGCATCGATCGGTCGATAACGATCCTCTACATCGTCACCTCCTTTCGTTCGTGACACACAGCGATACTGCTCGGATCGACTTGTTGTCCTTCTCCGACACGCCGCCCAGGACCCGACACGGACCGGCATCGGGCGCGCCGGCTCAAGAAGAGTCGGAAACAGCTCATGTGGCCTCCTCAGAGGCACCCGCTTGTAATCGCAATGTGCGAACCGCCACGAGTGGGTCTGGGCATTGGGCCTGCCCCGCTTCGAAACCTCTGCTCGGCAGGGTCGGGGAGCTTCAGACCAGGGCCCAAAATGCCGATTTCTCTCCTTATGGCGACCCGAGCGCAGGCAAGGAATCTGCCTTCTGACGCCACACCCGCGCCCAGGCACAGGCCAGAGAGCACGGGCTCTCCCTCCGCCATGCGAGAGCACTGTCATATCGCCACCCTGGATGCCTGTGGGGATGGCTACGCCGTGCTCCGTGCCGTGCGCACAGGCGAGACGATCATCGACTGGACGGTCATCGATGCCAATGGGCTGGTGCAAGATCGGTGGCAAGGGGTTGTGGGGGATGTCGTCGGCGTACCGCTGAGTCTTCTGGATGCAGCAGCCGACAACTCCGCCCTTTGGGGCCTGTATGGCGCCGCCTTGCACACCGGGGAGCGGCAAGAAACCGATATCGAACTGATCCTCCCTGCCGGCAAGGGTGGTTGGCGTCGGGTCACCGTTGTCCCCGTCGACGACGACACGGTGACAGTCCTCACCCGCGACATCACTCGCGAGCGGCACTTTGAGCTGGCACTCGAGCAGTCACGACGCACACTCAGAGGACTCTCCCCCGCACCGGCGCGTGCTCGGCATGCCAGTGACCCACGAATTAGCGAACCTCGCCTTCTTGGTCGATCAGCCGCACTCTTGTTCTTCGGCGCCGGGAGTGTGACCGTTGCGAACACGCTTCTTTCCGCTCTGCCTGGAGTCAATGTCGCCGCGCTTCGCATGACCGGGTTCGTCTCCATCCTCACGGCATTGTTCGTGCCGTTGTTGCCCTGGTCCCGGCACTTGCGCTTCGTGGCAAGCGGCGTGGTCCTCGTGGCGATCGGATACCTGGTTCTCAGTGATCAGTTCGATCACTTCTCCCGCTCCGAGTCGGCCGTGGCCGTCTATCCCATCTTCTTCATCATGGTTGTGGCGTGGAGTGGCTTGATCCAAGTGCGCGGCGCTCCCACCGTGGCGGCCTGTCTCTCGGGGCTGGCCCTGGGCGGCATTCTGACCGAGGGAGGCCACGGATCAATCGGCCTGCAGTGCGTCATCGTCACCATGCCCGCCGCGGCCGTGCTCGGTGAGGTCATGGCCTGGTCGTCGAGGCGCGTCTCCAATCTTGTCGGGCTCGAGCTTGATCGCAGCCTTCATGATCCACTCACAGCCTTGGCCAACCGCCAGCTGTTCATTGACCGTGCCGAGCAGGCGCTGGCCCGCGTGAGGCGGGGCGAGCATTCCTTGGCCGTGCTCTTTGTCGATCTCGACCGATTCAAGCAGGTCAATGACTCGATGGGCCACGCCGCAGGCGACCAGTTGCTCATCGAAGCGGCAGCCCGCCTCCGAGAGCTCGTGCGTCAGAGTGATGACGTCGCACGTTTCGGGGGTGACGAGTTTGCCATTCTTTGTGAAGACCTCGAACACCAAGATGGCGCGGCCGTGATTGCGAGTCGCGTTCTCTCCAGCCTCGGAGTCCCCTTTTCTCTCGGTAAGCGCCACGTCTCTATAGGTGCGAGCATTGGCATCGCATTTTCCGGTGATGGTGGCAAGACGGCTGAGGTGATCCTGCAAGACGCGGATGCCGCCATGTATCGCGCCAAGGATGCCGGCAGAGCCAGGTTTGAGTTCTTCGATGACAACATGCAACGCGAGATCGCCACCCGCATGGAGCTCGAGACGTCACTGCGTCAGGCCGTCTCGCGCAAGGAGCTCCGGGTCTTCTACCAGCCGATCGTCGCTGCTGATTCCGGAGCGATTGTCGGCTTCGAGGCCCTGGTCAGATGGGACCGCCCTGGGTTCGGACTCGTCGCCCCGGGGTCCTTCATTGCCGTGGCGGAAGAGACCGGCATGATCATCGATATCGGCTCGTGGGTGCTCAACGAGGCCTGTGCCCAGGCGGCACTGTGGATGGCACAGTGGCCCGGCCGACGTCTTTGTGTCAGCGTCAACATCTCCAGCCGGCAAGTCCTCAGAGGAGACATCGTAGAGATCGTTCGCGATGCACTGAGCAACAGCGGACTTGATCCTACCCTGCTGACCCTGGAACTGACAGAGACCACGCTCATCGATGACGCCATCAGCGTGCAAGCGATTCTTCGCAATTTGCGCGCTCAGGGTGTCACCATTGCGCTTGACGACTTCGGAACCGGGTACTCGTCGCTAACCTACCTGCGCACCTTCCCGATCGACATCATCAAGATCGACGGGTCGTTCATTCGTACCATCGAGACCGAAAGGGAAGCAGCGGCCATCGTGGCTGCCGTTATCTCGCTTGCCAAGAGCCTCGACATCACGGTCATCGCCGAGGGGATCGAAACTCTCACGCAACTTGCCGCCGTCGTTGACCTTGATTGTGACCTGCTTCAGGGATACCTGTTGTCGCACCCCACTGAGGCGGAGGCACTCCCGGCCCTGATCGACAGTTCCTTTGCACAATTCGGTCGTGACCACGGCGTCAAACATTCGTGAGCGAGCGGGCACGACAGGGCAACGGCGACTCCGGGCTGCGCCGACCGGCAGTGGTAATAGGGCCCGGTGGGGCCATCGGGCCGCTTCTACGAGCAAGGGCTCGGGTCGCCTGGCGCTCGGCCTTTGGACGGCGACCGTTGCAATCCCTCGACGTGTGTGCGTTACCGGGTGGTCTCACCGCCCAAAGCGGACACAAGTAGACGCCCTGTACCCGGCATGTGCGAGGGAACCGAGGTCATCGCCGCCACAATCATGAATCAGGGTGATATCGGACTCCCCCAGGCAAGTTCCTTGCTCGCCGAGGCTGGCTCCACAATCGAACCGATTCTCAGTCGCGGTCGCGCATCACCATGGTTATGACTTTGAACTCCTCCCGCGCTGGTGCGGCACCGGTGACGCGCTCGATTTCGTCCCGGAACCTCTCGGAGATTGCCTCGGAGTTTTCCAGTTCACCGTGCCAGAAGGACATGGCGATGATTTCCGGCCGGGTGCGGTCAGAAAGTAAGGCTAGGAATCCCAGGAACCCGGGAAGCTCGGAGAAGCGGGGCAGAACATCGTCATTGATCCGACGCTCTACTTCGGCCATCTGGTCTTGCTCCGCGAAGAAGAGCACAGATCGGACGCTTACTGCTCGTTTTGCTCCGAGTTCGTCCATCGATTACCAGGCAACCTTCATTAGCTCCATCGTGTTCAAGATTGCTCGCTCGGTTTCCGAGAGGCCAACGAACTCCAGACCCGCTCGGACCGAGCCTTCGGCGCCGGGACTCATGTTCCTGATCCTTCCCATCAGACGGAGGGTGACAGAGTCTCCGACCGGGGCGTGAACCTCAATGGTCACTCGGTGTCCGATGAGGTCCCCTGGAACGTCGCCGAGAAGCTCTAGCCCGAGACCGAGGACCGAGATGTCAATCACCTTGCATTCGTGCGCGGCATCCTCATCGGTGTACGTGCCCGACCAGCCTGAGGTGGCCATTCGAGGGACTCGTCTGCGTCGTCGGTCGTCCATGTTCCCCTCTCATTCCGGGCGCCATTGCTTCGGCGCCGACGGTCGATCGGGGTCGGTCCTACCAGCTCCGCGACGGGACAAAGGCCCACTCAGGACATCTGCCTAGCAATCGAGGAGGCCTGACTAGGTCTGCGACGTATCCCTAAGTAGCTTGGCTAAGAATTCCGCCTGCGAATGAACGCCGAACTTCCTGTAGATGGCAGTGAGGTGGTTCCGCACCGTACTTGGGCTCAGGTACAGGGCAGCAGCGATGTCTTTGATTCTCTCGCCACGGACTAGACGCGTGACGATCTCCCACTGTCGTGTGGAGAGGCTTTCAGAGGGCACAGGCGGCGGGCATTGATCCATACCGCCCACAACGTCTCCACCAATGACGGCCAGTTGGCGATGAAACTCCGAGGACAGCTCCTCATCAAACTCAGACATGGCACTGATAGCCAGACCAAGTCTGGGGGGCGTGTGTTGACACATCGCAACGACCATGCACCAGACATCTCGCCATTGGTCGCTGTCAGCGCGAAGGTTCATCCGTAGAGTTGCTTTGCCCCCGTCGACGGCGACTCGGGCGGCAGCCGACAAAAAGTTCTGCACACAAGCCGGGTGAAACAGGCCCAGAAGGGGGACACCTTTGTAAGTCTCTGGGCTGCAACTCAGAATGCCTTCGATGTCACTGCTGACTAGTTCGATCACCCAGTGATGGTCTGTCACGATACCGACGATATCGATGCTTGCGTCAAAGAGGGGCCAAGGGAAGGTCGGCGTCTCGGGATCAATGATGGTCAAACCAAATCTACATCCGTCCTTCGTTGTCAGCCGTACCCACGACCTCGCCTCGTACTCCGTGCCATCAGGGCGATGAAAACGACGGACTGCCCTATAACCCTCAATCGCTCCCGATGCAAGCAGCTTTGCCGCCGCCTCCACGGTGGAACGGTCGACGTTGCTTATAACGGAAGTGACCGGGACCCCGGCCAAGGAGTCAGGCGACATGCCAAGAAGCTCGCAAGCGGCCTTGTTCGCACCGAGGAAGACCAGGTCGTCGAGGTCGAATGCCAAGAGCGGGTACGGGCTACTGCCCAGGACCTCGGCGACTACAGACGGCGTCGGTGTGCTTGTCATCGCAACCACCGAACCTCTCCCCAAGGGTTGGCCGGGTTCAGACTGAGACGGACCTCGTGGACATAGCCAACCACAACTGGAGCGATGCGGTTGGGCGACCCATACCGTGCATCACCCGGGGCCGCACCAAAGGCCCCCAGGTCCCGAGCGATCCCGGTTAGGAGTGCATTCGCCAGGATCGGTCGGGTTGACCTGATCCTGGTTCCGGTGGAACAGGTACCCAAAGCTCGATCTCGTCGTGGCGTCGAAAGTACTCGACCAAAGGGCGAGATGCATCGGCGGTTTGCGCCAGCGTGACGAGAGCCTGCATCGACGGCCCGATTCGCTCATACAGCCCAGGCGGGTCCCCCGCGATCCGTGCCCGCAGATACCAGCCGCCGGGCAACTCCCCAACGTCGAGTCCGAAGTGAGTGGGGTCATCCTCCCTTCACGGGGTTACATGCCGCATAGGTGGCCGCCTGCGTGTCGACGATTGCGTACATCCACCGACCGCGTAGCCTGACCAGGCGCTCGAAGTGCGGCCAGAGTTGCTAAATCGCTGGCATTTCGTCGCGAGTGCGCTCAAACATCACTGTTACGCCGCTTTTGAGGATCCGCGTGGGCTGGGTGTCGAACAGGGCCACCGACGCGGGCCTCACCGTAGCCATCGCCGCTAATTCCGACCAGGTCTTGTCCTGGGGCGCCGTCAGCCACAACGGAGCAAGGGGCCTCGTCGCGTGGCCCCGCTGGAAGTGCCTCGATCCTGACGGGTCGGATCGCTCCGGCGATGCATTTAGGGCGACCGAAGCTCCTATGGTTTGTCAAGGGTGATGTGCTCGGTGGCAAGGACGGTAGGCAGACCAATCAGGAGCCACTCGATGGTCGAGGGCAAGCTCTTATCAAGCCAAGCGTCGATGCTCTTCCAACATCCGAGTGACGGGCCGGCAGATCGTGCGAAGGCCAGCCAAGAGGCGGCAGGTACTCGGCGAGCCAGGCCCGTCCTCGGAGATCTCTAACCGCGCGGAAGGTACTTGAAGACCTCCCGGGCGACGTAGCGCTTCAGGACGCGGATCACCTCGCGCTTGGAGAGACCCTCCTTCGTCCGGCGCTCGAGATATGCACGGGTGCGGGGGTCCCAGGCGAGGCGGGTCATGACGATGCGCCATAGGGCTTGGTTGGCGTCGCGGTCACCGCCGCGATCGAGCCGATGACGAGTGACCTTTCCTGAAGACGCCTCGATGGGCGCCACGCCACACAGATGGGCCCAGGCGGCCTCCGAACGCAGCCGCTCGGGGTTGTCGCCGGCGGTCACGAGCAGGGTGGCGGCGGTGTCGACGCCCACCCCGTAGAGGTCGAGCATCTGTGGTGCGCAGTGTGTGACCAGATCGGTGAGCAGCTCGTCGAGGTCGGTCATCTCGTCGGCGAGTGCCAACACGCGCCGCCCCAGAGCGGCGAGCGACACCTTGGTGGCATAGAGGACCGGGTCGCCCGAGGCCCGGGGTCGTAGGGCGGCCGCCTGGGCGACGAGGTCGGTGATCGACAGGCCCTTGAACCGGGATCGGAGCTGGTCGGGGCCGGTGTAGCTCAGCTGGCGCATCTGGGCCAGGGCCCGCGATCGGGCGTGGTTGGCCGATCGCTTGGCGACGAGCAGCGCCCGGATGGCCTCCACCTCGCCGTCACGGGACTTGGGTGCGCCGGCCGCTCGGCCACTGAGCACCGCCCGGGCAGCCTCGACGGCGTCGGCGGAGTCCGACTTGCCCCTCGTGCGCCGTGCCTGGCGGTTGGGGCGGTCGACCTCCACCACCTCGACCCCGGCCCTGCGCAGGAACCGAGCCAGCCCCGCGCCATAGGCACCAGTGCCTTCCACACCTACCTTGCCCACGGTGCCGAAGGAACCCAGCCACTCGAGCATGGCCCGATAGCCGCGTGGCGCCGCCACGAACGACTCCACGCCCAACAGGCCACCGATCGGATCCAAGGCGGCCGCCACATGGACGTCCAGGTGGGTGTCGACCCCACCGATGATGGCGCGGTCAGCTTCTACGATGGTCATGGCCATCCCTTCTCTCCTTAGGTCAAGGGGTGGCGCGGCCGTCCCGTGAAGGAGGTGACGGTGAGTTCCGCCCTGCGTTAACAGGGCGGTCCATCACCCCTCTGGAACGGGGCGCGCCGTTTCTATGGTCCGGAACCCGCCGACACGACAACGTGGTTTATGTCTGGCAAGTCAGGACGGGATCCGGTGCGTTCGACGGTAGCGAGGCCACACCGCTCAGCGGTGGATCTGTACCGGACAAACACTCTCATCCTGATTGGTACTCGGGGCGATGCGCCCCCTTTGTCTTCCTCTGCGTCCTACGGGTTGCACCAGGATCGGGTAACCGGGCCGGATGGCGACCCGCCCAGTATTCGCGTCGCGATGAACATTTCCGATCGGCTCCCGGTGGGGGTCCCTGTCCGCCGACCAGGGCGATGGCACGGCCGAATCTGGGCCTGGCGGCCATCCCGGACCGGGTGATCCCGCCTGGGGTGGCGGTCCAAGGGACCGGGCGGCGAAGCCGACCTGGACCTCTTGCTCCCGGAGGGTTCGGGCTCCAACTAACAATCGGCTGGATCTCGCGAAGACGAGGAATCCAGGTCCCGCGAAGCCCGCTGGTGAGCAATCGCATCTGCCGCTTCAATCTCTTTGTGGAACCACCACTTCACGTAAACCCGATGACCAGGGACCCTCAGCTTTGAACTGTGCCTGGTAATCGGTCCGAGGATTGTGTCGGGAGGTAGCCGAACGATGATCGCCTTGGGACGGCTTCTGAACTTAGAGCCCCTGAATATGACCACTGCCCGATCAGTTACCAAGATGAGTCGGGTCCGACCCACGAAAGTCTCGAGGAACTCTCCGATGTTAAACGGAATCCAGGTCAGAGTCGACCTGATCGTGGACCCTTCCAAGGGGGGGAGGAGAATTTGCTCATCAGCTTCGAGAAACGGGTGGTATCGGGCTACCTTGTGTTCGACGCGCGCCGCCTTCATGACTGCTCCTGTTCTTCCCTGGTGACGAGCCGAAGTGCTCAGGGCAGAATGGTCTCCACCGAATTGGCCACAAGTCGCACTTTGCAAGTCGCCGCCACCGCCGTCTGAATTGCGTGGGACGCTAGAGACAAATCGTTCGACGCGTCAAGGATGGCGGACGGGGGTCATCACGAACCAGTCAAGGCCGTGCCTACCTCAAGGCCTATTGCGCCAATGGGATCCGTTCGCTGCACAAAAGTGGCGCGTGTCAACGCCTCGATCCGGCGACGACCCGCGCAGTATTCGCGTCGCGGCAGATTCAAGCAGTGGTCGCGACAAGTCTGTTGAATCGTTCCGCTGGAGTCTCCCATGCGAGGGTCTTGCGTGGACGCTCGTTGAGCAGGGCGGTGATGGCGTCGAGGTCCTCTTGGGAGTGGACCGATAGGTCGGTGCCCTTGGGCAGGAACTGACGGACGAGGCCGTTCCAGTTCTCGTTGCTCCCGCGCTGCCAGGGCGAATGGGGG
>Ga0310038_10003697_pt1 | contig 10986 bp, 12 predicted proteins | sample Sb_taG_6_FD_200461 | JGI IMG/M metagenome (GOLD analysis project Ga0310038, IMG submission 200461) | Peat soil microbial communities from Weissenstadt, Germany - Sb_50d_4_PS metaG (v2) (version 2) | ecosystem: Environmental > Terrestrial > Soil > Wetlands > Peat | place: Germany: Weissenstadt... | reverse complement strand
CGCGTGAGACCGGCTATCTCGACGGCGTGCAGGATTTCCGCAGCATGGACAGCTACGGCTATCTGCCGCCCGACAAGGTTTTGGCATTGTGCACCGGCAGCCAGGGCGAGCCGCGCGCGGCGCTGTCGCGCATTGCCGAGGATGAGCACCCCGAGGTGACGCTGGCCAAGGGCGATCGCGTGATCTTTTCCTCCCGCGCCATTCCCGGCAACGAGAAGGCCGTGGCCCGGGTGATCAACGGCCTGGTCAGCCAAGGCGTCGAGGTCATCACCGACCGCACCCACCTCGTCCACGTCTCCGGCCATCCCCGCCGCGCCGAGCTCCTCGACATGATCGCCTGGGTGCGGCCAAAAATCCTGATCCCGGCCCATGGCGAGGCGCTGCATCTGGCCGAACACGCCGAGCTCGGCCGCCGCGCCGGCGTGCCGCACGTGCTGGTTTGCCGCAATGGCGACCTGGTTCGCCTGGCGCAGGACGGCGCCCAAATCATCGACGAAGTGCCCTCGGGTCGGCTCTACAAGGACGGCTCGCTGTTGATCAGCGCCGAGGCCAAAACCGTGGCGGCGCGGCGCCGCCTGAGCTTTTCCGGCATCGTCACGATCGCGCTGGCACTGAGCGAGAAGGGCGCGCTGGTCGCCGACCCCGAAATCGAGCTGATCGGCATTCCCGACACCGACTCCGGCGGCGCATCGATGACCGAGATCGCCCGCGACGCGGTCGAGGAGGCGTTCGAGTCCATGCCAAAACCGCGCCGGCGCGATCCGGACGCGGTCGCCGAGGCAGTGCGGCGCGCCGTGCGCGGGGCCATCGCGCAGCGCTGGAACAAGAAGCCGATCTGCCACGTGCATGTGCTCGCGGTGTAAGATGCGTCCGCCGGGATGCAGGAGATTATTAAAATGATCGGCAGGCTCAATCACGTGGCGATCGCGGTGCGCGATCTCGGCAAGGCGGCGGCGGTTTATCGTGACGTGCTCGGCGCCAAAATTTCGGCCGCCGTGCCGCAGCCCGAGCATGGCGTGACCACGGTGTTCATCACGCTGCCCAATACCAAGATCGAGCTGTTGGAACCGCTCGGCGAAAACTCGCCGATCGCAAAGTTCCTGGAGCGCAACCAGGACGGCGGCATGCACCACCTGTGCTACGAGGTCGACGATATCCGCGCCGCCCGCGACGCGCTCAAAGCCGCCGGCGCCCGCGTGCTCGGCGACGGCGAGCCGAAGACCGGCGCCCACGGCAAGCCGGTGCTGTTCCTGCACCCGAAGGATTTTTCCGGCACCTTGGTCGAGCTGGAACAGGCCTGAAAAAATGCCCGTCACCACCGGCATCGCGATCTTTTTCCTGATCTGGTGGATTGTGCTGTTCGCAGTGCTGCCGTGGGGCGTGCGCAGCCAGCAGGAGAATGAGGAGGTCGCGCCCGGCACCGATCCGGGGGCGCCGGCGATCCCCAACCTGCGCCGCAAGCTGGTCTGGACGACGCTGGTCTCGGTCGTGGTTTTTGCGGCGTGTTACGTCATCTATGTCGAGCGCCTGGTCACGCTGGAAGGCCTGTTGGCGCCCTTTGGGCTGCATATGACGCCGTAGGTCGAAGCGCTCTATGCCAGACAATACTCTAACTGAAACAATATCTTATGTTATTATTTTAACGTTCCAGGCGCAGAGCTGGCGTGGCTCCGCGGCCGCATCGCCAAAAGAAAAAGCAGGGCAAAAGCCCTGCTCGAGAATCCTCATCTGAACCCTTCAGTTCCGCGTAGTTATTTGATTTTACGCGTCCGCACCGTGGCAGTGAAGCCGCTTTACGCGTCCGGGTATATCCTCCCAAGACTTGGACCGCTTTCCCGAAATCTCGTGACCGAGATGGCGGTTTCGGGATTGCGCAAAAGCATTGGTAATCGATCTGTGGGCTTTTGTCACGAGGCTGCTCACCTCAAACGGCAAAAAAATACCTCCCCAAATTCCTGCCCTTGTGTTTCCGCCGCGGTTCCGGTTTCACTGCCGCGGCCCTTTAGCGAGAGTCCATGCGCCTTTCCCGGTTCTTTCTGCCCATTCTGCGCGAGACCCCGAAGGAGGCGGAGATCGCCTCGCACCGGCTGATGCTGCGCGCCGGCATGATCCGCCAGGAGGCGGCCGGGATTTATGCCTTCCTGCCGCTCGGCCTGCGGGTGCTGACCAAGGTCTGCCAGATCGTGCGCGAGGAGCAGGACCGCTCCGGCGCCATCGAGCTTTTGATGCCGACCATCCAGTCCGCCGAGCTGTGGCGCGAAAGCGGCCGCTACGAGGCCTATGGCAAGGAGATGCTGCGCATCAAGGACCGCCACGAGCGCGACATGCTCTACGGCCCGACCAACGAGGAAATGATCACGGCGATCTTTCGCAGCTATGTGCGCTCGTACAAGGATTTGCCACTCAACCTCTATCACATCCAATGGAAGTTCCGCGACGAGGTGCGGCCGCGCTTCGGGCTTATGCGCGGTCGCGAGTTCCTGATGAAGGACGCGTACTCATTCGATCTCGACTTCGATGGCGCCAAGCACGCCTATAACCGCATGTTCGTCGCTTACTTGCGCACCTTCGCCCGCATGGGCCTGCGCTCGATCCCCATGGTCGCGGAGAGCGGCCCGATCGGCGGCAATCTGTCCCACGAGTTCATCATCCTGGCCGACACCGGCGAGAGCGAAGTGTTTTGCCACAAGGACTATCTGAACTTCGACGTTCCAGGCCCCGACGTCGATTTCACCCATGTCGGCCGCCTGCAGGCGATCGTCGACAAATGGACCTCGCTCTACGCCGCGACCTCGGAGAAGCACGACGTGGCGGCCTACGAGGCGCTGCCGGCCGACAAGCGGGTGTCGGCACGCGGCATCGAAGTCGGGCATATCTTTTATTTCGGCACAAAATATTCCGAGCCGATGAAGGCGGTCGTAACGGGCCCCGACGGCACTGACCGGCCGGTGCATATGGGCTCTTACGGCATCGGCCCGAGCCGGCTGGTCGCCGCCATCATCGAGGCCTCCCACGACGAGGCCGGAATCGTCTGGCCGGAGCCCGTGGCGCCGTTCAAAGCCATGATCCTCAATCTCAAGCAGGGATCGAGCGACACCGACGCCGCCTGCGAAAAGCTCTACGCGGAACTCTCCGCAAAAGGCATCGACACGCTCTACCACGACCGCGACGAGCGGCCCGGCTCGAAATTCGCCATGGCCGACCTGATCGGCGTGCCCTGGCAGATCCTGGTCGGCCCGCGCAGCCTCGTCGAAGGCAAAGTCGAGGTGAAGCGCCGCGCCGACGGCGCGCGGGAACTCATGACGCCGGCCGACGCCGTGGTGCGGCTCGGTTCATGAACCTGTGCGCGGTTGCCCTCGGCTGCGACGTTACCAGGCTTGAAACCGCCAGAATCGTGTGAAACTCCGGGTATTCGCGGGGACCAGACCTGAATGGCCGAGCCGACCGGCACGCACCCTTTCGCTCCGTTCGAGTGGATGTTGTCGCTGCGCTATCTGCGGGCGCGGCGCAAAGAGGGATTCATCTCGGTGATCGCCGGGTTCTCGTTCCTCGGCATCATGCTCGGCGTCGCCACGCTGATCATCGTCATGGCGGTGATGAACGGCTTTCGCCAGGAACTGTTGACCAAGATCCTCGGGCTCAACGGGCATCTGTTGATCCAGCCGCTGGAATCGCCGCTCACCGACTGGGAGGCGGTCGCCGACCGCGTCTCGAAAATTCCCGGCATCAAGCTCGCCGCGCCGATCGTCGAGGGCCAGGCGCTGGCATCGTCGCCGTTCAACGCCTCGGGCGTGCTGGTGCGCGGCATCCGTGCCGCCGACCTGACCAAGCTCACCTCGATCGCCAAGAACATCAAGCAGGGCACCCTCGACGGTTTCGACCAGGGCCAGGGGCTTGCCATCGGCTCGCGGCTCGCCGAGCAGCTTTCGGTGCGGGCAGGGGACAATCTCACCCTGGTGGCGCCGCGCGGCGCGGTGACGCCGATGGGCACCACGCCGCGGATAAAGGCCTACAAGATCGCAGCCGTGTTCGAGATCGGCATGTCGGAATACGACGCCGCCTTCGTGTTCATGCCGCTGCCCGAGGCGCAGGCCTATTTCAACCGCACCGGGGACGTCACCGCAATCGAGGTCTATACCGACGATCCCGATCATATCGACGGTTTCCGCAAAGCGGTCACCGACGCCGCGGCGCGGCCGATCTACATGATCGACTGGCGGCAGCGTAACGCCACCTTCTTCAACGCGCTCCAGGTCGAGCGCAACGTGATGTTTCTGATCCTGACCCTGATCGTGCTGGTGGCGGCGCTCAACATCGTCTCCGGCCTGATCATGCTGGTGAAGGACAAAGGCAGCGACATCGCCATCCTGCGCACCATGGGCGCGACCCAGGGCGCGATCATGCGGATCTTCCTCATCACCGGCGCCTCGATCGGCGTCGTCGGCACCGTGGTCGGCTTCCTGCTCGGCACTTTGATCTGCCTGAACATCGAGTCGATCCGGCGTTTCCTGTCGTGGCTGACCAATACCGAATTGTTCTCGCCGGAGCTTTACTTTCTCTCCAAGCTGCCCGCCGACATGAACGTCAGGGAAACCACCGCCGTCGTCGTGATGGCGCTCGGGCTGTCGCTGCTGGCGACGCTTTACCCGTCGTGGCGGGCGGCCCGGCTCGATCCGGTCGAAGCGCTGCGCTACGAGTGATTGATCAGGCCGCGATGGACGACACCACCACGATAAGCGAGGCTGCAACGTCCACCGCCGGCAAAGAGGACTATCCGCTCGTCTTCCTGCACGGCATCTGCCGGCAATTCCATCAGGGCGACGCGACGCTCGATATTCTCAAGAGCGCCGAGCTTGCGGTGTGGGCCGGGCAGTCGGTGGCGCTGGTGGCGCCGTCGGGTGCCGGCAAATCGACGCTGTTGCACATCGCCGGCCTGCTCGAGCATCCGGACTCCGGCGAGGTCTATATCGACGGCGCAGCGACCACGAATTTGAGCGACATCCAGCGCACCCGCATCCGCCGCAACGACATCGGCTTCGTCTATCAGTTTCATCACCTGTTGCCGGAGTTTTCCGCGCTCGAGAACGTGATGCTGCCGCAGATGGTGCGCGGCTTGGGGCGCAAGGCGGCGAGCGAGCGCGGCGCCGAACTGTTGAGCTATCTCGGGCTCAAGGACCGCCTGAACCATCGGCCGGCGGAACTGTCGGGCGGCGAGCAGCAGCGCGTGGCGATCGCGCGCGCGGTCGCCAACGCGCCGCGCATCCTGCTCGCCGACGAGCCGACCGGCAATCTCGACGTCCACACCGCCGATCACGTGTTCGGCGCGCTGCGGCAATTGGTGCGCGCGACCGGGCTTGCCGCCGTCATCGCCACCCACAACCTCGACATCGCCGCGCAAATGGATCGCCGGGTGACGATCCGCGATGGAGTGATCGTCGAGCTCGCGTAAGCGATTTCGCTCTAGTGCAAACCTTCGCGCGGATTGTACTGGGTGTTCGCCCGGCAATCGGCGCCGGCGCCTCTGGCGGTTTGCATGCACTGCTCGTAGCTGACGAAGCCGCAATTGCGGGCGCCGCCGGTGCCGTGCCAATAGGCGCACCACGGATAATTCTGTGCCTCGGCGCGACTGCCGAACGCGGCGACGGCAAGAACGCTTCCAAGCGCGAACATTGCGATTTTCATCGTGGTCTCCTGGGTTGTTCCGAGAGCCCCAAGCCCCATTGCCGTCAAACGATCAGGAATTCTTGTGCGCCTTGTGCCGCGCCTGATGCGGATGGGCGCCGGGCGCGGCGGCCGGTCCGCTATGTTCGCCCGGCGGCGGCTCGTATTGGGTATTCTGCCGGCAATCGTTGCCCTGGCCTCTGGCGCTCTCCATGCACTGCTCGAAGCTGATGAAGCCGCAATTGCGGCCGCCGCCGCCGGCGTCGCCACCGCCCAAATACTCGCACCACGGATAGTTTTGCGCATGCGCGGGCGTATCCATGCACGCTGCGGCGACGACAATTCCTAGACTAGCAAGCAGATACCTCATGGCCGGCCTCCCGGGTCTGCATTGACTGTTGTGATACTAACGCCGCAAGCGCCCGGTTATTCATCGGCCGGCCAAAAACAACGAGGCCGCCCCAAGGGCGGCCTCGCATCCGATTGTTGCCGTTATCGTTTGCCCGCTTAGCAGGGGCGGCAGAAGCAGCGGCCGTAAGGGCCGCAGGCCCAGACGAAGCCCGGACCGCAACGCGCACCAAAACCGCGGCACGCCACCTGCTTGACGATCGGCGTGGCGTTCTGCAGCTGCGCGTGAGCGCCGGCGCCGAGCTGCTGGGCGTTCACCGACAACGCCATCGCGCCGAGCGCGAGCGTTGCCGCGGCCAAAGTCAAAGTGAGTTTCTTCATAAGCCCTCCTCCTGTTTGCCGAATGCCGATGACAGCAGATGATGACGACGCGGCGACAACGCGTCGCTCCATGCCCTGGTCAGGCGTTCGCGGGACCGATTCGCCCCGCCGCTAGATTAGTACGTTCCAGGCGGCCGGTCGGTTCGGATTTGCCGGCGGGGGATCGCGAGCCATGCGACTTTGCAAAACCTTCAGGGGGTTGCGGCCGACGCTTCTTCTGGCGGGCGGTCCTTGTCGGCGAGCTCGGCGAGCCTGGCCCAGGCTTGCGCCATGTCGAGGAGGGCGACTTTGCGGGCCGAATCCGTGACCGTTTGCGCGATCTCGGCACAGTAGGCTGCATATAGGCGGTAACTCGCGGCCGCTTCCCCAGGCGACATTCCCCAAATCCCCAAATGTCCATGTCCCCAAGTGTCCACGTCCCCACGTGTACTTTGACATATTTGCAATGCGGCAAAGCCGGGTTTTGTTCCAGGCGCGCTTTTGGGGAAACGGCAAATTTTCGCACGCTTGGGGCCGCGGCTCAGTCCGAATACGGCGGGCCGGATTAGCACTTGCGGCCTTGGCCGAACGGGGCATAGTCGGCGCCATGGCCGACGCCGAAAAAGAACAGCCCGTGATGCTGCCCTTTGCCGACCAAGCCGGCACCGGCTGGCACGTCATCGTCCGCTATCATGAGGGCCACGAGCGCCGCATCGACGGTTTTGCCACCGAGCAGGAGGCCGTGGATTGGATCATGGCCAACTCCGGGGAGGTCGAAAAGTAGTCTTACGGCCCGATAGTGGGTCGGTTTGAATAGGGCAGCCCCGATTAGGGCTTGCGGCCTGGGCCGGACAGCGCATATGCGATGGTATGAGCAAACCCCGAGTCACCTTCAAAATGCAGCGGATCACCGAGGAGGATTGGCAGATCCTCGCCGAATATCCGGGCGCCGATCCTCGATATATCAAGGGTCTCAAGAGCAAGGCCGACGTCGACGAATGGCTGCAGGGAACCCGCCGCATCGATTGGCTGAGGTCGCAGGGTTACGCGAAGTGACTAAGGCTCGTCGGGTACGCAACGTGGCCGCCAACTGAGGCGGCCTTATTTCTCATTGTCGTAGTTTCGGGGCGAGCCGTCGGCGTAAACGGGCTGTAGTAGCTCTTGGCTAAATATCCCAAATTTCTTTTGCCCGTGTTCAACCCAAGTACAGTAATTGGAGCGAAGCCACCTATCGCCCTCACGGGCTCTGAATCCACGATCATGATCGGACCGCCGGATATATGCCGTACCAAGTTGCCAGCCCGCAATTCCCCCGTGATGTACCATGCTTTTGGCATCACGCATTTTAACCGAATGTTCGACGCCCTGGAAATCAAAAGGGGCCAGCCTCAATTTCAAAAGGGACCAGTGATCATGGAAAGGCCCAGTACCTTGACTTGACAAAAGAACAAAAAGAGAACTATGTTCCCTGTTCGTTCAAGACAGAGGGGCATTGTCATGGTCCGCAACGTTGCCGAAGAGGCTCTCGCGCTAGCGTCACTCACCCTGTTCTTGGCCATGGTCGCGGTTTGGGCCCAGGTGCTGGGCGTTCTGTGAGGCGGCTGCCACCGCTATTCACAGCGCCGGGCGATGGAGCACGATTGTTCGTCTTCGCCGCCTGAGGAATCGTCTATCAATTCGGCCGTCGTTACCTACAAAGCGATGAGGTCGCCGTTTCGATGGCTGCGAAGAATGTTAGCGGCGCAAATTCTGGTGGCAAGAATCCTTGCTTCGTGCATCTGCACGTCCATTCGTCCTATTCGCTGCTCGAGGGCGCGCTGACCATCGCTCGCCTCGCCGAGCTTGCCAAAAAGGACCGCCAACCGGCGCTGGCGCTGACCGACACCGACAACATGTTCGGTGCGCTGGAATTCTCCGAGAAGATGGCGGGCGCCGGCATCCAGCCGATCGTCGGCTGCGCGCTCGGCGTCGATTTCGGCGACCAGGAAAACCGCGGGCCGGCCGCGGGCGACCTCTGGCCGCGTATCGTGCTGCTCGCCGCGGGCGAAAACGGCTATCGCAGCCTGATGCGGCTGTCGTCGCGCGCTTTTCTCGAAACCGCGCCGCACGAGCGCCCGCACATAAAGCTTGCCTGGCTCGACGGCGAAACCGACGGACTGATCGCGCTCAGCGGCGGTCCGAGCGGGCCGCTCGACCTGGCGATAGCCGCCGGCCAGAACGCGTTGGCCATCGCACGCTGCGAGGAATTGCAGCGCCGGTTCGGCGACCGGCTCTATATCGAATTGCAGCGCCACGGCATGGCGAGCGAGCGCACGGTCGAGCCGGTTTTGATCGAGCTCGGCTATGGCCGCGGCATTGCGCTCGTTGCCACCAACGAGCCGTTCTTCGCCACCCGCGAGGACTATGAAGCCCACGACGCGCTCTTGTGCATCGCCGAAGGCAAGCTGATCGCCGACGCCGAGCGCCGCCAGCTCACCGCGGAGCATCGCTTCAAGAGCCGCGCCGAAATGGCGCAATTGTTCGCCGACCTGCCGGAGGCGCTGGCAGCGACCGTCGAGATCGCCGAGCGCTGCGCCTTCCGCCCGGTCACGCTGGCGCCGATCCTGCCGCGGTTCTCCGCCGAGCGCGGCGCGGGCGAAATGGACGAGGCGCAGACGCTGCGCCATGCCGCCGAAGCCGGCCTCGAACAGCGCTTGAAGCGGCACGGCCTCGCCCACGGCCTCACCACCGAGGATTATCGCGAGCGGCTCGCCTTCGAACTCGGCGTGATCGAACGCATGAAGTATTCCGGCTACTTTCTGATCGTTGCCGACTTCATCCAATGGGCGAAAGGGCAGGGCATTCCGGTCGGGCCGGGTCGCGGCTCCGGCGCCGGCTCGCTGGTGGCCTATGCGCTCACCATCACCGATCTCGATCCGCTCCGCTTCGGGCTGCTGTTCGAGCGCTTTCTCAATCCCGAGCGCGTCTCGATGCCCGACTTCGACGTCGATTTCTGCCAGGACCGGCGCGACGAAGTCATCCAGTACGTGCAGCAGCGCTATGGCCGCGACCGCGTCGCGCAAATCATCACCTTCGGCACCTTGCAGGCGCGCGGCGTGCTGCGCGACGTCGGCCGCGTGTTGCAGATGCCCTATGGCCAGGTCGACAAGCTGTGCAAGCTGGTGCCGCAAAATCCGGCCAATCCGGTCACGCTCAAGCGTGCGATCGAGGACGAACCGCGCTTGCAGGCCGAGCGCGACCGCGATCCGGTCACCCGGCGCGCCTTCGACATCGCGCAACGGCTCGAAGGCCTGCACCGCCACGCCTCGACGCATGCCGCCGGCATCGTCATCGGCGAGCGGTCATTGACCGAGCTGGTGCCGCTCTACCGCGATCCGAAATCGCTGATGCCGGTGACGCAGTTCAACATGAAATGGGTCGAGCCGGCGGGCCTGGTGAAGTTCGATTTTCTCGGGCTCAAGACGCTCACGGTGCTCGACCTTGCCGTCAAACTGGTGCGGCGGCGCGACATCGATCTCGATCTTTCGAGCCTGCCGCTTGACGACGCCAAGACTTACGAGATGCTGGCACGCGGCGAGACCGTCGGCGTGTTCCAGGTGGAAAGCCAGGGCATGCGCCGGGCACTGGTCGACATGCGCCCGGACCGGTTCGAGGACCTGATCGTGCTGGTCGCGCTCTATCGTCCGGGGCCGATGGCGAACATTCCGACTTATTGCGCGCGAAAACTCGGCCACGAGCGCACCGATTACCTGCATCCAAAACTCGAGCCGATCCTGCAGGCGACTTACGGCATCATCACCTATCAGGAGCAGGTCCAGCAGATCGCGCGCGATCTTGCCGGCTACAGCCTTGGCAAGGCCGATATTTTGCGCCGCGCCATGGGCAAGAAAGACCGCAAGGAGATGGCGTCGCAACGCGACAGTTTCATCTCCGGCGCGGTCGAGCGCGGCATCGGCCGCGGCGACGCCGAAGCGATCTTCGATACCTGCGCCAAATTCGCGGAATACGGCTTCAACAAATCGCACTCCGCGCCCTATGCGCTTTTGACCTACCAGACCGCCTATATGAAGGCGAATTATCCGGTCGAGTTTTTGGCAGCCTCCATGACCCTCGACATGGGCAACACCGACAAGCTCGCCGAATTCCGCGCCGAGGCGCAGCGGCTCGGCATCAAGGTCGAGCCGCCGTCGATCAATCGCTCCGGCGTCGAGTTCGATGTCGAAGGCAATACCATCTATTACGCGCTCGCGGCGCTGCGCGGCGTCGGCCGCCAGGCCGTGCAAAGCATCCTTGACGCGCGCGGCGAAAAGCCGTTCGCCGACATGGCCGATTTCGCCCGCCGCATCAATCCGCGCGCGATCAACAAGCGCGTGCTCGAAAGCCTCGCCGCCGCGGGCGCGTTCGACGCGCTGGAGCAAAACCGCGCCCGCAGCTTTGCCGCGGTCGATATCGTGCTGGCGGCGGCGCAGCGCGCCCACGACAACGCCGCGCTCGGCCAGGACGAACTGTTCGGCGGCGCGACGACCAAGGAGCCGCTGGCGCTGCCGGTGCTCGAGCCGTGGCTGCCGGCGGAGCGGCTGCAGAAGGAATACGACGCCATCGGCTTTTTCCTCACCG
>Ga0310038_10003677_pt1 | contig 11029 bp, 9 predicted proteins | sample Sb_taG_6_FD_200461 | JGI IMG/M metagenome (GOLD analysis project Ga0310038, IMG submission 200461) | Peat soil microbial communities from Weissenstadt, Germany - Sb_50d_4_PS metaG (v2) (version 2) | ecosystem: Environmental > Terrestrial > Soil > Wetlands > Peat | place: Germany: Weissenstadt... | reverse complement strand
CACCGCATTCTCAATCACTTTCACCCGTTGGAACTCTTTCTGACTCAATGTCACCATCCCTCTAGGGTGACAAAGTCTGGTTGCAGTTAAGGGGTGACATTATCTTGGAGCATCTACACATGTGATTGCAGCGGTTGACTCCTGCCTATCGCAGGGGGATACTTGGATGCTGCCAGTTGGGGAATCGTGCCACGCATGCTTTGGAAACCTGCCAAGTCCTATAGGTCAGTCCATCAACGGCTCGTCAACACATGCCAATTCACATCAAAGGAAACTCAAATGATTCGATTGTTGCCCAGGTTTTCCCAAGGAAGTCGCACTCTCGTGTTTCCGTTGTTTCAGCTTGTAACCTGCCTTCTGATGCTCGCGTTGTCAGGCTCGGCGCAGACTGCGTTCGAACGAATCTCCACGCCCGCTCCGAAGGGGTTTACAGGAATATTTGGTGGAGGCCCGTTTTATAAGACTGCGAATTTCAATGTCCCGAAGAACATAGCTGAAATTGAACACTCTGGTTTCTCCGAAGCCATCGTCTGGAGCGTTGAAGTCAATAGCCAAGGTGACTTGAACTTCAACGGCGAGTTTCCTTTGACTTCGAACGGCGTCTATGTGGGCAATAAGACTTATCCGAAATTTGCCGCGGATATGGCCACGTTAAAGAAAGCAGGAACGGTCAAAAGAGTCACCTTCAGCATCGGTTCCTCAAACTACGGAGACTGGGAAAACATCACTGCTTTGGTGAAGGCGCAAGGCGTCGGCCCGAAGAGCATTCTGTACAAGGATTTTAAGGCCCTGAAAAAAGCGATCCCGGCTCTGGATGCCCTCGATTTTGATGACGAAAATAGCTACGATCTCGGCACTACGGTGAAGTTCGGGGGCATGGTGGGCAAACTTGGCTATCACGTCTTGCCGGATCCTTATGTCAACGCCAGCTACTGGAAGAGTGTGGTTTCAGGAATCAACAAGAGACTCCCGGGCACGGTAGACGGAGTACATCTTCAGGCCTATGCCGGCGGTCAAGGAAACAATCCATGCTCGGGTTGGGATTTTGGAAAGGTGCCTGTTTTCCCGGGCGTGTGGGACCTGAACTACACCCCAAGCCAAGTGCAGACGGTGATGCGGGGATGGCACAATGAATGCGGGATAGTCGGCGGGTTCATGTGGATCTACGACGACTTTGTGGGCAATGGCCTTGCCAAAAAGTACGCTAGCGCGATCAACAAGGGAGTCAAATAGAACGGTCGCACCCGCACAGTTGTGGTGCAAAAATTACCGTATGCACGTCACAGGTATCCCAGTCCAGTTGCCCTGTACCACAAGCCGAATACAGAATCCCGGCAATCATTCTCGGCAACAACTAAAAGGGGACCACAAGCGTAGCCTTCAACGGCACGACCACGACGTTCAAAGTCATTTCCGACACGGAAATCAAGGCTAGTGTTCCCTGTACCTCGACAACCGGCTAGGCCAACTAAACGACTCCCCAGAAAATGCTTAAATCAGTGAAATACCCTAAATACCTGGCGGGACTGGAAACAAGGGCTTGTCCGAGTGAATTTGGCGTGGCTGCCGCTGATCGACATTGCGCAGAATGGCGAGACTCACGGGATTGATGCTAGTGCTCCCTCGCAGCGACTTAGATTCCTGGCGACTTGGTCGGGGGAAGCCCTGCGGAGTGATGTGTCCGGGGTGCTGAATTTTTTTCCACATCTCCAGATGTTGATAGGCTAGCCGCGCTTGCTCGAAAAACTGCTTTTGCTCGGGGCGATTCTGCTGCGCGGCGAGAGCGTGCAAGGTTTGCAGGTCCCCAATAGCCGAATAAGCATTGGCGGCCGTATATAGTGCCTCGATGCTGAGAGGATTAGTCGAGGCAACCGACCGTATGATCGCTAGGGCTTCGTTGTAGTGCTTCGATGCTTTTCTGGTTTCAAATTTACAAACGGCGTCTCCAATCTCGCTGGGAGAAAGCCCGCGAATGGGGTAGACCGGGGGGGCCGCATTTCTTTTGGTTGTGGTGGGCAAGCTGTTTTCTGCTGACGATGTGGGCAGCCTGTTTTCTTCAAACTACCAAAAGCAAATGTCGATCTCGCGCCAGTTCGTAAGCGTTACGTTTCGAATCTCATTCCTCAGCCGCCTTGCTCGTTCGTCCAGGTTCTTGACGCGAAAGACACGCTGTAGAGCGACCCAACGTTCTTCCAAGATGGAGCAGTCATGGATCAGGTTGCCGCTAAGCAAAGTGCGGATGGCTAAAATTAGCGCTGATGTTGCTGCCGGAGTGTCTATTCCAATGCGGACTGACTTGATTGCCTATTTTGATGACGCTGGTGGAGCGGATCACGGTATCCCAGGCTGCCGCCAGTCGTAGAACTTGCTCACGGTAACGCCCAGCCACGCAATGAAGCGGCCGACGCTGATCTCGGCCTTCTCCGACCAGCGCCGGACGAAATCTACGACCTGATCCCGCACATCGTGCGGCACCCAGGTCTCGGTCAGAGTTCCCCAAGGTTTTTTTTTAGCGCGATGTGCTCCGCCATCAGCTCGGCCAGGACCTCGTGCTTGGTCTGCACCTTTCTTCTCCAAGAACTCAATCCGCTTCTGTTTCTCCTCTGCCTGGCGGCGAGGATGTTCCGTCGTTTGGAAGGCGGCCGCTCCGTTCTCGAAAAACTCTTTTTGCCAGCGCTAAAACACCGTCGGCTGCAGGCCCAGCTCTTCACACAGATCCGAAACTGGCACCTTGTCCAAAAGGTGTCGCCTCAGAACCGCAACCTTCTCTTCAGCAGTGTAGTGCTTGCGCTCTTTTCTCATACGTTCGCTCCGCTATCTTAACGGACGAACGCTTCCTCCATTTCCAACTGAGGCGGGACAAGTTCCCCATGGCTAAAAAAACTCATGCTCGTCCCCTCTCGAAAGCAACAACCGCTTGACAGGCAAGAGAGAATCTCTCGCCAAGAACGCGAGAAAGGACGGGGCATCAGCCTTTTGTGCCTAGGGAAAGCCTGGCCCTGGCTGCGGAGCTTTGCTCCGCCTGGACGGGTCAGAGACCTGTCCCCACACGACCTCCAACTGGAGTGGAGAAGGAAAGCCTGGGCCGCGCGCCAAAAGGCGCAAAGGACGGGGACGCCCTAAGTCAAATTCCAGAATCTCCCTAAAGGTATATTCTTCTGCGGGAAGCTGTGCCACCCGCGGACGCGAACCTATCCAGCGGAAGCCAGTCTGTCGGCCAGCCGCCACAGGCGCACCAGGCGATACAGCGGGTGCAAAGGTTTTGGAAGCTGGACTGCCGACCATTCGCTTACGCTTGGGGTGAAGGCTAGGCGGCAGAGGAAACGCGCTCGGTCCTGCCAGCGTTCTCTTAGGCGCATCATCAGGCGGAAGTAGGGGATCGATTCCGTGTCGTAGTGGGCGCTGCGTTGGATGATGGGCAGAATCTCATCGGCAAGAACTGAGGTTGAATGATCCTCTCGCAGACGCTTTTGAATTGTGGGCGGCAGGGCCGAGCCTAGCAGCTTGTGGGCAAGAAGCAAATTCAGGCTGACGATGCGTTCGATTCCCAGTCGCCGGGCTTCGTCCTGAATCGCGTTCCAATCAAGCTGCCGAGACTTGGTTAGTTGGGCGATGTCGCACAGCCATGAAAGCTGAACCCAGACGTGCTTGGCGGCGTGGACGCAGAGCACGAGCAGGAGATCTTGCGGGTGGAGGGTTCGCATGGCGCGGCCGCCCAGGATGGTCTCATCCGCTCGCTCAAGAAAGTCCGCCACATCGAAATCAATGGAATAGAAACGGGGTACGATTCGCCACTGCAGGTCCAGCAGATTTGGTACGGCGGGGCTGTGGAACACGTACCCGCAACCTGAGCCAATGTAGGCTGGTTCTACGTGCTGGCGGAGATGCGGCTCGCACGGGTACCCCAAGCCAAGCAGCGTGGCTTTTGCCTTCGGTACATCCGCCGGAAGGATCAGGATATCGAGATCGCCAAACTGACGCTGAGTGACTTCGCCATACAGAGTCTCCGCTAGCGCTGGACCTTTGTAGGGCAGAGCCTCGATGCCTGCTGATTCAAGATGGTGAAGAATGCGAACCAGTTCGCCGGTAAACCATAACGTTTTACGGGCATTGTCCCGGTAACGCAAGCGGAGCGCGTCAAGGTGCTGGGCGGGAACCCAGGGGGAGAATGCCGACAGTTGGCGGTACACCTGCGGAACTACGCGATGGTGGCTGGCCAGAAACAACATTCGTTCCCAATGCAGCGGGCGGGAGAGAATTTTGCGGATGCGATCGGCGTGTCGTTCATCAGATGAATCATGAGCAGATGAATCGACGCAGCAGGCGACTAACAGATCAAATTCTGAGCTGTCGGCGAATGTTCGTACAGCCGGCAAGTTCGCAGCTTCGGATCGAACCGGTCTCGGCTCGGCGGCAGTAGCCATTGGAGAGAATACTATCCTCGCGAATGCACAACGCTAGTTTGAAGGAAGGTTCCGAACCCCACACCCCCCTACTTCAAGACTCGCGCGTGACCTGGCATGACCCAGGCAAAAACCACGATGAGGATCGAGCCCTGACAGCTATCTGCCGAGCGCTGCTCGGCCGCCCGGACGAGGGCGTCCGCGGCTACGTGAGTTCATGCTTTGGACTTGCGGTGGTTACTTTGGTTTTAACTCGGCGCTCCCGCTGGCGAATGCAGATTCCCGCGCGACGTACAATTGAAGAGAGTCCGCCTATGAGTTCGGGTGCGAAATCGTTCGAAGCTTCACGGCGCAGTACCCGAATTCGAGCGCAGATCCCTTTTCGCCTTGCCAGCCTGGATCCTGCGATTCCATTTAGCGAGGAATGCCATACTCTGGTGGTAAACACAGAAGGATGCGGCGTCCGCCTCACCCAGCCGCTGGAACCGGGTTTGCCGGTTTTGCTCGACCAACTTCCGGGGGGAACGAGCGCGCCGGCTCGCGTAGCAAACTGTGTTCCGCTGGGAACGGAAGGCAAGTACTGGCTGGTGGGACTCGCGCTGGACCAGCCGGGGAATATCTGGTGCATCCAACCTGCCCCTGCGAACTGGGGAAGTGAGTCGAGTGCCGTTACTGCGGCTGTGCCCCTGCCTAAGAAAGAGAACGAATGGCCCTACTCAGTGTTTTCCAGCAAGGGAGAGGCTCACCCGGGAAGAAAGTAGCAAGCTTGCATCACAAATGTCTATGAGATCGTGCAAACATTTCCCCAGGGGCTAAAGCCCACATTCTTTCGGAGGCTTATCGGCACGGCTGAAGCCGTGCCCTTCCACAAAGCCATTTATGAAACAAGCTATAGCAACTTTTTGACCTACACTCCTTAGAGAACCTCTGAAATAAGCATGCATTTCCGCTGGGGCCGCACGGGCGTGGACGCCCGCGCCCACACTGGACATTCGGCGATTCCCACTTAGTGGTTGAGCTTCTCGTAGTAGCGATTGTCGTAGAGGATGCTGGAATTCTGGACGAATTCCAAGATGCGATGCATTTTGACCTTGTCTTCGCGATTCAATTCCTTGAACTGCACAGCCATGCCAACCCCAGGATGGATTCTGGCCACGGTGCCCTCGGCGTCCAGCTTGCCATCATCGATGGAGAAGACCAGCTTGAGATTCGTGCCTGGGGTGAGGATGGCGCTGGTTTCGATATAACACCCGCCCATACTGATATCGATCAGGTTGCCCAAGACTGGGCCACCCCCGGACTCGGGATTCAACTCAATGGTGATGCGGCATTTCAGGCGGGCATAGAGCCTGCGATTTTTCCGGGTGGGCTGTTGTTGCTTCTCCAGATACATGCGGCGGTCGGCCTCCGCCAGAAGCTCTTCTGCATCGGTGCCATCCTCGGGATACATGGCTTGCCCGACACTCAGCGAAAGAATCTCTTCGGCGCAAACTTCAAATCCCGCTTGCTTGGCCAGTTCCCGCAGCTGATACGCTTTCTTGGCGGCCGCGTCCGCGGGCAGGCCGGGAGCGATGACTACAAATTCGTCTCCTCCCATGCGAGCCACGTAGTCGTACTCTCGGCAGGTTTCTTTCAACGCTTGCGCAAATAGGCGCAGGACTCGGTTGCCTTCCAAATGGCCGAAGCGGTCGTTGATTTGCTTGAAGCCGTCCATGTCGCCGACCATCACGGTTAATGTCGAATTATCGCGCTTGCAGCGGGCCAGTTCGCGGTCAAGTTGCAAGAACAGCGAGCGGGCATTGGGCAGCCCGGTGAGATAGTCGGTGGTGGCGGAGTTTTCGGCTTGCTGATATTTCAGCGCATTCTCAATCGCCAGAGCCATCTTGGAACTGATCGCCAAGAGGATGCGCAAGTGATCGGTGGTAAATGCGTCTCGTTCGCCGCGATAGAGAGCCAGCACTCCGATGCCACCGGCGACGCCTTCCAGCGGAATCGCCAAAGCCGAGCGCAGGGTGCTGAACTTCGTAGGATCGTTCAGATATCCCGGCTCAACCGAGGGATTGCCGTTAATGATCGGTTTGCGGTTGTGGGCCACCCATCCGGAGAGACCCTGTCCGATCGGAATGCGCAACGAGGAAAACAGACGGAAGTTATCGCCATTCACGTATTCGGGGACCAACTCGTCATTGCGCCGAAGGTAAATCGCGATGGCATCGTAGGGAACCAACGATCGCAGTTTCACTGAGAATACAGAGAGTGTCTCAACCAGGCTAAGGGAAGCGCCCAGGTCCTGGCTGAGCTCGAACAGGGTCTGGGCTTCCTGCCGGGCCGCGGCAATCGAGGAGAGGAACGTGGCCTCGTGGCCCAAGCCTTCTTTGACCGAAACGTTTTCAAATCCTGCGGCGGGGGCCAGACCGCGCTCCACCTTGACCTCGGTGGAGAGCAATGGATTTACCTCTCGCCCAAACTGAGCCAGCGCCATTTTTTCGAGGCTGACGTATCGTTTCTTAAGAATGTCGACAACCTTGGGATCAAAGGATTTGCCCGACTCCGCGCCCAGACGTTGCATGACTTCGTTCAGCGGCAGGGCACGGCGGTATTGCCGGTCCGAAGCCAGAGCGTCCAAGTAATCCACAGCGGAGAGAATGCGGGCGCCGATCGGGATTTCCTTGCCTTTCAGGCCGGCCGGGTATCCGGAACCGTCCCACTTCTCGTGGTGCGCCCGCACGATGGGCACGACCGGGTAGGGGAAGCGAACCCGTTCCAGGATCTCGGCTCCCACCACGGGGTGAATCTTCATCTTCTCGAATTCTTCCAGGGTAAGCCGCCCCGGCTTCGAGATGATATGCTCGGGCACGGCCAGCTTGCCGATATCGTGCAACAGGGCCGCGGCGTGGACGGCTTGCATCTCGTCCGGGGTTACACCAAATTCCTTGGCCACCTCGACCGCGTAAACCCGCACGCGTTGCAAGTGGTCGTGCGTAGTTTGATCTTTGGCTTCGATGGCTAGCGCCAATGCTTCAATGGTGCGCAGATGCAGGCTCGCCATCTCCTCGACGTGCCGCTTCTCATCCTCCAATTTCCCCAGATACAATCGGTACGAGCGGTAAATGATGTAGATCGCCGGCACCAGCAACAGCGATGTCTCCCAATAGAAGGTGCGGTTAAACCATCCAATCACTCCAGCAATTCCAGCGCCCACGAGATAATAAGGAAACGACCAGAAATAACACTCCACTATGATCTTTTTGAGCTGTTTGCCTTCGGTAAGCGATATGACGGTGGCAATCGAACCGGTGTTGGCTACGAAGTAAGTGCATGCTGCCAGACCCAGCAATAACGGTTGATTGTCTACGAGCAGATTGGACAGGGGGTGGTGATATACAGCGTACGCGACCGCGGTGGAAAAGGCGCCCGCGCATACGTTGAAGGTTATCTGGAGCGCGTTGGGCCGATCGGGGTACAAAGACTGCACCAGGATGGAGACACAGCCGAGGATCAGAGTCTCCGAAAAGCTGAGTTCCAGAATGCCCAACAGGACGAACAGAAAGTTCACCGACATCGTGCCCGTGATCCCGGGCAGATTCACCTTCATCCGCGAGGCTAGAATGCCAATCCCCAGATAACAGATGAATTCGGCAATGTTCTTACTGGTCTGGTGGATGGCTCCGTAGAGGAGCACAGCTGTGCCCGCTGTCACAATCAGGCCAACAAACATCTTGGCGTGTAGTGTCAGGTCTCTCCACGTCTGTGAATGGCCAGCCATACGGGTTCCGTCGGTCGCGGGGGAGCAGCGCAGAATCTCTGACTAGGAATAGCATCTAATGTGTTTAGGAACAATGATTTACGAGCTTACTCGCAAACTTCGGTAACCGTTCAGGCGTGACGGGAAGAAGTCTGGCTGGGCCGACGGCAGCCATTCCTCGAAAGCTTGCGATGATTCAGTAATTTACGAGCTAAACTCGGCCAGCAAGTTGCTTGCCTCCGAGTTTTCGCTCGCGGCGAGGGTTGCTTTTTCCCTACTCCAATCCGGGCGGTTTCCGTCGGGAGCCAGTTCCACTTCCATGTTCTATGCTAAGTTGAGCGCATAGGGCCCATAGCTCAACGCAGCACCGCCTTCAGAGCGCGGGACAATGTGGTGGGCGCGAAGCACGCAGTGAGGGTCACCCAATCGGTCTCCGCAGATTTGGCATTGCTCAACGTTACGCAACTTAACAAAGCGTCTGAGGGGCCACCAATGCGGGGTTGAATAAATAAGGCCGGGGTCGCTGTTCAACTGTGGTCTCAGTCACGTGCGTGGTCACCGTATTATATTTTCTAATAGTAATATTACTTGTAGTGTAATATAACTCATTATGAGGCCTTGCTGCCCTGCGACCTCTCTCATGTGCAGGAGCACTGCGGCATCATGAAACATTTCATAAAGAGAGCGAAGCCCACTTCGATGCCAGACCCACGAACTCGATTGACTCCGACACGCCAGACTACTCCATGCAATTAACAAAATGAATAAAGGCGAACTGCGCGGGTTCTCAGCTAAGGTGTACGCCGGTGAACTGCGATGCAGACAGGCCCGCACGCAACTGTGGCTCATCAATGAACTGGACCGGCGATTGCATCCGCAGATCGCTTGATCATCTCAATTGGAATTCCGTCACGGTGCATTCAGAGGGTGCAATGCCGGCTCCAGGCATCCTGCAAGTTGCTGGTACAATCATCGGGAAGTCTATCTTCGAGGAGGGTAGGGATGCAGAAGAAGAAAGTGGTCGTGGGAAGCATGCTCAGTATTGCTTTGTTGTTCGGTAGTCTTGTCTACGCACAAAAGAGTAATAAGCCGATACCGCCTCCCGCCGAGAACATCAGCGCGAAAAGACATCCGAACCTGGCTGCGGCGCAACGCCATTTGGACGAAGCCTTCAACAAAATCACGGCTGCTCAGCAGGCCAATGAGTGGGACCTGGGAGGACACGCCGCTCACGCCAAGGAGTTGATCGACCAAGCGAGCAGGGAACTCAAGCAGGCAGCCAAAACCTCCAACAAAGAGCACCAAGAACACTGATCTGCTTTTTCTGACTTCGAGAGAAACGGGCGGCCTGGCACCTCGGACCTGGTTCCGCGGGCCGGGCTTACCAGTTTGCTATGTGCGTGCTGTGACAGATTGAAGCTGGCCGTCACGCGCAAGAGCAGCCAGAAAGCTTCGGCATACAAAAAGCTATACAACCAACTAGTGGTACTGCGCAAGTTATTGAAGGGCCCGTAGCTCAACGGTTAGAGCAGCAGACTCATAATCTGTTGGTTCCTGGTTCGAATCCAGGCGGGCCCACCAGCGTTCTCCGAGCAACCCGTCCACGGTTCTTGGGTTCTTGCTGACTGCCCGGACGAGGCGTCCGGGGCTACGTGGGTGTGGCGCATAACAGCCTGTGAAGCCGTTGCCCTTCCACAAAACCATTTGTGAAACGAGTTGAAAATTGAAAAGCGTGGAGTGCCATATTGGCTCCCCACGCTTTTCTGTGCGAGTGCGACTGTGCGGGTGCGGGATCCCTTCCCACGCTCGCTCAGGGTTACGGTTTTACTACTTGCTTCAACACCGGAGAACCGCTGCTGAGGAAATTGGTGTCTCCAGCGTAGGCTGCGGTGATGGAATGAGTTCCGACCGACAGCTTGCTGGTCGTGAACTTCGCTTGATGAGTGGTGGCGTTGACGGCAACCGAACCCAGGACCACAGCGCCGTTCTTGAAGGTCACCTTACCGCTGGGTGCGCCGCCGAAGGCGGGGTGCACGGTCGCGGTGAAGGTCACCGGCTTGCCCTTGATGGAGGGGTTCTTGGAAGAAACCAACGAGGTGGTGGTCTTCGCCTTGTTGACGGTTTGTTTCAACGCAGATGACGTGCTGCTCACGAAGTTGGAGTTCCCCAGGTAGGCCGCGGTCATCGAGTGAACGCCCACGCTGAGCGACGCAGTGGAGAGCTTAGCTACTCCGCTGGCGTTCAGCGCTGCGGTGCCGATCACCGTGTTGCCGTCCTTGAACTGCACCGAGCCGTTGGGCACACCACCAAAGGTAGCCGTCACCGTGGCGGTGAAGGTTACGGACTGGTGATAGGACGATGGATTCGCGGAAGAAGCGAGAGCCGTGCTGGTCGGCGCTTCGATCTGGAAGTTGGAGAACTCGTTCTGTTCCACGTTGCCGGCGTTGTCCACGCTATGGAATTCAACCGTGTTGGCGCCAGTGGAGGACACCTGGAAGGGGCCAGTGTAGGTCTGCTGCGATCCACCGTTGACCTGGTAGAACGTAGAGGCCACGCCGCTGCCGGGTGCGGGATCGGTGGCGGTGAGTGTTACCGTGACCGCAGACTCGTAAATGCCATTCACGAGGTTGCCTTTCAGGCTCGCCGTGGTGACCGGCGGAACCGTGTCATAGCAAACCGAGCCGTAGGTTTGATCACTCGAGGGAACGCCAGTGTTATCCCATGCCCTGACGTTTGCCGTGTGGCATCCCTGGCCGGCACTGGCTAAGTCGAGCGATCCAGCGGTGGCGTTAGGAAACTCCGGACCGGTGTAGAAGGAATTGCAACAGCCCGGTGTGGGTTCGCTAAAGACATCGCCAGGATCAGAGTCCCAAGCCTGGCT
>Ga0310038_10003670_pt1 | contig 11041 bp, 9 predicted proteins | sample Sb_taG_6_FD_200461 | JGI IMG/M metagenome (GOLD analysis project Ga0310038, IMG submission 200461) | Peat soil microbial communities from Weissenstadt, Germany - Sb_50d_4_PS metaG (v2) (version 2) | ecosystem: Environmental > Terrestrial > Soil > Wetlands > Peat | place: Germany: Weissenstadt... | reverse complement strand
CACCGGGCCGAACTCGCGGCTGTCGTTGGACATGGAGCGGTGGTCGCCGAGCACGAAGTAAGCGTGGTCGGGCACCACCGTCTCGGGATAGGAGTGCGGGTCGACGAAGTCGCGGGGGACATAATCCTCGGTGAGGCGGCGTCCGTTGACGTAGACGCGTCCGCGCTCGATGCGGATGCGGTCGCCGGGCACGCCGATCACGCGCTTGATGTAGCTCTTCGCCGGATCGCGAGGATAGCGGAAGACCACCACGTCGCCGCGCGACACCGACTCGAAGCGGTACACGAACTTGTTGATGAAGATACGCTCCTGGTCCTGCAGGCCGGGCAGCATGCTGGTGCCTTCCACCTTCACCGGCTGATACAGGAACAGGATGATGAACCCGGAGATGGCCAGCGAAATGACCAGATCGCGCGCCCAACTGCGCAGCAAGGACCCCATGCGCGTACGCGCTCTCGGGGCCGGAACCCCCTCGGCAGAAGTGGGTATCGCGCCGTTGCTCATCCCGCTCTCCATTATACGGAAATCCGGAGCCGATCGGGTCATCGGGAGATCGGGTCATCGGGTCATTGCACCGGGGAGCACGAACAGGCGTAACCGCAGTGTTTGCCGCCGCATCTAACTGACGGTCAGACTTCGATACAATACAAGAGCACTGGGGAGTGAGAACCCATGAAGCGTGCCCTGATCCTGGCGGTAGTAGCGCTGGCGGCGATCACCACATCGGCGGAGTGGCTGGACGTGCCGGCGTATCATCCGGCGCCGCCGAAAAAGGGCGAGCAACTGCCTTCCATCCTGGGCGGGCTCGACCTCGGCGGCCCCAACTTCAAGAATCCCTTCCAGGTACGCGCGTATGAGCTGGCGGCGAAGATCCCGAATGTCATCTATCAGCAACCCTGCTATTGCCGCTGCGACCGCTCGGTGGGACACAAGAGCCTGCATAGCTGCTTCGAATCCACTCACGGCGCCCATTGCGCCGCCTGCATGAGGGAGTTGTTCTACGCCTACGAGCAGCACAAGGCGGGCAAAGCGGCCGCGCAGATCCGCGAAGGCATCATCAAGGGCGAGTGGGAGAAGCTGGATCTGCAAACCGCCGCCGCCAACGACTGAGCTGCGGGCTTTGGCTTTTAGCTTTTGGCTTTTGGCTTTGCCCCTTGCTCCCGTAGTTTTCCGTGGTTAGCCCTCAAAGCCAAGAGTCTAGAAGGCAAGAGCCAAGAGCCGCGAGTTGACGCCAATCCCACTTTGTGCGTATAAACACGCGTGCTCCCCAGGGACGAGGGCGGCGGCTAGAAGATTTCCACAGGGCACCAAGGCTCGAGCAGCCGGACTCCCGTTGAGCCCACAGCCCGATGAAGAAAAAAAGTGCAGGGAAAGCTAAGCGTTACAGCTCTAGCAGCAAGAAAACAAAGCCTGTTAAGAGCAAGGCGGGACGCGTCTTGGAGATGGCTGCGCGCCCCCAGCTCAAGCCGGCGGTGCAGGACGATCCACGTTTTGCACAGGCTGTGGAAAACTACGAGGCGGCGCTCAAGGCCATCCAGGAGCGCAAATTCGACCGCGCCAAGGGGCTGCTGCAGAAGGTGATGGACGGGTCTTCCACCGAACTGGCCGACCGGGCGGCGGTCCACATCAAGCTCTGCAATCAGCAGATGGCGCGCGCCGCCACCGCCTTCAAGACCCCGGAAGAGCACTATGATTTCGCGGTCTCGCTGATGAACCAAGGCAAGTTCGACGACGCCCGCACCCACCTGGAGAAGATCCTGAAGCAGAATCCCAAGGCCGACTATGCGCTCTACGGGCTGGCCATACTGGACTGCCTGACCAGCAAAGTCGAGGACTCGCTCCGCCACCTGGATGAAGCCATTCGCCTGAATCCGGCGCTGCGCTTCCAGGCGCGCAACGATTCCGACTTCCACAACCTGGCGGACGATCCGCGCTTCACCGAGCTGCTCTACCCGGAACCGGGCACGGAGTTTACTCCTCCGTTGCCGAGATAGGTCTGCTGCCGATTCCTCCGGCAAAAGAGCGATAATACTGGCGACATGGTTGCGGATACCAGGAACCGGAACGAATCTGCGCGGCCGCTGCGCGTGGTGGCGATGGGCGGCGGCACCGGCCTTTCCACGCTGCTCAAAGGGCTGAAGCGCTATGTCAAGCCGCCGGGAGAAACCCCGCCGGCTGCAGGCGCAGGCGTGATCGGCGAATTGAGCGCCGTGGTCACCGTCACCGACGATGGCGGCTCCAGCGGCCGGCTGCGGCGCGAGTTCAACATCCTGCCTCCCGGCGACATCCGCAACTGCATCGTGGCGCTGTCGGAAGACGAGGCGCTGCTCTCGCGCCTGTTCCAATATCGCTTCCCTGCCGGCAAGGGGCTGGCGGGCCACAGCTTCGGCAACCTGTTTGTGGCGGCGCTGACGGCGGTGACCGGCGACTTCGCGCAGGCAGTGAAGCTCTCCTCGGAGGTACTGGTCACGCGCGGGCATATCTATCCCGCCACCACCGCCAACGTGGCACTGGAAGCGCTGATGGCCGACGGCTCGCGGGTGCAGGGCGAAACCCGCATCACCGCCAGCACCGGGCGGATCGTCGACCTGCACATGGTGCCGCCCGACCCCCAGCCGATGCCGCAGGCGCTGGATGCCATCGCGCACGCCGACCTCATCACCATCGGGCCGGGGTCGCTGTTCACCAGCCTCATCCCCAACATGCTGGTACAGGGAGTTCCCGAGGCCATCGCCTGCTCGCCGGCGGTGAAGGTGTTCGTCTGCAACCTGATGACGCAGTCCAACGAAAGCCTGGGACTCAGTGCCCCCGACCACATACGGGCCATCTACAAGCACACCGCTGGGCACAAGATCTTTGATTACGCGCTGCTGAACCGCACTCCGGTCTCGGAAGCGCTCAAGACGAAATACGCGCTGGAAGGGGCGGCGCCGATCGCAAACGATCTCGACGGAATGGAGCAGCTCGGGGTGCGGCCGGTCGAAGGCGATTATCTCGACGAAACCGCGGAGGTGGCGCGCCATGCCACCGACCGCATCGCGCGCGATTTGCTGGCGCTGGCCGCGGGCCGTATCCCGCCGGACGCGCCACGCGGCGAACGCTCCTCAACTTCCCGCGAACACGTTAAGATAGCCCACTGAATGAGCAAGACCAGAAAGACTCCCAAGGTCAGCACCGAAACCACACCGAAGTTCGCGATCGCCATCATGGCGGCGGGCAAGGGCACGCGCCTGAAGTCGCGGCATCCCAAGGTGCTGCACCAGGTGGGCGGCAAGCCCATGCTGGCCTACGTGGTGGCGGCGGCCGCGCGGGTGGTGCTGCCGGACGACATCTACGCCATCATCGGCCACGAAGCCGAGCGCGTGCGCGACGCTGTCAGCAGCATGGGCATCAACTTCGTGGTGCAGGAGCCGCAGCGCGGCACGGGCCACGCGCTGATGGTGGCGCGCGATGCGCTCGCCGGCTATGACCACGTCATCGTGCTCTCCGGAGATGTGCCGCTGATCTGGTGGCAGACCATCGAAAAGCTGCGCGGCTTCCACCTGGCGCAGAAAGCGGCCATGACCATCTTGACCGCCGAGGTCGCCGACCCGCAGGGATACGGGCGCATCGTGCGGCGGCGCGCCGCCAGCGCCGAAGTGCGGGCGATCGTGGAAGAAAAAAAGGCCACGGCTGTCGAGCGTGAGCTGCGCGAGATCAACTCCGGGATTTACGTCTTCGCGGTGAAGCCGCTCTACCGCTACATCGACCACCTCTCGACCGACAATCCGCACAAGGAGTATTACCTCACCGACATGGCGGCGCTGCTGGTGAAGGCGGGCGAGCGCGTGGTGGCGACCCCGGCCGGCGATGCGCACGAGGTGCTGGGCAGCAACACCCGCGCCGAGTTGGCGGCGCTGGACGCGCGCTTGCGCGCCTGGAAGTGCGCCGACCTGATGCAGCAGGGCGTCACCATCTACTATCCGCACACCTGCGTGATCGACATGGAGGTGGAGATCGGCGCGGACACGGTCATCGAGCCCTACGTGCAACTGCTGGGGCGGACGCGCCTGGGCGCTGACTGCCGCGTGCAGTCGTATTCCGTCGTCAGCGATACCGAGATCGGCGACGGCGTGTGGATCAAGCCGGCATGCATGATTGAAGGATCGCGCATACGCTCGCGCGTGCAACTCGGTCCCTACACCCACATCAGGCCGGGCTGCGATCTTGCGGAAGAAGTCCACATGGGCAACTTCGTCGAAGCCAAGAAAGCCAAGCTGGGACGCGGCTCCAAGGCCAACCACCTTACTTACCTGGGCGACGCCGTCCTCGGTGAAAACGTCAACGTGGGCGCGGGCACCATCACCTGCAACTACGACGGCCAGCGCAAGCACAAGACCATCATCGAAGATGGAGCGTTCATCGGCAGCGATTCCACGCTGGTGGCGCCGGTGCGCATCGGCAAAGGCGCATACGTGGCTGCGGGATCGTCGATCACAGAAGATGTTCCAGCGGAAGCGCTGGGCATCGCCCGCGGCCGACAGGCCAACAAAGAAGGCTGGGTGCGGCAGCGGGCCGAGGCGGCGAAAAAGGAAAGCTCGTAACCTGCCTACGCAACCTTCGTCGCGCGAAGGATGAGGCACCCGGGCCACCCGACGTTATCATCTAGCCGGAGGAGACCCAGATGCCTTCCGCAAACCCAAGTTCGTGGATTACGCTCATCGCCGGAGTTGGCATCGGATCGATCGTTGCCGCTCTCGTCGGTCGATGGAGCGCTCAAGCAGTGACGATCTCGAATCATCGGCAGAACTGGATCAATGCACTTAGAGACGACCTGGTTACATATCTTCGGGAAATCGACACGATGCACTACAGGATGAACAAGCTGTGGGGAAAAGCGGAGAACCGGGCACGACTGACGACTTGGAAAAGCAGCAGGACACCAGGAGTGCAGCGTTGCTAGCCTATCGACGAATACTCTTGCGGCTTAACGTGACGGAAGGGCCGCACGTAGAGTTAGCCGAGAAATTAAAGGCTTTGCTCATGGTCGAGAATGCCACGGCAGACAGCCAGCGCGTTGACGCTGTCATCGCCCTTGCCCGTCAAGTACTGAAGCATGAGTGGGCGGTCACCAAGTATGGAATCTTCGCGAAGCCGATTGTTTGGCTAAAGACCTCCTTAAAACAGACGGATCGTCCATCACTCCCTTGACCCGGGGGGACGGCTGGCCCACCCAAGCGATACGGCGGGTGCGCTACCCTTGGCCGCTTTTGCCAAGTGGGGTGTTGCAACTCTTTCGCCCGCTCACGCGGGCTTTGCTCTCTTTCCTCTTCAGACCCACGGCTCACGCCGTGGGCTGCCCTGAGCGAAGTCGAAGGGTCTGTCGCGCGCTCCGCGCGCTAGCCACATCTGCGGCCTGCCTCCTGTCTTCCGGCATGGCTGAAGCCATGCCCTCCCGAGGCCGGCGAGACGCCGGCGCTACTACCGCGCGCCCACGGCGGCGTGGCGCTTCTCCTCCACGGCGGCCAGGGCCTGGTCGAGCAAGCGGATGGCCTCATCCACATCGGCCTTGGAGATGTTCATCGGCGGCGACATGCGGATGACGTTGCCCCACAGCCCGCCCTTGCCGATCAACAAGCCTGCGCGGCGCGCTTCTTCCATCAGTTGGCCGGTTTCCTGCGGCGCCGGCTCTTTTGTCACGCGGTCTTTCACCAGCTCGATACCCTGCATCAGGCCCTTGCCGCGCACATCGCCGATCACTGAGTATTTTTCCTTCAGCCCTTCCAGTCCCTCGCGGAAGTAGTTGCCCACCACATGTGTGTTCTCGAGGAGATTGTCTTCTTCAATCAGATCGAGCGTCGCTTTGGCGGCCACCGAGGTGACGGGATTGCCACCGAAGGTGGAGATCTGCAGCCCGCGGAAGCTGGCGGCGATCTCGGGACGGGTAAAGGTCCCGCCGACGGGCGCGCCGTTGGCCAGGCCTTTGGCGGCGGTGATGATGTCGGGCGTCACCTCCCAGTGCTCGATGCCGAACCACTTGCGGCCGGTGCGCCCCCAGCCGGTCTGGACTTCGTCGGCGATGAAGTCGCCGCCATACTGCTTTACCGTCTTGAAGACGATCTTGAAGTACTCCGGCGGAGGCGTGATGAATCCGCCGACACCCTGGATGGGCTCGGCGATGAAGCCGGCGATGCGCCCCGAGGTGGAAGTCTGGATGACGGCTTCGACATCGTTCGCACAAGCCACGCCGCAGTCGGGATAAGTCTTGCCCAGCGGACACCGATAGCAATAGGGGTTCATGGCGTGGACCACGCCGAAACCACCGGGCAGAGATTGCCGCCAGGGGTTCTGGCCGGTGAGCGACTGGGCGAGCTGCGAGCGGCCGCTGTAGCCGTGGCGCAGGGCGATGATCTCGAAGTTGCCGCTGTGCGCACGCGCGAGCTGGATGGCCATCTCGTTGGCTTCGGTGCCGCTGTTGGTGAAGTAGCTCTGGCTGATTTCGCCGGGAGTCAGGCGGGCGATCTTCTCCGCCAGGGCCACGATGGCCTCGTTGGGAAAAACCGTGGAGGCGTGCTGCAGCTTGTCGATCTGCGCCTTGATCTTCGAGGTGATGCGCGGGTTGGCGTGGCCGGCGGAGATGGTCACGATGCCACCGAAGAAGTCGAGATACTTCTTGCCGTCCACGTCCCACAGGTACTGCATGCTGGCGTGGTCGGTGACCAGGGGCTCGGAGTAGTAGGTGCTGACCGAGGGGAACAGGTACTGCTTATATTTGCGGATGATCTCGTCTTTAGTCATGGCAAACCTTAATCTGCGGCCGCAGCCCGGCCGCCGGTGGAACTCTGTGCGGTGAGAACGCCGTAGGTTTCGGGACGGCGATCGCGGAAGAACTGCCACACCTTGCGCACTTCCGCGATCAGGTCGAGGTCGAGGTCGGCGACCAGCACCTCGTCCTTATCGCGGCTGGCTTGGGCGACAATTTTGCCGCGGGGATTGCAGAAATAGCTCTTGCCGTAGAACTCGCCGATGCTCCACGGCTTCTCCTCGCCCACGCGGTTGATGGCGGCGATGAAGTACTGGTTGGCGACGGCATGCGCCGGCTGCTCCAGCTCCCACAGATACTCGGAGAGTCCGGCCACGGTGGCCGAGGGATTGAAAACGATCTCGGCGCCGTTCAGGCCGAGAGCGCGAGCGCCTTCGGGAAAGTGGCGGTCGTAGCAGATGTAGACGCCAATCTTGGCGTACTTGGTCTCGAACACTGGATAGCCGAGGTCGCCGGGAGTGAAATAAAACTTCTCCCAAAAGCCAGGGTGGCAGTGCGGGATGTGGTGCTTGCGGTACTTGCCGAGATAGCGGCCGTCAGCGTCGATGACGGCGGCGGTGTTGAAGTAGAAGCCGGGCATGGTCTCTTCGTAGACGGGGACGACCATCACCATGTGGTGCCTGGCCGCGAGCTCCTGCATGCGGCGGACGCTGGGGCCTTCGGGCACCGCCTCGGCCAGCTCGTACCAGCGGGGGTCCTGCTCGGCGCAGAAATACGGGCCGTAGAAGAGCTCCTGCAGGCAGAGCACCTGGGTTCCCTGCTTTGCCGCCTGCTCGATCAGGCCGACGTGCTTCTGGATCATGGCTTCTTTGATCTCGGCGAGGGAGCGGTCGGGACCGAGGACATTGCGCGCCTGGATGAGGCCGCAGCGGACAATGCGAGGCATGGCGAGTGAACCCCCGAAGATCGAAAATATAGCAGAAATCAGGAGGCAGGAGGCAGGAAGCGGGAGGGAGCAGCGAGTGGGGAGTAGGGAGGACATGGAGAGACGTCAGCATTCAGCGTCTCTCCACGTTTGTTGTCGGTTACTGTTTGCTGGCGGCCATCTTTGACTGCTTTACGAAAATGGACTTGGGCACCATGCAATGGATGCCCTTGCGGATGTCCACCACTTCCATGACCCGGCAATCAGCGACCAGCGAAGCCAGCGCGTAAGCTTCGTAGCGGTCCATAGGCACCATCTTCTGGGTTGAGAGCCAGTCGATGGTGTTGCGGGTGGCGATCTTCATGGCTTCGGTGAGGTCCTCGTCGAAGCCGGTGAAGATCCAGTAATCCTTGTTCTCGGCCTGCGGCCACTCGATCTTCATGTCCTTGCGCACGATGGGCTGGATCTCAATCTCTTTGTAGGCGCACTCCAACGCTTCCAGGTTGACCTCGCCGTTGCCCTGCAGGCAGTGAGAGTCACCGGTCCAGATGAGCGCGCCTTTGACGAACACCGGCAAGTACAGCGTGGAGCCGGCCTGCAGTTCGTTCAGGTCCATGTTGGAGCCGTTCTTCCACGGACGCAGGGTGCTGGTGCGGCCTTTGTCGTCCTTGATCGGCGGCCCGGCTTTCTCCTTGGGCTCGTTGGGATCAGGACCGACAGCGATGACGCCCGGGAAGGGCTTGAGGTGGAGCACGATGCCGGGTTTGAACTCCGTCGTCATCTTCGCCAGGTCGAACTTGTAGTAGCGGACGAAGCCTTCGGGGAACTCCTTGGGCAACAGGCCAGTCGGGAATTCCTTGCCAGGCAGGTTGAAGTTCTGGCCGTATTCCTTAGGCACGATCTTGAGGATGCGTATCTCCAGGGTGTCGCCGGGCTCGGCGCCGTTCACGTAGATGGGACCGGTGATCGAGTGCGGTCCGCCACCGTCGTTCTCCTTGCGCCAGCCGGCAATCTTGTCCATGGGCGGCCCTTCCAAAGCGTGATCGGTAGACTCGGGCTTGAGTTGGTCGAGGACGTGGTACCAGGTCTCAATAGACACAGTGTCGCCGGATTCGACCGTGAGCTTGGGCTTCTCGTTCACATCGAACCAGCCCCACTGCACGTTCTCCTTGGTGGCGGGCAGGGTGTAGTGCTTGCCGGCCTTGGCAGCCGTCTTCTTGGCCGGAGTCTGTTGAGCAAATGCAGCACAGGTTGCAAAGACAAGCAATCCAAGTGCAGAAACGACCGTGGCGTTTCGTTGCATCATCGCCTCCCTTATGTGGAAGAATAAAAAAGGACCGCAATGCCGCCACTATCACGGCATTGCGATCCCGAAGGTTACGCGCAGAGCCTGTCTGGAAGCAACTCCACCGTAAGGGCGATCAGGCCACCCCCCGAACTGCGCGGGACGCGGGGACTGGCTCGCCTAACGCGGCTTCTGCCTGAGCGATGGTACGCCTGGCCACCGGCTTGAGCCACAGCAGGGCCAGGAAGGCCGCGATCAGGTCGCAGGCGATCATCATCCAGAAGACTTTCGTCCAGGCCCCCGTCTTGGAAAACAACCAGGCGGCGCCAGGACCGGCGAACAACGCCGCCGTTCCCTTGGCGGTGTAAACGATCCCGTAATTGGTGGTTGCCCACTTCTGCCCGAACAGGTCGCCGGTGATCGAAGGGAACAGCGAGAAGATCTCGCCCCAGGCGAAGAAGCACAATCCCGACAGCACGATGAACCAGAGGGGACGACTGATCAGTTGCAGCAGCGCGAACACCGCGATCGCCTCCGCGGTGAAAGCGATAAACATGGTGTTCTCGCGGCCGATGTGGTCCGAAACCCACCCCCAGAAAGGCCGCGTCAGGCCATTCAAGATGCGGTCTATCTCGATGGCCAGCACCAGGGCGGTCATGCCGCCGAAGACGATGATCTTGTCCACGTGGTAGGAAACCGCCATGGGATTGATCTGGGCGGTGACCACCAGGCCGCCAAAGGCGACCAGCGTCATCATGAAGTAGATCATGTAGAAGGAGCCGCTCTTCAGCATCTCAAGCGGGGTCATGTCCACTTTAGAGCTGCGCACGCGGGCTTTGACCTGCGCTTCCTTCTCCTTCCATCCGGGCGGAGTCCAGCCCGCCGGAGGCTTGGCCAGGAAAAGTGCCGCCACCACCACCACGGCCCCCTGGATAAGGCCGAAGAAGATGAACGTGTGCTGGTAGCCGGAAACCTTGATCATGTTGGCGATGGGCGCGACGCTGACCGCCGTGCCGATGCCATAGGCCCCGGCGGTAAGTCCCACGCACAGGCCGCGGTGGTCGGGGAACCACTTCAGAGCGTTGCCGATGGTGCCGCCATAGATAAAGCCGGCGCCAATGCCGCCCAGCATGTACCAGAGGTAGAGGCTGCGCAGCGTCTCGGCATAGCCGGATCCCATCCAGCCCAGGCCGACCAGGACCCCGCCCATACCCAGCATGAAGCGCGGACCGATGCGATCGATCAGCGCTCCTTCAAATGGGACCAGCCAGGTCTCCACCAGGATGAAGGCCGCAAAGATCCCCTGGACAACAACCAAGGAGACATGCAGGTGGGCTTGTATAGGTTTGGTGAACAGGGTCCAGGCATACTGCAGGTTCGCGATGGCCATCATGGCGATGACCCCAGCGATCAACTGGACCCAGCGATTGATGATGCGCGATGGGTGAATCGCGCCTGCGGGCGCTGCGTAATCGGCCATAAGCACACCTCCCGGTGGCTCGACGGACTAACGAGTAATCAACAAGATGCCGTTTTCTTCCTTTCTGCGTCCAGCTTGGTCCGGGAGCGAAACACTAGCACGGAATGCAATCCAAGAATAACCCCCCCGGTGTTTCTTACGCGGGCGGGTTGTCGGCTTCGATCTCCTTATGGAAGGGGATGGCCCCCGGGATCAACCATTTGTTCCACATCTCGTCCACTTTGCTCTGGAAGTAATCGATATCGTCGTCGGTGAAGTGGGCGAAGCGTCCCTGGCGGAGCAGGTAATCACGCACCGGCTGCCGCGGAATGCGTTTGTCGGCGATCTGCTGGGTGCGGCCGGTCAGCCGCAGGACGCCATCTTCCACCTCGTACAGCGGCCATATGCCGGTGTTCACCGCCAGCTCGCCCAGCTCGTGCGATTGGATGGGATCGTAATCCCATCCCTTGGGGCAGGGATCGAGCGAGTGGATGAAGGTCGGCCCGCCGATGGTCAGCGCCTTGCGAATCGAGTTCATGCCGTGCAGACCATAGGACATGCAGATGGTCGCCACGTAGCGGCAGGTCGGATGGCCGGCAGCCATCATCCCCGCCATGTTCTTCTTCCAGC
>Ga0310038_10003667_pt1 | contig 11044 bp, 9 predicted proteins | sample Sb_taG_6_FD_200461 | JGI IMG/M metagenome (GOLD analysis project Ga0310038, IMG submission 200461) | Peat soil microbial communities from Weissenstadt, Germany - Sb_50d_4_PS metaG (v2) (version 2) | ecosystem: Environmental > Terrestrial > Soil > Wetlands > Peat | place: Germany: Weissenstadt... | reverse complement strand
TCGTCCAGTGGCTGCGCAGCAGCGCGGTCTTCTGCTCCGGCGTCACCAGTTCGAATCCATGGCCTCGGTAGAAGCGGATCGCCCATTCGGCGGCGGCCCACGTGCCGACCAGCATGCGCTGCGTGCTCACGCCGATCAGGTGGGCGAGCAGCGAGCTGCCGACGCCGCCGCGCTGCCGTCCCGGGACGACATAGGCGTGGCGGATCAGGTCGACGTCCCGCACCGCTTGGATACCCATCACCCCCAGCAGCTCGCCGTCGGACTCGTAGCCCCAGAACGTCACGCCGGCCGCGATCTCCTCGTCGAGCTCACACGCCGGCATGTACGGCTCGCGCCACCGGTCGGCGGGGATCACGCCCCGGTATGCCTCGACGGCCAGGTTGACGATCCGCAGGATCGTCTCGCGCTCGTCGCCCCGACAGCGGCGGACACGGCTCATCGTCCGGCTTCCTGGAGCTGGCGCCCGTACGCCGCGACGACGATCCGCGCCACCTCGTCCGGATCGCTGGCCACCCTGAGCTCGGTCAGATCCGAGGGCTCGATCCGATGGTCGGCGAGCGCTCGCGCCCGCAGCCAGTCGAGCAGCCCGTCCCACTCGCCGTCCCCGACGAGGATCACGGGGAAGTGGCGGATCGTCTGCGTCTGGATGAGCGTCAGCGACTCGAACAGCTCGTCGAGCGTGCCGAAGCCGCCGGGCCCAATCACGAACGCGCAGGCGTAGCGCACGAACATCACCTTGCGCACGAAGAAGTGGCGGAAACGCAGCGCGATATCGAGGTAGTCGTTCTGCCCCTGCTCGTGGGGCAGCTCGATGTTGCACCCGACCGACAGCGCGCCGGCGTCCTTCGCGCCGCGGTTCGCGGCCTCCATCACGCCGCCGCCACCACCGGTGACGACCGCGAACCCGGCCCGTCCGAGCGCCGCACCGACGTGGCGCATCAGCGCGTAGTGCGAATGGTCGCGAGGCGTGCGAGCCGAGCCGAACACGGTCACGGCCGGCCGGCCGATACGGGCCAGGCGGTCGAACCCGACCGCGAACTCGGAGGCGATGTCTCGGATCCGATCGGCATCCGCGGCCCGGTCCGAGCCGGACTCGTCGCCGAGCCAGTGGAGCAGCTCCTCGTCGAATGTCCGGGACCCGGCCAGGGCCCGAGTCTAACCGTGCCGCGCGCGACGACAGCGCGCGACGACCGTCTAGCCTTGAGCTCCACGCGATGGCCGCGACCACGACCCCAACGCTCGGGGAATGCGTCCCCGAGAACGCGATGTCCGACCTCGAGGAGATCGCGCGCTTCTACGACCGCTGCAGCGATCTGATGCGCGAGCTGCTCGACGGGCTCGCTGCGGCGCCCGATCAGCCACGTCCGTTCCCGGAAATCGAGGATGCGATCGGATGGCCGAAACGCCGGATCGCATCGGTGCTCGGTGGCGTCTGCCACCTGCGCCGGATGGAGTTCGACGGGCGCCGGCCCTACCACTTCCACGACCCCAAGCACGCGGCGTCGCGCCGCTGGGAGATCTGGATGGACGGCGGCCAGGCGTGCGCCGTCCAGGCCGAGCAGCGCGTGTAGCGCCGCTCTCCCGCGGGCAGCCCGGTGTCTACGCCCAGTCCCGCCATCAGTACCGAAGGGCTCACGAAGCGATACGGGGCGACGCTGGCGCTCGACGCGCTCGACCTGACCGTCGAGCCCGGTGAGGTGTACGGCTATCTCGGACCGAACGGCGCCGGCAAGACCACGACGATCCGGCTGCTGCTCGGACTCCACCGGCCATCCGCAGGCCGGGCCGAGCTGTTCGGCGTCGACGCATGGGGCGATCCGGTCCGCGCGCACGAGCGCGTCGCCTACGTCGCCGGCGAGCCATTTCTGTGGCCCGCGATGACGGGTGGCGAGACGCTCGAGTTCCTCGGCCGCCTGCACGGCGCGGTCGACGTCGAGTATCGCGATCAGCTCGTCAAGCGCTTTCAGCTCGATACGCGCAAGAAGGTCCGGGCGCTGTCGAAGGGCAACCGCCAGAAGGTCCAGTTGGTCGCCGCACTCGCCACCCGCTCGGACCTGCTGCTGCTCGACGAGCCGACCACTGGGCTCGACCCGCTGATGGAGCTTGCCTTCCGGGAGTCGATCACGGAGGCCAAGGAGCGCGGGCAGACGGTCTTCCTCTCCTCCCACATCCTCAGCGAGGTCGAAGCCACGTGCGACCGGGTTGGGATCCTGCGGGCCGGGCGGCTGGTCGACCAGGGCACGCTCGTCGAGCTCAGGCATCTGAGCGCGCAGACGATCGAGGTGACGTTCGCGGGCCCGCCGCCAAAGCTGGACTCGCTGCCCGGGGTCGAAGTCGCGAGCGCCGGCCCGGAGACCCTGCGGTTCGAGGTCGCGGGCGAGGTCGGCCCGCTGCTCGACGAGCTCGCCGGGCAACCGGTGAGGAGCCTCACGAGCCGCCAGCCGTCGCTCGAGGAGATCTTCCTGCACCACTACGACTCCTCCGACGGCCTTGTCGACAGCGGCTGAGACGCTCCCCGGACGCGGGTCGCCCATGGCTACGGGGCGAGGGCGCCACGGAGCCGGGCCCGTCGGGGCCCTCGCCAGGCGCACGTTCCGCGACGCCCGCATCCGGACGATCTCGTTCGCCTATCTGTTCGCGGTCGCCTCGATGCTCAACCCGTTCAGCTACCGCCACACGTACTCGACGCTCGCGGAGCGGCTGGCGTTTGCCGACAGCTTCGCCCACAACAAGGCGGTGGTGCTGTTCTACGGCAGGGCGTACGACCTCCTCACGGTCGGCGGCTACAGCGCCTGGCGGACCGGAGGGATCCTGGCGATCCTGGCCGCGATCTTTGGGCTGCTCGCAGGCGTGCGGGCGCTGCGGGCCGAGGAGGACGCGGGTCGCGCCGAACTCGTGCTCGCCGCTCCCGTGACCCGCGGCACGGTCTACGCCGGCGCGATCGCGGGGATCGCGGCCGGAGCGGCGCTGCTGTGGGTCGCGGTGCTCGCGGGCTCGGTGATCGGGGGCCTCGCGGCCGGCGGGTCGGCCTACCTCGCTCTGGCGATCGTCTCGATGGTGCCGGTGTTCGCCGGAGTAGGCGCCCTCGCCAGCCAGTTCGCGCCGACGCGCCGGATGGCGCTCGAGCTCGGCGGCGCGGTCGTGGTGCTGTCGTTCCTGCTGCGCACGATCGCCGATACGTCCGGGAGCCTCGGCTGGTTGCGCTGGGCGACGCCGCTCGGATGGGCCGAGGAGCTCCGTCCGTTCACCGGCGCCCAACCGCTCGTGCTGCTCCTTCCGATCGCGGCCTCGGTGCTCACGCTCCTCGGGGCGTGGCGTTTGGCCGCGCGGCGCGACGTCGGCGCCGGGCTGCTCCCCGCTCGCGACAGCGCCGATCCGCGGCTGCGGCTGCTGTCCTCGCCGACGGCTCAGGCGCTCCGGCGCGAGCTTGGCAGCCTGACCGTGTGGCTCACGGGCGTCGGCGCGTTCGCGCTGATCGTCGGCGTGATCTCAAAGAGCATCAGCTCGGCCGGGATCTCACCGCAGCTCCAGCGCGAGTTCGCGAAGCTGGGTGAGGGCTCGATCGTGACCCCGCACGGCTATCTCGCGTTCTCGTTCAGCTTCTTCGTGCTCGTCGCGAGCCTGTTCTCGTGCTCGCAGATCGCGGCCGCCCGGCACGAGGAATCCGAGGAGCGGCTCGAGACCCTGCTGGCGCTCCCGGTGGGGCGGCGTCGCTGGCTGACCGGCAGGCTGGCGCTCGCGTCCGGCGGCGCGATCGCGCTGTCGCTGGTCGCCGGCCTGCTCGCCTGGTTGGGCGCGGCCACGCAGAACGTCGCTCCGACGCTGCCGCGGATGCTCGAAGCCGGCGTCAACTGCCTGCCGGTGGCGATTCTGTTCCTCGGGATTGCGGCGCTCGCCTACGGATTGGCGCCGAGGGCGGCCGCCGGCATCGCCTACGGCCTGGTGACGGTCGCGTTCCTGTGGCAGCTGATCGGCTCGCTGCTGGGGGCGCCGAAGTGGCTCGTCGAGATCACGCCGTTTGCTCACGTCGCCTCGGTGCCCGTGCAGTCGTTCCGCGCCGGGGCCGCCGCGGTGATGGTCGCGGTCGGGCTGCTCGCGGCCGTTGCGGCGCTGGCGGCGTTCGGCCGCCGCGACCTGACCGGCGCCTAGCTTCGATCGGGTCGGCGGCACGACCGATCTCTGGCGAATCCTGCAGTTGCATCGCGACCGTGCAGCGACGAGACTCGTCATCTCATGCCGTTGTTCGGATTCCGTCGCCGTCGTGGCCGCCTTCGCTTGCGCGATCTGGCGCCGGATCGCTACCTCACCGACGGCCGGCGCCTGTTACGGGTGGTCACTCGGTTCGTCAACGACGGCTCGATCATGGTCGTGATCGAGGACTGCGCGACGCTCGACGCGCGCGCGTACGCGGCGGTCGAGCTTGTGCCGATGGACGTCCGCCCGGTCCGCCGCTCGAGGCCGTCGCCGGCCGGCGATCCGTCGCCTCGCTCCCGGACGGCGGAAAAGCAGCTACCGGCGGACGGCCCCGCAGTCGCTTCTAAGACGCGATCCTGAACTGCTCGACGAGCCGGTTGAGCTCCTCCGCGGTGCTCGCCGGCGCGGTCACGACGGCCGGCGCCCGGTCTTGTGCGGCGTCGAGCGGCTGTCCGGCCAGCTGGCCGCCCGCGCAGTCCTGGCAGCGCACGACGCGCCGTGGGTTGCGAATCCCGGCCAGCCCGAGCAGGCCGCCGAGCGCGACCAGCGCGGCCGAGATTCCGATCGCGACCTGGAACGCTTCGACCGAGGCCGACTGCACGGCATCGGCGACCCGCACGCCGGTGACTGCCGGGTCGACGCGGGCGAGCGTCGATTTGCGCGCCTGCGCCACCGCCGTCCGCGCCGCCGGCGACAGCGTGACGCCGGTCAGCTTCTGGTCGAGCGTCGAGGTGAACTGGGAGGAGACGATCGCGCCGATCGCCGCGATCGCGATCAGGCCGGCGACGCGGGCGACCGCGTTGTTGACGCCGGAGGCGATCCCCGCGTTTCCCTCGTCGGCGTCGGACAACACGGCCGCGGTGAGCGGCGCCACCGTCGAGGCCAGCCCGAGCGAGAACACCAAAAGCGGCGGCAGTAGATCGCTGAGGTAGTTGATGTGGGCGCCCAGCTGCGTCATCCATGCCAGCCCGACCGCGGCCGTGAGCGGGCCGAGCCCCATGAACAGCCGCGGCCCGTAGCGGTCCGCGAGCCGTCCCATCCGCTTCGACAGCAGGAACAACACGATCGTCGAGGGGAGCAGCGCGAAGCCGCTGTCGAGCGCGGTGTAGCCGGCGACCTCCTGGAGGAACAGGACCAGCAGGAAGAACGTGATGCCGAGCCCGCCGTACATCGCGAACGTCTGCACGTTCCCGACGGCGAAGTTGCGCCGCTTGAACAGGCCGAGCGGCAGCATCGGCGCCGGCGTGCGCCGCTCGTGCTCGATGAAGATGCCGAGCAGAATCAGGCCGCCGAGCCCCGGCCCCCACACCTCGGGGCTGCCCCATCCGACGACCGGCTGGCGGATCAGCGCCAGCACCGGTCCGGCGAGGCCGAAGAACGTCAGCACGGCCCCGAGCCAGTCGATGCTCGCGTGCCTGGTGCCCGGCCCGCGCGGCGGGACGGCGATCGAGACGATCGCGAGCGTGGCGATCACGAATGGGACGTTCACCGCGAAGATCAACCGCCATGACACCGCGTCGACGAGGTAGCCGCCGGCGAGCGGGCCGATCACCGTGGCGATCCCCGACCACGCGGTCCACGAGCCGATCGCGCCGCCACGTTCGTCGCGCGAGAACGCGGCCACGATCACCGCGAGCGAACTGGGCATCAGCAGCGCGCCGAACGCGCCCTGTAGGGCGCGGGACGCGATCAGGAACCCGATGCTCGGGGCGATCGCGCACAGCAGCGACACGCCCCCGAACCCGCCGATCCCGATCGAGAACACGCGTCTCTCGCCATACAGGTCGCCGAGCGAGCCGCCGACGAGGATCAGCGAGCCGAGCGCAAGCAGGTACGCGTTCGAGACCCACTGCTGTCCGGCGAGCCCGCCTCCGAGGTCGGCCCGAATCGCCGGCAGCGCCACGTTGACGGCGGTCGCGTCCAGCCCGGCGACGAACGAACCCAAGATTGCCGCGATCAGAGCCAGACGCTTGCGCGGTCCGGGCACCCGCCTCACGTTACTGTGCGCCGACAAATCGCCCGAGCGGCGGCGCCCAAAACTAGAATCGCCCTCGTCGGCGACGACACCGCCGGCCCGCGAGAGACGGAGGAGAGAGCATGGCCGACAACGCGACCACACTGCGCGGGATCTCTGAGCTACGCGGCTTCTTCCGCACCAACCAGACCCCGGTCTACTTCATCTCGCCGATCGCGTTCAACCTGCTCGGGATCGACCGGTGGGTGCGGCAGTTCTACTACATCAACTACTTCGACTCGTTCGACGGCGGCCATCCGTGCGTGTACGTCCCGGCCAGGACGCCGCACCCCCAATTCGGGTCGATCGAGGACGTCTGCAACTACCTGCTCGCTCACGACGGGCTGAGCGAGTTCGTCGCTGCGCACCGGCAAGCGGGCGCCGACCGCGACCGCGATCACGGCAAGGCAGTATTCGTGTTCTTCGACGAGGAGACCGAGCGCCGCGCCTCGGATGTGGGGCTCGACGTCGCACTGCCGTCGGCCGAGCTCCGCCACCGGCTCGATTCCAAGATCGTCACCACGCAGCTGGGGGAGGAGGCGGGCGTCCCGAGCGTCCCGAACGTCCTCGGGCGGGCGACGAGCTATCCCGAGCTGCTCGAGCTCGCCGCCACGGCCGGGCTCGGCGAGGACCTGGTCGCGCAGACCCCGTACGGCGACTCGGGCAAGACCACGTTCTTCGTGCGCGGCGAGCGCGACTGGAACGCCGACGCCGGCGAGATGGCCGATCAGGAGCTCAAGGTCATGCGGCGGATCGAGCCCAAGGCGGTCGCGGTCGAGGCGTGCATCACCCGCCACGGCACCGTCGTCGGGCCGCTGATGACCGACCTGACCGGCCACCCCGAGCTGACCCCGTATCGCGGCGGCTGGTGCGGCAATGACATCTTCCCCGGAGCGCTGTCTACTGCGAACCGGGAGCGCGCGCTCGACTTCACCCGCCGGCTCGGCGACCGACTCGCGCAGGAGGGCTATCGCGGGCAGCTCGAGGTCGACTATCTCGTCGACGCGGGCACCGACGAGCTGTACCTGGGCGAGCTCAACCCGCGGCTCAGCGGGATCAGCTCGATGACGAACGTCAGCGCCAGCGCGTACGCCGACATGCCGCTGTTCTTGTTCCACCTGGCCGAGTACCTCGGCGTCGACTACGAGCTCGACGTCGAGGACCTGCGCCGGCGATGGGGCAGCGACCACCTCACCGACGTGTGGGGCCAGATCATCCTCAAGGAACCCGACGACGGGATCGAGCTGCTCAGCGACGCGCCGCGGACGGGCATCTGGCGGATGGACGACGCAGGTCAGATGAGCTTCAGCCGCCCGGCGGTCGACTGGCACGGCCTCGGTGACGAGTCGGAGGGGTTCTACCTGCGGATCCTGGGGCCGGGCGACTACCGCTATCGCGGCGCGGACCTCGGGATCCTGATCACGCGCACTCGACTCGAGACGCCCGACGGCCGGCTGACCGACCGGTGCCGTGCCTGGATCGACGGCATCCGATCCCGATTCACCGGCACATCGATCGAGCCTTACGACGAGCCGCCGATCCAGGATGCGCTCGCGTTCAAGACGGGCTGAGGGTCGGAGTGGAGCGCGAGGAGATCGTGGCGGCCGTGGACGCCGAGCAGCCCGCGATCGAGCGGCTGCTGATCGACCTCGTGCAGGCGCCGACCGTGCTGGGCGAGGAGCGTGCCGGCCAGGAGATCATGCGGGAGGCGTTCGCGGACCTCGGCCTCGAGCCCCGCGAGATCGCGCTCGACCCCGACGCGCTCCGGTCCCACGCCGGCGCGTCGCCGTTCAGCTGGGACGTCGAAGGCAAGTTCAACGTGGTCGCTGATTGGGGCCCCCCCCCCCCCCCCCCCCCCGCCCACCGCGCCCACCCCGCAAAAGACCCGAGCCGCCCTGGCGAGGGGCGGTCGCTGATCCTCAACGGCCACATCGACGTGGTCGACCCGGGACCGCCCGACATGTGGGCATCGCCGCCGTTCGTCGCGCGGCGCGACGGCGACTGGCTCTACGGTCGCGGCGCCGGCGATATGAAGGCCGGGCTGGCCGCGATCGTGGGCGCGGTCCGCGGCCTGCGCCGCCTCGGCCTCGAGCCGCTCGCCCCAGTCGAGCTCCAGTCGGTGGTCGAGGAGGAGTGCACGGGCAACGGCGCGTTCCAGTGCGTGGTCGCTGGCCGTCCGGCCGACGCCGTGATCGTGACCGAGCCGACCAGCCTCACCATCCAGACCTCGCAGGTCGGGGTGTTGTGGTTCCAGGTGATCGTGCGCGGACGCCCGGCTCACGCCGGCGACGCGCCGATCGGGCGCAGTGCGATCGAGGCGAGCTTTCCGGTGATCTCGGCCATGCGCGCGCTCGAGGCCGAGCTGAACGTGGCGCCGCCCCCGCCCTACGACGTGTACGAGCACCCGATCAACCTCAACATCGGGATGATCCGCGGCGGCGACTGGCCCTCTACCGTCGCCGCCGAAAGCGTCCTGCACTGCCGGCTGGCGTTGTATCCGGGAGCCGGCGTCGACGATCTCAAGACGCGGATCGAGGACACGGTGGCGGGCGCGTCGGCCGGGCTGGAAGGCTTCAACGCCCGGGTCGCCTACGACGGCTTCGCGTGCGAGGGCTACACGCTCGCCCACGACGCGCCGCTGATCGCCGCGCTGTCCGACGCGTCCGAGCAGGCGATCGGCGCCCGGCCGGCGTTGATCGCGTCGACCGCCACCACCGACGCGCGCTCGTTCGCGCTGTATGCCGGGAGCCCGGCGGTCTGCTTCGGACCGCACGCCGAGTCGATTCACGGGGTCGACGAGCGGGTGTCGCTGGCGTCGGTGCTGCAGACCGCCCAAACGCTGGCGCTGTTCATCGACGGCTGGTGCGGGCTCGAGCGTCGATGACGATCGGGCCGCCTGTAGCGTTGGGACCATGCCGACCCCACAAGGCCCCGAGCTCTCGCTGCTTCCGGCGCACACCGCACCACCGGGCTTCCGGGCCGTCGACGAACCACGCCCGGGCGAGAACTGGCGCGAGGCGTTCACCGCGATGTGGCCGGCCTATCGAGCCTTCTGGCTGAAGGAGGGCGAGTCGGCCCGTCCGGATCTGAGCACGTGCAGATCGATGCTGGATACCTGGATGCCCGAGCTCGGGCCGACGTTCGAGCGGCTCGTGGAGCTGACCGGGGGCGACCCGCTCGCTGCCCGCTTCCTGACGATGTATCGCCCGCCCGGATTCGTCGTCGGGTGCTCGCAGGCGGCGTTCGCCGGCGACGGCGGCCCCGTCCTGGTCCGCAACTATGACTACCCGCCCTCGCGCATGGAGGGGATCGTGTACCGCACGTCGTGGACCGGACGCCGTGTGATCGGGATGAGCGATTGCCTGTGGGGGCAGCTCGACGGGGTCAACGACGCCGGCCTGGCCGCGTCGCTGACGTTCGGGGGCAGGCCCGCGGTCGGGGACGGGTTCGGGATCCCGCTCGTGATCCGCTATGTGCTCGAGGTGTGCGAGGACGTCGAGGCCGCCTGCGGGGTGCTCGCCAAGGTTCCCATCCACGCGGTCCAGAACGTCACGCTGCTCGACCGCGGCGGCGACTTCGCGACCGTCCGCCTCGGTCCGGACCGCGAGCCCGAGGTGCTGACCGTCCCGGTCGCGACCAACCACCAGCACCGGGGCGACTGGCCCGAGTACGAGCGCACGGTCGGCACGTTCGAGCGCGAGCGGCGCCTGCTCGAGCTGCTCAGAACCCCGGGGATGACCGGCGACCGGCTTGTGCGGGCGTTCCTCGAGGAGCCGTTGTACCGGGACGGGTTGGCCAGCGGCTTCGGGACGCTTTATACGGCCGTCTACTTCCCCGCGACCGGCCAGGCGGAATACCGTTGGCCCGACGACGTGATGATGACCCAATCTTTCGAAGAGGCAAAGGAGAGGCAATGACCAAAGTGCTGACGAACTTCGTCGACGGCCAGACAGCGGCGCTCGACGGCAACGACATGGACCTGGTCGACCCGGTCACCGAAGAGGTTTTCGCCAAGTCGGCCGTGTCCTCCGAGCAGGAGATCGACGCGGCGTGTAAGGCGGCGGCGCGCTCGTTCGAGAGCTGGGGGCAGACGACCCCGTCAGAGCGCCAGCTCGCGCTGCTGAAGATCGCCGACGCGATCGAGGCGCGGGCGGAGGAGCTGGTCGCGGTCGAGAGCGAGAACACCGGCAAGCCCAAGGCGCTCGTCCTCTCCGAAGAGGTTCCGCCGATGGTCGATCAGATCCGTTTCTTCGCCGGCGCGGCCCGCGTGCTCGAGGGCACCTCCGCCGGCGAGTACATGACCGGCTACACGTCGTTCATCCGGCGCGAGCCGATCGGTGTCTGCGCGGCGGTGACGCCCTGGAACTACCCGGCGATGATGGCCGTATGGAAGTGGGCTCCCGCGCTCGCCGCCGGCAACACGATGGTGCTGAAGCCATCCGACACGACCCCGGCGAGCACCGTCTGGATGGCGGAGTTGATGGCGGAGTTCCTGCCCGCCGGCGTGTTCAACGTTGTGCTCGGCGATCGCGAGACCGGCGCCGCGCTCGTGCGCCACCCGATCCCGCAGATGGTGTCGATCACGGGCAGCGTCCGCGCCGGGATGCAGGTGGCCGCCGCTGCCGCGGCCGATGTCAAGCGCGTCCACCTCGAGCTCGGCGGCAAGGCGCCGGTGGTCATCTTCGACGACGCCGACCTCGCGAAAGCGGCCGAGGAGATCGCGGTGGCCGGCTATTTCAACGCCGGCCAGGACTGCACAGCCGCGACCCGCGTGCTGGTCTCACCGCGCGTCCACGACGAGTTTGTCGACGGGCTCGTCGAGCAAGCCAAGGGCAC
>Ga0310038_10003657_pt1 | contig 11061 bp, 9 predicted proteins | sample Sb_taG_6_FD_200461 | JGI IMG/M metagenome (GOLD analysis project Ga0310038, IMG submission 200461) | Peat soil microbial communities from Weissenstadt, Germany - Sb_50d_4_PS metaG (v2) (version 2) | ecosystem: Environmental > Terrestrial > Soil > Wetlands > Peat | place: Germany: Weissenstadt... | reverse complement strand
CAAGCGGACGATACGTATGAGCTCCATACTGGTTTTCGAGTTCGATAAAGTCCTGGGTTCGCATGGGTTTCTCTATGAGTTCGGTTGTCATAAGTTCCTTTCACCGGGTAGCCAGTAGCTATTCTTACAAATCGCTCAGTAGCGTGCGCCAAGAAATAGGGTGGCCAAAAGCCCATGTTCATCAACCGTACAGATTCCGCCAGCTCGATCCGGATTGCCGCTGATGGGGAATGCATGAGCTAGCCGTCGATATGTCTTCCAAGTTCCCCCCAGATATTTTCGGGCATATTAAGGAAGACCTTTGCCACTTCGGGATCAAACTGGCGTCCGGACCACATCTCGATTTCGACCCGCGCGGCTTGTACAGACTGAGCCGGACGGTAAGGACGGTCGTTGATGATGGCGTCGAAGGTGTCGGCGACCGAGACAATCCGCGCCCCCAACGGAATCTGATCGCCTTTTAGGCCTCGTGGATAGCCGGTACCATCGAAACGCTCTTGGTGGGAATAGACGATCTCAGCAGCCTCGGCGAGGAATGGGATCTTATTGAGCATCTGGTAGCCGCGATACGCATGCTCCTGCATGATGTGCTTTTCTTCTTCCGTAAGTTCACCGGGTTTAAGCAGGATATTGTCCGGGATAGCCATTAAGCCAACGTCGTGCAGGAACGCCCCGCGGGCAATCACTGCGATCTGATCCCGTGGCAGGCCAATGGCGCGAGCAATGGCGATACTGAAAGCGGTTACCCTCTTGGAATGGTGCTCGCTTCTGCCGCTCTTGAGGTCGAGCGCATCGCCCAAGGATTGGAGCGTGATGTCATAGGACTTCTCCAGATCGGAAAGTGCCGTTTTGAGGCGACGGTTCTCAATCTCGAGTTCCTGCTTACGTCTCACGACATCATCAAATTCTGACATTCGACCCAATTCCGATTCGAAGCCTGAGTATGCGACCAAGCGGTCAAAGAGGCAACCGCAGACGTGAGACTTCACCAGTAATTGCCGTAACTAGGCGCTTCCCACTGACTACTCCTTGTCCAACAACATGGTCAACAGCGCCATCCGCACATAGAGGCCGTTCATGGCCTGGCGGAAATACATGGCTCTGGGATCGGCGTCGACGGACTTGTCTAACTCGACCGTGCGGGGCAACGGATGCAGGATGAGCGCGTCCGGCTTCATGCGCTGCACGACGGTCGAATCGATGGCATAACGCTTGAGCCCATCGTTCATATGGCCATCAGTATCCCGCACTCGCTCGGGACGGATTCGGGTCTGGTAAACCACATCCACTTCGCCAATCACGCGGTCGATATCGGACTCCAGTTCGTAGCGGACGCCGTGCTCATCGAGATAAGCCAGGATGTCCGCTTTCATCTGCAGTTGGGGCGGGCTGACGAAGAACATCTTGACTCGCTCAAACTTGGCCAGCAGATACGCCAGCGACCGCGCCGTACGCCCCTTATCCAACTCGCCGATAATGGCCACGCTCAGGCCATCCAGCGGACGCTGCCTGTAAATAGTGTACAGGTCGAGCAAAGCCTGGGTGGGATGCTGCCCGCCATTGCCATCCCCGGCATTGATCACGGGCACCGCCGAGACTTCCGCGGCCCGTTGCGCACCGTGCTCATCGGGATGCCGAATCACAATCACATCCGAATAGCCGCTGATAATCCGGATGGAATCCTCCACCTGCTCCCCTTCGACCTCGGAAGAAAACGCACCAGCGTTCTCCGTTGACAAGACCCGGCCGCCAAGGCGATGCATGGCGGCCTCGAACGACAGTCGAGTGCGGGTCGAAGGCGCATAGAAAAGCGTGGTCATGATGCGGTTCTGGTAATCGAGCGAGCCCCCGCGGGCCACCACGCGCTCCATGCCTCGCGAGCGCTCGAATAATTCCATGAGCAGGGGCACGGTGAATTGCTGGGATTCAACGACATGTTGCAATGGCGTGGCAGCTCGCAGCGCCGATTCCGGCTGCATTGACTTGAGAGGGGTGACAGTCGACTCTGGCATTAGTGTCCTCCCACCGGAAGTTCGAGTTGTAGGCTTAGCTCGATTTCCGCGCGGTCGTGATCGGGGAACATGTGGGTGCCGGCCGATCCGACAACCGCCTGGCACAGATTCTCGCAAGAGGTAATGACGGCTTCCTTCCCGCCATTGCGCAGAAAGCGCAACACGGATTCGATTTTGGGGCCCATGTTTCCAGGTGGGAAATGTCCAGCCTTCGCATGCTCGTCCAAGTCCGCCGCGCTGGCGCGCCGCAACGCACGCTGCGTGGGTTTCTTGTAATCCAGGTATACGCAATCGGTGTCAGTAGAAATAACAAATAGATCCATGCCGAGGCGTGAAGCCAGCAACGCCGAGGCGCGATCCTTGTCGATGACTGCCTCGACGCCTTGCAATCTTCCGTCCCTCCAGACCACAGGAATGCCTCCGCCTCCGCAGGCGATGACCAGCACTCCTTGCTCGACCAGATCGCGAATGACCTCCAGCTCAACAATGTCAATCGGCTCCGGCGACGGAACCACGCGGCGATAACCGCGGGCCGCGTCCTCCACGATCTCCCATCCGAAGAGGCGTTTGCGCTCCTCGGCGTCGGCACGCGAATAGAAAGGACCGATCGGTTTGCTGGGGTGCTTCATCGAGGGATCGTCTGGCGACACCAGGCACTGGGTAAGAACAGTCGCGACCGGCACATGCACACCGGCCAGTTGCAGTTCGGTTTGCAATGATTGCTGGAGAAGGTATCCGATCTCACCCTGGGTAGACGCGCCACAAACGTCCAGCGGATGCCCAGGGACCTGGCTCGCTCCCCGTTCCGACCGAAGAAGTTCGGCCCCAACTTGCGGACCATTGCCGTGCGTGAGCACGATGCGGTAACCGGCGCGGATCAAGCCGATAATCTGAACCGCGGTGCGCTGGGCGTTGGCGCGTTGTTCAGCGATCGTTCCCTTCTCTCCCGCGCGAATCAGGGAGTTCCCGCCAACGGCAAGGAGCATGGTCTTCATAAGAGAGATGAGGCTCGCCCTTCTACTCTCATTAGATTCTGTCATCCCGAGCGAAGCGAGGGATCTGCATCTTGTGGCGAACTGCAGATCCCTCGCGTTGCTCGGGATGACAATTCACGAATTAGGATGTCCTTCACGCACCGCCCAGGACGGGCGAGACGCCCGTCCTCCATTTAGATGTGCACCAACTCTTGCAGTTCGGCGAGTCCCGGCAATCTGATGAACTCACCTTTCATCAATTCCAGCATGATCGCCTTTTGTGCGTGCAGCCGATTCTCCGCCTGCTGAAATACGAGCGACCGTGGCGAGTCGATGACATCGTTGGTCACTTCCTCACCGCGATGTGCCGGCAGGCAATGCAGAAAGATGGCATCCCGCTTGGCCCGGCGGAACAGAGTCGCATCCACCTGGTAAGGATGGAAGATGTGATTTCGCTTCTCCGCTTCCGCTTCTTCCCCCATGCTGGCCCAGACGTCGGTATAGATCACATCCGCGCCCGAGGCCGCCTCTTCGGGATCATTCGTCACCGTGCAAGTGCCACCGGTTTCGGCACCGCGCTCGCGAGCCCAACGTACGGACTCCGCATCCAGTTCGTATCCCGGAGGCGTAGCCACCCAAACGTTCGCGCCTAGCTGTGCTCCGCCAAACATCAGCGAACGTGCAACGTTGTAGCCATCGCCTATGAACGCGATCTTCAGACCTTCCAGATTGTGTTTGGCTTCCCAGATAGTGAGGTAATCCGCCATCGCCTGGCAGGGATGACTGAAGTCGGTCAGGCCATTGATGATGGGAATGCTGGCGAACCGCGCCATTTGCTCCACCACTTCATGCTTGAAGGTGCGGATCATGATGCCCTGCACCATGCGTTCCAGGTTCTTAGCCACGTCGTAAACCGACTCGCGTTTGCCGAGGTTGATCTCGGCGGGAGAGAGATAGATGGAGAATCCACCCAACTGCTGAATGCCGACATCGAAAGTGACCCGGGTACGTAAAGAAGGCTTCTCGAAGATCATGGCCAACGTCTGGCGCCGGAGCGCACCGCTATAAGCGGTCGGGTCAGCCTTCACCTGGCGGCCAAGAATTAGCAGGTACTGAATCTCCGAGGGCGAGAAATCTTGAATCGAGAGAAAATCTTTGCCATTCATTTTCCGGCTCCTGCCAGGGCTGGCTCGTGCTCGTGGGAAAACTGGGCAAGCATTTCGGCCAGGCCGGGCTTGGTGAGTTCTTCGACTTCATAAGTGACGCGTATGTTTGGCCGATCGATTTTGATCACCCGCGCGAGGTCAATGGGAGTGGCGATCAAAACCAGATCACAAGGAGTGCGGCGGATGGTTTCCTCCAGTTCGTGTCGTTGGATTGCGCTGTAACCCATGGCGGGCAACAGATTCGTCAGGTGCTGATAACGCTCGTAGGTGCCGCGGATCGAGCCCACGGCATAAGGCCGCGGGTCCACCAATTCTGCTGCCCCACATTGCCGCGCCGCAACCACCCCGGCACCGTAGGGCATTTCTCCGTGCGTGAGTGTAGGACCGTCCTCCACCACCAGCACGCGCTGTCCCTTCACAAAATACGGCTGGGGAATGGAGACTCGGCAGGCCATTTCAAAAACAACTGCCTTGGGGTTGTGCAGTTTTATGTTTTGCCGAACTGTCTCAATGTCACGCTGCTCGGCAGTGTCGACTTTGTTGATCACGATTACGTCCGCGCGCCGCAGATTGACTTCACCAGGGAAGTAAGACAGCTCATGCCCCGGACGGTGCGGGTCTGCGACCACAATTTCCAAGTCAGAGACGTAGAACGAAGTGTCGTTGTTGCCTCCGTCCCACAAAATCACATCCGCTTCTTCCTCCGCCTGGCGAAGAATCTTTTCGTAATCCACTCCCGCATATACCACGGTCCCTTCGCGAATGTGCGGTTCATACTCTTCGCGTTCCTCGATGGTGCATTGCTGAAGCTCGAGATCCTCCATGGTAGCGAAGCGTTGCACAGCCTGCGCCGCAAGATCTCCGTAGGGCATCGGATGTCGAATAACCACTGGCTTTCGCCCCCGCCGGCGCAACTCACCGGCGACCAGGCGCGAGACCGGGCTCTTGCCGCATCCAGTTCGCACCGCGCACACGGAAATAACCGGCACCGACGACTTGATCTGCGTGTGCTCCGTTCCCAGCAGCCAGAAATCGACGTCCGCAGCCACCGCGCGCGACGCCAGATGCATCAGGTTCTGATGGGAAACATCGCTATAGGAAAACACCGCCGCGTCGATCTCATATTCAGCGACCAGCTTTTCCAAATCCTTCTCTTCGAAGATAGGAATCCCTTCCGGATACAAACGTCCTGCAAGTTCCGGCGGGTAACGGCGGCCCGCAATGTCAGGAATCTGGGTAGCCGTGAATGCGACCACCTGATAGTCGAGATTATTGCGATACAAGACATTAAAGTTATGGAAATCCCTGCCTGCTGCGCCAAGAATCAAGAGTCTCTTCATAGGCATCCCCTCCAGCGAAGATCGTTACGTCCTATCATCTCGCTTGATGGGCCGTGGCGGCTGTACTGTGCATCACAGCTAAGGGTGAGTTTCGGCACAAAAAGGGTCGCTTTTGAAGACCAAGAACGAGTTAGCTGCACGTCCCGCCCTGGTCGCTCTCCGCGCAAATGTTTGATGAGCGTAGACCGCGAATCACCACGTTAGGTGATGCCGGTCACGGCGAACTTACGCAACAAGACTCAGAATGGATATAGCTCTCCGGCGCTGTGAGTTCCAAATCGCACGCCCAAGTCGCCATGACAGACATTGAGGAAAAACGAGAAACTGGCGCCAGCCTGATGTTGCTTGGCCTGGCGGTCTGGGTCGTGGATTTCCTGGTGATGTTCTTTCTGCCGTCCGGCTTTAAGTTAGGGCGTTATGCGACGTTCCTCGGCATCATCATCGCGATGGGCTTACTGGGCTTGACTCTGCTGATCATCGGCTACCGGGCACGCGGCGACTCCAGCGCAGAGTAGTCTTTCAAATTCCCAACACCAGAAAGGAAACCATGGCCTACTCATACTTGATTCTAGGAGCCGGTCGGCAAGGCATCGCCGCGGCATACGATCTGGCATGCTTTGGCGAGGCCTCGCAAGTTACGCTGGCCGACATCCATCAAGAACGTGCGCAAGCCGCAGCCGACAGAGTGAATCATCTAGCCCGCATTCAAATCGCCGATGCCATCGAGCTCGATGTCCGCGATGAAACTGCCACGCGCCGCTTGCTGAAAGGTTACGACGTCGTGCTGAGTGCGGTGCCGTACTTCTACAACCTCGCCCTGACCCGGACAGCGATTGAAACCGGCGTGTCGTTCTGCGATCTGGGCGGCAATACGGAAATCGTCCGCCAGCAGCATGCCCTCGATCCCGAAGCGCAGCGTGCGGGCGTGTGCGTGGTCCCGGACTGCGGCATGGGCCCCGGCATGGGCAACAACCTCGCAGTCTATGCTATGGGACTGGTCGGCGATCCCGAGGAGGTCTATCTCTACGACGGCGGCCTGCCGCAGAAGCCGCAGCCCCCATGGAACTACGCCCTGACCTTTGCCATCGAGGGCCTGACCAACGAGTATTACGGAGGCATGACCATCCTGCGCGATGGCAAGCTTTTCCACGCCCCTTGCTTCACTGAATTCGAGATCACGGATGTCCCGCCCATCGGCAAGCTGGAAGCGTTTCTGATCGCCGGCGGCGCCTCCACCGCACCGTGGAGCTTTCAAAGCACGCTTCGCTCCTACCAACTTAAAGTGTTGCGCTATCCCGGCACCTTCGCACAATTGAAGGCGTTCTCCGACCTCGGCCTATTCGACCTCAAACCGGTTCGTGTGAACGGGAAGGAAGTGGTTCCACGCCAGCTCTTCAATGCTCTATTCGAGCCGCAAGTGCGAGTGGACGACGTAGAAGACGTGTGCATTATTCGCGCCCACGTAAAAGGAAAGAGAAACGGCCAGCCCACCGAAGCCGTCGTCGAGGTCATCGACTACTACGACGCGGCCACCGGATTTACCGCCATGCAACGCATGACCGGCTGGCACATCTCCATCGTGGCCGCGATGATGGCGAAGAAAGGCATCCCAACCGGCGCCATCCCGTTGGAGCTGGCCGTACCCGCCCCAGCCTTTGTGCGCGAAGCCAAACGGCGCGGATTCAAGATCACAGAACGCACCGGCCCAGCCGAAGCAGTGGTCGAAGAAACATTAGCTCTGATGGGTTAACCCATCGCCGGATCGGCTTCAGAATCCCTGGTGTTCGATGAATTCGCTGTCATCCTGAGCCAAGCGAAGGATCTATGTATTGTGCTCGCAGCGCCAACCCTTACCCATTGCATCGAACGAAGTGCGGACTTATGCCGCGAATCTCAGCGACGCGGTGCTAGCCTGTTCCAGGTTCTAACCAAGCCTCGAACACGCTGGCATCCTTTCCCGCCCGCGACCGGGATGAATCTTCAATGGAACGATCTCCCACGCCAGCTCGCGTACGTTGCGGGGTGATGCAGATCACTGACAAGGCCGGCCATACTCATGTAAAAAGAAAACGGGTCTTGCATAGCATGTTCCTCCTGGAACATGTCCTCCTGAGAGAGCCGAACCGGGGCTAGGACTCAAGTTCGGCTCTCCTCGTCTGCGGATCGCTCACCGTATTCTTTCGCCCCATTCCCAAGCCCAGCCGCTATCAGCGCCTAACCGCCCGTGGTCCAACCGAGATTTCGTACCAGAACAAGCAAGATTTCGTATCAGAGCAAGCAAGATTTCGTATCAGAGCAAGCAAGATTCGTGCCAGAGCAAGCAAGATCCGTACCAGAGCAAGCAAGATTCGTACCAGAACAAGCGAGATTCGTGCCAGAGCAAGCAAGATTCATATCGGAACAAGAGATCCGTATCAGGGCATGCCTTCAGGCATGCCGTTAACTGTTGCGCTATGAGGGCGCCTTCAGGCGCTGAGGTCGGACATCGGACTTTCACACAGGCTGCCAAGGACGTCTCAAAACCCCGGCCTGCTCGAACCCGGTTTCGCCCATCCGTCACATCGAACTGTGATGCCGGTCATTGTTATGTGTACCATAGCGGGCTAGGTTCATACTTGAAGTTCCCGAGTTCTGCCTATTCGCGTCCGGATCCCGCAATACTCAAATCAAGGCACCTCGGAAACATCGGGTTCCCCCAGACCCGGGTCCCACGCTAGTCATCGTTCTCCGGGCCGCCGCGAAACCCCAACCGTAACGAATTCTGACCAGCCACGTGATGTGGCGGGAGAAAAAGATGACAATAACAAAGATCGTGTTTTCGAACCTCGCGCATTCCCAGCGATTGAAATCATTTCGCACGAGTGCGGCACTCATACTCACAACCCTCATGCTGGTGGTCGCAGCGGCCACTACGGCAGCAACCGCCCAAACCTACACCGACTTGTTCAACTTCACTGGCTATGACGGGCGGTACCCCGTGGGCAATTTCGCCCAGGGGCGAGACGGCAGCTTGTACGGGACAACGGAAGAAGGCGGCGCCAATGGCTACGGCGTCGTGTTCAAGATCACGCCGGGCGGTAAGCTGAAGGTGCTCTACAAGTTCGATAACGTCCACGGTTTCTGGCCGGTAAGCGGATTGACGCTGGGGACGGACGGGAACTTCTACGGTACAACCTCCTTTGGGGGCACTCACAATTCCGGGACTATCTTCAAGATTACGCCGAGCGGAAGCCTGACCACTCTTTACAACTTCACCGGCGGCGCGGACGGTTCTTCTCCCGCTCCACCGCCAATCCAGGGCACCGACGGGGATTTCTACGGCACCACGTTCCTCGGAGGTCAGGGCTACGGCACGGTTTACAAGATCACTCCCACCGGGACTTTGACGACCCTGTACCAGTTCGATGGTACTCACGGCGCAAATCCTTCGTTTGCGCTGGTTCTGGCAACCAATGGGAACTTCTACGGCGCGACTCCCGGCGGCGGCAGCTCTGGAGACGGTACGGTCTTCAAAATGACGCCCAAAGGAGTCGTGACGATTGTCTATAACTTCGATGGCACGCACGGATCGGGGCCAAGCGCCCCGGTGATTCAGGGCAGTGACGGCAACTTCTACGGGACCACAGCAGACGGCGGCCGGGATTGCAACGGCGGGTGCGCAGCAGTGTTCAAGTTAACGCCGCATGGGACTATCACAGTGCTGCATTACTTTGAAGTTGATAACCCCCATCCCATAGGGCTCGTCCAAGCTACCGACGGCAACTTCTACGGAATGACTCAGTATGGTGGAACGATCGGGTGCGGAGTGATCTTCCAAATCACCCCCAGCTGGCGCCTACTCGATCCTTTACGACTTCGATGGCACCCATGGCGCAGGGCCAGAATATACCCCCATGCAACACACCACTGGCATGATTTACGGGCTGGCGGTAGCCGGGGGGACTTACAACAAGGGTGTTGTTTACAGCTTTGATATGGGATTGGGACCGTTTGTCAGTCTCGTATCCACCTCGGGCAAGGTCGGGAAGACCGTCGAAGTTCTCGGGCAGGGATTCACCGGCACCACGGCTGTTTCCTTCAACGGAACTCCCGCAACCTTCAAGGTTGTCTCCGCCACCTTCCTGAAGGCCACGGTTCCGAGCGGGGCCACGACCGGCCCGGTCACCGTCACCACGCCCGGCGGCACTTTGACCAGCAACCAGCCGTTCCGGGTCAAGCCGTAGTGTAGCACCCAACACAAATACTAGGCCGCCTCTCGCGGGGCGGTTTTTCTTGTTGCGGTAGAGTTTCTTAGACGAGTCTTAGCGATCTTGGAGGAAATCTAGAAGGCCCGGCCGTTCGCCGTCGAGCGGCGGCTGAGCGAGTGTCCTCGCTCTTGACGTGGCCGGGCCTAACTTGCGGTATTCAGTTTTTGATACCTCCTGTAACTATTACTACACCCTTCTGCCCCCGCTTGTCGGTGATTTTTATCACTCATGTGCGTTCATTTCGCCGTCGATTCGCGACCTATAGCGGCACTCGGATTGCTGTAGCGCATTGACCAAGCCGTGGAAGGGCATGGCTTTCAGCCATGCCGTTGAGCCACATAAACTTCCGGCTTCAAGCCGCTGAGGGGGCTGCGCCTCACCATCCACTTGAGAACCGCTTCGAGCTGCAGCGCGCACTCGGTGACAGACCACTCCGCAATCCAACCGCTGGCAGGGCTTCCCTACACTGCCTAAACAACGCCAGCCCGGTTTCTTCTTGACGGGGCGTTTCGACTTGGATAATCTTAGTTAAGATATATTATCTGCAAGATATCGATCTTTGACAATCCGGCCAGCAATTGCGGGAAGCGACCGCGCCGCTTGGCGTTAAATGTCTGTGCCCCAACTCAACTGCCGATGGAAAACTGCAATGCGACCGCCCTCAAAGCCGCGGAGCGGCGGCAGAGTGCAGCCCACGGCGCAAGCCGTGGGTGGGCAGTGGGGAGACGTATGAGCCCCAGCGGGGCGAAAGATCGGCTGCGACGTACTCTTGACGAGCCCAGTCCAATTCCAATCCCAGTCCCAAAACGGGCCGCGAGCCCACCCCGTGCCACCCGTAACTCCCATGTTCTCTAGATTTTGCCCTTAACTCCGGCAAACTCAAAGATCTAGCACATAGTCGCAAATTAAGTCCTTTGTTTTCTATATTTTGCACAGGACAAGGGGAGGGGGGGCCCGGTACTAAACAGTAAACTCCGTCCCATTGTGGGGAAAACCCGCCATCGCGGCGGATTGAGTGACTTCCCATTCCCGCCATCCATAGAGAGCGCTAAAATCGAACCCACGGTCGGTTGCGCCAGCGTCGCGTGACGCCGGTCACAGGTCTCTGTGAGGACAAACATTGCAGCCCCGTCCCAGAACGACACACAATGGCACGACGGGAAGCTCGCAGTCGGCAGTTCCGTGCAACCCGCACTTGACCCTTAGCGGCACCGGCAAAAGGAGATTTCACTATGCCATCCAACTCGCTCAGCATTACCGATAATCGCACCGCCAAAAACTACGACCTCCCGATTGAGAATGGAACAATCCGGGCCATGGAT
>Ga0310038_10003656_pt1 | contig 11063 bp, 10 predicted proteins | sample Sb_taG_6_FD_200461 | JGI IMG/M metagenome (GOLD analysis project Ga0310038, IMG submission 200461) | Peat soil microbial communities from Weissenstadt, Germany - Sb_50d_4_PS metaG (v2) (version 2) | ecosystem: Environmental > Terrestrial > Soil > Wetlands > Peat | place: Germany: Weissenstadt... | reverse complement strand
CATGGTGCGAGTGCGGTACCAGGATGGTCAGATGGACGTGATGCCGGGCCAGGCCGTGATTGCGCATGGTGGGGAGTGGATCCAGTATTCCACTCCGGCCGCGGGAGGCGCGGAATATATTGCTGTCTGTCTGCCCGCGTTCTCCATGGAGACGGTTCACCGGGACGAGTGATCAGGATTAACGCGCAGGCAAAGTTGCGACAAATCCAGGCGTGTTTCCAGCGCTGTCTTGATACGGACCGGCAATGCGACCCACATCATTGATGCCGAAGAGCTCAAAATGCAGGATGCTAATCGTGCCGCCTCAAAGGACGAAACGCAAAATACTGCAACGCAACCCTTGATGAGCGCTGCCTCAGGCCATGCCTCCATTGTGCCGACGACGGTTCTCGTCTTCGTGGCGGCGGGCTTCGTACCAGAGCGCGAGTTCGACCCGGTTCCACATGCCAAGTTTGTCGTAGATCATGCGAAGGTGGTTTTTTACGACATGCTCGGTGGTGCCAATGGCGTCGGCTACTTCGCTATTTTTGAGTCCTTGGGCGACGAGCTCGATGACCTGCTTCTGGCGTGGGCTGGGGGTACGGGTTCCGTAGAGACCGCCTGCGGGTACGGCTGCTTCCGTTCTTGAGGGCTGCATAGTGACTCCTGATTTAGCCACGTGCGGCCACACGTAGGCTGGGTATGAATGCTTTGGACGGTTCGATGGTTCCGAGTGACGCTGCCTCCAACACTTCGATTTTTGAGAGCCGGCGCGCGGACGCGCCTGCGAGCAGATTGTCGAACTGAAAGCGGGGCGAGCACAGCGTAAGTCGTCACAAGCGGTTGTGACGGTCGTCACACGGAGGAAAACTGGCACGGCAACGGCAAGAATCGAGGAACTTTGTGCCGTTCCCAGAATGGTTGTCCGGAGGAAATCAAGTGACCCCGCAGTTAGTTTAAGGCTATGGATCACGGCTGAGGGGATTGGGTGGATGAAAACTGAGTGTGACCGTTGCGTTTCCTGGGGCCGTCACATGCCAGCGTCGCCAAAATGGCGAAAAATGGGCGCCCGACATCGGTTCGGTCGCCTGTCGTCAGCTCAAGGCACATGCGATTGTTCTGGCCCGCGCTGCCCGAACGGATAGAATGTCCCGGTAAACGGAGAGCTCATGCCTCTTACTTCTACCGATTGGATTGTCATTGTTGGGTATTTGCTGGTCAACCTGCTGATTGGGCTTTACTACCGCCGGCGGGCTAGTGGGAACACGGAGGAATTTTTCATCTCGGGGCGCGATGTTTCGTGGTGGCTGGCGGGGACTTCGATGGTGGCGACCACTTTTGCGGCTGACACGCCCCTGCTGGTCTGCGGACTGGTTGCGCGGCAGGGCATCGCGGGTAACTGGATCTGGTGGGGCTCCTGCGTCGGCGGCATGATGACGGTGTTCTTCTTCGCGCGCTACTGGCGGCGGGCTGAGGTGTTGACGGATGTCCAGTTGGTCGAGCTTCGTTATGGGGGGAAGCCGGCGGCGTTTTTGCGTGGTTTCAAGGCTATTTATCTTGGGCTTTTTATGAACTGCTTCATTCTGGGATGGGTGACGCAGGCCATGGTCAGCATCATCACGGTTTTGCTTGGTCCGGTGATTGCTCAGGGGCGCGTGCTGCAAGTCTCGATCGGCGGTCACGTTTATCAGCATACGCTGGGCGATCCGCGCTACACCTCGGTGCTGATCTGCATCTTCATCCTGATTCCGTTCACTGGGCTCTATACGTTTATCGGTGGGCTTTGGGGCGTTTTGGTGACGGACCTGTTTCAGTTTGCCTTGAAGATGACCATGATTATCGTGTTGGCCTGGGTGGCTGTGACGAAAATTGGAGGGATGCAGGCTCTGCAAATGCATCTGCAGGTGATCGAGAACAATGTTCGGCAGACCGGAGTCCGAACCGCGGATCCCGTGGCGTTTTTGCCTGACTTTCATCTTGGCCTGACTACCAACGCGCTTTGGACTCTGCCGGTGCTGACCTTCATCGTGTACTTGGGAATGCAGTGGTGGTTGGCTTGGTATCCGGGGGCGGAGCCGGGCGGCGGCGGATACGTTGCGCAACGCATGTTCAGCGCCAAGGATGAGAAGAATTCGCTGGGTGCGACCCTGTGGTTCAACATCGCGCATTATGCGTTGCGGCCGTGGCCTTGGGTGATTACTGGGCTAGTGGCGATTGTGGTTTATTCGCCGAATGGAGGGCTTCATCCCAGCGCGGCTTTTGTGCAGAATCCGGAGCAAGGCTATGTGATGGTATTGCGGGACTATCTTCCTCCGGCCCTGCGTGGGTTGATGGTTGCGGCCTTTCTCGCTGCTTTCATGTCCACGATTGGAACTCAATTGAATTGGGGCAGTTCGTATCTGGTGAACGATCTCTATAAGCGCTTTTTCGTGCGGGGCGCGAGCGAGCGGCACTACGTCATGCTCAGCAAGATTTTTACTGTGGTTTTGGTGCTCGGCAGCGGCTACACGGCGATGCAGTTGACCTCGATCAACCAGGGCTGGCAATTGGTGTTGAATATCGGCTTCGGGACGGGGGCGGTTTATATTCTGCGCTGGTACTGGTGGCGGATTAATGCATGGAGCGAGATTTCGGCGATGGCGGTTGCGGCCGCGATGACCATTGCGCTCAGCCGCATTTCGCTCACCGGCAATAACGCGTTGGTGTATGCCAAGACTGCGCTCATCACCGGATTGGTCACCACGATTGCGTGGTTGATCGCGACCTTTGTGACCAAACCGGAGTCGCAGCAGACTCTGGTGGGGTTCTACAAGCGGGTGCATCCGACGGTGTATGGCTGGAAACAGGTCGCCAAGCTCGTGCCCGAACTGCCCGAGGTGCGGGATTTGGCGGGCAATGCATTCAACTGGGTGATGGGAGTGATTCTGGTTTATGGATGTTTGTTTGGGATCGGCAAACTTGTTTTTCAGCAATGGTTCTGGGGAATCCTGCTGTTGCTGGTCTCGGCGGTGGCTGGTTATCTGATCTTTTGGGACCTTTCTCGGCGGGGGTGGGCGACCCTGACTGGGGCATCGGTTCCGCAGACTAAAGCACGGGCGGGGGCGCCCGCGCCTACATCGCAGACTTAGTCGCGCTGAGTCGGCATCGCGGTTCAGAATAATGAGGTCAGGGTTTTTTCGGAGTTAAACCACAGGCTTGCTTAACCCGATTCAGATCGAGGCCGGCGGGAGAAAAGCTCGTAATCTCTGGACCCTCTGGGGTCCGGATCTCGACTTTGAATAGCTGCGCCCCGAGCATCTCACGTGTGGTTCCTTTGTCCATGGAAAGGAAGTGGCCATTGACCCAGTTCCAGCCGTGATTGCTGTGGGAATTGTCTACGCGGACGAGCACCTCCATTTGCGGGCGTCCCCAGAAACTGGGATGGTCTGGCGGCGCAATTCGGGCATTGGGATGAAAGTCGGCTAAGTCTAGTTTGCCAGCGGTGCAGAACAGTATGATCTTGGGATTGGACCGGCTTCCCGGTAATGAATTGTCGGCATCGAGTTCGAATCTGGTCTTCTTGACTAAGGTCATCTGGTCCTGCGAGTCGAATTCCATCCATTTTCCGCCGGCGCTGATACCGCCTTCCTGCGCAAACAAGGCGGCCGCTGCACAAAGCAGGATGAAGCACGCGGCGAATGCGTTCACAGGAAACATCTGGCGATTGGCTGCACCGGCAGAGCTCAACTTTTCCACTGTCTTTTCCTGACTGTTAGTGTTCAATCTCTTCCTCATCTGGGCTCCTCTCCAGTTAATTCTCGAAGCCGCCCATTTACTGGTTACTCACTTGGTATAAAACCTGCGCCCCTGTGAAAGTTGCGGCTTGAGTTCCCTTGAACTCCTGTCCGAAACCCCCGCTTGCCTAGTCAATCGCATTGCAGTCGGAGGAGAATTGCAAGCACGGAGGATCGATAACCTCGGTAACACCAGTTGGTTACTGGTGGGCGCTATAGGATTCGAACCTATGACTTCCACCGTGTGAAGATGGCACTCTACCGCTGAGTTAAGCGCCCAACCCGAATCAGCCGCTATATTGTAGCAAAGAAACAGTTTTTTCGTGGACTCGTTCATGATAGCCTATGGTTCGCAGCTCCGGATCCTGCCTATGCGAGGTGAACTCCGGAGGACTTGTGGCAGTGCCGGATGCCGAACCGATTCAGCCTCGCGAAAGTGCCCGCAGGCTCCTCACCCGAGGGGACTTCCCAGCCTCTTCCGGACTCCGAAACTGCGCAACTTTCTGACCCCGGACGGGTTCACTCCAGTGTGAGCAGTGTAGCCATGAATCGCGGGTTCCTCCCGATGGCGGGCGCGCCGTCTCGTGCCGAGGCGAAGATTGTGGGCGACCAATCCAGTGAAGGATTGAGCGATGCCCAAATCATGCTGCGAGTGAAAGCGGGCGATGAGTCGGCTTTCGAGTATCTGGTGCAGAAATACCGCCGGCCGATGCTTGGCTTTATGTATCGCATGGCTCACAACACTGCCGTGGCGGAGGATCTGGCGCAGGAAGTGTTCTTGCGGGTGTACCGTTCCCGCGAGAAATACGAAGCCAGCGCGAAGTTCACGACCTGGCTGTATCGAATCGCGAGCAATCTGGCGGTGAATCACGCGCGCGATACCCGGCACGAACGTCCGGAAAATACGGTGAGCCTGGACGAACCGGACCAGGAAAGCGGGTTGACGGTGGACGTGCCCGACAATTCGCTCACCGCGGAAGAGACGATCGTCCGGCGGGAGCGATTGGCCGCCATCCGGCAACGGGTGCAGGCGCTGCCCGAACGGCAGAGAGTTGCAGTCATTATGCACAAGTATCAGCAGATGGATTATCGCCAGATTGCGGAAATTCTCAAGCTGAGCGAGTCCGCTATTAAGTCGCTGTTGTTCCGCGCGTATGAAACCTTGCGCGTGCAACTGAAGGAATTTGTATGAAGGAAGCAGTCATGAAATGCAATGAAATTTGCGAACTGATGCCGGACGTGGCCGCCGGCTTGGAGGTGGTCGCGCCCGAAGTGAATAAACATCTCGAAACCTGCGCTGGTTGTGCGGGCAAGCTGAAAGAGTTCCGCCAGACCATGGCGTTGCTCGATGAGTGGCAAGTGCCCGAGCCGTCGCCGTATTTCGACGTGCGGCTCCGGGCTCGCCTGCGGGAGGAGATGTCGCGGCCGCCGGTCGGCTGGTGGCAATGGGTTCGGAAGCCTGCGCTGGCGGTTTCGCTGTCAGTGATCATGGTAATGAGCATCACTTTGTTGTTCCGTACGGATCCTGGCTGGAGTCCTACGTCGGGCGGTCCAACAGCCATGGTGGCTGAACCGGGGACGGCGGTGGGCGACTTGCAGGCGCTGGACCGGAACCATGATTTGTATTCTGATTTCGAAATCCTTGACGATCTGCAAGCGCAGCAGGATGTGGACGCTAATCCGTGACCAGCAAGATATTCGGGGATTCGCCCAGGCAGGGTCTAGGAGAGACGGGGGGAAAGTGCGGGTGAAGTTCATAAGGGGAGGGGTCGCGATCGCGGCTCTTGCGCTGGCGCTAACGGGGGTTGCTCCGTGCCTGGCGCAGGCCCGTCATCCAGAGCAGCAACATGCCCCGCACCCGGTGCCCCGACCCCCGAAACAGCAGAACGCTCACGCCGGACAATGGTTGCGCCAACATAATGATCCTGTGCAACAAAGGAAGGCGCTGCAAAACGATCCCCAGTTTCGCAGCCTACCCCCGCAGCAGAAGCAGCATTTGCAGAATCAGCTGGATCGTTTCAACCGCCTGCCGCCCCAGGAGCGGCAGCAAATGCTGAAGCGCATGGATACCTTCGGGCACCTGACCCCAGAGCAGCAAGACACCGCACGGCAACTCCATTCGCAAATGCAGCAACTCCCGCCGGAGCGCCGGCAGGCAGTGCGGAACGCCATCCAGGCTTTGCGGGCGATGCCGCCGCAAGCGCGCCAGCGTCAGATCGAAAGCGACGCTTACAAGAAACAGTTCTCACCTGAGGAACGAAACATCCTGGGCGGCGCTTCCAAGTTGCCCCTGGCGCCAGCCGGACCCGGCGCAGCCGAACCGCCGGAGGAGTAAGAAGCCTGCCGTCGAACTCCCGACACCGTGTGGTTCGATGACATTGTGACTCTCATCCGCTAAAGAAGCCTCGTTCGGGGAAGCCTGCGAAGAAACTGCAAATTGGCGTTTAGGATTTGAAAGGGCGGGCCTTTCTAGCCGCGCCGACGCTACGCTTTACGACTTATGGCACGGCTAAGCCGTGCCCCTTCAAGACTCCCACGCTTGGAAAGTTTCTTCACAGTTTGTCCAGACCGTGCCATCAGAAGTTGCAGCCGGTTCCGATGTTTAAGCAGAGGGCGCGCACTCTCCACCATTACGAAAACCGCACTAAGCCCCCGAGATTCAAACCGTAGACATGCCAAAGAAAATCGCCACCGGACCGTGAGGTCCGGCGGCGAGAGTTTAGCCATTCAACCGTCGAGGACAGGACTACGGTTTGATCTCAAATACGGTGCCGCCGCCGTGACTCCCTCCCGCGGAGGTCGTGCCGAAGACGTTCCCTTTGACCAGAATGACTCCGCCGCGAGGATAATATCCATCGCTGCTGACGGTGTCGAAAGACCAAAGCAAGCTCTCCTTATAACTGCTGCCTGAGACCTTTAGCTCGTAAACGGTGCCGGCGTTTTGCGTGCCTTTTCCGCCATATATGGTTGTACCGTAGAGATTACCTTTTGCGTCCAAGGTTACGCCAGCGCCGTAGTAGGGATTTAGGCCATCCTTGTCGCCGGCCTGGAAGCTGTAGATAACGCTCTGCGTGTATGTATTATTCGCGCCCGCAGTCAGCTTGAAGACGGTTCCGCAGCCGCCACTGCACGTCTCAGCAGAGCCGCCATAGTAGGTCGTGCCATACATGTTGCCCTTTGCATCCATGGTCAGGCTGGAATCAGGGTAGACTCCGTCTCCACCTTCGAGAAAGTAGAATACGTTCTGTCCGACCCAGATATTCCTTGCTTGAAACAGTCTGTAGATCGTGCCGGCGTTGTAGGCAAATCCGCCGTAGTAGGTCGTGCCGTAGAAGTAGCCGTTTGCGCCCTGCGTGATTCCGCCGACTGGGTAATAGGCGCCGCCGTTTTGAGAGCTAAAGGCGTGGATCACTTTATACTTCCAGGCGCTTTTCGAAGGCGCCAACTGGAAAACAGAGCCTTGGTTGTTCACGCCGCCGTACTCGGTTGTGCCATAGAGATTGCCGGCGGTGTCAAGCGACAATCCAGCCTGGGGCAAATATCCGTCTTTTTGTCCGGAGCCGAGGAAGGCATGGAGAATGGTTTCCTTCCAGGTGCTGCCAGACTTGGTCAACTCAAACACCGTGCCGCAATTGCAACTGGAGCCTCCATATTCGGTGGTACCGTACAGATTCCCTGCCGCGTCGAAGACGAGTGGGGAATATACCGGATACTCTCCATCCGTCGTGCCCCCGGCAAAGGAATAAAGAAGGGTTTCGGTCCAGACGCCGCCCGACAACTTCAACTCAAAGACCGAGCCCAAACCGCTGGAGCCGCCCTGGTAGGTCGTGCCGTACAGATTCCCCGCTTTGTCGGCCACCAGGCCAGCATAGGGGGAATATCCGTCGCCCGTGTAGTTGGGGAAGTCGTAAATCACGGTCTCAGTACCGGCGGCCCAGGCAGAAGCTGCGAAGGCCAGAGTCACTACAAACAACACAAGCGCTTTCACGCGCATAAATTCCTCCTTGAGTAAGTGCTACATATTGCTTCTTGGGATCGCAAGTTCGGCTTGCGCCCGCCGACGAACAATTGTTCTCGCTGGATCCCCACCAAGGATCCCCTACGTGCGATTCGGGTTGTGATGATTCAATCCGAGCCCGGGTCCAGACCAGCCATCCTCAACATCAGACATCCGAAATGGAAATGCCCTTGCCGTGGGGACGGCGAAAGGGGAGATGGGCCTTCCACAACGAACTGATCAGATGCCTTAAAAAATGTCGGGATATTGTCGGCCAACGGCCGAGCGCTGTCAAGATGAAAAAGTTTGCAGTGTATTGGTCAGCACGCGGGAGGCTGTGCAAATCAGGGATGAAAGGCTCGGGTCTAATTCATCAAGGCAAGCATTCTGCGGATGGAGAGTGCGGTCTGGCGGATTTCGTCGGCGTCGGAGGCGTCGGGCGACATCTTCAGATATTGCTCCAGGTCTTCCACCGCGCCCGAGGTCTGGCCGAGGCTGTAGCGCAGGAGAGCACGCTGCTTGACGTCTTCGGGAGAGCGAGGATAGATCACCAGCACCAGGTCGACCAGGGGCAGAACCTTGCGGAAATTGCGCGTGGAGAGGTGAACCGTTTTGAGATTATTCAAGATACGCGTCAGTATCTGGCGGCGGCTGACGGCGAAAAGAAACTCGGGGCGCAGTGTCATCTGGCCGGAATAAATTTCGTCGAGACGGCGCTGACAATCCTGCGGGCTGAGGATATCCCCACCGTTGAAGCAGTCGACCAGGGTCTCACGGCCGTCGATGTCGTAGTGTTTGAGCAGGAAATGGCCGGGCATGCCTACGCCGAACAATGGGAAGCCGAGACGCCGACCCACCTCCATGTAGATCAAGGCCAGCGTGATGGGGATTCCAAGGCCACGGTCGAGGACATCGTTTAGAAAAGAGTTGCGATGATCATAGTAATCCTCGCGATTGCCTCGCAACCCGGCCTCGTCGAACAGGATGTGATTCAGAGCGGCAATGGTCTGCGCGGGGTCGCCGACGTCGGCGATGCGAGTCTCGGCCATGCGCGCCAGTTCATCGACGCGGACGACGTAGGATTCAATGTCGAGATCAGGATACTCGGTGCGGGCGATGGTCAGGGCGGCGCGCACCAGGTCGATATCCTCGTCGCCGACTTGAGGACCTACCAGCGCGGCGAAGGCCTCGGCAATCGCGGGCTGGCCATGGTTGCCCATGGGTTCATGCTAGCAGAAGTGAGGGAGGAATATCCGTCTGGGTGGACTTGGCTGGACTTAGAATTCATCGGATTGCTGATCAGGTCTGTCGTCCCGAGCGAAGCGAGGGATCTGGGTTCTTCCGGCGGTCGGCAAGAACCCAGATTCCTCGTCGCTTCGCTTCGGAATGACAGGAGGATGGATCGTTATTGCCGCAGAAGGTTCTTGGCGATGAACAACACGTTCGCCGGGCGCTCGGCCAGCCGCCGCATCAGGTAGGGATACCACTCAGTGCCGAACGGGATGTAAACCCGCATGCGCCAGCCGTCGCGCGCCAGGCTCTGCTGCAGATCGCGGCGGATGCCGTGCAGCATCTGGAACTCGAATGCGTCGCGGGAAATTCTTTCGCGAGTGGCGAAAGCTTTGGCTTGATTGATGATGTTTTCGTCATGCGTGGCCAAGCCGTGATAAACCTTGCTCTTCATCAGAATCTTCATCAGCTTGACGTAGTTGGCGTCGACTTCCGACTTGGGCTGAAAGGCAATCTCAGGCGGCTCTTTGTAGGCGCCTTTGCACAGGCGAATGCGGATGCCTTCCGCCAAGAGGTTTTCGACATCGCTCTCGGAGCGCCGCATGTAGCTCTGAATGACCGTACCCACGCATCCCTGGTTGGCGGGCACGCGATGCAGTTCGTGGACGAAATCGAGAGTGCGCTGCGTATAAGGTGAACCTTCCATGTCGACGCGGACAAAGTTGCGCGGGTTCATGGCAGCGGCCTTGGCCACGAGTGCAGCCACCTGGTCGCGAGCCAGTTTTTCGTCTACGTCGAGGCCCATGTGGGTGAGCTTGAGGCTGATGTTGGCATTTAGCTTTTGCTCGGCGATGTCATCCAGCAACTGGTGATAGAGCTGGGCGCTGGCCCGCGCCTCGTCGGCATTGGTGACGTTTTCGCCGAGATTGTCGATGGAGACGCTCAGCCCTGACTGGTTGACCGTGCGAGTGGCCCGGAGCACGCCTTCAACCTGGGTGCCCGCAACAAAACGGCTGGAGAATTTCTGGCCGATAGAAGAACGCTCGGCAACCGCGCGCAGCCAGTGGCTCTCCGACAGTGAGATGAAGAGCGCCCTTAGCACCGTACGCCTGCGCAGGTAGAGAAGATGGGTTTATGACTACCTTGCACGTACATGAAGATCACAGGAATTTGTATCACAAGTATGGTGGTCCGGGTGTGAGCGCAATCATGGTGACGAGTGAATCATCAAGTCAGAAACACTTCGTCCACGTAACACCAGCGCCAGTTCTCTCCCGGCTCGAAGGACTGCATGACTGGGTGCTTGGTCTGGTGAAAGTGCTTGGTGGCGTGCTTGTTCTTGGACGAATCACAGCAGCCAACGTGACCGCAGACCAGACACTCCCTCAGGTGGACCCAGGTATCGCCCATTTCCAGGCACTCCTTGCAACCTTTGCCGCTCGGCTTAACCTGGCGAATTTCTTTTACGTGGGGACAAGTTGCTTGTGCGTTTGGCATGCATCGCCTCCAGAATAAATATCGGTGAAGTCTCAGGAAACGCGAAGTATGAATTTCAAGTCGCGCCCGCACGGGCGTGGACGCCTGCGCCCACATTGTTACTGGCCCTGTTCTTCCAAAAATTTTTCTACTTCCAATGCCGCCATGCAACCGGTGCCGGCAGCCGTAATTGCCTGGCGATAGCGCCGGTCTTGCACATCGCCGCAGGCATAGACTCCAGGCACACGGGTGAAGACGTTGTTCGTCGTCTTCAGATAGCCGTCCTGATCGGTATCGAGCTGACCTTCGAACCACTTCGCGTTGGGGATGTGGCCAATGCCCAGAAACATTGCACTGGTGGGGAAATCCCAGACTTTGTCGGTCTTGAGATTCCGCAGTTTTAAGCCCGTGACTTCTTTCTTATTAACGTCGTGTACGTCTTCCACCACGGTATCGAGGAGGAACGAAATTTTCTCGTTGTGCTGAGCGCGTTCCAGCATGATCTTGGAGGCGCGGAAATGTTCGCGGCGATGAATGACTGTGACCTTGGTGGCGAAGCGGGTCAGGAAAATCGCTTCTTCCATAGCGGAATCGCCGCCGCCGATCAC
>Ga0310038_10003649_pt1 | contig 11079 bp, 7 predicted proteins | sample Sb_taG_6_FD_200461 | JGI IMG/M metagenome (GOLD analysis project Ga0310038, IMG submission 200461) | Peat soil microbial communities from Weissenstadt, Germany - Sb_50d_4_PS metaG (v2) (version 2) | ecosystem: Environmental > Terrestrial > Soil > Wetlands > Peat | place: Germany: Weissenstadt... | reverse complement strand
GTGGACGAGTGCATGAAAGCCATTCGGGACGACCCCTGGTTCGTGCCGTAACCCCAGGAGAAGTTCACCATGCAACTCAAGACGGTGAAGATCGAGAAGCCCGACGACACCAACTTGGACTCGCGGCCTGACGCCTGCGGCAGTTCGCAAAGCGACTGTCCCCAAATGTCCCCGCGGGCCTCCCTGCCATCCCCACAGGCCACGAAAAAGCCCCCGGCCATCTTTCGACGACCGGGGGCCGCTTCGGTGACTGGGGCGACCGGCGACGATCGTCGCGCCCAACTCGTGTTTCCTGCTCATTAGTCTATGCCCGCAAGTTTCCGATGGCCAGCACCAGCCAGAAAAAGCTTCAGCACATCAATGCCACCGCAACGCCACCCGTGCTTTGTCCCCAAAATGTCCCCAAATCCTGTTGGCACCTTCCGTAGTCTTAAAACGACTGTAGCCGCAAGTCCTTGACCTGCGGCTACTTCTGTTTAGCGAGGGCGACGGGACTCGAACCCGCAACCACCGGATCGACAGTCCAGCCCCCTCGAAAAACCACGGCCGCCCCGGCGAAGGCCCGGCTCACGCCTCGGCGATTGCGGCCCGCCACACGACCGGCTCCCTTCGCCCTGTTCCATCACGTCCCAGGGTGGACCCACGGCTTGCGATACGGCCTGGTCAGAAGCTTCGTCGCCTCGTCGTCCCCCGTCACGACGTGCTTTTCGGGGTCGTACACCACCGACCGACCAAGCTTTTGTGACAGGTTGGCCAGGATGCAGCTCGCCGTCGAGATGTGCCCCTGCTCGATGTCGGCCACCGGCTTGCCGCGGGACTTGATCGCCCGCAGCAAGTCCTGCATGTGCCAGCGCACGGCCGAGGCGACGTGCCGCTCCAGGTCCTTCTCGGTGCGGTCGATGGGGTACTTCTCGTACTCGAAGAGGGCCTTGCCGGTCAGCGTCGGCTTGCTCTGGCCCAGGGGCGTGAACTCGTACTTGTGGACGTCCACCTTGAGCGTCCCCTTGTCGCCGTAGAGCGTCGCGCCCCACGGGTACTCGCGGTCGTTGGCCTCGCCCCAGGTGCGGTGTTGCCACACCACCTCCAGGTCGCCGAAGTCGAACGTGGCCGTCTGCGTGTCGGTGATGTTGGCCTTGCTGTTCTTATCCACGAGGATGCCGCCGCTGGAGCTGATCCGCCGCGGCCAGCCCATGTCGAGCATCCAGCGGACCATATCAAACATATGTATACACATGTCACCGACGATGCCGTTGCCGTACTCCATGAACGCCCGCCAGCGGCGCGGGTGGATCCACTCGTTGTACGGCCGCAGCGGGGCCGGCCCGGTCCACATCTCGTAGTCGAGGTACTCCGGCGGCTTCGTGTCCGGCGGGTTGCCGCCGGCCCGCATGTGGTAGTAGCAGTACACCTCGGCCAGGGCGACTTTGCCGAGCTCGCCCTCCTTGATGACCCGGTCGCGGGCCTCGATGATGTGGGGCGTGCTGCGCCGCTGGGTGCCGACCTGTACCACCCGCTTGTGCTTCCGCGCCGCCGCGAGCAGCGCCCGGCCCTCGGTGACGTCCACGCTGATGGGTTTCTGCACGTAGACGTCGGCGCCGGCCTCGACGGCGGCGATCATCGGCAGGGCGTGCCAGTGGTCCGGCGTGGCGATCAAGACGATGTCGAGATCCTTCTCCTTGAGCATGTCGCGGTAGTCGGCGAAGGTGCGCGGCTGCTTCTTCGACTTCTGCCGCTCGGCGACCTGCTCGGCGGCGTCGGCGAGCATCTTCTTATCGACGTCGCAGAGGGAGATGACCTCGACGGGAGCCACCTGGATGAGGCGGAACAGGTCGATCTTGCCGTACCAGCCGCAGCCGATCAGGCCGACGCGCGGCGCCTTCTCGGCGGCGAAGGCGTGATAGCCGCCCACGGCGGACAGGGCGAGGCCGGCCGTACCGGCCTGCAGGAAATTCCGGCGGTTCATGTGCGATCTCTCCCTGGGACAGGGGTGAACAGGATGGGGGATAGTGTAAGCGGCCGGCGGCCTGCCGTCAAAAAGCGGCGGCGAACCTGGTATAAAGAAAGAGAGGCTCCGCAGCCGGAACGCGGGGCCGCACGAAGGAATCGCAGCCCGGGGTGTCCCATGTCCAGCGTCCCGCCGCCCGCCGAGTCGGCTGCCGCCGCCGCCAGCGAGAAGCTGCCGCCGGCCGAGAAGGTCAAGCAGTTCCCCGCCGGGCCGGGCGTCTACCTCATGAAGGATGCCCAGGGCCGCGTCCTCTACGCCGGCAAGGCCAAGAACCTCCGCAACCGCGCCGGCCACTACTTCACCAAGGCCGCCGCCGAGGACCACCGCACCCGCGACCTGGTGCCGCTCATCGCCGACGTCGATTTCCTCCCCGCCGAGAGCGAGGTGGACGCCCTCCTCATGGAGGCGCGCCTCGTCAAGGACATCCAGCCGCGCTTCAACGTCGAGCTGAAGGACGACAAGACCTTTCCCTACCTGCAAATTCGCCTGCGCGAGGAATACCCGCGCGTCGAGTTCACGCGGGCGCCGCGGCGGAAGGGGGTCAAGCTCTACGGCCCGTTCACCAGCGCCAAGTCGCTGCGCTACGCCCTGCGCGTCCTGCAGCGCCTGTTCAAGTTCCGCACCTGCTCGCTCGACATCCGCGAGGACGAGGAGCGCTGGCGCTGGTTCCGGCCGTGCCTGTTGCACAACATCAACCAGTGTACCGCCCCGTGCAACTTCCGCGTCAGCCGCGAGGACTACCGCAAGCAGATCCGGGCGCTGCGCCTGGTGCTGGAAGGGAAGAAGGACCGGCTCATCAAAGAGATGGAGCGCGACATGGCCGAGGCCAGCGCGGCGCTGCTGTTCGAGAAGGCGGCGCGGCTGCGCGACGACATCGCCGCCCTCAAGGACCTCGGGGCGCGCGGCGAGGTCAATCGCGACGTGCAGCCGGAAGTCTTTCCGATCGAGCCGAAGAAGGGGCTCGTCGGCCTGCGGAAGGTGCTCGGGCTGGAGAAGACGCCGCGTACCATCGAGGGCATTGACGTCGCGCACCTGGGCGGTGACGACATGGTGGCGTCGCTGGTGGCCTTCATCGACGGGCTGCCGTTCAAGCCGGGCTACCGCCGCTACCGCATCAAGACGGTCCAGGGCATCGACGACTTCGCCTCGATCCGCGAGGTCGTCAGCCGGCGCTTCCGCAACGCCACAAAACCCCGGAGCACCGGTGAGGGAGAAGAGGGACAGGTCTTCCCCGACATCTTGCTGATCGACGGCGGCAAGGGCCAACTCAACGCGGCGCTCGATGCGCTGAACCTGCTCGGGGTGCGGCCGCCGTGCCTGATTTCGCTGGCCAAGCGCGAGGAGGAGATTTATCGTCCGGGGGAGGCCGAGCCGATCCGGCTGTCGCGGCACTCGGCGGCGCTGCGGCTGCTGCAGTACGTCCGCGACGAGGCGCACCGCTTCGCGCAGCATTACCACCACATATTGCGGCGCAAGAGGTATGAGGAGTGATTGATGCTTGTTTACGTTTCGCGCTCTTGATTTATCGTTTCGCGCTCGCGAGATGATGCCGCGAGCTCAACACGATAAATCAAGGGGGGGGGGAGGTTCCGCGCGTGCGCATCCTGCTGACGAACGACGACGGCGTCTACGCCCCCGGCCTGCGGGCGCTGCGGACGGAGCTGCTCCGGCTCGGTGAGGTGACAGTGGTGGCGCCGGCGAGCGAGCAGAGCGCCGTCGGCCACTCCATCACCCTGCTGACGCCGCTCATCGTGCAGGAAGTGCGCGACGAACAGGACCGCTTCCTCGGCTGGGCCGTCGAGGGCAAGCCGGCCGATTGCGTCAAGGTGGCGCTGCTGGAACTGCTGCCCAAGCCGCCGGACCTGGTCGTGAGCGGCCTAAACGCCGGCTCGAACGCCGGCATCAACGTCTTGTACTCCGGCACCGTGGCGGCGGCCATCGAGGCGGCGTTCTTCAAGTGCGTCAGCGTCGCCGTGTCGCTGGAGTACACCAAACCGGCGCCGCTCGACTTCCCGCGTGCCGCCGGCATCGCCCGCCGCCTCATCGAGCAGATCGTGGCCCGCAAGCCGGCGGCCGGCACGCTGTTCAACGTCAACATCCCCAGCCTCGACAAGGGGCCGGTGCGCGGCATCCGCGTCGTGCCGCAGAACGTCGTGCCGTACCGCGAATCGTTGGACCGGCGCGTGGACCCGCGCGGCCGCGTCTATTTCTGGACCAACGCCGACCTGATCTGTCCCGATCCGCACCCGGACAGCGACGTCAGCGCCTTGGCCGAGGGGTACGTCACGGTGACGCCGCTGCAGTTCAACCTGACCCACGCGGCGCTGCTGGAGCAAATGGGGAAGTGGGGGCTGGAATTGTAACGCCGCTTGCGGCTTCGCTATTCGGGGGGCACCATGCGCATCGCTGTCGGCCAACTCTGGCAGGAAACCAACACCTTCAACCCGCTGCGGACCACGCGGCGCGACTTCGAGGACTTCGGCGTTTACCGCGGGGCCGAACTGGTCGAACGAATGGCCGACACCAACGAGCCGGGCGGCTTCATTCAGTCGCTGCGCTCGTGGCCGGAGCGCCCCGAGATCGTCGGCCTGGTGCGGCTGCCCGCCTGGCCGAGCGGCGCCGCGACCCACGACACCTTCCTCTGGCTGCGCGACGAGATGATCGCCGCCGTCCGCCGGGCCCTGCCGCTGGACGCCGTGCTGCTCGCCCTGCACGGGGCGATGGTCGCCGGCGGCGCCCCCGACGTCGAGGGTGAAATCCTCGACGCCGTGCGCGGGGTGATCGGTCCCGACGTGCCGCTCGTCGCCACCCTCGACCTGCACGCCAACGTCACCGAACGAATGGTCCGCAGCGCCGACGCCCTGGTGCTCTACCACACGGCTCCCCACATCGACGTTTTTGAGACCGGCCAGCGCGGCGCCGCCGTCCTGCGGCGCATCCTCGTGGAGGGCGCCCGGCCCGTGACCGCGTTTCAGAAGGTGCCGATGGTCGTGCCGGCGGAACGCGCCAACACGCAGGATCCGGCGAGCGTCAGCTTCGGTTTCCGCGAGCGCCTCCAGGCGTTGGAGAAGCGCCCTGCGATCCTCAGCGCCGGCCTGGCGACCGTGCAGCCGTGGCTCGACATTCCCGACCTCGGGAGTGCCGTGCTCGTCGTGGCGGACGGAGACGACACATTGGCCCGCGCCGAATGTGCCCATTTGTCACAGGACGTCTGGGATCGCCGCCGTGACTATCTCCCGGAATTGGTTCCCCTGGAAGAAGCCGTGCGCGGCGCTTGCGGGCACCGCTGCGGCCTCGTCGTCCTCAGCGACAGCGCCGACGCGACCACGTCGGGGGCCCCCGGCGACAGCACCTGGCTGCTGCGCGAGCTGCTGAAGTACGATTGGCCGCGGCCGGCGCTCGTCACGCTGGTTTCGCCCGAGGTGGTGGATGAGGCACGGCGTCTCGGGGTCGGCGGCGTGTTCACCGGCGAGGTCGGCGGGGTGCGCGACAACCGTTTCTCCCAGCCGATCCGATTCACGGGGCGGGTCGCGGCGCTGTTCGAGGCGCGTTTCGTCATCTCGGGGCACCTGGCGCGCAACCTGCCGATTGACATGGGGGCGTCCACGGTCCTGCGCTCGGGCAACAACGTCCACGTCGTCGTCACGGCGCGGAGCGGGCCGCACTTCGCCCCGGAATTGTTCCGGGCGGCGGGACTCGATCCGTTTGCCGCGAGCGTACTGGTCGCGAAGAGCCCCTGCGGCTTCCGGGCGGCCTACGCGGACCGTGCCCTACAGGTGATGGTAGTGCGGGCGCCGGGGTGTGCGCCGAGTGACTTCTGGAACTATGAATATCCGCAGCGGCCGAAACCGCTCTGGCCGTGGGACGAAATCGCCCAGTGGCAGCCGAATCCGCTCATCGCCGCGCGGGGCGTTTAGCGGCCGCCCTCGGGGCGGCGCGGATTCATCGGTTCGCGAATCGAGAAATCGAGGGCGGCGGCCAAACGCGATCAATGGTTCAACATGAACGTAGAGCTGTAAAGTCACTTGAAACTCAGGTTGCAACCACGCGATCCCGCGGCGTTCCGACAGTGCAACCGCCTGACATCCGGGTTACAACCGGGTGGCACCCGGCGGCGACGTAACAGGCGACGTAACAGCGGGGGCGGGCTGTGCCCCGCCCCCGCTGTTTTTCCTCCGCCGCCGGCGGCCTGACGGCACGGCTGGCGTGGGGAATCCGCCACGCGGGTGGTAGAGTGAGAAATGAACTCGGAACGGCCGGAGGGGTGGCCACCCTTCCGGCCAAGCGGCCCGCGGTGGCCTGGCGGCTCCATCCCAGCAGCTGCCGCGGGCCGGCCCGGGTGATGGAGCACTCATGAGCAGCACCTCGCTTCCCTTCCCAGGGGCCCCCGCCCTGGCCGCCGAGGCCCCGCCCCCGGCCTGGCGTCAGTTTCTCCCCCGCCTCTCTCATGACGCCTACCAGAGCCCCGCGGCCCTGCGCAGGGCGGCCGAGGTGGCGCCTTGCCCTGGCCTGCCTGAGATCGAGTCGGCTCGCCCGAACCTCGAGCGCATGGTTCCTGCGCACCCGCCCCGGCCCGGCGTCGATCTGCGGGCCCGTGCCAGCAGCTTGCTTTACGCCGCCGCCCACGCCGGCAACGTGCTGTTCTTCCGGGCATGTTACCGGCGTCCGCGCATCGACGACGTTTCAGGACTCTTGGACTACGTCCAATTCCTGCAAACTCTGCTGAAGTGGCAGGACGACGCCGGCATCAATTATCCCGGCGATCGCTGGTCCCTGTACGGATGGCCGCGCTACTCTCGCGAGGTCTGGCTGGGCTGCGAAGACCTGATCCGCCTGGCGTCGCCTCTGTACCTGGGGCGATTCGAGCCGGGTGAGGGGGCCAAGTGGCTCGAGGACCTGGAAGTACTACAAGCCCGCGGCAAAGGGAGTTGTCACGGCTGGCAAATGGCCACGGCGTCGGTCGATCACGCCTGGGACGTGATGTACTCTCTCCCGGGCGAGGCACGGCCGCTGAAGCCGCGGCGACTGGAGAATCAGGTAGACGTCGAGCGCGCGTACCAGGCGGCGCAGCGCTGGTGCGAGGGCCAGCTGCGCAGGGACCGCCGCCGGTGCGCCCCGGCCAAGGACGGTTCGGCCGGCAGGCAGGGGACAGACGGGGCGTTCCTTTCCACCGGTTGCGAGCCCCCTTCCCGTCGCGCCCGTGCGACGTCGCCGCCGGCTGTTCAGCCGGCACCCGCCGACGACAACCGGGCGGGAGCCACCCCAGAAGCAAGCGGCCAGACGCCGGGGCCGGACGCGGCCCTGGTCCGAGCGCAGGAGGCGCTCGAACAACTCATCTACCACATCGACGCAGCTGCCGGACTTCTCCCCCAGGAGGGGGGATGTCTGCCCCCCACGGCATCCGAGGCGCACGAGGACGTGGAGGACTTCGAGGCGGTTGCGGAGGAATATCGCGCCGCCGTCGCCCCGCTGCTACCCGCCCTCCGAACGATCCTGCCGCCCGGGCAACTGGTCCAGGGCTTTGAGGCCTCCGCTGCCAGTGCGGCCGACGCCGTTCTCGACGTGGCACGCGCGGTGGGCTTGCGCCTGGGCTGGCTGGGGACAGATGCGGTGTTCTCCAGAGCCGTGCTGGCGTTCGACGCCGCTGCTCTCTTGCCACCCGACGACGAGCCGCTGGGGGCGTTCCCGCCAGTTCACGAACTCTGCCGCCTGCGCGCCCTGTCACTCCAGGAGTTTGCCACACTCCAGGCGAGGCGGCAGTCGGAGGCCGCGGAAGCGCTCTCGGGGGCCGCGGTGGCAGCACGGGGCGCCAGCAGGGAAGATGCCGGCGAGGAGTTGCTGTGGGCCGAGCCCGACCACCGCCTCGATGCCCCTTCCCCCGTGCCCTCGCAGGACAGCGGGTCGCCACCTTGCTGCGGCGCGGCCGACATACGACCCCAGGAGGCTGCGGGCGGCCAATCTTTCGTGGAGCGTGCCGCTGTGGTCATGGTGGCTCACTTCGACTGGACCGCCGCACAGGTGGCCGAAGCGCTGGGGATGGCAAAGGCAACCTTCTACCGGCGGCTTGACGAAAACAAGAATCTCAAAGCCGCCTGGAAGGCTCGCCGCGGGGCGCGGGGAGAACGTCGCCGCGGGTTCAAAGACGGAACATGCAATGTTGATGCCCCCGTCGATCCCCACGCCGAGGAGGCGTGCTGACCGTCTCAGGGCGTCTCACCCGACCGTCTCAGGGCAAAGCGTGAGACGGTTCGTGAGACGTTCATTTTTTTTCCCCCGGGAAATACCGAGGAAATTGCGTCTCGGCGTGAGACAGACGTGAGACGTTGGCCCCATTGGCAGAGCGATCTTCTCTGTCCAAGGGTGCCACATGCTCACCGTGTTCCCTGCCCCAGGAGCCGCCGCCTCAGGCGCACTGCGTGCGCCTGAGGCGGCGGCCGACCACCCCGTCTACTGGTTTGTCGTCATGGAGGACGCCAAGGATCGAGGCGACTTCGAGACGGCCGCGCGCGCCAAGCGGGAACTGGAGCGCCTCGGCGTCTTCATCAGATACACCCGCCGGCCGCCCCGGAAAGGGGGCGACCATGTCGCGTAAGCTCCCCGCCGTTGCCCCTTCGGCGCCTGCCAGGGCCGCCCCGGCCACCCCACCGACGGCATCGCCCGCGGTCCGCTCCATCCCCGACGACGCGGTCCACCAACTCAGCGAGTGGCAGGCCATCCTCGGACTGCCCACGCACACGCTCAAGCGCGAGGCCCGGCTCGGCAGGCTCCGTGTGGCCAAGCGAGCCGGCCGGCTCTGGTCGCTGGGCGCATGGGTGCGGGAATGGCTCAAAGGCGGCGAGGTGCGCCGCCCGCGGCCCGAGACGAATGGAGCGAATTGAGGAGACGAGTGGTCGCCTTCACGAGCAGGCGCCCCGCCCGCGCTTGCGCGGGCGGGGCGCGGTCCCACGGGATAACACCTATGCCGACATCTCCGGTCGGGCCCTCGAAGCCGGTCACGCTGCCCGTCATTGCCGAGGCCATCCCGGTCTTGCTCAAGCAGCAAGACCGCTGGCTCGTCTGGCGGTACGTTGAGGAGACGGACCCCGAGACCGGCGAAGTCGATTACGACAAGCCGCCGCTGTGCGCCCGCAACCTGAGCGCTGGCAGCTCGACCAACTGCAAGACCTGGTGCAGCTTCCCGAAGGCCCTCGAAGCCTACCGCCGCCACGGACTGGACGGCATCGGCTTCGCGCTCTGTCCGCAGGCCGGCCAGGACGAACGCCTCGTCGCCGTAGACCTGGACCATTGCCGCGACCCCACGACGGCGAAGGTCGAGCCGTGGGCCGCGAAGATCGTCACCACGCTGGACAGCTACACCGAGGTGTCGCCGAGCGAGCGCGGGTTGCGCCTCTTCGCGCTGGGCCGCTTGCCCCCCAACGGCCGCAAGAAGGGGTGCTACGAGAACTACGAGTCCGGCCGCTACGTCACCGTCACGGGGCAGCACCTGGACGGCACGCCGGCCACGATCGAGAGCCGCCAGCACCAGCTCGAGGCCGTCCACCGCCAGTTCTGGCCGCCGTTGCGGCCGACTTCACGACCCCCGGCCAGCGGCGGTACCGCGCCCGACCTGGCGGACGCCGAAATCGTCGAGCGTGCGAGCAAAGCGGGAGGCGGCGCGGGCGCGAAGTTCCGGCAGCTGTGGAGCGGTGACACGTCCGGCTACGCGAGCGCCTCGGAGGCCGACCTCGCCCTCGCGAACTACTTGAGCTTCTGGTGCGGCCGCGACCCGGACCGCATCGCCAGCCTGTTCGCCCAGAGCGGGCTGTTCCGATCGAAGTGGCAGCGCCCGGATTACCGCGATCGCACGATCGGCAAGGCGCTGGAAGGCCGCACCGAGTTCTACTCGCCGGGCAGGGGCACGGCGGCGAGCCACGTCCACGGAGTGGACCGCAACGGCACGGCGCACCGCGAGGACGTCGAGCAACCGCCGGGCCCGCGGGCGCCGGCGGCGCCCGTCTGGGGCGACCCGGTCACACTGAGTGACGCCCCCGACGTGTCGCCCTTTCCGCTCGACGTCCTGCCACCCGTCCTGGCGCACTACGCCCGGGAGGCGGCACTGGCACTGAATTGTCCACCCGACTACATCGCCGTCCCGATGCTGGCGATCGCCGGAGGCGCGGTCGGCAACGCGCGGCACCTGTCCATCAAGCGCAGTCACCAGCAGTGGGGCTCTCTCTACGTGGCCGTCATCGGCGCGCCCGGCACGCTGAAGTCTCCCGCGCTGAGGCTGCTTCGCCGGCCCCTCGACGGGGCGCAGGTGCGTTACAGGCAGACGTGGCGCAGCGAAATGGAGGCGTGGAAGGAGAAGCCGACGAAGGATCCGGATAAGCGTCCAATCATGCGGCGATGCGTAGTCGGCGACACGACGACAGAATCCCTCTGCCTGCTGCTGTACGAGAACCCCCGCGGCTTCGTGATGTTGAAGGATGAGTTGTCCGGCCTGGTGGCCGGCTTCAACCAGTACAAGCGCGGCGGACACGGCCGGCAAGTTTACATGCAGCTCTGGGCTGGCGAGACCGTCATCGTTGATCGTAAGGGCGACCGTACTGGCGAGCCGCTGAATGTCGGCGACCCGTTCTTCGGTATCGCCGGGTGCATTCAACCGGCCGTCGTCTCCGGGCTGCGCGGCGAGTGCCGCCGGGGCACCCGGCCGGCCGACGACGGCTTCACGGACCGCTTCTTGATGACGTACCCCGAAGAGCCGCCGGCGACGGGCGAGCGCTGGTTGGAGGTGTCGTCGGCGGTGATGGACGCCTGGGAGGCGGTCGTTGAACACCTCCTGGCGCTCGACATGACGATTGAAGCGGACGGCAGGAAGAGGCCGTACTTCGTCCACCTGACCACGGAGGGGCGACAGGAGTGGCAGCGGTTCACGGAGGCCCACGCCGGCGAAGTGAACGAGGAGGACTTCCCTGCCCACCTCAAAGGCCCCTGGGCCAAGCTGTGCGGCTACTGCGGGCGGCTGGCCCTCATCCTGAGCCGCCTGCGCATCGCCTGCCGCGCACTATCCACCGACGCCAATGGGACCGTGACCG
>Ga0310038_10003644_pt1 | contig 11088 bp, 14 predicted proteins | sample Sb_taG_6_FD_200461 | JGI IMG/M metagenome (GOLD analysis project Ga0310038, IMG submission 200461) | Peat soil microbial communities from Weissenstadt, Germany - Sb_50d_4_PS metaG (v2) (version 2) | ecosystem: Environmental > Terrestrial > Soil > Wetlands > Peat | place: Germany: Weissenstadt... | reverse complement strand
CCACGCTCGAGGCGATCACCACGTTGCGCGGACTGCCCAAGCCAGAATCCGATCAGGTCAGGCCTTAACCGGTCGCGCTAGCAATGTGACACCAAGATCGGCACGGCTGGCTGGCTTGCTGGCCGGGCCGAGCGCCCAGGGTTGCCGTTCCTGGACCGCATGTTGTGGCTAGGAGGGTTCGGCGCAACGAACTGCGAAACCCGGTTCAGCGTCGCTCCTGATCATGGACCTGCCTTATCTAGCTGGGATTTTGCCGCCAAGATGCCCTTGATGGCCCTCCTGCGGCCCGATAGTAGCCCGTAGAGGCTGGATTTCGCTGTGCGGGCATGGCGAAGTGCCCGCCTGTGGCGGGTGCCGGACGCGGGCTGTCCTACGCTCGCGCGGCGGCGAGCGCGGTGGCGAGCTTGGCCAGGATCGTCAGGTCAACGTGGAGCGTGACGCGCGGGAGCCTGCGAACTCGCAGCGGGAGCATTCCCCACTCGTGCTTCAGCCGACCGAACTCCCGCTCGACCGCGCCGCGCTGGTGATAGAGCGCCTTGAACCGGTCGGTGCTCCGTGGGATCAGGGTGTGCAGCCGGCTTGCCTTGATCCACACCGACGCGGGCTTGCACTCGCCGGTCGGGCAGCGCCACTTGCTCGCGCCCCGCTTGGCGTCAGAGCCGGCGAAGGCCCATTCCCCGTGATCGCACGTCGGCGGCTTGTGCTTGCCCGCCTTGACAGTCGGCGTCTTGCGCAGCGGCACGACCGGGCGTATGTCCCGCCTCTCCACGTCCTCGTAGATGATCTCGGCGTCGTAACCGCGATCAAGAACGCACACGTCCACGGTGAACCCGCGCGACTTCGCCGCGTCAAGCAGCAGGGGGACCTCGGGAAGCTCCGAGTCCTTCGCCGTCCTGACAGTCCACGCGAGCGGCAGCCCGGTCACTGTGCAGACGGCGGCGTGAATTTTGAAGCCATAATATCCGCCGCCGCTGCGCGTGCTAATACTTGACCGGTGGCCCCATGAAGCGTCCGGGTCCGCGAACTTCTTCCGCAATTCGCCGCCGCGCTTGACATATCGCTGCCCATTTCCGTAAGCCGGGAGGTCGCTTCCGTCAATGGCGATTGTCCGGCCCATTTCCGGCCTGGCGTCCCGCAGCGAGGCGAGCACCGCGTCGATGCACGCGGCCAGGAGCTTGTCATGCTTGCGGAGCTTGGCGGCGAACCGGTAGGCCGCGTCCACGCTAGGGACCGCGCCGAGCACGTCCCGAAGCGCCGCGTGGTCACGGGCCAGGGCGACCGTCCGCGTCCAGGTCGGCAACGTGTTCATGGCCTTGACCAGCGCCAGGCCGACCATAGCCCTGATCGGGTAGCCGGGGCGGCCGGTCCAGCGGGTGTCCTCAAGCTGGGCAATCAGCGAGGCTATCTCGGGGCTGTCCAGAAGCGCGCCGACATGTGCGGCGTCGCGAGCGCGTGATACGGTCGAAGCGACCACGGAGTCCCATCTCCTTGGTCCAGACCCCCGGGCGTTGGCGCGTCGCGGGGGTCACCCTTATGTTCATTTCACTTCGACCATATCGTGAGGGTCTGACATTTTCGGGGTGCTGCCAGGGCTGTCATGGCTACGATTTTCTTTCCTTTTCCGAGCGACCGCCCGGAGTCTTTACGGGCCGTCATGGCGGCATATAACAGACGGAATTCCCCGCCCTTTGATTGCAGCGATTCCTGTCGCGGAAGATGCCTGACGGCCCCTGAGCAGGGCAAAGATGCGCCTGCCTTCTGATCAGGCGCTACAATCGTGGAGGGCGAGGGAATCGAACCCTCCGGCCGTGGAACTCGCAAGGACCGGGCCGGACCAGATCACCCCCCGTCCCCCGGACGGCGAGCCCCGCTGGCTGCGAGGCACCGCCGACCGGAGGCGATAACGGAGAGCTGTCTCACTGGCTGTGAGGCAGGCCCGCTCCGGTGAGAGCGCCGGCCTGGTTAGACGTGCCGTTCTCACCAGCCATGCTCGCCCCCGCCGCTGACACGACGGGGGCGAAGTCATCTACCGCCCACGCTCGCCCGCTCAGGCGCTTGTCGGCTCCGGCTGATCGGAGTTCTGTTTCGCCTCGCTTCCGGGCGGGGCTGCGGCTATACCGACGACCCGTTCGATGCGATTGAGCAGGTCATCGCTTGCCTGATCCTGCTCGGCCTTCTTGATCAGCAGATTGAAGTAAGCAGTCCGCATCGCGTTCTCGGATAGGCCGTCACTCATGGATTCCCCGCTGCTACTCCCGGTGCTATCGGCCGTCTTCCCTGTTCCGTTGGCGCTCGGCCGTCTTGCACGTCGCGTGCCGGGCCTGCGAGGACCCGTCCGGGCTTTCGTCGGGCGGATAAAAGAGCTGACCTCCATCCCCGCACCATCGGCGGCAGCCACGAAGAAGGAGAGCATCTTCCGCTGCTGGTCAGCCGACTTAACGCCGTAGCCCTCAAGTGCCGCGAAGAAGTCGCTCTTCGATGCATTACCAGGCAGGCTGGCCAGTTCCGGGAACTCCCCACTCATGATCTTCCCGAACATCCGACCACGATCCTGTCCCCGAGCCTCGACAAGATCGGAGAGAAGTTGCGTGGGACGGCCATCTTCCGCGATGAGTCCCAGAACTCGGAGGGCGTACCGGAAGTGATTCTGAGTACCGCCAGCCATCCCTACCAGGAAGTGCTTGTCGATCCTGCTGGGGATTCCTTCGCCTTCCATGCGCTGGATTTGGGACATGAGGGTCGCGTACGAGACATACGGGGGCTGCCGTCTCGTTCCGGGCTCGGTCATAGGGGAAGGCTCCTTCCTGTACCGGGGGATGAGGTCGAATGTACCGGACTGCGGTACCGCTCGCAAGTACCGCTGCACGATTACCGTGATTAGTTTAGCAGCGGTACTGGTGGTAGCACCGGTACATCCCTACCGTCGAAGCTGGAGGTGGGGAAGATGGGCCAGGTCAGGCTGGGTGACATCGTGATCGTCCGGGATATGCACGGCCGCGAGCTACGCAAGCGAGCGTGCAGTGCTGTGGTGGCAGGCCACGACTTCGACGTGGTGTGGGCGTGTCGCGAAGAGGAATGGCAGGCTGCTCAGGCCGAGGGCCGTGAACCTGCGGCGATGCCGTGGCCCGCCGAAGATGTGCGGGCCGTGCCCGCTGAGGCGATTGCGGAGGCTGGCTGAACAACGCGCGTTGGCGGGCTCGATGAGGTCGGTTATCTCGTGCCGGGGCCGTCACGCTCTTCCGCGTCCTCGCGCTCAGCCGCGTCCATCCGGTAACGGAGCGCGGCGAGGTCACGCGCCCCGATGAAGCAGAGGACCGGCTCGCTGCCGCGCAGGACCGCCACCCACTCGGTGCCCCGCTCGACGCGCTCGATCTCCCATCGGTCGCCGTATTCGCGGAACAGCTTGGCGAGGCTGGCGTCACCGGGCATGGCCTGTGCCTTTCTCGCTGGCGAGCGCCGCGTGCAGTTCCGCTAAATCGTCAGTGATGACGGTGTGCAGGCCGGGATGCAGGCCGATCCTCCGCTCCGCGACCCAGCGGGTGCCGTGACGGCCGATCATCTGGCAGCGGAACCGGAACGCCGGATAGGCCGCCGTGAGCCGGTCGATCTCGTCTGCGGCATCCAGGGACCCGGGTGTGATCTGCGCTGGTGCGCCGGGGCATGCTCGTGCGCCATCATTTGTCATAGCCGGACTCGCTTCCGGTCAGGGTCCGGCTTGGTGTTCAGGCACTGACCGGACCCGCTTGTGTTCCGGTCGTCACCCTACGTCCACTCGTACGTACTCGTCTAGCCCGTCCGTACAGGTATCCGAACGTATGCGTTCTACCTGGTCAAGTACGGTCGGGATCATGGAGTTCGACCCGCTCGCGCCAGTGCCGCGCTACAAGCAGATAGCGGCGATCATCAGGCAGCGGATCGAGCGCGGCGACATCGAGCCCAACCGGCCGATCCCGTCCGAAGTGCAGATCGAGCAGGAGTTCGGCGTCGCGCGGGCCACCGCCCGCAAGGCCGTTGCGCTGCTGCGCGAGCAGGGGCTCATCGTGACCGTGCCAGGACTCGGCTCCTACGTCGTACCGGAGGACCAGCGGCCCCGGTAGCAGAGTAGCCGCTAAGCTTCCTGCTACGCGCCAGCGGGAACCAGCAGCGTGCTGGTCTCATGATGATGATCGCTAGCGGACGTTTCCCACGCTGGCGGCGACTTCCAGAAGTAAGTGCACAGGATGTCGCGGAGCGACTGCCCTGAGACTACCCAGCGGTCCTCGCTGTCACCGACACGCAGCGCATCGACCGCCGCCGTGCCTTCCCGGAGCCAGTAGTCCAATGCCCAGTTCAGGGCCTCATGCAGGTATGCAGTGACGAACAGCCGGTTGCCACTGTCTGAGGCCCAGATCTCAAACTCCACGGCAATCAGTCTAGTATCTCGTCAACAGTCTGAACATCCTGGACGCAGCCCAGAAGTTGCGCCGGGTTTGTCCCGGCTAGTCCTACATGACCGGAAGAGGGGCTGCGGGTCATCGCCGTCTCGTCAGGTACATCCAGGCAGGCGATGTAGTCGCCAAGACCGTAGGCTCTGGCTTTTCTGGCGGCGGCCTCGGGTGTGTCGAAGACGGAGACCTCCCGGTAGCTAGCCTCATCGCGAGGCAGCGAAGGCCGCTTGCCGAGATCCCAGTGGGACTTCATGTCCTCTTCGGTCGGGGGGTCGTTCCTTGTTGCACGGTAGAGATGCACGGCAAGCGCGCCTTGCCTAAGTGATCTGGGGTGGGACGGTCTGGGTGACCTCGTTCTTGATGACGTGGAGGGGCACCCGCGTCACGACCTCGCCCGATACCTGGACCGTAAACCAGTAGACCCCCTCTTCCTGCGCCGGGAACTGCATCGCAAAGATGATGACAGCCCCCCGGTCCTCACCCTCCTCAAAGCGCGCTGGCGTCTCAGACTCTGGCCACTCAGCGCCGGATGGCGTATCGATCCGTACTTTGATCGGCACTGAACCGACGAATCCACCCGACTTCAGCCCTACAACGAATGAGATAGGGATCAGTGGCGGGAGGGTGATGCCATGCGCCCCGGCGCCAGGTACTGCGGCCACCGGGATCGTCACGGTGGCGCGATCGATGATCCTGATCAAGGACAAGACGTCGTCTGTCTCGCGAAGCACTTTCTCGCAGACGACCGCGTAGTTCAGATACGGCCCATCGTTTCCCGCCATGGCGGGTAAGTCTACCGGTCGCCGACTCGCCGGGCCGCTGGGTCATCACCCCAGTCACCTGCAGTCGAACCAGCGTCAGTACGAGCGAGCCTCATGGGTTCAACTGGCTCACGCCCTTGGTGGCCCGTGGGGTAACGATCATGAGAATCTGGGGTCCTCCAAGATCAGCAACCAGATATCGCCGCAGGTCCGGCGAGTTTCGCCGAACCCTCCCAGAGAGGCTCCGCCTCGGACCGCCGAGGTTCCTGGTTCCGGTAGCCGCATTCTGCTGGCTGGTTCATCCTCATGGCCATGGAAAACGGTGCTGGGGTGGCGGAAGTGACTGGTTCGATGCCGGCGGCTGGTGCTGCTGACCCGGCGGTGGTGACTGCCGCGGACGTGGTGGCTGGTCACGTCTCGCTGGACATCTCGTGCCTGGACCGGTTGTATCTGACCGGCTTCGTAGCCGGGCTGCAGACTCCGGGCGGGGTGGTCTACTTCTTGCACGATCACCGGGGCAAGCCAATCGCGTCCCCGGCGCTGTTCGAGCCGATCGGGGAGAAGTTCCGGCGGGAGATCAGGGACTGGGCGCAGGCCAGCGGCATCCCGGTGATCCGGTTCAGGGCCGGGGAGCGCAAGGCCGATGTGATGAGCCCGTACCTGCAGGCCGCCGCCGAGGCGGGCCGCTCGGAGGTGGTGGCCATCGGGTGCGCCCAGGAGTTCCAGTACGTGTGGACGGCGCGCAGGCGTGACACCGACCCGGGGATGTGCCCGCAGTTCTCCTTCACCCGCGAGCAGCGGCGGGTATCGGTATTCTACGTCTACATCTTCGACACGCGGATGGGCCCGGGGTTCATCAAGGTATGCACCTACTTCCCTTATCCGATCAAGGTCTGGGTGAACGGGCACGAGTGGGCCAAGCGCCAGGCGCTGGCCGCCGGGATCGGCTTCACCGAGCTGTCCAACGGGTTCGCCTCCTGCGAGGACCCGGCCAGGCTGCAGCGGATCTGCGACAGCTTCGGCCCCGGCACCGTGCAGGCGTGGTTCGACCGGTGGATGGCCAGGCTCCCGCTCCCGCTCACCGCCGCCGACCGGGACGCCGGGTTCTGGTGGGAGCTGTCGATGCGCCAGATCGAAACCTCCCGCACCCTGGTCTTCGACGACGACGTCCACGCCCGCGCGTTCTTCGAGGCGCTGCTGTGCGACAACATGGACCTGGGCCGCCCGGAGAACGTCGAGCTGCTGTTCCGCCGCGGCCAGCGCCTCGGCCGCCCGACCATCCCGCCCGCCCGCGGCGGCTTCAAGACCAAGATCGACCGGTACTGCGACCTGGTCACCCTGAACGTGTTCTACAAGAACTCCCGGCTCAAGCAGTACCTGAAGGACGGCGTCGCATTGCGGATCGAAACGGTCGTGAACGACCCGAAGGACCTGCGCTGCAACCGCCTGCTGCCTAACCTGCCCGAACTGCAGGCCAAGGCGCGTGCGATCAACACCCGCCTGCTGGAGACTGAGACAGTCGGCCAGGGCACGGCACTTGTGAGTCCAGTCATCGAGCGGATCACCAGGCCCACCGTCACTGACGATGGCAGGAAGGCGCCCGCACTGCGGTTCGGCGACCTTCGAGTGCAAGCCCTGGCCGGCGCGATCACCAGCATGCTGACGGCGGCCACCGGCATCACTAACAAGACCCTCCGAGGCTCGATGACCGGTCTGCTGAACCGCTCCTACAGCATGAACCAGGCCAGCTACGACTTAACCCGGCTGGCCCGCAACGAACTGATCACCCGCGAGCCCGGACGCAACTCCTACACCCTGACCCGCGACGGGCTCCTATTCGCTCACTTCTACACCAAGGTCTACGACCACGTCCTGCGCCCGCTGATGGCACCCGACCGGCCCAACGCGCCCCCAGAACTCGCCGCGGCGCTAGCCACGCTCGACCAGCTCATCACCCGCCACATCGCCCAGGCCCGCCTGCCCGCCGCAGCCTGAAACCCGCCAGCACTCCGTCACCGTCACGACATCCCTGCATCAGCCTGACCTGATGACACCACGACACCACGCACCGTCAAACTCAAGACAAACATCAAAGACCTGGCACCAAAGGTGCCCTAGCGAGCCCCGGATGGCGCGCCGCGGTGTCAGACTTGATCCGCAGGGATCACGGCCGATGCGCTGAGACTGCGTCCCTCGCAGGCCAACTCAAGCCGCGCGAGCCCCTGCGGCCGGTTTGCCGGGTGCACGGCCGAGAGCGAGATCGACGCGCGGGTCTTCGGGGACGAGCTGGCGGCACGACCGCAGATGATGGCGGCGTACCTGGGGTCTCGGCTGGGACTTGTCGCCACGGCGACCCGGGCCGCTCACCCGGAGAGTGCCCCGCTTACCCGGGCGGCGGTGATGGCCAGGTCCGCATTCGGCGACGTGGCTGAGTTTCGCAGGTGGGCGGCCAACCATTGCGATGTCGCCCGGCTGCTCGGCGAGCGGATGGGCTTTTCCGAGCAGATTCAGCTGGGGCTGCGGCACCTGTATGAGCGCTGGGACGGCAAGGGCATGCCGGGAGAGCTGCGCGGCACGCAGATCCCGCTGGCCGTGCGGCTGATGCAGGTGGCCCAGGACGCCGACGTGGCCTGGCAGCACGGTGGTAGCGCGCTGGCCAACCGCATCCTGACCGAGCGCGCCGGCTCGGGGCTTGACCCGCAAGCTGTGGCAGCGTGCCTCTCGCTTGGTGATCACGCCTACCACGGCTTGGGCGCGCCGTCGATCTGGGATGACACGATGCTCGCCGAGCCGGGCGCGCAGCCGACGGTGAGTGAGGAACGGCTCGATGCCTGCCTATCGGCGATCGCGGACTTCGCTGACCTGAAGAGCACGTGGACGATGGGGCACTCCCGCGGCGTCGCCCAGCTTGCCGGGCAGGCCGCTGCACTGGCCGGACTTGTTGCCGCGGACGTGCTGCTGCTGCGCCGGGCGGCTCTGGTACACGACATCGGCCGCGTCACGGTGCCGCTCAGCGTGTGGGCAAAGCCAGGGCCGCTGACCCGGGACGAGCGCGAGCGGGTACGGTTGCACGCCTATCACAGCGAGCGGGTGCTTGACGTGCCCGCCGGGCTGCGGCCGCTGGCCCGGCTGGCCGGGTCGCACGGCGAACGCTGCGACGGTCCGGCTACCACCGAAGCAGCCGAACCGGTGATCTGCCGGACACAGCCTGGCTGCTCGCGGCGGCCGACTGCTACCAGGCGATGCGGGAACCCCGAGCGCACCGGCCGGCCCTGTCGCCGCAGGCCGAAGCCGACGAGCTGAGCCAGGAGGCGGAGGCGGGCAGGCTACCGCCAGAGGCAGTGAACGCCGTGCTGACCGCGGCCGGGCGACCGAGTCGGCCGGTGCGCCGGCCAGCCAGCCTGTCGGGGCGCGAATGCGAGGTGCTCGCCCTGGTGGCCCGCGGGCTCGCTACCAAGCAGGTGGCCCGCCGGCTCGGAATCTCCCCGAAGACCTGCGACCACCACATCCAGCACTTGTACGGCAAGCTTGGTGTCTCCACCCGAGCGGGCGCAACGCTGTTCGCGCTTGAGCATGGCCTGGTCACATCGTCATCAACCTGGCAGGAGGACCCGCCGGTTCGGCTGCCGCCGAGTCCGGCATAGGGAGTTCTCCCGATTGCCGACGCCCCGCGGGCTGCCCAGGGTCTGCCCTAGGCTCAGGCCGGTCGGAGGAGGTCAGGTTGCGCGGGAGCCGGTGGTGACGAACGGCAAGCGCCCGGCAGCTTATCTCTGCATCGCCCCAGGTCGCGGTGCGGCCACCATTGCCGGCCACAAGCACGCCATCTACCAGGCGGTTCGCCAGCGCGGCTGGCCGGAGCCGACGGTCTATTTAGATCAGGACAATCCCGGGTGGCCAGCCGACCACCGCCCGGCCCTGGCCATGCTGTCGGCCGCGATCAGTGCCGGTCGGTGCGACACACTGCTCCTCGCTGGCCTGGGCACGACCAGCAGTAACCCGCGGACCTGATGAGCCTGCTATTCCGGTGCACCCGCCATGGCGTCGCCGTCGAGCTCCTCACCCCGCCCGCGCCAGGGCCGCTGCGGTCGGCACGGTCCCGATGATGGGGGGCCAGGATCGGGCGGGTCGGTGACCTTAGGATGATCTGGTGGCCGCAGACCGCGAACTTGACGTAGTGCTGTTCGGTGCCACCGGTTTCGTCGGGCGGCTGGTGGCCGGCTACCTGGCCGATCACGCGCCGGACGGCGTCAGGATCGGGCTGGCGGGACGGTCTGAGCAGCGGCTGGCTGGCGTCCGGACGGTGCTCGGCGATGGTGCGTCGGGCTGGCCGCTGCTGGTGGCCGATTCGGCCGATCCGGATTCGGTGGCGGCTCTTGCGCGCGCGGCCCGGGTCGTGGCGACCACCGTGGGCCCTTACCGTCGGCAGGGGCTCGCCCTGGTGCAGGCTTGCGCCCGCGCGGGTACCGATTACGCGGATCTGTCCGGTGAAGTGCTGTTCATCAGGGAAAGCATCGACCGGTGCCACGACCTGGCAGCGGGAACGGGCGCGCGCATCGTGCATTGCTGCGGGTTCGATTCCATCCCTTCCGACCTCGGCGTGCTGCTGCTGCATCGCGCTGCCCAGATGGACGACGCCGGAGATCTGGCGGACACCACGCTGGTCGTAACGGGGCTGAAAGGTGGTGTCAGCGGCGGGACACTGGCGTCAGGGATGGGGCAGCTGGACGAGGTGGCGGCCAATGCGGAGCGCCGCAAGGTGGTGCAGGATCCGTATGCGCTCAGCCCCGACCGGGCAGCTGAACCAGACCTTGGCGATGAGCGGGAGCTGGATTGGTTCAGCTACGACAGCGATCTGGGGAGCTGGGTCGGCCCGTTCCTGATGGCGGGCCTCAACACGCGGGTCGTGCGCCGCAGCAACGCCCTGCAAGGCTGGGCCTATGGCCGTCGGTTCCGGTACCGCGAGGTCACCGGCTTCGGTTCCAGCCCGGCCGCAGCCGCGCAGGCCGTCGCGGTCAGCACCGCGTCCAGGGCACTGACCGCTGGACTCGCGTTCTGGCCAGCCAGGGCGCTGCTCGGCCAGTTGCTGCCAGCACCTGGCGAGGGTCCTGGCGAGAAGACTCGCCGCACTGGCTTCTTCCGGATCCAGATTCACACCCATACTTCGGCTGGTGCGCGATACCTCGGCAAGATCGAAGCTCGCGGCGACCCAGGTTACGCAGCCACATCGGTGATGCTCGGCGAGAGCGCGCTCTGCCTCGCGCTGGACCGTGATCGCCTGCCCGACTTGGCCGGCGTGCTCACCCCGGCGACGGCGATGGGTGCCGCCCTGGCTGACCGGCTCAGATCGGCGGGGCAAACCCTTGAGGTGCAGCGGATCGGCCCCGAGCGGCCAGCAGTGAGATAACGACCCGGCTGGACCGCTGAACCTGGCCGCCGCGAGGAACTCCTCGGCCACGCCATAGCACCCCGCACTTACAGCGGTAGCACCGTCCTGGCGAGGTCGTCGAGTTCGGACTGAAGCGCGTCGGTGAGGATATCGAGATCCGGATGGCACTGCGGGTCAGCAACGATGACCACGACGAGACTCCCGGCATAGGACATCGTGGCGAAGCTGAGCGTGACATTCCCGGTGATGACGGTGAAGGGGAGCAGGTCCGTGATGCAGGCGCCGGCCAGCATCTGCTTGCTGTCGGGTCCGCGGAGGTTCGTCACGAAGACATGGGTCAGCCGCTGGTTGTTGACGAACCAGCGCACCACGCCCAGGGCGGACAACATGCGGAACCCAGGTCGGAGCAGTGCCGCCGAAGCGCCGCGGCTGGCCGTCTTCTGTGCCCTGGTGACGGCCGTGATCTGGGCGAGCTGCTCCAGGGGTTGGCCAGATGCGGGCAGCCGGACGGGCA
>Ga0310038_10003640_pt1 | contig 11092 bp, 7 predicted proteins | sample Sb_taG_6_FD_200461 | JGI IMG/M metagenome (GOLD analysis project Ga0310038, IMG submission 200461) | Peat soil microbial communities from Weissenstadt, Germany - Sb_50d_4_PS metaG (v2) (version 2) | ecosystem: Environmental > Terrestrial > Soil > Wetlands > Peat | place: Germany: Weissenstadt... | reverse complement strand
CTTGGGGCTTGGCCGGATCGGCCAGCAGGGTCATCGAGGCTGCCAGGATGTCCGGCTTGGTGATGCGCACGGTGCCCACGTTGTGCATGGGGCCCATGGTCCAGCCGGTGTCGTCGTAGGGCGGCGGATCGTTGATGTTGTAGAACTGCGTGTCGAGCAGCATGTCGGCCATGCGGCTGTAGGGCTGGTCCATGCGGACCACGTAGCTGCCGGCGGGGAACTTCTGCTTCTTGTCCTGGTTGACCGCGACCTCTGTGTCGCTCGCGAGGCGATGGACTTCGACGCCCTGGAGCCGGAGGAGGTTGACCAGCTCGGCGGCCTGGCCGGGACGCAGATCGTCGCCCGGGACCACCCACGCCACGGGGCCCTCGTTTTTGGCCTTGTCGACGCTGCGCCTGCTCTTCACGTAGAAGTTGTCCAGGAACTGCTTGCCGTTCCTGGCGACGTTGTCCATGGCGAGGAGGAGGCCGCTTTCCTGGAGGTTGACGTTGTTGCGGATCGACCAGTTGACGCGCGGCAGCGGCGGATTGGGACGGTACCAGGTGCGGCTGGTGCTGGCGGCGGGAACGGTGCGCTCGCCGGTATCCGCACCGCCTCCGCCGAAGGTCTCGTAGAAGCGGCCGATGGAGTTGTGGCCGTTGGCGATGTAGAACATGTAGTTCGGCGCCCACCCGTCGTAGTAGCCGTGGGTCCACACGCCTGGCACGCCGCGCCGCGTCAGCTCCTCGATTTCGACGTAGGCCATCTTCTGCCACTCGTCGATGGTCAGCGGGTCGAGCCACGCGTTGTATGGGCCCATGCCGGTGGAGACGTAGAGGAACGGCTGGGATTCGTGCAGGTCGTGCAGGACCGTGGGATGGTACTGGAGGAAGGCGCCCATCATGTTTCGGGTGAGCGCCAGCGCCATGCCGATGCCGTCGCGGTTGTTGTCGTGCGCCACGTACTTGCCCCAGTAGATGAGGTTGGGGGCGGGCTTGCCGGGGTTCGCCTTGCGGTAGTTGTAGACGTCCACCTCGCGGTCGCGGCCATCCACCTCGCTCACCGGGGTGATGAGCACGATCTCGTTCTTGCGGATATTCTGGACGAGCGGCGAGTCCTCCACCGCGAGCCGGTAGGCCAGCTCCATGAGCATTTCGGGCGAACCCGTCTCGGTGGAGTGAATGCTGCCTGAGGCCCAATAGAGCGGCAGTCCCTCGGCGATGAGCTTGTCGGCGTCGGCGCGAGTGGTGCGGCGCGGGTCGGCGAGGCGGGCGGTAATTTCCTTGTAGCGATCCAGCTTCGCGATGTTGGCTTCGTCGGAGACGGCCACCAGGAGCATTTCGCGGCCCTCTTCGGAGCGGCCGATGGTAAACACCTTCACGCGTTTGGTGGCCTTCTCCAGTTCGCGCATGTAGCGGCCGATGTCCTTGGTGTAGGTGAGCTTGTCGGGAGTGCCGATGATGTAGCCGAGCACCTTGTCGGGGGAGGGCACCGTGTCGGATGCCGGGAGGTGGTCGACCAGCTCGGTGAGGAAGAACGGCTCGGTGGTGTACTCCTTGATTTTGGCCGTGTAGGCGTCGTCGTTCTTTTGCGCCGCGATGGCCCAGGACAGGGCGAAAAGGAGGCAAGCCGCGATTCTTCGCATGATGCCGTACATGATAGCGCGGCGCGCGTGGCGGGCCGCGTGCGGGCCGGCGCCCAAGAAACGCAGCGGCGCTTAGTTCGAGGCGCCGACGGTTTCGGGTGGGGCGTGCGGGCGGGTGGTGCGCAAGGCCAACGACTCGCGTTCTTCGAACAGGAACTCGTCGGCAAGCAGCTCCTGGGCCGTGTAGGCCGATTTTCCGATGCCGCACGATCCGTGTTTCGACGTGTTGGCGAAGATGTGGTAAAGCTCGTGAGCCAGAACGCGCGCTACGGCGTGTCCGAAAGCTTCATCGCGTTCGCTGGCGGGCAGCATCAGGAGGTCCCGCTGAAGGAAACCGCGGAGCTGATCGCAGTCCACGTCGCTGAAGGGCAGGATGATTCCATCGCTGACATGGGTCCAGCCCAAGGCGCCGCCGGTAACGGCGCGGATTGGCGCCAGGTTCACCGTGTCGCAGTGCCCTTTGAACGTCACGACCGCCAGCTCGACGGAGACTTGATTGGGGTTGGTTTGGGGCAAGGAGCGCCATTCGAAGCTCATGCCGATGGGGGCCATGATGGAATCGAGCTCGTCGTGCACAGCGGCTTCGACCGCTATGGAGTGAGGTTGCTGGAATTGAGTATAGAGTGCGATGGGGGCAACCGAGCCCTGGGGAGGCTGGCCGAAACCGGGGAGAGCCGCCAACACGAAACACCACGATAGCTGTTTCACGTGAAACAGGCCTCTTTATCCTAATATTAGCTCAAATCTGGCCGGGCGGATCGATCGACCGCCAGGTCGGGGTGTTCTCGAACGAGCGTATTGGCCATGTGACAGGCGAAACAGAGCGGCTGGGAGGCCGCCAGCACCTCGAATAATTTATCGGCGGAGACCTGGTTCCATTCCAGCGAGACCTTACCGGCGGTCAGCAGCGCCGGTTTGTGCGACCATTCGATGTCGGCGAAGGGGTGGCCGCACGAGGCACAAACCTTGCCTCGATACCAGTTGAGGAGGATATTGCGGACCAGGCAGTCCTCCGGCGATGCCTGGATCTGGGAGAGGCATTCCTGCCCGCAGCCCTGGCGCCCGGGCCAGCGGGAGCAGGTGGAAAGCCTCAGTTCGGGAGCTTTGCCGAGAGCCGTGGCGGCGGCGTGCGCCGCATTCACCATGACACCGGCGGGACGTTGGTTCTCGGGGCACGTGATGACGCGGCGCCCCCGGTACTTGTTCCATGCCCAAGCCAGGCGGCCGAGGCTGGCCACGACTACTACGGTGAGCAAGCCGAGTGACACCTGTACCAGCATAAAAAGCTCCGAAATGTGAGTTGCAATACACTCGCCAACCGCCAACCTTCTGAGTTTAAACGGACGGAGTGGATCGACCACGGCTCGGAACTGGGCGTATATCCTCAACCTGCGTGTTATCACCCTCACCGGGCAACCGGTTGCGCCGTGGTAACGTCTTCTTATCGTGCGTAAGCGCGTCATTTGGACCATTCCGGTACTGTTTGCAGCGGCGGTGGCCGCCGCCTCAAGCGACTATCTCTCCGCCAAGCGCAAGATCGACCAGATCGAAAGCGACAGGCTGAAGGCCGGCACGCGGCTGGAGTTGAGTCAGCGCGAGTTGAACGCGTACGCGCAGCAGGAGGCGCCGGATGGGGTCCGCGATGCCAAGGTCCAGGTGCTGTCGCCGGGGGTGGTGGCGGGCAGCGCGCTGGTGGATTTCAACAAGCTCCGCCGGGCGCAGGGATACCAGCCGGGCTGGCTGATGTCGAAACTGCTGCAGGGGGAGCATCCGGTGAGCGTCACCGCGCGGATCCGCTCGGGGAACGGCCGCGCCACGGTGGATGTTCAGCGGGCCGAGATCTCGGGGATCGCGGTCGACGGGCGAACGGTGGAGTTTCTTGTCCAGAACTTCATCGTTCCGTCATATCCCGAGGCTATCGTCGGGCAACCTTTCGACATGGGCCACCACATCGAGCGCCTGGACGTGCAACCGGCGGCGGTGACGGTTCTGATCGGGCGGTAGGCGCGGCCCGTATTCCAGCCGGGGGCGCATCCCGCCCACGTTCAGCGATCGGTTTCAGGTTGACAGGTGGCAGCCGGAGGGGTGCCGCGAGAACATGTTCACTTTGGGACAGACAACTGGACCAATGGGGTCCAGACTATCATCAGGGGTTCCGTAGTCCTTGGTGGGGCGCGTCCCGTTACCTGTTTTGCCGGTTTCGGGAAGGGTGAGGCTGTTTGTGTCCAGTACGAAGAATGAGCACCTGGAGCTTACCAGAGCGGGGTGGAGCTACCGAATGAACGACCGTGGTTGGGTGATCTACCGTCATCCGCAGACGGGCCGCTGGCATACCCGCGCGGAGGCGATGGCGATCGTCGAGACCGGAGCGAACTCCGGTCACGCCACCGCCAATGGTTCAGAAGCATCTTCGTAATCGAAGAAGAGGTTTGTCATGCCGGTGCACGGCAACTGTATGCGCTTCTTTCTCCGGTGGAAAACCGCGCCGGGGAGACCCTCGCGTGGCGCCCCGGAGCTGGAAAAGACGAAGGCGGAGCGAGCCGAGTGCGAGGGCGCGGACTTCGGCGGCAAGCTTCTGGATCTGTTCGAAAACATGATCTGCACATTTGCCCGCAGGTGCGACCCGGCGGGCGATCAGGCGCGCCGGGCCCTGCGGCTGTTGGGCCCGGGCGGCAACCAAAAGCAGGCGGCGCAGATGCTGCAACCGTTTGCCGCCAGCTTCTCCGAATGGCTGACATCGGAGGGCGACCTGTTGACGGTCGAAGTGCCCGAACGGCCGAAGCCCCGGAGGTCCCGGCCCGGAAGCCGAAGCGATTCCGGTCGTAGCGCTGCCGGAACCTGAGCAGACTCCACCCCCAATCCCACACTCGTTTGCCAAAGCACTCGGCTTTTGCGGCCAGCCGATCATCGGGGCGTGTGCGCCCGCCCGCTGGATTTAACAATTCTTACCAATTCGGTGGACTCGACCGTACGGTGTGGCGGCGTTGCCATGGGATACGCTCGATAAGGACAGGAATCGAGATGAACTTGCCGCGTTTTTTTGCGCTCGCTGTCTTTTCGAGCGGTGTCGTTTGCGGCCAGGCTCCCAGCATCAACGGCTGCCCGTCCTTCCCCGCCAACAACATCTGGAATGCGCCCGTGGACACCCTCCCGGTGGCAGCCCATTCCGCCGATTACATCGGCAGCATCTCCTCCACCGGCGGGCTGCGGTACGATATCACGATTCCCATCAATATCGTTCCGGGTTCGCAGCCCAAAGTCCCGCTGAACATCACTTACCCCGACGAAGCCGATCCGGGCCCGTATCCGATTCCGCTGACGGCACAGGTGGAAGCCAGCTCCGACCGGCACGTCCTGGTTGTGGACAAGGATAACTGCATACTGTACGAGACCTTCTACTCCTTCCTGCAGGCGGATGGCAGCTGGAACGTCGACAGCTCCGCAAAATGGAGCCTGCTTTCCAACGCCCTGCGGCCGGCCGACTGGACGTCGGCGGATGCCGCCGGCTTGCCCATCATGCCGGGGCTGGTGCGCTACGACGAGATCCTCGCCGGGCAGATCAACCACGCCTTGCGCTTCACCGCGCCGAGTACCCAGCGTCTGTATGTGTGGCCGGGCAGGCACTACGCGTCCTCCAGTTCGTCGCCGTTGTTGCCGCCCATGGGACAGCGGTTCCGGCTGAAGGCCAGCGTCGATATCTCGGGTTATTCGGCCAACATGCAGATCATTCTGCGGGCCATCAAGAAGTATGGCCTGATGCTGGCCGATAACGGGCTGCCGTGGGAAATGCAGATCGCGGTCGATCCGCGCTGGAACACGAACGAACTGGACACCTTGGGGTCCATCATCGGATCGAACATCGAGGCGGTGGACGTCTCCAGCCTGATGATCGATCCGAATTCGGGACAAGCGGTCTCCTCCAACCCGCCGGCCGTGGTGGTGACTCCGGCCTCCCCCACCATGGGCCTGTTCCAGACGCAGCAGTTCACCGCCACGGTGACGGGGAGCAGCCTGGGCGTGACCTGGTCGATGAGTCCGGCGCTGGGGACCCTGAGCGCCACCGGCTTCTACACGGCGCCGTCATCGCTGACCGGCTCGTCCACCGTCACCGTGACGGCCACTCTGGCGGACGGGTCCGCCAGCGGCAAGACGCTGGTCACCCTCGTGCCGGCGACCGCCGCGCTGGCGTCGGTGTCGGTGTCTCCCGGCGCGGTGGTGGGTGGGAGCAACGTGAATGTGACGGTCACGCTGACTCTTCCGGCGCTCGGCGGAGGGCTGCCGGTGACGCTGACCGGCTCGAATTCGGCCTTCCCCACGGCCAACGTGACCGTGGGCGCCGGCCTGCTTTCCCAGACGTTCAGCTTGCCGACCTCGGTCGTAGCGGCGCTGGCTTCGGTGACGATCACGGCCTCCTACAACGGCACTTCCGTGACCGGTTCGGCGCTCTCGGTGCTTACGCCTCCGGGTCCCGGCAAAGCCAGCTACGTGAGGACCGACACGACGACCTCCGGCTCCTGGAAGGGCGCGTATGGGGCCGATGGCTACAACGTCATCGGCGACAGCGCCAGCTATCCTTCTTACGTGGTGGTGACGCCCTACGGGCAGTCGGATTACGCGTGGGCTTCCTCCACCAGCGTCGGGCAGGCGTTGCAGAAGGCTTCGTCGGCGACCGACCGCATCGCCGCCTGCTGGTTCGCCCTTGCTTCTTTCACCGTCGATCTGACCTTCGGCGACACGAATACGCACCAGTTGTCGCTTTATCTCTTGGATTGGGAGGGCGGGCGCAGCGAGAACGTGGACATCCTGGATGCCGGCAACAACGTGCTGGACACGCGGACGGCGAGCAGTTTCGCCAACGGCGAGTACCTGGTCTGGAACGTGAGCGGCCACGTGGTGGTGCGCATCACCAGCAACTCGAGCCGCAACGCCGTTCTGAGCGGGATCTTCTTCGGCACCGGGACTGCTTCAGCGGACAACCCCACACCGGCGGTCACATCGTTGGCGCCGGCGAGCGAGACAGCCGGCGGAACGTCCTTCACCCTGACGGTGAACGGGACCGGGTTCGTGAGCGGCAGTTCAGTGGTGCGTTGGAACGGGGCCGGGCAGGCGACGACTTACGTGAGCGCCACCCAACTCCAGGCGGCCATCAGCGCCTCGGATATTGCCACCGCCGGAACCGCGCAGGTCACGGTCTTCAATCCGACACCGGGAGGAGGCACGTCGGCGAGCTTCCCGTTTCCCATCAACTCAGTGTCCACGGCCGCGGTGGGAGTCAGCCCCGCATCGGGCAACGCCTTCATCCAGACCATGACATTCACTTTCGCGGACGCGCGCGGTTACCAGGACCTCGATGTGGTCAACGTCCTCATCGGCAACTTCCTTGACGGCCGCAATTCCTGCTACCTGGCGTACAGCCGGCCGCTCAACGTGTTGTACCTGATCAATGATGCCGGTACGGCCCTGCTGCCGGGGCTGGTGCAGTTCGCGGGAACGGCCAGCAACAGCCAGTGCACGGTTACCGGGGCAGGCTCGTCGGCCACCGGCAGCGGGAACACCTTAATGCTCGTGTTGAACATGAGCTTCAGCACGGCATTCGTTGGTAACAAAGTGACTTACATGGCTGCGCGGGACCTCGAAGGCGGCAGCTCGGGATGGCAGGCATTAGGGACGTGGGGAGTGCCCGGTGCGACACCGTTCCCCTCGGCCGGCGGCGTGAGCCCGGCCAGCGGTGCAGGCTCCAGCCAGACCTTCACGTTCACTTTCACGGATCCGAAGGGCTATCAGGATCTGGGCATAGTGAACATCCTGATCAACAACTTTCTGGACGGCCGGCAGTCCTGCTACCTGGCGTACAGCCGGCCGTTGAATGTCCTGTACCTGGTCAACGATGGCGGCACGGAACTGCTGCCGGGCATGGAGCAGTTCGCGGGAACGGCCAGCAACAGCCAGTGCACGGTGACGGGGGCAGGCTCGTCGGCGACCGGAACCGGCAACACTCTGACGTTAGTGTTGAACATGAGCTTCAGCACCGCATTCAACGGCAACAAAGTGATTTATATAGCGGCGCGGGACTCGATCGACGCCAACGACTCGGAGTGGCAGCCGTTGGGTTCGTGGACCGTGCAGTGAGTCTCGGGCGGCGCCCTATCGCACCCCCGCCAACTGGCGCGCGGCGCGCAGTCCCCCGGCGCGCTGGATGTCCGGCACGAAGAAGTTGTCGATGAAATCCTGGTCGGCGCCGGCGAAGCGGCCGGGATCCGCCTGGAGATCCACCGGCTGGCGCGAGACGGCGGCTGCGAAGAGACACCACACGGCGGCCTTCCCGAGGCCGGCCAGACGCGTCTTCGGCGTGTTCAGCCAGGCCAGTGCGGTGAGGATGTCCTGCACCCGGTTGGCGTCGTCGGACTTGTTGAAGGTCAGGAACATCTTCACCGAGCGGTCGCGCGGGGCCACCGCGCTGCCGGTCTGGAAGGCGTCGATCATCAGCACGGAGCGGCCGGACTGCACCAGGCGCGCGACCTCCGGACTCTTGCGCGCGGCCTCGGCGCCCGCGGGATCCACCACCAGCGCCGGCGGGTTCGAACCTTTGATCCAGATGCCGGAAATGCGGTCGCCCTTGCCGGGCCGGCCCAGCAGGATGCGCTCGCCATCGATGCTGCTGAGCACTTCCGACGGCCACTCCGCGGCGAGTGCGCCGGCGAGGCGCTCGCGCGGATTTTCGGTCTGCGCCTGGGACAGGCGAATCCACTCATCGAAAAGTTGCCCGAAGGAGAGGGCGTTGTCAGGCAGCTTGCGATTGTGCAGCGCCAGCATGTCCTGGAGCTTTTCGATGCGGATGGACCGCTCCTTGAAGCGCGCCGGGTCGTCGATGCCCAGCACGTGCTTGCCGAAAAAGGCGTACATGGCTTCGCGGTTCGGCTGGTTGTAATTGTGGGGAGCGTCGAGCAGCAAGGTCGCCACGCTGCCGCCCTGGCCATAGAGGTCGTAGATGGCGCGGACGGCGGGGTACTCTTCGCTCAGCATGTTGCGCGTCCAGTCGCCGGTGGCAGCGGTCATCAGCATGGGGCGCGGCGCCATCATGGCGGCGACCTCCACGTTGTTGGTGTCGAGCCGCAAGTTGGGCGCGTTCTCGCACAGCCCACCGCCCTGCATGATGAGGGAGACCATGTTGGCGGGGGCGGAGAACTTGATGCGGTCGTCGATGGCGGAGATCATCAGCGTCTGAGTGGCGCCGCCGGAGGCTCCCGTCGCGCCGATCTGATTGCGGTTGACGCCGGGGAGTGACTGGAGGAAGTCGATGACCCGGATCGAATTCCACAACTGGAGGCCGAGCGGGCCGAAGCCCCAGAGCTGTTCTTTGGGAGTGTCGCCGAAATCGTGCGGGGTCTGGATGGTGTCGTTGTAGCCCACCATGTCGTAGGCGAAGACCACGTACCCCTGGCGCGCGAGACTGATGGCACGGGCGGGGACGGAAGCGATGGTGGTGTGCTCCAGGCGGCCGTAGTTCCAGTGGCCGTGGGGCGAGAGCACGCCGGGGAAGCCTTCGGGCGGCGCGGGCTTGAGCGGTCGGTAGAGATTGCCGCCGAGGTAGTAGCCGGGGAGCGTTTCGAGCAGCACCTTCTCGATGGAGTAGTCGCGGTTTTCGATGCGCCCGAAGATCTGCGGGCGGAGATCGTTCTTGGGGAATAGCGGGTCGAGGCCGGCGGCGGAGAGAATCTGCTTGCGGAGAAGTTCTTTGTGGGCCTGCCATAGGGCGAGGGTCTGGTAAGTTTTGGGGGCGAAGTGGGTATCGGTGTTGGGCGGGTTGAGATTCCGCGCGTCCTGCGCGGGAATCTGGGCCTGCACGCCGAGGCAGGCGGAGAAGACAACGACGAGGATCCGCATGGTTATAAGGTAGTACAGGGCGGGGCCTCAATACACGGCCCGGCGCGGTGCTTCTTCCATGGTAGCGAGCGAGAAGCGCGGCTCCTCTTCTTTTCCGGCGAGGATGCGGGCGGCGGCGTACTCGCCCACGGCCGGCCCGTGTTTGAAGCCGTGGCCGGAGCCGCCGCCGGCCAGCCACAGGTTGTCGAAATCGGGGTGGCGGTCGATCAGGAAATCGCCGCTGGATGTGCATTCATACTGGCACACGCGCGATTCGGCGAGCGGGGCGCCGCGAAGCGCGGGGAAGCGCTCGGCGAGGAAGCGGCGCGCTTCCGCTACGCCCTCCTCGCTGATGCGGCGGTCGGCGGTGTCGGGATCGATGGCGGGGCCGTGGCGGTCGAACGCGAGCTTGAAGCCGCGGCCGTCGAGAGACGGAAATCCGTAGGGGCCGCGGGGATCCGAGAAATCGATCCACACGGGCAGATCGGGCGGAAGGAAGCGCCCATCGCCGGGCGGCGGGGCGAAGAAGAAGACCTCCTGGCGGGTAGCGCGGATGCGGTTCGCGAGGAGCGCGGGGAAGAGCTTCGGAAGCCAGGGCCCGCAGGCGAAAACGAAGATGCCGGCGTGCAGCTCTTCTCCCGGCAGAGTCCGCACCGCAGCCTGCCGCGACTGGCGGGTGGGCGGCTGAACCGCCGCGGCGGCGAACTCCACTCCGTGGCGAAGCGCATCGTCCACCACTGCGGCGACCGCGCGGCGGGCCATCAGGGCGCCGCTCTCCGGCTCGAAAATGCCGTACGCGCGCGGGTCGGGGAGGCGCATTTGCGGATAGCGCGCGGCGAGCTCGCCGGCCGCCAGGATCTCCATGGGCACGCCGGCTGACTGCAAGGTCCGGCACGTCGCGCTGCTGTAGGGGTCGTCCTGGCGCGCGATCCAGAGCACGCCGGTGCGGTGAAAGAGGGGCTGCCCGGTGCGCGCGGCGAGGTCCCGCCAGGTTTCGAGCGAGCGCACGGACATGCGCGTGTAGATCTCGTCCGCGCCGTAGCCCATGCGAATGATGCGGCTTTCGCCGCCGGAGCTGGACAGGCTGTGGCCGGGGCTCCACGCGTCCACCAGCAGCACGGAACACCCGGCGTGGCGGAGCCGCCATGCACAGCACGCACCGAACACGCCGGCCCCGATCACGGCCACATCGTAGTGTTTCAAAACCCGATCATACATCGCCGGGCTGTCCACGATCGAGGCGGGCGGCGGCTGTTTACAGAATTGGCTTTCTAGTGGTATCCTGACCCCATTCCACGTTTTGAATAGAGTTGGTCTAACTGCATTTAGGGGGCTTTCGGTAACGGAGTTCAGGTGTAGCGTTTCGCCACTTCAGTTGCCGCCTGACCGCCCCTGAACGGAAGGGGGATTTCCAGATGCATTCTCGGGGTACTGTGATTCGACTTCTATTCGCGGCGTTGCTGCTCGTCTCTGCGCCGATGGCCTTCACTCAAACGCTCACCACCGGCGATCTGACCGGCGTGGTGACCGATTCCACCGGCGCCGTGGTTCCCGGCGCGGCCGTCACCATCAAGAGCGCCGATAACAACCAGACCCGCACGGCCG
>Ga0310038_10003636_pt1 | contig 11096 bp, 9 predicted proteins | sample Sb_taG_6_FD_200461 | JGI IMG/M metagenome (GOLD analysis project Ga0310038, IMG submission 200461) | Peat soil microbial communities from Weissenstadt, Germany - Sb_50d_4_PS metaG (v2) (version 2) | ecosystem: Environmental > Terrestrial > Soil > Wetlands > Peat | place: Germany: Weissenstadt... | reverse complement strand
ACCGTCAAAGTCCGGGCGCCCCAGTAAACCTAGACCAGTGGGCCGCGAGCCCGGACCATGGTTGGCCAGACATGGCTGAAGTCGACGCGGAAAGGCGGAGGCAGCCACTGCGATCCGTAATCACCGCAGGTGACGGAGATGCGAGGTCAATACCGAGGGCATAGCCCGACTGCGCAGTTGCTCACAACACGGGTCGCGAGGAGCCCGCGCGCGGCGCGCTGCGGTGCCCAGACACAGGAGACAGAAGAGGGCTGGGCGAGCGTGGCGTTGACCTCCGGTTGACCAGCTATACACCTCGCGCGGAAACCATCGGCCGCACCGAGCCCGGAACCTGCCTGAAAGGCACCTTGCAGGGTAAGGCCCGTGCAGCCAGGCCATGTCAGCAGAGAGGAAGTACCGGCAGGAGCTGCGCGAGTGCGCGGTCAAGACGGGTGCTGGGGACCAGCAGCCCAAATGGCATGAGGAGTGGGGGTCGCGTTCGGCTGGGTGCGGGTAACGACCTCGATCGGCGTGGACAGATCGAAGGCGACCACGCCGCCCCCGGCGGGCATGCTAAGGTACCAGGATGCTTTGCACGCGTTGCTGTGGCCGGGTGGGGGTAATGATTCCCTGCCTGTACATGTGTCCCTGCATGGCGTGTCTCGTAGGGCTGGCGGCCTAGCGCCGGTTTCCCTCCGCGGTCAGTTCTCCCTTCCTTTTCCTTCTGACCTGTCCCGTCGTGGCGGCGGATTTCCGCTCGTCAGCGTCACTGGGACCATTTCTGCCGGTCCTCCCGCTCTCCTCTTGCCTGGAGGATTTGTGACTACCCGTATGCCCGCCCGGCCCCGCCGTGCCGACCGGCCCGCCGCAGACTGGGACCTGGTACTGCGCCGCAATTACATCGAGCGGCTCAAGCAGGAACGTCCCCCGATGCACATCCGAGATGAACTCCCCGAACTCATCGAGCGGGGGTATGAGGACATCTCCGAAGAGGACATGGTCCGGTTTCACTGGTGGGGCCTGGCGCATGACAAGCCGAAGATCGGCACGTTCATGGTGCGCGTCAAGGTCGCGGGCGGCCTGCTGCAACCCGCGCAGCTCAAAGCGCTCGGGGTGATCGCCCGTCAGTACGGCAGGGGCGAAGCGGAGCTCACCACGCGCCAGGGCATCCAGCTGCACTGGGTCCGCATGTCGATGCTTCCTGAGGTCCTCGCCGCTATCGAAGCCGCGGGCCTGACGACATGCGGCGCTGAGGGCGACACGGTGCGCAACATCACCGGCTGCCCGGTTGCTGGCCTGTCAGCGGCGGAGCCGTTCGATGTGATGCCGGTCATCAAGGAGGCCGCCGCGTTCTTCTGGGGCAACCCGAAGTTCTCGAACCTGCCGCGCAAGCACAAGTACACGATCTCGGCGTGCCCGGCGCAGTGCAATGCGCCGGAGATCCACGATGTTGCCCTCGTCGGCACGGTCCGCGATGGGGAACCGGGCTTTGGCCTGCGGGTGGGCGGCGGGATGGCTAACACCCCGCGCATCTCGCGTGATGTTGGCGTCTTCGTTTCCTTGGGGGAGGCCGTCGAGGTGCTGCAGGCGGTGACCAACGCCTGGCAGCAGGATCTGCGTTACCGAGTGTCGCGGGCCAAGGCCCGGATCAAGTTCATGATGGATGACTACGGTCCCGAAGGCATGCGGGCCAAGATCGAAGAGCAACTCGGCCGACCGCTCCAGGAAGGGGTGGCTCCGGAGCCGACCGCCGACGCTGATCACATGGAGGTGCACGCCCAGCGGCAGCCGGGACTGTCCACCGTCGGGGTGCCGGTCTCTGCGGGCCGGGTCACCGGCAGCATGCTGGAGCAGCTCGGTGATCTGCTGGCCGGCCTCGGTGCGGACGCGCGGTTTACCCGCCAGCAGAACATCATTCTCGGCAACGTGCCCACGGAGCGGGCCGGCGAGGTCAAAGCCCGGCTGGCGGAGCTGGGGCTGCCGACCGGTAAGGGGGGCGCATATGCGCGGTCGATTGCGTGCACGAGCCACCGGTTCTGCAACTACTCGGTGGCCGAAACCAAGGGCAAGCTCGACGACATCCTCGGGAGGCTGACGACCCGCTTCGGGGCCGAGGAGATCGGCGGCCTGGCCATCCACCTGGACGGCTGCCCGCACGCCTGCGCGCAGCACTGGGTCGGTGAGATCGGCTTGCAGGGCACTACGGCCGCCGTCGCCGGTGCAGAGGAAAGGATTGAAGCCTATGACCTGACCGTGGGGGGCGGCCTCGGCAGGCGCACGGCCATCGGTCGGCGGCTGCTGCGCCGTGTGCCGGCGGACCAGGTCGATACCGTGCTTGAGCGTCTCGTCGGCGGCTGGCTCAGCACGCGAGACGAGCGTGACCACGCTGCCGGGTACACGTTCGGGGACTTCTGCGCGGGCCTCAGCGACGAGCAATTGCTGGCGCTGGCCAGTGCCTCCGATGCGGCGGACGGCGCCCGGGAACCCGGGCAAGGCGATGTGGTGCTGCATGTGCCCGGGCCGCTGCTGAGCCTGGTTGGAGGTGCTGACGAGATCAAGGTCAGCGCCGCGATCGTGGGAGAGGCGCTGACCGCCGTGGCTCAAGCCCACTCCGCGTTCGCGAAGACGGTGTTCCCCGGAGGGAGCGTCGACAAGGCGTTCCTCGTCACAGTTGGTGATGAGGATATCCGCAATCTTGACGGACTGGCGACGCCAGTCACGCCAGGCACCGACATCACCATCGTCATTGCCATGTCCGGCGGATGACGCCCACCCAACCAGGGATGTCGGCAGACGCAACGGGAGGAAACAACATGACCCAGCTGGAGACGCCATCCCCTGTGGGCGATTCCCGGGTCGTCTTCGACGACCTGGAAATCGGCGAGATCGCCATCGATCTCGACGACCAGGAGCCGGAAGACGTCATCGAGTGGGCGCTGGACGCCCTCGGCGACCGGATCGCGATCGTCACGGCCCTGCAGGCCGACGGCATGGTGGTGCTTGACATGGCGGCCCAGATCAGGCCGGACATCCGGGTCATCACCGTGGACACCGGGCGGCTGCCGCAAGAGACGTACGCGTTCGTTGATGAGGTCAGGCAGCGCTACCCCCGTGCCCTGTGGGACGTGCTGTTCCCGGACGCGGCGGAACTCCAGGCGATGGTGCGGCAGCACGGCACGGACCTGTTCCGCCGCAGCGTCCAGCAGCGGCTCCTGTGCTGCCAGAGACGCAAGGTCCAGCCGCTGACCCGCGCGCTGCGCGGTCTCGACGGCTGGTTCACCGGGCTGCGCCGCGACCAGTGGGCATCCCGGGCCGCCATCAAGAAGGTCGAGCTCGACCACGACCACGGCGGCATCGTCAAGGTCAACGCCCTGGCGGACTGGACCCACGACGAGGTGTGGGACTACATCCGTGACCACGAGGTTCCCGCCCATCCCCTGTACGCGCAGGGATACACCAGCATCGGCTGCGCACCGTGCACGCGTCCCATACAGGCCGGCGAGAATGACCGCGCCGGCCGCTGGTGGTGGGAGCAGAACGCACCGAAAGAGTGCGGCATCCACTGCACGATCGAGACCGGTAACTTCGAGCACGAGGCAGAGGCCATCTTTGCCGAGGCGCACCAGGGCCGGGGGTAGCCATGACCTCTGCGCACACTGACACGGCCCCGCCCCTGCCCCTGTCTCCTGACGAGGCAACTGCGGTCGCGGGCGCTGCTGCAGCGTTCGCGACGGCGCTGCCGCCGGGCCGGGACGAGCCCTACCGGACGCTCGCCGCCGCGGCGCAGACCCGCACCGTCCCAGCTGAGCTGGTCGAAGCGCTGGAGCGGGTCTGCGTGCTGGCGCTGGAGACGGGCAAAGCCCGCCAGATCGGCCGTGCCGAATCCGAACGCCTGCTCACCGGGGTTCTGCGCCGGACGCCGCACGGCCGCTCCATGGCCGAGGAGATCGCCGATGTCAATCGCGCACTCGGCCAGCTGGCCGGCCGCCAGCTCGATGTCGCGCGGCTGACTTGGCGCATGCCGGGACACTATGAGCTCAGCCTCGCAGTCGGCGGGTTCGCTCTCACCCTGGCTATCGGACCGGAAGGCGTCTGTGTCCGGAACCTGCACATCGGCTAGCAGTGTCCGTGGCTGTCCGCGCGATGCGTCGCCTTGTGCGTGCCGAGAATCCCGTCCACGGCTCTGACCAGCAGGGTTGGCCTTCCCAGTCGCCCGGCCGTCACGATCACCGGTCATGTGCCTGCGGTTCGCCTTCCTTCTCATCACGCGGATGACCACGTGGCTGCGGCTGTCCCGGCGTGAGGAGGCATGGCAGACCGCAGAGATCTTGATCCTGCGCCACCAGCTCGCCGTCCTGTAACGGCGGCAGCCGCGTCGCCCCCACCTGACCTGGGCGGACCGGGCACTGCTCGCGGCCCTGCTCAGCGTGATACCGAAAGCGCGGCGCCAGGGGCTGCGGCTGCCGGTCACCCCGGACACGATCCTGCGCTGGCACCGCGACATCGTGCGGCGCCGCTGGGCTGCCAGATCCAAGCGCGGCAGGACCGGCCGCCCGGCCACCCGCCGGAACATCAAGGCCCTGGTCCTCCGGCTAGCCAGGGAGAACCCCGAATGGGGATACCGCAGGATCCACGGCGAGCTGGCCGGCCTGGGAGTCAAGGTCGCGGCGTCGACCGTATGGGAGATCCTCAAGGCCAACGGCATCAGCCCCGCGCCGCGGCGGACCGGGCCGACCTGGGCACAATTCCTGCGCTCCCAGGCCGAGGCGATCCTGGCCTGCGACTTCTTCACCGTCGACCTGCTCGGCGGCACCCAGGCCCACGTCCTGACCGTGATCGAGCACGCGACCCGGCGCATCCGCATCCTCGGCGTCACGCTGCATCCAACCGGGGACTGGACCGCCCAGCAGGCCCGCAACCTCCTCATGGACCTCGGCGACCAGGCAGGGCGCGTCGAGTTCATGATCCGCGACCGTGGCTCCAACTTCACGGCCGCGTTCGACGCGGTCCTCGCCGATGCCGGGATCCGGACCGTGCTGTGCAACGTGCGGACGCCGCGCATGAACGCGATTGCCGAACGCTGGATCGGGGGATGCCGACGCGAGCTCCCGGACCGCACCCTCATCTGGAACCAGGCCCATCTGCGGCAGATCTTGCGCGCGTACGAGATCCACCACAATCGGCACCGGCCGCACCGCTCCCTGCACGCAGCCGCGCCGCTGAAACCGCTACCCGAACCGGTCGATCTTGAGCAGTACCACGTCCGAAGACAGGCTCGCGCCGGTAGTCTGATCAACGAGTATCGCCTGGTCGCGTGACGAGGATGAAGTTCTCGGCACCCACAATCCTTGCGGTGGCTGGCACTGGTCCTGGTGATCGCCGCCCCGGTCGTCATCCTGGTCACGTTCACCCCGGCCGGCCTGGTCTGGGTCGCCGTCCTGGTGGTCGCGCTGATGCTGGCTTCGGCCGGGGCCGCCAGGACCGCGCTGGGTACCGGCGGCCACAAAGCCGTCCCGGCCATCAGCCCGGCCGGGCCCCCGCGGCACCCGTTCCTGATCATGAACCCCATGTCGGGCGGGGGAATGGTCGCCAAGTTCCGGCTGAAAGAAGAAGCCGAGGCGCTCGGCGCCGAGGTGGTCCTGCTGCAGGGCCCGGATACGGCGGATGTGGCGGCCTGGCCCGCGGGGCGGTGGCCGACGGCGCTGACCTGCTCGGGGTGGCCGACGGGGACGGGACCTAGGGCGCTGGTGGCTGGTATCGCCGCCGAACACGGCCTGCCCTTCCTGGTCATCAGCGCCGGCACCCGCAACCGCTTCGCGTTGGACCTGGGCCTGAACCGGGACGACCCCGCCACCTGCCTGGGTGCCCTCACCAGCGGGGGAAGAACTGCGGGTGGACCTGGGCACTATCGGTGGCCGCACGTTCATGAAGAATGCCTCCTTCGGCGCCTATGCCGAGGTGGTCAAGATCCCCGTCTACCGGGACGACAGGCGGGACACCGCGCCACGGTCCGCACGACATGCTCGCCCGGACGCGTTGGTGCGCCTGGCCAGGCCGAAGGTCCCGTCAGGGGTGCCCGATCGGCTGTAGCGCAGGGCTGGAAGCTACGGCGAAAGTCGGAGCATGAGCACGGCAGACGTTCGGTCGGCCCCGGGCGCGCGGGGATCCCCCGGCATCATGTGCACGCCCGGCCAGGTCCGGCTGGCTTGCCGGGCCGTGGCGGTGCCGGGCGGGCGGTGCTTTGCCGGTCTCGGCATCGACGTGGACGGCGGAGGCGCGAAGGTCAAGCGGTGGTCCGTGGCCGTGACCCTGTCCGGCGGCATCTCTGCGCGTGCCGCGGAACGGGTGTTCGGTGTGCCGGCGGCAGCCGGACTGGCCCGGATCGGCCAGCTGCGTCATGTGCGGACCGGTGGCCTGATCGCGATGCTCGATGCGGGCGGCTACGCCCGCTATGATTTCCGCACCGCCGCCCGGCCCCTCGAGGTGACCAGTGCGCGGCTATGGGGTGAGGGGTCTGGCCGGGCTGGCACCAGGGCGCGGCCTGGAATGCCGGCCGGTATGGCTGGAGCGGGCCCACGGCCGGGCCATGGCCTGCTGCCCGGCATGCCAGGCCTGCACGGCGCTGCGGCGGGCCAGCCATGACCGTCTCGGGTGACCACTACGAGGTGCTCGGCGTCCCGCGTGATGCCGACACCAAGACCATCAAGAACGCGTTCCGCCAGCTGGCCCGCCGCTACCACCCCGACACCAGCACCGAGCCGGACGCGGAGCAGCGGTTCAGGGAGATCGCCGAAGCCTATGGCGTGCTATCCGATCCGGCCAGGCGAGCGAGCTACGACGCGCGGGGGTCCGCCGGCCTGGCCGGGGCCACCGCAGAAGACCTGTGGGGCGGCATTGACTTCGCCGATATCTTCGGGTCCGGCGCGGCCGCATTCGGCAGCCTGTTCGAGCGGCTGTTCTGGCCGCCCGCGGCGGGCCGGCCGCGCGGCCAGGACGTGCACCTGGACCTGGTCATCTCCCTGGACGAGGTGCTGACCGGCGGGACACAAGAAGTCACGATCCGCCGCCCGGGCCCATGCCCGCGGTGCGCGGGCAGCGGATCCCGGCCCGGCACTGCCCCGCGTCGCTGCCCGGGCTGCGGCGGGACCGGCCAGCGGGCCGTGGCCGGCCGCCACGGCCCGCTGATGGTCCGCCAGGTGACCACGTGCCCGGAGTGCGCGGGCCGGGGACGGGTCATCGATCACCCCTGCCCGGCCTGTGAGGCCAGCGGAAGGGCCCTGCGGGAGGACAAGGTCACCATCCGCATCCCGCCCGGCATCCCGGAGGGAGCCACGCTGCGGCTGGCCGGGCGCGGAATGCCGAGTCCCATGCCCGGCGGCCCGCCGGGCGACGCGTACGCGAGCATCCGGACCCGCGCCGACCCCCGGTTCACCCGGGCCGGCGCCGATCTGTGGCACGACTTGCACATTCAGGCACCCGACGCCGCGCTCGGCATCACCGCGGCCGTACCCGTACCCGAGGGGCAGGCGCGGGTCCGGGTGCCACCGGGAACCCAGCCCGGCAGCGTGCTGCGGGTCGAGGGCAAGGGCCTGCCGCGCTATGGCGGGCACGGCCGCGGCAGCCTGAACCTCACCGTGATCCTCGACATCCCCCGGCAGCTCAGCGCGCGGCAGCGCCAGCTCTACGAGCAGCTCCAGGCCGAGGATGCCGGGAGAAGGAGCACGGCAGGCGGATCCCGTGAGCCGGACGCTCCCCGATCCGGTCGAAGGATAACGGCCGATGCGAGCATGCGGCACGCCGGAGGCCGCGGCTTGATTACCTTCGCGTCGGTCCTGCTGCTGGTCACCGGCGCCGTTAACCTCGTCGACGGCATCGCCGCGATCACCGGCTCACACATTCTCATCACCAACGCCCACTACATGTCCGGCGGCCTGCACGCCTGGGGCTGGATCATGACCATCCTCAGCGCCATGCAGCTGCTCGCGGCTGCCGGGGTCTGGGCGGGCAACCAGCTGGCCCGATGGTTCGCCGTGGCCGTGGTCGGGCTCAACGCCACCGGCCAGATGTTCGTCATCCCCGCCTACCCGTTCTGGTCCCTGATGATCACTGCGGCCGACGTCGTAGCGCTGTGGGTGCTGTGCGCCCACGGCAACCGCGAGAACCCGGGTGCCGCCTAGCTAGGGATCTACGACGGCGCCGAGGTGGTCCTCAAACCGGTCTTCGGCGCACTGGAAGCTCGTCGAGAACCGCCTGGGCGCTGTGCGGCCGGTCTACGCGGTCAGCGGCCAGCATCGAGACGATGAGCATGTCCAGGCGCGGCGGGACGTCATGGACCAACCGGGACGGCGGAACCACGCGGGTCGGAAGTCCTCCGGCGGAGGGTAGGGCACCGGCCAAGAGCTCGGGCGGCCAGCGTGCAGCACGTGCCTTCTAGCCACGAGGACGACAGGCCGAAACGCCGCCGGATACAGCCTCATGACATCACCAGGACCACATCTTCGGTCCATGTCCGGTCTGCGGCGATTGCCGTTGCCGACTCCCATCTGATGTTCGGAACTCTCCTGCCATCCTCACGCGCGTGTCGTCGTCGACCGGGCCGGTCTCCAGAAGGTCTGAACCGGGCGTGTACTGGCGGCGCCCTTCAGGCTTCGAGGAATCTTGGTCCTGCCTCGAGCCAGGCCACGGTTGCCAGCCCCACGCCAGTGCGAGGCTGGCTGCCTCAGGTAGTGTCCGCCAGGACCTGGAGGCCGCCGATGAACGCGGAGGGCGGGTGAGATCCTGAGCCTTCCGACCTGGCCATCGTGGCAGCGCTGGTGTTCGGGTGGGCACGCTGTCAGCCAGGCTGGAACGGTTGCATGCGACCCTGCCTAACAAGCTGGCGGTTTGGCCTTTGGCGTCTGTGACCAGTGGCACGGGCGGCTCACGCTACTTGCACGTGCCCGGCCTGGTCTCCGCGATGCACTGGCAGCTCGTCCTCCAGGCCGGTAATGCGGATGATCTTCCTAAGTCGTGGCGGCGGCGCCACCAGGTGCAAGGGGGACCCGGCTTGTCCGGCGTGCCTGCTCATCCGCGCGAGCGCTCCCAGGCCTCGGGCGTCGCAAAAGCTCAGGCCGGCCATGTCCAGCAGGACCTGTCCGCCGTGGGCGTCGATGGCGTCGCGCACATATTCGTAGGCCTGGTCCGCCGACGCGGTATCGAGCTCCCCGGCGAACGTGACCGTGGTCTGTCCGGTCTGGCTGATGAGGCAGCTCAAGGTGAGCATGTCCGCCAGCCGGACGGTACCTGGCTGCTGCTGCCGGGCCGGGCCGGCCTCACTAGCGGCGGTGCCGCTGGTGCTGTGACCCATCGAGGTCCTTCCCCCCGGGTCATGCGAGTTCGCGACCGGATGTCGCGCCTGCTGACCGGTAGGTTCTGTCCGCCTCGCTGCCCGGTACAGGGCCCAACGCCGGCCCGTGCGCGGCCATTGGTCCCGAACAGGATGTACAGGCCGAAAAGGAAGATACATGCTGGATCGGCGCGCCGCGTGGCAGCAGCCACTAGAGGACCGCCAGGCCCGGCCGCGAGGAACCGAGACGGGCGCCAATCGGTCCAGGCGGCTGAACCACCGGCTCTGCGCGGACAAGCAGCCGTTCGCGCTCGGCGACCTGCTTCAGGCCGGTCAGAGGACCTGCGTGACCAGGCAGCCTGACGATGTATCCGGGCCGAACGTCCCGGCAGGGCCGGGTGCTAAGCCCCTGGCATGGCGGCTGGCGGCTGGCGGACGCTGGCTCGGTGAGACTGAGGTTTCCTCACCGCAGGCAACCGCCTGCCGATGACCGGGGCGTCTGGTCCGGGCCGCCTCCCCTGGCGAACCGAGCCTGCTGCTGCCCGGCCAGGCCGGTGGTCAGGGTCCTCATCCCGTCGGCTCCGGCTCGCCCGCATCCAGCCGATCTCCTGCTGTGCGGCCACCACTACCTGGCATCCCGGGCAGCGCTGGCGGCCGCCGGCGCTGTGGTGATCGACGAGACCGGAGCGATCGTGGAACCAGCGACATACAGCGGTGAAGCAAGCCAGGCTGTCCTGTCCGTCCCTCCCACGGCGCGCCGGTGAGAGATCTTGCCGAGAACGCCAGCGCCCGCATCGCCGGGCCGCGCACGCCGTTGTCGCTGCCCGCCGTCCTCGCACTGATCGCACGGATAGCGCTGTTCACCACCCGCCGGATCCCGGCGCGCCAGCCGCCCGCCAGCCCTGTGAGCCAGCCCTCCGCCTGACAGCCCGGCCCGGTTCACCCGCTGTCCGGCGTCGCGGGCGGGACGTGCCTGCCCGGGCCGTCCTGGATGCGCCGCGCGACAGCACCGCCTGATGGACGGACCGGCCGGGACGGAACCCGAACGACACGATGCCAGAAACCCGGGAAACAGACAGGCGAGAGTACCTGCGCGATAGCCCGCTGGATCAGCGCAGACCCCTGCCTCGCGACGGCAACTCCGCGCGGGCGAGCCTTTGGGGGGCAGGGCTGGCAGGTGCAGGCCAGCTGCCTGTATGCCCGGTCGGCCTCCCGGCACCCGGGCTGATCGGCCCCCAGGGTCGGGACCTTTGCCCCTCAATGCGCGCTTCCCCTGGGCAAATGCTGAAAGTAAGCCGCGTGCGTGCCCATGGCCCGTTTGGTGCGGCTTCGTGCGGCGCGGGCCTGGCATGGAAGCGGTGAAGCATCCGGGCCGCAGGGCCCGGGTGATGCCGAACAGGAGGTCATCATGACATCGGCAACACTGAGGCCGGCCGGCGCGGCCGGGCGTCACGCGGAAGGCCGCGGCTTCGGCCTGATCATCTTCTCGGCCGTGCTGCTGGCGGTCATCGGGTTCTTCAACCTGCTCGACGGCATCGCCGCGATCGCCAACTCGCACATCTTCATCGCAGGCGCGCACTACGTGGTCGGCGACCTGCGTGCCTGGGGCTGGGTCATGACCATCTTCGGCGCCGTGCAGCTGCTCGCAGCCCTGGGGGTGTGGGCAGGTAACCAGCTGGCCCGCTGGTTCGCGGTCGCCGTGGTCGGGCTCAACGCCATCGGCCAGATGTTCTTCATCCCGGCCTACCCGTTCTGGTCCTTGATGATCATCGCGGTGGACGTGGTGGCGCTG
>Ga0310038_10003633_pt1 | contig 11098 bp, 14 predicted proteins | sample Sb_taG_6_FD_200461 | JGI IMG/M metagenome (GOLD analysis project Ga0310038, IMG submission 200461) | Peat soil microbial communities from Weissenstadt, Germany - Sb_50d_4_PS metaG (v2) (version 2) | ecosystem: Environmental > Terrestrial > Soil > Wetlands > Peat | place: Germany: Weissenstadt... | reverse complement strand
CCTGCAGGAGGCGATGCGGCGGCTGGTGGCCTCCGGGCTGCTGCCTGGGCGGGCCGGGCAGCCGGTGAAGACATCCGATGCGATTTAGTTGTCAAGTAGCTGTGGTGAAAATTTGTTGTCAGGCTGCTGCGGGCAGCTTCGTGCTGGTGGGGAAGGCGATGGTCTCGTCGTAGTGCTGGCCGGTGGTCAGGCAGTGGTGCAGGCAGCCGAGGAGGCGGCCGAACAGGTTGCGCTGGGCGGCGGCGTGCCGGTCGCCGGCGTCTTTGCGGCGGTCGTAGTGGGCGCGGGCGCCGGGTGAGGCGGTCAGCGCGGAGAACGCCCAGAGGTAGCCGGCGGTGTTGAGCCGGTTGTTCTTGATGCGGCGGTGGGTGACGGATCTGGTTTTGCCGGAGGCGCGGGTGATGGGGGCGGCGCCGGCGTAGGCCCTGAGGCCTTTGGCATCCTGGAACCGGGATCGGTCGTCGCCGATCTCGGCGAGCACCCGGGCGCCGGTCAGTGCGCCGGGCCCTGGGAAGCTGGTGATGATCCCGGCGTCCGGGTGCAGGTTAAAAGACTGGGTGACGGCGTGCTCGGCGGCGGCGGCGGCGGCGCAGGCGGCGTCGGGCTGGCCGGGCAGGGCCAGGGCCTGGCGGCCCATGGCGTGCTCGACGAGCGGGAGCTGGCGCATCTGGCTGGCGCGGAACGCCTCGCGCAGCCGGGCGGCTTCGGTATCCAGGCCGCGGCTGCGGCCGGCTTTCTTCAAGATGCCGCGCAGCTGGGTCACGGTGAGCTTGGCGGCGTCGGCCGGGGTAGGGGCGGCGGCCAGCACGGCGCGGGCCTCGGGCCGGGTGATGCCGCCGCGGGCATCGGCGAAGGCGGCCAGGAAGGCGGGGAAGTATCCGCGCAGGTGCGAGCGGAGCCTGTTGTGCGCGGTGGTGCGGTCCCAGACGGCGTCTTGCTGGGCGCGGGCCAGCACCGCGATGGCCTGGGCCAGCTCGGTGCCGGCGGGCAGCGGCCGGTGTGCGTGCAGGTCGGTGCGCAGCACGCCGGCCAGGACAACGGAGTCGCCGTGGTCGGATTTGCGGCCCGCGACCGAGTGCCGGTCCCGGTAGCGGGCCACCGACGTCGGGTTGATGGGGTAGACTTGGCGGCCGGTGGCGCGCAGGCAGGCGGTCAGCAGGCCGCGGGGTGTCTCGATGGCCACCGGGATCGGGCCTCGGGGGTGTCGCCGTGCTCGGCGAGCAGGCCGGGCAGCTGGGCCAGCCCGGCCGCGTCGTCGCTGATCCGGCGGCGGGCCAGCAGCCGCCCGTCCCGGTCCACCACTGCGATGTCGTGGTGATCCTCGGCCCAGTCGATCCCGCAGTACACGTCCATGCATTCCTCCCGTTCTCCTCGAGAGATTCTCGCTGTTTGCGCAGGTCCAAGCCGCGCGGGGCACGCACGCTCCCTAATGGAAGGGCTCAAGGGCACCGCCATCCGATGAGCCGTCCGTGACCCCAGCTGCCCGCAGGCCCCGGTCTTGCCCGGAGCTCGGCGGCATCCGGCCATGGCGAGGGTTACTCCTGCGGGTGGCTCAGGCCACGACCACCCATACCGGCACGGACAGTGACTTCCGGGGAACCGGCCCGGCGTGTCGCCTACGGCCCGGTAACGACCAGCTGGTGCCGGGACCCGGATCTCATCACAAGGGTCATACCCCTGGTCTACGGAACGGGTTCCCGGCACCGGCCAGTCCGCCAGACCCTGCCGATCTCTGCGCGGGCATCATGTGCCCAGCTCCGGGAAGACATGGATCTGACAGGCAGGCCCGCCATCTTCGCAGAGGGCTCGGCGCCCCGGTCTGGGCTAGCGGTGACTGCCATATGCCCATTAGGGCTCGGCGCCCTGGTCTGGGCTAGCGGTGACTGCCATATGCCCATTAGGTCTGGGCGCATGTCTCCTTGGCCGAGCTGCGCGCGATGGATGACGGGTCGCTGCTGGAAACCGGGTGGGTCACCGAGATGCGGGTCCGGTGGGCCGCGCGCCGCGCCGGGGAATCCGGGGGCAGCGGCGGCGACGGCGGCGCCTAGCTGGACGGCGACGCCGCCCGCGCCATCGCCTGCGACGCGGCGGTCGCCCCGGTCGTCACCGGCGACATCGACCCCAGCGCCCTGGACGACCTGGTCGCGCTGTGCCTGCAGCTGGGCGGCCACGGCGCCCACTGCCAGCCACCGCCGGCCCCGGACCCGACGGCCCAGCCGGCCCCGGCCGGCGAGCCCGGACACGACGGCGAACCCGGACCTGACGGCGAACCCGGACAGGGCGGCCAGCAGGGCCCAAGCGGCCTGGAGCAGCTCACGGCGATGTCCCGGGAGGCGATCCAGCAAGCGATCATCGGCAAGGCGGCCGACCTGCTGTCCGGCCCCGGCGGCCTGGCGAGCTTCCTGCGGACCCGGCAGCTGGGCGCCCGCCTGGCCGGGCCCAGCCTGCCCCTGGACATCGGCTACGCCGAGACCATCCCGCCCGGCATCCGCAACGCGGTCATCCTCAGGGACCGGCGGTGCCGGTGGCCCGGCGGCTGCCACCAGCCCGCCGCGGCGTGCCATGTCCACCACGTCAAGCACAAAGCCCACGGCGGCCCCACCAGCCTCACCGGATGCGTCCTTCTCTGTTCATATCACCACCAGGTCGTGATCCACTGCTGGGGCTGGACGCTGGTTTTGAACAAAGACGGCACCACCACCGCGTGGAACCCCGACCGGACTAAGGTGCTGCACAGCCACAGTCCACCGGCCCGCGCCGGGTAACAACCCCGGGTCCGCCACCGAGCTACCCTCACCACAACCGCTCCCGGCTAGGCCGCCCGCTCGGCGATGATCTCCGCGAGCCGGCCCGAAGCCCGGAGCGGCAGCATGTGGTCGGTACCGGGAATGACGATGCGCCGGGCGCCGCGGATACGGGACGCGATCGTATCGGCGCAGTCGGCGACCATCGGGTACTCCCGGTCGCCGCGGACCATGACGGCAGGCGCTCGCACCTCGCTGAGGCGGTCGAAAGCGGGCGGGTTCGGCTGCTCCAGATCCCCGACGGTCAGGAACGCGGCCACGGCGGCACGGATCTCGGCGGTCACCGCGGCGTCCTCCCCGGCGGGTGCCCATGTCGCCAGCCCGAGGCGCACCGGCCCCTCCCGGTCGCCCGCCGCGAACAGCTTGACGAACTCGCCGATGTACGGGTCATCCTGAGGCCAGGGGTAGTCCGGCACTCCCGGCGAGATCAGGACCAGGGCCGCGACGCGTACCGGATCGGATAGTGCCAGGCCGAGCGCGGTCCCGCCGCCCCCGCTGTGGCCGACGATGACGGCGGGCCCGGCGATGCGGGTTGGAGCGCGGTGTGCCGCGACCGGAGTCGCAGATGTGATCGACGTCTCGGTCGCGCGGTACGCCCGAGATCGGGGCCATGCGGTGGTAACCAGTGACCCCGATGACATCCGCGCTGCCGAGCCATCACTGGTACTGCTTGCTCCGGTCTGAACCCCTGCCTGTCCGCCCGAACTGCCATCAGCCAGACGATCCGCCGGCGACCTCGTACGACCACAGCTCACTGCTGATGCCGACCGGAGCCTGCGCCGGGCCGCCCGCGCGCTCGGCGGCCGAACGATGCCCGTGCCCGAACGCCGGGGACTGCATCCAGGCCTGGAACGCCTCCTCGTCTCGCCAGCGGGTCACGACCAGCCAGGTGGCACGCCCGTCCGTGGGCTTGAGCAGCTCGAACCCCTCGAACCCGTCCTGGTTGTCCACCGCGCCGGCCCGGGCGGCGAACCGGCGGGCGAGTTCGTCGCCGCTGTCGGCGGGCACGGTGATCGCATTGATCCTCACCACGGTCATGTCGATGATGATGCCACGGCTACGGAAAGGGAGCAGCCAGTAAGCCCCTAGCTTAGCCAGCACCATCGCCGTCCACCTCGGTGTTAGCGTGACCGCGAAGGCCATGGGTCACGCAGCGCAAGGAGGCGCGAGAGATGAAGGTGGGCATCGTCGGGGCCGGACGGATCGGCGGCGGTATCGCCCGGCAGTTCGCCGGCGCCGGGCACGAAGTGCTCCTGTCCTTCAGCCGCGACGCGCAGTCGCTGGAGCGTCTGGCGGCCGAGATCGGGCCGAGCGCCACGACCGGCAGCCCCGCCGAGGCCGTCGGCTTCGGAGAGGTGGTGGTGATCTCGGTGCCGTGGAACACGTGGCCCCAGGCGCTGGAGCAGATGGGCTCGCTAGCCGGGAAGATCGTGATCGACACGACCAACCAGTTCGGCGCCGCGCCGCTGCCCGCGGCCTGCGAGACCGCGGCGCACTTCAACGCCGGCCGCCTGCCCGGCGCGCGCTACACCAAGTCGTTCAACACCCTCACTTCGGCCTTCCAGGCCCAGGCAGCCAGCCGCCCGGGCGACGCGAAGGTCGTGCAGTGGCTGTGCGGCGACGACGCCGAGGCCAAGCAGGTCGTCGCGGGGCTGATCACGGACGCTGGGTTCGTGCCCGTCGACCTCGGCGGCACGGCGGGCTGCGCGGTAATGGAAGCGCCGCGCCGCCCCGGCGCGGTCTACGGCGAGGAGTACCGCGGGGCCGACGCCCGGGCGGTGGTCGAGGCGGTCCAAGCCGGACGCCCCATCCCGCCGACCCCGCAGTACTAAGCGGTCGCCGGTATAGCAGGCCCGCGTGGCCATGCTGGCCGGGCGGCAATGGCGTAACTCCGCGCCCTAATACCCCGACTGCTGATCGCCGCCGCCCTGGTCCTGACCGTAGCCAGCCTGGTCCTGGCCACCCTGGTCCTGGCCGCCGCCGTAGTCGCCCTGGTCTTGCTGCCCGTAACCGCCCTGACCCCCTTGGTCCTGGCCGCCGCCGTAACCGCCCTGACCCCCTTGGTCCTGGCCGCCGCCGTAGCCGCCCTGACCCCCTTGGTCCTGGCCGCCGCCGTAACCGCCCTGGTCCTGCTGCCCGTACTGGTCCTGGCCGCCCTGGTCCTGGCCGCCCTGGCCCTGCTGGCCGCCCTGGTCCTGGCCGTACTGGTCCTGGCCGCCCTGGCCCTGCTGGCCGCCCTGGTCATGCTGCATGAACTGCTCTGCGTCGTTCTTCAGGTTCTCGAACTCGCTCACGATTACTTCCTTCCCTCCCTGACGGCCGATTCCGCGGCCGTTCACGGTACCCACGCCTTCGTCGGCCTGGATGCCATACCCTCGCAAAACGGCATGACACCTCGAACGGCGAGGTTCGCGAATTAACCCGTTGGCGCGCCCGCGGGCCGACGAGATGATGGATGGCATGCATGTCGAGGCCATCAATATCGGAGCCAGCGACGCGCTGGGCCCGGTCAGCTCCGTCCGCGCGATCGCAGGTCACGGCCTGGAGGGCGACCGCCACTTCTTCCGTGACGGGGCTCCAGTTGGCGAGGCCCTGACCCTGATCGAAGCCGAGGCTCTCGAAGATGTCGGCCTCAGCGGCACACAGTCCCGGCGGCAGGTCGTAGTACGCGGCGTCCGGGTAAACGACCTGGTCGGAAAGCGGTTCCGGATCGGCGACGTCGAGTGCGTAGGGATCGAGCTGTGCGAGCCCTGCCGCCACCTGCAGCAGCTCACCCGCCCCGGCATCATCAAGGACCTCCTCCACCGCGGCGGCCTCCGGGCGGACATCCTGTCCGGAGGAACGATCAGCATCGGGGACAAGGTTCTTGAACACTTTCTACCTAACGAACCGTCCGATCCCTGACCGATTCCGCCGGACGCCCCGCGTGGCTGACGCCGCGTTAGCCGGCCCGGCGGGCGGGATTACGGATCCGCCAGCCGCGCGGCCTGGACGGCCAGGTAGCGGCGTTCGGGCCGGCTGGTCGCGTGCCGCGCCGCCTCCAGGTAGTCCGCGGCCGCCGCCTGCGTCTGGCCCGCCAGCTCCCGCAGGTGCGCCCGGGTGGCCAGCAGGCGGTGGTGACGCGCCAGCCGCTTGTCCGCGGCCAGGTCCTGCAGCACCCGCAGGCCCGCCTCCGGTCCGTGCACCATGCCCACGGCCACCGCGCGGTTGAGGGCGGTGAAGGGATTGGGCGCGAGCGTCTGCAGCAGGTCATACAGCGAGAGGATCTGCGGCCAGTCGGTGTCGGCCATGGTCGCGGCCTCGTCGTGGACGGCGGCGACGGCCGCCTGGAGCTGGTACGGGCCCGCCTCGCCGCGCGGAAGCGCCGCGCTGATCAGCGCGGTTCCCTCGGCGATCAGCTCGTGATCCCACTTCTGCCGGTCCTGCTCGGCCAGCGGGACCAGCGACCCGTCCGGTAGCGTCCGGGCGGGCCGCCGTGCGTCGGTCAGGAGCATCAGCGCCAGCAGGCCGGCCACCTCGCTGTTCTCCGGCAGCAGCCGGTGAAGCCAGCGGGTGAGCCGGATCGCCTCCTGCGACAGGGCGGGCACGGTCAGCTCGTCCCCGTCGCTGGCGGTATAGCCCTCGTTGAAGATCAGGTACAGCACGTGGAGCACGGCGCGCAGCCGCTCGGTCCGCTCCGCCCCGGCCGGCAAGCTGAAGTCGGACCCGCTCTCCCTGATCGTCTGCTTAGCCCGGCTGATCCGCTGCGCCATCGTCGCCTCCGGTACGCCGAAGGCCGCGGCGATCTGCGCCGTGGACAGCCCGCCCACCGCGCGCAGGGTCAGCGCGATCTGGCTGGGCGCGGACAGCTCCGGATGGCAGCAGCCGAATAGCAGGGCCAGCGAGTCGTCGCGGTCGGTGGCTTCGGCGTCGGCCGGAGGACCGAGCAGCTCCGATTGCGGGGTGGCCACCGCGATGAGTTCCTCGCGGTTCCGCCGCGACTGTTCGCTGCGGACCTGATCCATCAGGCGCCGCGAGCCGACCGTGACCAGCCAGCCGCGCGGGTTCTGCGGGATCCCGTCGGCTGGCCACTGGAGGGCCGCCGCCAGTAGCGCCTCCTGGCTGGCGTCTTCGCACAGGTGAAACTGCCCGTACCGGCGCACCAGCGCGGCGAGGACCTGCGGTGCCAGTTCCCGCAGCAGGTCCTCGACGCCCCGGCTGCCGGTCAAAGGTCGGGCTTGACCTCGTGCAGGACCGGCCAGAACTCCACCGGCTCCACGTCTGCCCACGGCATGTCCGCCGCGATCTGCAGCGCGCGCTCCTCGCTCTCGCAGTCGAGCAGATAGAAGCTCGCGATGTACTCCTTGGTCTCCAGGTAGGGCCCGTCGGTGACGGCCGGCAGCCCGCCCTCCCGGCGCACCAGCCGGGCCGCCGCCGCGTCGGCCAGCCCGTAGGCGCCGATGAGCTCGCCGGTCGCCTGGTACTTGCGGTTGAACGCGTCCTGCTTGGCGATGGCCTCCGGCCATTCCTCGGCCGGGATCGAGGCCCACTTCTCCTGGTTGCCGTAAATAAGCAGCAAGTACTTCATCGGATTCCCTCCACCGTCGGTGTGCTCTCACCACCGGGTCGGAGCCGCCGGCCCGTCCTCGACATGGCACGATCATTATCCTCAGGAGGGAGCCGAGCCATGAGTTACTATCCGGCCGCGATCACCACGGTGAACCATGTCGAACCGGTGCCGCGGCGGATCCGGGCGTTCCTCCGGTGCGAGAAGGTGCTGGACACCACCCGGGCGCTGTACGTGTGGGAATGGCCGAACTACCCGCAGTACTACGTCCCGCTGGCCGATGTGCGCCAGGATCTGCTGGAGCCCGAGGGACACATCCAGCAGACCGGCCGCGGCGTCGTCGAGTTGCGCGGCCTGAGGGTCGGGGACCTGCACCGGCCGCGCGCCGCCCGGGTCCTGACCGAATCACCCATTGCGGGGCTGAGCGGTACGGTCCGCTTCGAGTGGGCTGCCATGGACGCCTGGTTCGAGGAGGACGAGCAGGTGTTCGTCCATCCGCGCAGCCCGTACACCCGGGTCGACGCGCTGCGCTCCAACCGGCGGGTCCGCGTGGAGCTGGACGGCGTCGTGCTGGCCGACGCGGGCTCCTTGGTGATGGTCTTCGAGACCGGCCTGCCCACCCGCTACTACCTGAGCCGCACCGACGTCGACTTCGCGCACCTCGTCCCCTCCGGCACCGTGACCGCGTGCCCGTACAAGGGCACCACCAGCGGCTACTGGTCCGTCCGGGCGGCCGGCACGGTGCACGCCGACCTGGCCTGGAGCTACGACTTCCCGACCCGGCAGCTGCTGCCCATCGCCGGCCTGATCGCCTTCTACAACGAGAAGGTCGACATCTCCCTGGACGGGCAACGGCTGGACCGGCCCCAGACGCACTTCTTCCCGCGATGAGTTCGGCCGCGGGCCGCGGTCCTAGTGGTGAGGAGGCAGACCATGAACAAGGAATTCACCGCGACCCTGCGGCAGAGCGAGGCCAAAGGCGGCTGGACCTACGTCATATGGCCGGAGTCCGTGACCTTCTTCGGCACCCGCGGCCTGGTCAAGGTGCGCGGGACCATCGACGGCCACCCCTTCCGCAGCTCGTTCATGGCCCTGGGCGACGGCACCCACAAGCTCCCAGTCAAGGCCGACATCCGCAAGGCCATCGGCAAGCAGGCCGGCGACACCGTGACCGTCCGCCTCCTGGAGCGCCTCAACGGCTCTGCCCGCGACGTCTGATGCCCACGGTGCGCCTGATCCGTCCGGCATGCAGGTCGGCGCCTCCGCGGAACCGATGGGTGTGACAGCGTCACGTCTCTTGCAAGAGCTTTACCACAAGGTAATTGGTACAGCTCTTGCAAGGGGACTGGCCGGCCATGCCGCGCGCCGGGCTGATCGTCCGGCGGTGCTGCGGAATGCGCGCTTCAGCCGCCGTGGCTGACCCATACCGATACGTGCGCGGGTTCCAGGGCCTGGTGGACGGTACCGACCAGGTCATCCCGGATCGAGTCGAGGTCGACGGCGTCCTTGAGCCGGGCCGCGAACGCGGCCACGGTCTGGTCCGCGTCGTAGCGGGCCCGGTTGAACCGCCGGTCGACGGCCTGCTGCACCCGCCGCCGCAGCGGGGTGAACAGCGCCGCCGCGGCCAGCGTGGCGGCCGCCACCGCCACAGGGGTATGGACCGACAGGATCCGGGTGGCTAGCAGGACCAGGCCCGCGTACACCCCGATCAGCAGGCCGGTCACCAGCGTGTAGGCCAGGGTGCGGCTGATGATGCGGTCGATGTCATACAGCCGGTACCGCAAGATCCCGACGCCGATGCCGACCGGCAGGGCGGCCAGCCCGGCCAGCAGCTCGGCCACGCCGAGCGCCGCGGCCAAGAGCAGCGACGCGGCGGCCACCGCGCCGCCGCAGGCCAGCCACTTCAGCTGCTGACGGCGGTCACCATCGGCAGCTCGCCAGCTGAGCACCTGGTACCCGACGAAGGACAGGCCGATGATCACGATCGCAGCGATGACCGGGACGATCAGCCAGCCCGGCGGATTAGCCAGCCACTCGGCCAGATGACCGCTACTGGTCAGATTGCCTCGAGAGTCGAGGCGTACGTCGTGACCGGCCAGCGCCGCGGCCGGCGCAGCGAGCAAGAAGGCCAGCACGAGAGCCACCAGCCCGGCGTACGCCCGCACCGCCCACCGCCATCGGCGACCCGGCACCCTGCCGTCCGGGAACAGCAAGATGACCACCGGGAACATGGCGAACGACGGCGCCTGCACCGCGCTCAGCAGCAGGGCCAGCGGAGCCAGCGGAAGCCCGCGGTGACCGAGGCGGTAATACAGCACCGCGTAGTCGCTGGCGGCGGCGCCGAGAACGTACACCAGGGTGAACACGACCATGATCCAGCCGATCGGGTTGCCCGGCTGGCGCCGCGCGATCACCAGCCCCACCACGGCAAAGGTCAAGACGATGACCACGCCAGCGGGGATGCCGATCGACAGCTGACCGATGCGGGCCGTTAGCACGACGGCGGCCACCGCCAGCACCAGCACCGCGCCGCCCAGCACCCACGCCAGCGTCGGTGACATCGCGCGGAACCGGCGTACGGTGCCCCCCGGCGCCGTCGGTGCATGCCCCGGTGCTGGCTGGACCTGACCCACGCAGCCAACGGTAGGCCCGGACCGTTCCGGGAACGTTACCGCTGAGCACGAACTCCCAGTCAAGCCCGCCATACGGCTGTGGCCATGACTTCTCGTTCCTAACCGGGCACGGACCATGATTATGCTCATAGCGATGCGTTACAGCGTGAACGTGGCCTCGATCACGAGCCGACGCACTGGCGGCGCCGGAGGGTTGGGGTATTTATCCAAGATGGCTCTAGGGACCTTGACCCCACGGGCAGCGCCGCTAGCAGGGTAAAGGGGGCCACGCCCTATTTACTGGCCCGTCTGGGTGGCAGGGCGGGCTGCGCTGTGCGATGGTTGGGGCACGGCGCGAAGGCGGCTTTGGGGTGGGAGTTGGCCAGGGTCTATGTGTCGTCCACGATCGCTGACCTGACCGAGGAACGGCGGGCGGTACTGGACTGGCTCCGGCTTGCCCGGTATCAGGCGGTCGACAGCTATCGGCCCGACAGTGACACCGTGCGGGACAGCTGCCTGGACGATGTCGCCGCGTGTGACCTGTACGTGCTGATCCTGGGGCACCGGTACGGGTTCCAGCCGCCGGGGGACAATCCGGAGGGCCTGTCGATCACGCAGCTGGAGTTCCGGCGGGCCGGGCAGTGCGGGATCCCGCGGGTAGCGCTGCTGCGCACCAGCATTCCCGATGTGCGCCTGTCGGATCTGGAGGATCCGGCGCGGGCGCCGCTGGTGCTCGGGTTCCGCGATGAGGTGGCCGGGGCGGTGCGCCCGGCGGAGTTCGGTGACCTGCAGGGGCTGATCCAGGGGCTGAGCACCGGGATCCAGGCCGTGTTGGACAAGCTCGATACGCGGGATGGGCCGGTCGGCCCGGCGGCGGGCCGGGCGCTGCGGCTGGCGCCGCGGCCGGTTTTCCTGGCCGGGCGGGAGGAGCTGCTGGCCGGGCTGGAGGCCCGGCTGGGCGGGGATGACGGTGCCGGGCCGAGGGTGGTGGGCCTGTGCGGGCTGGGCGGTGCGGGCAAGACCAGCGTGGCGCTGGAGTACGCCCACCGCCAGCTAGGCGAGGTGGGGGTGGCCTGGCAGTTGCCCGCGGAGGATCCGGCGGTGCTAGAGGCCGGGTTCGGCGAGCTGGCCGCCCA
>Ga0310038_10003632_pt1 | contig 11103 bp, 8 predicted proteins | sample Sb_taG_6_FD_200461 | JGI IMG/M metagenome (GOLD analysis project Ga0310038, IMG submission 200461) | Peat soil microbial communities from Weissenstadt, Germany - Sb_50d_4_PS metaG (v2) (version 2) | ecosystem: Environmental > Terrestrial > Soil > Wetlands > Peat | place: Germany: Weissenstadt... | reverse complement strand
GATCTCCGTCTCTTTCTGCCGCAGGACTTCATAGATGTTTTTCATAGCTAGCCTCGAAACACGCGGGGATCATTAGAAATTGGGGATTCGCCACTTTTACTCTGGTTAGTGGGGCGTTGTCAAAGCGGTTTTTATGCACAGGTTCCCGGTAGGTTAACCCGTGAACTCGCGGCTCGGGTGCAGGGGGGCTGCATTGGCCTCAGAGCCCGCGCGATTGCCAATATTCACGGAAGGCACGTACCTGGTTACCGTAGAAATCGGCAAAGAACATGCCCGCCATTTCCCGCCGCTGGCCGCTGGCTCGATCGCGATAGGCGCAGTTCCACTCGGCAATCAGGATATAGCCAGTGTGTAGGGAGTTGGTGACCGTGAAGCGGATGTCGTCCTGCCCGGCAGTCGCTGCGGCCCAGTAATCGTGGATGGCCTCGCGGCCGATGATCGGCTCTCCGAAGGGATTTTCCTTGTAGCGGGCGTCGCGGGTGAAGAGGCTGGCCGCCAGATCGGCGTCCCGCGTCTCCCAGGCCCTCTTGTACTTCTCCAGGAACTCATTCGCGTCGCTGGCGTGCAAGGTTACCTGTGGCCCCGGCTTCCGAGCGGCGGTGGCAGTTGCGGATTTTGGCACGGCGATCCTCCCTTTCAGAACCCTTCATGGTAGCAGTTTTGGGGGCGTGAGACTCGGCAGGCCGCCTTTACCAAATACGCCACGGATTTGCACCGATAACCACGGATTTCTTCTGATCTGCTGTGATCACGGAGAGGTTACGGCTTAAGACCTCGCTGCATTTCTGTAGCCCGATCTCGCGCTCGTTGCGCATCCTCGGAGCGCTGCTCGCGGTCATAGAGCCGCGCCAGTTCCAGCCAATCGATGGGGCGATCGGGAGCCAGCCGCACCGTCTCTTCCTGAAACGAGATTGCGCGCTGCACGTCTCCCAGCTCGCTCCAGGCCCGCGCGCGGCCACGCGCCAGGTTGGCCAGGAAGGAGTTGTCGCTTGCCTTTGCGGATTGTGATCGCAGGCTGGCGCTGCGATCGAAGGCGCGCAGGGCCTGGCGCGGCTGCTGCGCATCCAGTTCAGCGTATCCCAGCGAGAGCAGTTCGCGATCGGGCAGGCGCAGCAAGCCGGCTGCCCGCTGCCATGCCTTGATCTCATCCTGCAGCCGGCCTTCCCGATGATAGACCGCGCCCAGGGCCGACCAGGTCGCTCCATTCACCTCCAGCGCGGCCGATCGGAGATACTCCTGCTCGGCGCTCGTGAGATCGCCGGCCTCCTCCAGCAGCTTCCCGCGCAGGAAGTGAACAAAGGCGCTGTCCTCGAAAATGCTCAGAGCTTGGGCGGTAGCCGCGAACGCCTCGGAGTTCCGCCCCAGCGCGTGCAGAACCGCGGCCGCGTTGGCCCATTGGCTGAACGCCTGGCTGTCGTGGCCCTGGGGAGCGGCGCGGGGCAGGGAAGTCTTGGCGCAGTCGGTCTCGAACTTCTCGATCAGGCTGGCATTCTGCGGGCTGCGCCGCACAAAGACTGCCGCGACCTCGTCCATATACACGGGCCGCCAGGTGGCGCTGGCGCAGAACTGCCGCAGCACCGGAAAAAGCTCCACCCCGTTGAACCTCGCCAGCGGAACGATGATGGCATTGATGTCGTACTGCTCGGCCTCGCGCTGCCACTCCAGTGAATCGGGCGGAGCCGACATCAATTGCTGGTTCCGCTCGAACAATTTCGGGCCAAAGGGAAGGGCGCGCCCATCGATGTAGTCCGGATACTTCGGGCCCAGCCGCCAGGTGAGGTATCCACCTTCGTTATAACTATTGAAGATGCGCCCGGGGACGTTTTCGCGCTCGATGAAGCCCGCCGCGCCCTCGGGGAACCACCACGACAATCCCGCGCCGAAGGTGCTCAGGTTGGTGGTGCCCAGGTAGCTGCGATTGCTCACCAAGTCGCTCGCGCGGAGGCAGGCCAGCCCCACCACGCAATACGTCAGGCCGATGACGGCGAGTGATGCAAAGCGTGCCTGCCGGATCCTCTCCCAGCGTCCGGCAAGCGCCGACGCGAGCACCGCGCCCCCGACCACCACCACCACTTCAGCAAATAGAGCCTGGAAGCGGATGTGTCGGATCGCCAGCAGAGCCGCGCCGCCGACCAGCACCGCCGCTCCCAGCTGTCGCCGCCACAAGGCGAGCAGCAGAGCCACGGTGGCCACCAGCAGCATCACGTAAAAAGCGCCGTCGGGATTGCGCAGGGAGAAGCTCATGCTGGCCAGAGTCCAGTTCAGCCGCGCCGGCGCCCACTCGGTGATCCACTGCGAGTGAGCGGCGGTGGCGCGTTCCTGTCGCAATAGGGCGCGATAGATTCCCGCTCCCCAGGGATTGACCACGGTCGCTGCGACGGTGGCCATCAGCCACGGCCAGGCGTATCGCAGGCGATCCGCGGCTGCCTGGCGGCGCTCCGGCCACACCATCTCCAACGCTTCCACCAGGACGTATGCGCCCATGAGCCCCAATCCCGCGACGAATCCCAGGTGGAGATTCACCCAGGCGGCCATCAGCAGCGGCAAAAGCCACAAGCGCGCGCGACCGCTCTCATGCTGACGCCACAGCACCGTGAGGAATGCGGCGAACAGCACCACGGTGAACATCTCGGCGCGCGGCGCGGTACGCAGCACGATGATGGGGGTCGCCAGGATGGCCAGCGCGGCGGCGAGCGCCGAGCGTCTCCAGATCAGCAAGGCGACCGTCCCCAAGCAGGCCGCCGCTCCCAGCCACGTCAGCAGCGCATACTTCCCGGCGAGATACGCGGCGTAGAAGAGCAGTCCCGCGCCCACCGGGTAAATCCAGGGCTGCCCCTGCGCGGTGTAGGAGAAGACGTCGGTCGAGAGGATCTGGCGGTGCTGCGCCACCCATCGCCCGGTTGCCATTTGCCATCCGAGATCGTAATCCATCACGGTGCACAGGCCGGCCAGCAGCGCATACGCCAGCGCCGCCACGCTGAGCACGACAAACAACTGGCGCGCCAGGGCGGGATTCGACCCGGGGCTGGCGATAGGACGCCGCTTCCGGCGCTCCGGGTTGGGCTCGGGCTTCGTGGTGCTCCACGATTCCGTTGTCTAGAGGCGGGTCATTCTACAACTATCGGGATTTTCGGGAAGGCGCTGGTGCTGCGCGTGCGTACCGACTAATGGTTTCCGTGCCCGCCATGGTCTGGTTCGAGGTCGATAGAATCCGCGCCAAAGAAGGTCCTCTGGCCGCCCAGCACCGAGACCTGCCCGGTGACGAGTACGGTGGTGTCGTCATCATCGCGGTGTCGTTGTTCCTCGATGTGAAAACGGCAGACCAGATCCGGGAAAGTATCGCCGTTCACATCCTTCACACGGCAACTCTGCGCCCCCGCATGGTGGTGTCGGTCGCCCGCTGGGAACAAGCGGAGGGTGGGCTGGAGGATGTCAGCAGCATCGAAGGCTGCCGACCCCAGGATGGCGACCCGCACACTGTCTTTGGAATCCCAGTCCCGGCCGCCGTGGGAGCTGCGATCAATATCGACCGTTACCGGAAGGCACTTGCCGGCTTGCCCGGCAGCAAAAATAGCGGCAATCTCTGGGGCCGGAAGGGCGCGCTCGAAGATCTCGAGCTCGTCAACTTCCCCGATGAAATGATGATCCTCGATACAGATGGTGCTGCTGCAGTTCGGGTTGAAATCGCCAATGAACAAGTCGTTGGTAACGTCGGTGCCGGCGCTCAGGCCATAAGCGATGGTGGTAACGATGGGAGTGCCGGTTCCGACTTCGGTTCCATCCAGAAACAAGCGCACCGCGGCGCCGTCAAAGGTTCCGGCAGCATGATGCCATTTCCCATCCCAAACCGCGGAACTGGCGGCGAAGGGTGAAAAGCGGATCAGGGTTCCGTCGAAAATGTAAAACTGCAGGCCTCCAGAAGCGCCGGTGTAGAGAGCGTAAGAACCCGTGCTGTCGTCCAGCGCGCCTTTGGTGACGATGTATTTGGCCAGCCCCGGCGACACGGCAGCGTTGACCCAGGCATCCACCGTGACTTGCGCGGGCTCGAGGCTCGCGCTGCGCGGCACTTGAACAAACTGGCTTCCGCTGAAGCTGAAGGCATCGGCCACTTCTCCCATGACGTAGACAACCGGGGAGGTGGTGAGCCCGTCGTTGCGTCCGAAATAATCGAGCGTGGTGCCGTCCCCGGTCCACCAGGAAATCATCCCTTTAGGCGGGGGCACGCACATCTGACTGCAGGCATGGGGAACGGCCAGTCCGATCAGGAGTACCAACTGGCCCAGGGCCGTGAACTTCAGCTTCATGCTTCACTTCGCTCGGCGGATTTTTGCCCGGTAATTCGGAGGCAGGACTGGAGTCTCGCCGCAAGCAGCCAGGCAGACAACGTCACCGAAGCTGCGGCACGGGAGTAATCGGGGGGAACAAGGACGGTCACTCCCCGAGTGTGGATTATTGGCGGGGCTTCCTATCTACAGCGAGGAAGCCTAGCAGGGCATAGACGAACCCTTTCGCCACTGTTCCGGCTCCAGCATCAAAGGTGGGCGTGAAGGTTACGGCCAGCGCGGCCAGAAAGCAGCTATATAGCAGCAACCCGGCATCTACGCGGTTAACCCAATCACAAGTGCCGGGTTCAACCGTCACTTGAAACCTGCACCGTACCTGCTACACTCTCGACCGCATCCAGCCATGCCACGGAAGATCAGCCCGTCCGCGCCGAAGCTGTCTGCGCTGATAGACACGGAGGTCGTGTACTGCGGTGACAATCTGGACCAGCTTCCCAAGCTGCCCGACCGCTGCATCGACCTGATCTATATCGACCCGCCGTTCAACTCCAACCGCAACTATGAAGTGTTTTGGGGCGAAACCAAGGAAATGCGGTCCTTCGAAGACCGTCATGCTTCCACGCAGGCATACATCGAATTCATGCGGCCCCGCTGCGTGGAATTGGCGCGGGTGCTGAAGCCGACCGGCGTCTTTTACTACCACTGCGACTGGCACGCCAGTCACTACGTAAAGGTGATGCTGGACCAGATTTTTGACGAAGATAACTTCGTGAACGAAATCATCTGGAAGCGGCAGTCATCGCACAACGACGCGAAGCAGGGCTCGAAGCACCTTGGCCGCGTCCACGACACGCTGTTGATGTACGCCGGTGGCAAGGACCACTTCTTCCGCCACCTGTACCGACCCTACGACCCGGAGTACATCCAGAATTTCTATCACTACGTTGAACCTGAAACGGGCCGCCGATACCGGTTAGGTGACCTGACCGCACCCGGTGGCGCCTCACCGTCGAAAGGGAACCCGCATTACGAGTTCCTTGGCGTGACGCGGTACTGGCGGTACAGCAAAGAAAACATGCAGAAGCTGTACGACGAAGGCCGCATCGTGCAGACGAAGCCGGGTGCGGTTCCTGCGTACAAACGGTATCTGGACGAAGGCAAAGGCGTGCCGCTTGGTTCAGTGTGGGATGACATTGGACCGGTTCAGGGCGCAGCCGGTGAACGCATCGGGTTCCCGACGCAGAAACCACTAAAGCTGCTGGAGCGCATCATCGAACTTTCCAGTCAGCCCGGCGATGTTGTGTTGGACGCCTTCTGCGGATGCGGCACGGCGTTGGTGGCTGCACAGAATGCCGGTCGGCACTGGATTAGAATAGATATTTCACCGACTGCCTGCCGCGTGATGGCAAAGCGGTTCCGAGATTCATGCGGCCTGACCGAAAATGAACGGCTGTGGAGGATTGGCCGTGGGTTCGTTGTGCGTGACCTGCCGTGGACCGAGGAACAGCTTCGCAAGCTGCCGCCGTTCGAATTCGAAAATTGGGCGGTCATTGCGGTCGGCGGAATTCCGAATAAGGCGCAGGTCGGTGACATGGGCATCGACGGTCGCATCTACCCCATGTCAGCACTACCCACAGGCCGCGCCCGCGCGGACCAGTTTGCGTTCATGGACGAATGGTTCCCCATCCAAGTGAAGCAGCAGGACAGAGTCGGGCGGCCAGATATCGACATGTTCGAAGCCGCTATGATGCGCGAGAACCGGGACAAGGGGTTCTTTGTCGCGTTCGACTACACGCAGGACGCGCTGCAAGAAATCCGTCGATTCAAGCAGCGGACGAAGCGAGAAATCGTGGCTGTGACTGTGCGCGAGTTGCTGGAAGACGAGCAGGCGGCGCAGCGCATCCCACCATCACCCGCCAAAGCCAGTGCAGGCCGGATTCGCGCGCAGAAGGCGTCCGGCTGACGCGGCTGGGTAAGAAGAAATGTCGAGCGGCAAAACTTCCCGCCCCCGCGTACAATCAGCGCATGGACACGGCGAAGTTCGGTTCACTTAAGGACACAGTAGCGGGGGCGGTGGCCGGCGGGTACACAATCATTTACGACAATCGGTACAAGAGTGCCAGCCTGCCCCTGAATATAACCGGCGCGGTTTCTCTTGCTGAATGGCCAGGGCTGACGGGAAAGAACGGTGGGGAATACGAGTACGCGTTAGACGGCATGAAGATTATCGCCCAGCCAGCGCTGCTGCCCGACCACGGGCTGAATATGCGTCCGAAAGATAGTAAGGAGGCTCTCGACGTGCTTAGGCAAGTCATCGAAGTGCGGAAAGGTGTAGGCCCGACAGTCGAGTTTCTTCTTGGCGGGAAATAGGCGGCCCGAGGCTGGAGGGGCCGGGCGGATTCGAACCGCCGACCTAGAGTTTAGGAAACTCTTGCTCTATCCATCTGAGCTACGGCCCCGCTGCCCTCAGCTTAGCACGTGGCGCGGGCTGTACCCACCCTGTACAGGAATCAGGAGCGCAGCGCGCGCGCCGCTACACACCGGATTGAGCATTGATCCGCTCCGCCGTCTTGTAGGCGTCGACCATGCTCCAGATCCAGAGAATCGGGGCGATGATGAATCCGACGAGCACCCACATCAGAAGCAGCGAACACAAATACGCGATCATGAACGCCACACCCTTCCCGATCTGGCCGTTGTAGATCTGCCCCAGTCCGGCCACGAAGAAGGAGAGAACCACGGCCACGCCCGGACTCTTGGCCGCCCGGATGACCACAACCTGCGGCGCGGGAGCGGCTCCGGTCGCAGCGCCGGGTGCTTGTACGATCATTCCGCCCTGCGGAGTTCCGCATTGCGAGCAGAACCTGGCGTTGCCGATCTGGCTTCCACACTTGCTGCAATACATCCAAGTCCTCCGGGGCCGAACGGCGCAGATTGTACTCCGCGACGGATGAGTGTCAATCGCGCCGGTTGTGGCAAGATTGTCTTACCATGAAAACCCGAGTTTCCACCAAAGGCCGGGTTGTCCTGCCGGTTCCGATTCGCCGCCAACTTGGCCTGCGGGCGGGCGACCCGCTTGACGCCAAGGTGCATCGCGGACGCATCGTGTTGACCCCTCGCAGAACCCGCCCACAAAAAGTAAGCATTCTCGCTGATCCGCTCACCGGCCTGCCAGTCCTGAGCGCGGGTCCGGAGGCTCCGCTGTTGAGCACTGAGGAAGTCGAAGAGATGCTCTAGAAACCCAAGGCTAGGCAAGAATCTCACGGGCATTCCTAATTCCTGCTTACTTCCCCAGAACCAGCACTACAAAGGTGTTGGGCAGGATCGCGGGACGTGGACGCGGCTGGCCGGGAGTGGGTGGTGGCGGCGGACCGAAATCGGCGGTCACGAGATACACCTGGTGGGTGGCGGGATCGAGGGCCATGGTCCGCGCCCCGCGCTGCGTGGAGACGTTCTCCACCACCGCAAACTTCTCGGGCGTCTCCTCGTGGATCACGGTCAGGGTGCCATCGCCATTGGAAGCGTAGGCGTACTGCAACCCGGGATCGAAGCTGGTGGCATCGACGCCGCTTCCGATGGGCAGGGTAGTGATCACTTTTCCGCTGTCGGCATCCACCACCGCCATGAGCTTGTTGGCGCAGCCGGAGAACAGGCGGCGGTGTTCGCGATCGATGGCCAGCCCGCTGGGTTGTTCGCAGGGCCCGAGCGGCCAGCGCGCCACCACCTCCAGCTTGCGGGAATCGAGCGCCAGCAACTGGCTCTTGTCCTCGAGGTTGACGTAGACCCGCCCGTGGCCGTCGGCGACGGCAAACTCCGGCTTGCCCTCCAGCGGCACCGTGCCGGCGACCGTTCCCGTGGCGGCGTCGATGGCAGTGGCCTCGCTCGAGCGACCGTCCATGGCGAACACGCGCTTGCTGGCGGGATCGTAGACGATGGCGTCGGGGTTCTGGCCGGTCTTGACCTGGCCGCTGATCGCCAGGGTCTTGGAGTCGAAGATGGTCACTGTGTTGGCGCGGCCATTGCTGGTGAAGCCGCGGCCCAGCTCCGGCGCCAGCGCGATACCGTGCACACCGGCGGTGTCGGGAATGTCGCCCACCACCTTGCCGGTGGCCGGATCGAGCACGATGACGTGGGTCGCGCGCGAGATGTAGAGGCGCCCCGAGCCCGGGTCGAAGGCCAGGTAGTCCCAGCCGCCCTCGCCGCCCAAGGGAATCTTCTTGAGCAGGTGGTAGCCGGAAGCGGCAAAGATCGCCGTCGCGGCCAGCATCAGGAATAAGGGGAGAAGCGAGGGCGAACGGACTCTCATAGCCTTCATCCTCCGCGCCGGGTGGAGCGGGATGTTAGCCGCAGGCCGGCTGGCGGTCAAGGGCTCCGGCCTCGGATTCTTCCGGAAGCTAGTAAGACTGAACCAAGAGTCAAACTGATCCATGACCTTTGTTTTTGTTGACTGGAGCTTGGACCAGTTATATATCCTCATTATCAACCCCTTCCCCTAGTGTAGGCCAAAGGCAAAATCTGCCGGAAAAGTCCATGGAGGACACTTCGATGATGTTGACCGGGCTGCTAGCTCACAGCGTTGTCTGCCGCATGTTGTTGGCCGTGATGGGAGCGTGCAGGCATGGGTTACCTGCGATGCGCAGATGCTGGACAACTGCCGTTCTGGCCGCTTTTGCCTTGTCCCTGTTGTGCCCGGTGGCATTCGCTCAGGAGCGGGAGGAGCAGGAGGGTAGTCCGCGCGCGCGCCAGGAGTGGTTCTACCACCAGCGCGCGTATCCTCTCCAGCACACGCCGGCGGGGGTGCGCATGCGCGCCCTAGGCCAAAAGCTGGCCATGCAGCAGAGGGAAGCGGCTGCCGCCGCGCAAACGAACGTCGCCATTAACAACAGCACGTGGACGCTGATCGGGCCGCAGCCAACCACAACCCCCTTCTTCTATAGCTCGACTTCCGGGCGAGTCACCGCTATTGCGGTGGACACCTCCGATGCAACCGGTAACACGCTGTACATCGGCGGCGCCGAAGGTGGCGTATGGAAAACCACCAATGGAGGCACGAACTGGACGCCGCTGACCGACAGCCAGTTCTCGCTGGCCATCGGCTCCCTTGCCGTTGACCCCAACAACCACCTGAACGTGTACGCCGGCACCGGCGAAGAAAATTTTAACGGTGACGCGTATTACGGCGGGGGATTGTTGAAGTCCACCAACGGGGGGACTAGCTGGACGCAGGTCGGCGCCTCCACCTTTGGCGGCCCGCTGTCGAACGAGTTTTTCGGCGGTGCCTATATTGGGGCCATTGCGATCCAGCCGGGGGTCGCCTCCGGCACTCCCGTCCTGCTTGTCGCCAGCCAATACTCCAGTAGCAGCCAGAGCTTTCACTCGGGAATCTGGCGATCGACCGACGGCGGCACTACTTGGGCCCTTGTGCAGCCTGCGGGCGACGAGAATTCCTTCGGCACCTCGGTATTCTTTGTCAGCAACACCACTGCCTACGCCGGCATCGGCGGTTTTGGCGACAGCAACAACGGTGTTTACAAGTCTACGGACGCCGGCCAGACGTGGACGGCGGCGAATGGCTCTGGCGCGACCGCGCTCATCACCGGCACGAACGCCGGCCGCATTACGCTGGTCGCCGCGCCCTCGAGCGCTACCACGCTGTACGCCTCTATTGAGAGTCCTTCGACCAACGGTCTGGCGGGGATGTTTAAAAGCACCGATGGCGGCGCCACGTGGAATGCGATAGCCACCCCGCTGGGCACGGGAGGAGGCGGCAGCACCAACGATTTCTGCGGGGGGCAGTGCTGGTACGACATGCCCTTGGCCGTGAGCCCGACCAACGCAAGCCTCCTGTATGCCGGCGGTTCCTTCAACTACAACGCTGGCAACGGCGGCATTTACATGAGCACCAATGGTGGCACCAGTTGGAGTTCGGTCAACCCCGGTACCCTGAGCAGCGAAGGCATCCACCCGGATTTCCATGCCATCGCCTTTGCGGCCGGTGCAGGAAAGCTCTACGTGGGTGACGACGGCGGTATGTGGAGCACCACCCAGGTCGGCGCCACCAGTCTGGCGTGGACCAACCTGAACGCCACGTTGGCGATCACACAGTTCTATCCCGGCTTGTCCATCAGCATCAGCAACGCCAATCTCGCCCTGGATGGCACTCAGGACAACGATACCCAGTTATACTCAGGCTCGTTGTCGTGGCGGTACTCGACTGCCTGCGGCGACGGCGCCTGGACCGCCATCGACCCGACCAACTCCAACACCATGTGGACCGGCTGTACGCCCTCGAATTCCTACGTGAATAGGTCCACCAACGGTGGGAGCACGTGGAACAGTGTCAGCAGCGGCATCAGCGGGTCAGATCCGGTCAGCTTTATTCCGCCGCTGGTAATGGACCTGAAGAATCCCAACACCCTGTACTTCGGCACTAACCGCGTGTGGCAGACCACCAACGGCGCCAGCCCATTCTGGACGGCTGTCTCGCCTGACCTCACCAACGGCTCGCCGTTTGGCGATTACATCACGGCCATCGCGGTGTCGCCGGTCAGCTCCACGAACCTGTTTGCGGGAACCAGCAACAACCTGGTTTGGTACACCACCAACACCGGCACCACCTGGACGCAGATTACCAGCGGGCTGCCACCACGCTACCCGACCATGGTGCAAGGTGACCCGCAGAGCAGCAGCACGTTTTACGTCACCTTCTCCGGTTTCAGTGGATTTGGCGACAGCCTGGGGCACGTATTCAAGTGCGCGACGACCTCGTGTTCGGACATCAGCTCCAACCTGCCCAACACCCCGGTTAACGACATCGTCA
>Ga0310038_10003629_pt1 | contig 11110 bp, 9 predicted proteins | sample Sb_taG_6_FD_200461 | JGI IMG/M metagenome (GOLD analysis project Ga0310038, IMG submission 200461) | Peat soil microbial communities from Weissenstadt, Germany - Sb_50d_4_PS metaG (v2) (version 2) | ecosystem: Environmental > Terrestrial > Soil > Wetlands > Peat | place: Germany: Weissenstadt... | reverse complement strand
GCGGCGCGCGTCCCGATCGCGTTGATCGCCGCCTATCCCGACCAGCTGCATGCCGACGTTATCGGCGCCGATAACCGCTCGGGCACCAAAGCGGCGGTCTGCCATCTGGTCGAGCAGCACGGCAGGACGAGGCTGTTCTACATCGCGGGCCCGGCCGAAGCCCCGGACGCGCGGGAACGGCGCAGCGCGTTCGAAGAGGCGGTAGCCGAGCACCCGGGGGCGACCGTGACAGGGTCCTTCGAGGGCCGGTTCGCTGCTATCAGCGGCCAGCTGGCAGTGCGCGAGATCCTGACCGGGCCGCGCCGGGAGCTGCCAGATGCGATCGTCTGCGGCAACGATCAGATGGCGATCGGGGCCATGCGCGAGCTGCAGGCGGCCGGGATACGGGTCCCGGCTGATGTCGCCGTGGTCGGCTTCGACGACATGCATCTCAGCGCCCTGCTCGCGCCGCCACTGACCACGGTCCGCCAGCCGATGCGGCTGCTCGGCGAGCGCGCCTGCTCCCTCCTGCTACAGCGGATAGCCGACCCGACCCTGCCGCCCCGGGCCGAACGTCTCCCCACCGAGCTCATCGTCAGGGAAAGCTGCGGCTGCGGCCCGGGGGACCCAATGTCGACCCCCGGCCAGAACTAGGACACAGCGCGCGCTGCTCCTGAGCGGCACGTCCTGGTCCTCCAGCCAGGACCGATCGTGCAAGTGCCGTTGCAGTAATTCAAAGTTGAGGCCGCCGCAGCTGCACACCGGCGGGTTCGCGGTTGGCCAGGTAGCCCAAATGGGAGCCTTACTGGCTGCCAACAGCCACCGTCGCCCAGCCACACTGGGCCACGTAATGACTGTTCAGATATCACGTCCAGCCACGCCTGCCGTCATCCAGCTACCCAGCGGGTTCGCCTGACCGTCAAGCAGGTAGTCGGTCGCTCCGGACGTGTGCAACTCAGGTTCCGCCTCCGCCTGACGCGCCACGACGCTGGCCGGGTCGAGCGGTACATGATCAATATCCCACGGGTCTCATGTGGTGGTCCTTCGGGCGTAGCGCGAATTTGGCCGCGGCACCTGCCTGTGTGAAGGTCTGATGGAGCCGATCGGGCATGATGTTGCTGCCGTCCGGCTACACGAAGCCCCCGGGCCGCGCGTCGGCCCGCGGACCATCCAGCAGGTAATCGACGACTGGCTCACCTCCGTAAAGCTTCCGATGCGCTGTGGCGGTCGGCCGGCGCCCGGGGTCAGACCGGCGCCTCCGGTAGGGCCTCGAGCGCGTCCTCAAGTCGGGCACCAGGGCCATCGCCGATCAGTTCCACAACGAGCTTGTCGGCTTGGTCACGGGGACCATCGAGCGGTGGGGATGCCGCCGGACGTCGAGCCAGCTGGAACTGCTCCTCGGCCGCGATATGCAGTACGTCCCCATCAACGGCGCGGCGGTGGGACCGACGTGGGCCTAACCTGCGGGCCATCGTCCTCGCCTGGCCTGATGGTGGCGTCAGACGTAGGCCCGGCCAGGAGAAGACTCCTGGTACAGGATGTTCAGAAGCTACTGATGAGCGAGACCTTCTGCGTTAAGGTTACCTCGTTCGCAAGTCCCACCATCCTCCGCAGGGGAGCAGTCTTATGGCTGAATTTGCCGGGAATGCCGGGTCAGGCTTGCTCGATTTGTCTGCAACGTCCCTAGCAGACCTGCCGCAGCTCGGTGATGAAATGCTAGAAATCGCACTCGATCGGCTTATGCAGCCGTGTGGCGATGGAAATGACGACATGCCAGCCGCCGGTGGACGCGCTCGAATATGGCAGAACTACAGAACTGTGTGAAAGAGGCAAGCTCAGGGGCGGACTTCCATCAGTTGGCGCCAGCCGATCTGATGGCATTGGCTGGCGGCCACTATACTGAGAGCCTAATCCATCGCTTGCGTGCTGCGGAACTCAGTAAGAATGTCCTCCTTCTAGAGGCGGTACGGCGTGAAGCTATCCGGATCGGCTCGGATGGAATCGGCACTATCATCGACTCTGCCTGTGAAGTTCTCCGAACTGCTCAGGCAAGCCGACCCGGTGCTGTCGCGAGGTTGCTTACACTTCCGAACTTCGGGCTCTGGGCTGTCGAATCCCTAACGCGGCTCAGAACTAGCCCGCAGCAACAACCCGGTAAACAGCGCGATGTGACCGTGCTTAAGGCTGATGTCGGACACCTTGCCACTTTCGCTGCCGTAGCGGCTCTGCGCACGCAACAGCATTGCCAGCTTAAACTGCCTATTCGAGATGGCGTCATACACCTTCCAACTTTGGGGCGCGTGACCGTGCCGGTCGGCAGCAGTCCGAGCTGGGCTTATTTCGTTTCAGACAGCCACGGCGGCACTATCGCTTCCGGATCCTGGAAACTGCATCTACTTGCTACGGGAAGTCCCAGCGCATGGGGAGCAATGATCGACTGGACGCCGGCTCATAACGTGACCGCTAAGTCTCATGGTCTAGCGATAAGGCTGAGCCTTGAGGATTCAGATCCCTTCCTAAGTCAACTGATACCGGCGCCATATGCTATTTCACCTGAGCTGGTCAAGGAGTGGCAGGAACGCTTGACCGGGGCGTGGGAATTCCTGACACATTATCATAGAAATATCGCGCTCGGTCTTGCCGAGGCGCTGACTGCGATAGTCCCATCCGCTGAATTGGAGCACGGTCAGCCTATAACCGCTACTTCGGGTTGGGCCTGGGGAGCAGTACTGCTCAGTCTGCCTTCAGATAAGCTCTCATTCGCCGAGGCGCTCACGCACGAATTCCACCATATGGTGCTTGCTGCCGTAGAGGATATAATCACGCTTATCAACTCTGCCACTCATGACGATCTGTGCTATGCGCCGTGGCGAGACGACCCGCGACCCCGGTCCGCCCTCCTCCAAGGGAGCTATGCATTCTTTGGCGTGGCTGGATTCTGGCTGCGGCAAAGTTATGCCGGGTCTTCCGCCGACAAGCAGCGGGCTGAAATAGAATTCGCCCGCAGAAGTCAAAACGTTTCGGACGCTCTGGCCGAACTGCGGAACTGGGCGGGTCTGACGGATGCCGGACATCTGTTCATATCGAAGATGGCTGATCAGCTTGCTAAAATGCTAGCAGAACCGGTGAATCCGTCAGCCCATGCGACCGCACGGCAGGTTAATTCGGAACACCGAGCGCGGTGGCTGCGCACTCATGAGATTCGTGACGATGCGGATTTAGTCCATCATCGGCTCGATATCTAGCGTCATGCGCCCATACTGAGCGATCAACCTTGATTCAGGGTGATCCGTGCCCAATTTTCCCTCACAGATTCGCCGTGTGCTGGCGTGCAACTCGTCGGCCCCTGCGTGATCGCGATCTCCGCGGCGATCAAGAGCCAGGTTCGCCGCTGTCGCCAGCGTGTACGGGTGATCGCGGCCTCGAGTCTCGGCATGCAGCTGATACGATTGTTCACCGATTTGGCGCGCCTGATGCGCTTCGCCCATCATCGCTAGATCACTCGCGAGATTAGTCAGCACCGCAAGGGTGCTAGGGTGTGCTTCACCGAACAATTCGGTGAACCTCGAGACAACATACTCGTTTATCCGCAACGATTCCGCCGGATTCCCTTCAGCCCGCAGCACGCATGCCAAGTTGGCTTGGGCAGCCAAAGTGTTCGGATGGTTCGCGCCAACGATTGCTGTCCACCCGGCCACGGTTCGTGCGCCCAGCTTCCTTGCGTCCGGCAGGCGGCCCGTGATACGTAGATCATTTGTAGTATTGATGCCTGTCCGCAACGTATCGCGGTGTCTAGGCCCAAACACGATATTGTACTGTCGGAAAACCGCCTCGGCCTGGATAAGGGCCTCTTGATACCGGCCGCAACGGCGAAGCGACACGGCTAGGTCCGCCCCGACGAGCAGCTGGAAATGCTGCGAAACGATAAGCTTTCGAGCCAGGATCAAATTGATGTCAGAAAGTATTTCGTGAGCCTCTTGTATCCGGCCAAGCATACGCAGGTCGCGGGCAATCGCAAACCGCGATGTCAGCGTACCCATGTCTTCATTTCCCAGGATTTCCTGTCGCTTGGAGCACGTGTACCGGTCATATTCCAAGGCTTCTTCGAACCTGCCGATGCACCGAAGGTTGATGGCTATGTAGTTACGAACTTGAAGTGTATCAAGATGATCACAGCCAAAGATGCGCTCATATGACGGAAGCAATGTCAGGTTATTCTTCAACGCCTTGCCGTACTCACCAAGAAGCGCAAGGTCGATTCCGCAGCTTGCGGCGCATAGGAGGTGGACCTTATCAGTGAATCCAAAAAGCAGTCTCAGTCGCCTCAATGTGTCTAGGTTAAGCTCCATCGCTTCTTCCCACCGGCCAAGGCGCCGCAGCGCAAATCCAACCTCTACCGCTAGCTCTAGAGTCTGGCGGTCATCACTGCCAAATGTTTCTTGCCAGTGGCTCAGTGAGGTCTCTCCCAATGCAACACCTTCGGTGTAGCTGCCCGCGCGATAGAGGCGGCGACTTTGATTAATGACCAGCTGCCTCACCGAAGGATCCGATGACATAATCGCGCCTGACGCGATCAGATGTCTTCTTGATAGTCGGTATATTTCTTCCGCATCGTCCCTATCCGGTGTACCTGGATCAGAAGCTGCCAGTATCGATTGGACCAGTTTCGCAACGGCTCGTGCTGCCGCGGGATTTTCCGTCGAGAGCTGGCCTCGGGCAATTGCCTGGGCGATACGCTGCACCCGTATTCTCCGGTTAGGTTCATCGATCTCCGCCAAGGACATGTGCGAGAGCTCAACTGCCGCGCGTCTCAGGCGATCAGGATCGGTTAGTATACGGCGCAACTCTTCGGTTGGTGCGTGCACGTTTGCCTGAAGCAGTAGGTTTTCATCAACTGGCTCCGCTGCAAAGAATGCCAGGAGCTCAAGAAGCGTGGTTGCCTCAGGCGACTTCTCTCTCGCTATATCGCGCCCTCTAGTCTCTTGATCGAGCTTCCGGTGTCGTTCTCTGAGGTTAAGGGTATAGATAACTCCGGGAACTGTTAGCAAGAAGTTAATAATGAGGGCAATGGAAATAGGATATGGATGACTCTGAGCCCAGTGCCGAAAGGTCTCCCTGCTAAGGTAAGATACGAAACCTGCAATCGTCAGAAAGGCACCTACGGTAGTCAGGATGGGCCTCATGATGTGGCGCCCGCATCGACGAATGAGTCCGCGCGGAGACCCGGGCTCGTTCGTTGAGCCAGTCCCTTTGGCGGAGTTCGGTTCTGCGGACACGAGTGCTGCCTTCTAACGGTCGACGTTCCGGCCATCTGTAGTAGTCATGAGTGGTGCTGATGGTGCCGGTAGCGAGCCCGGCTACCCGGGCGTCAGGTGTAGAGCGCTCCACGGCGGTCACGGTTGCCGGGCGGCTAGCTGGAATTGATCCTGCGGCGCCGGCCGCTTAGGATAGCTGTAATGATGACGGCTCCTCTCCTCGTACGCTTCCTCGGAAGTCAGCAGCATGTTGCATGGCCCCGCTGGCACGCAAGACGCATCTTGCCCATACGGCCTTAATTCCGGACTTCGGCACTTCTGTTACTAAGGGTAAGCCGCCATGTACGATCGATTCAAATATCAAAAGATGCAGTGAATTTTTCACTGATTCTATACTGGCAATATTCATCGGCTTAATGCGGAAAATGTTAACAACGCGTGCAGTGCAAGGTTCCAGGAAATTTGTTGGACGGCGCGGAAACTCCACGACCTCACCCGCCGCAGACCGGGAACCGGGGTAGGCGCCTTTCCCGGCACGATCACGGCGGCCTCGGTTCACCAGGACGTCTGGGCCGCCGGGATTCTCAGCGGCGGCGGTCCCCGGCGACGTGGCGGCGTCGGTTCGGCGGCATCCGCGGCCAGGAATTGGACGCCCGCTACGAGCGCGTGCTCAGCACGTCCGCGCGGATCATGATCCCGGCCGGTCATCGTACGCTGCGGGCCCTCGCGTCGGGACCGCCCGGTTATGGCGGGGCCCAGGCCGGTGGTGCGAACCGTGGCCAGCGCGCGCTTGCTTCGAGCAAGCCCTCGGTCGTCCAGCGAGCCCATGGCCATCCAGCCGGACGGCCGACCGCCGCGAAATACGATCTGCAGGTCGCGGTCTAGCAGGACCTGATTCTGCACTCGGGCTGTTTGCGTCTCTACGGCGGCGCGGAGCTGGTCCACGTGAATTTCGGTGCGGCCGCCCCAGGCGTTGCTGATCCGGCGCGGATCTTGTTGAGCGGGTCGGTGCTCAGCACGTGGCAGGCAGAGCCTGCAGGTCCAAGTGTCACGCATCGCGTTCCTCTAACGGTCTAGCGGCTTCACCACTGCACCGGCTCACCGAGTTCGACACAGTATGTATTCATATAACGACAGATAGTTATCGGTGGTTCAGTCCCCTATTAGGCCTTGCCAAGCCCTGACGCCGTTGCCAGCACAGGCGGGATGCCGACCGGCCTCCTCACGCCCGCTGGATGGCGACACCCGCCACCACCCGAGCATCAGCGCGACTGCGGCCACCGCGCCGATCCCGCCAGCGACCGCACCGCGCGCTACCTTCCCGGCATCTGGCCAGACCCAGGTCTTCCCGAGCACGTGGTGCCCATCGTGGCTATCGATGGGCGCGGGCCGGGGACGGCCACCTACCAGCGCGGGTGGCCGGGGAGGGCGGCCGCCCGCATGGTCCCGCGCGCTCCCTTGCCCACCGGGATCGGCCGAGCAGGAGATCTCAATGCTGAGGCGGGCACGGCCCGTTCGAGTGATCCGGGCCGCCGCCGTGTGACCCGCACGGCGGCGAACGCGATGACCAGGCAGCCGCCTGACCCGGCGGCTGTCCTGGCCAGCGGCCGGCGACTGGCCGGGGCCGGCGGGCGCGCCGACCCGGCTGCGGCCAGGTCGGCCGGGATGTCGGCGGTGAGCGCGGCCAGGTCGGCGCAGGTCCGCGCGGTAAGCGCCCGGCCCGCCCGCGCGTCGAGCTCGTCCCTGGTCAGCCGGCCGTGCACGAACGCGGTCTTCAGCGTCTCGATCAACCGCATACGCTCCGCACCACCTCGGACCGCGGCCACCCGCGCCGCCGCCCAGCGAGCCACCGCCGAGTCACTCCGCGCCCGCCTGAACACCGCACGCGGCGAAATCACCCGCCTGCGAGCAGAGAACACCATGCTCCGCGAGCAAGCCGCCCGCCACCTCGGCGAGCAACGCGCCGCGATCCACCCCGCTCACCCCCGCCAGCCCCCGGTGACACCGACCCGGCCACGCCCATAACATCACGTCAGCGACATGTCTCCCACGCAAAGACCCTTCACCACCAGGGCTTATCCCAAATGGACTTAAGATAACCGCCTTCTGTTCTGTTGCGCCGACGTGCCAACACTCACCGCTGGACCCTCGAATATGCGGGTCTGCAGGCCAAAACGGTGGGTGCACATGATGGCGTCGAGCAAGCGCCACGAAAGCTATGGCCGGAGTAAGTGATAACGGACCGTTATCACGCTCTAGCCGGATTCGCCGTCCCTACCGGGGATTCAGGACCTCATCGCGATCACTGCCGATGGCTTTGTGGTTCGCAGCGAGGCGAATTGTAGGGATCGCAGATAGGTGATCAGCCGGCCGCGTATTTGAGCCCGACATGAGCAGCGGGCTGTGAGCTATATGGGCAGTCACCGAATGTAACTACGTCTAGATGGGCTGCTGGTCTGCCCGGGATAACAGGACCGCGTCCCGGGCAGTGATCTCCTACCGCACCACGTACGTCTGCGAGACTCGCTGGAAGGTGTCACAGAATGCCGACGCCAGCGGGCCTCGAGTACGACGGGACCGCGATCGCTCGCTGCGGTGGCAGGTCCCCGGTCCACGTTTCTTTGCACTGGGATCCCCACCCGCCGCCGAGGCACTCGCGACCAGGGAGCCTCGACCCGTCTAGGCCTGTGGTTGTGGCATTCTGTTGGCATGGTCGCGGAGCGCGGGTCCGAGGCGCAGCCCGCAGATGGCGACGGGGCGGACTTCTTCGTCTCGTACGCCAGCGCTGACCGGGCGTGGGCGGAGTGGATCGCCTGGCAGCTGGAAGACGCCGGCTATCGGGTCCTGATCCAGGCGTGGGACTTCGGAGCGGGCACCCATTTCGTCGAGGAAATGCACCGAGCCGCAAAAGACGCGGCGCGGACCATTGCCGTACTGTCGACCGCCTACCTGCGATCGGCCTTTGCCCAACCGGAGTGGCAGGCTGCCTGGGCCGCCGACCCTTCCGGACGGCGGCGGCGCCTGCTGATCTTCCGTGTGGAGGATTGCGATCGACCGGGGCTGCTGGGTCAGATAGTGAGCGAGGATCTATTCGGCCTTGACCGGGCTTCCGCCCGTGATCGGCTGCTGGCCGCTGCCCGTAACACGCGGGGCAAGCCTGCCTTCGCGCCCGATTTCCCTGGCAGCCGACCGGTCGGCGGGGAACCGGCCTTCCCTGGAGCGGTTAGCGTACGCGACGCCGACCCCCGCCGACTGGGAGTCCATCCAGCGATCAGCGCGGCCGGTGTCCCCGACAGCGCGCCGCCCGCCTACGTGCTGCGCGACATCGACACCGCCGAGTTCGGTCTACGCGCCCGCCTGCGCACCGCCGCTGTGCGGAGCGGCTTCGTGCTCCTGGTCGGTGGGTCTTCGGTCGGCAAGACCCGTTCCGCGGTCGAGGCAATCAAGGAGGTGCTGCCGGACTGGTGGCTGATCCACCCCGCCGGACCGGGCGAGGTCGTGGCACTCGCCAGACAGCCACCGGTACGGACGGTGATCTGGCTCGATGAACTGCAGCGCTACCTTGACGGGACGAACGGCCTGACCGGCGGGACGATACGAGCCCTACTCAACGCCCCCGGGCCGCTCGTTCTCATCGGCACGCTATGGCCGGACCGGTACAGTGCCTACACTGCTCTTCCCGCCGCTGACCGCGACGATCGGGAACGGGAAGTCCTCGACCTCGCCGACACGGTCCGGGTCGGCGAGGAATTCAGCGCGGCGGAGCAAGGCCGGGCCCGTGAGGTCGGGAAACACGACGAGCGGATCGCGGCAGCGTTGAATACAAACGGCTACCGGCTGGCCCAGACGCTGGCCGCAGCCCCCGAACTCGTCGCCCACTGGGACAACGCAAAAACGGCCGAGCCTTACGCGTGGGCCGTGCTTACGGCTGCGCTGGACGCGGCCTGCCTTGGCATTCACGCACCGCTGGCCGCGGACCTGTTGCGCGCGGCGGCCCCCGGCTACCTCACAAGCCGGCAACGGGCGCTGGCGCCGGCCGACTGGTTCGACAACGCCCTCGCCTACGCGACGCGGACGCTGCGGGGCGCCGCCGCAGCACTCGACCCGGTCTCGGCCGAGATGGGCCGGGTCGCCGGCTACACGCCCGCGGACTACCTCGTCCAGCACGCCATCCGGGAGCGCGTCCGCACCCGTATCCCAGCCAGCACGTGGGAAGCGCTGGCAGCTGCGACCTTCGACCGCGACGACACGCTCCGCCTCGCCGGCAGTGCCGACAGTCTCCTACGGTATTCCTATGCAATCCCCCTCTACCGCCGGCTGTACGACGCTGGCGAGACCGCGGCCGGTGAATGGTTGGTCCAGCTGTTGGCCGACCGCGGCGACGCGGACGGCCTACGGGCCCTGGCCGAGGCAGGCAACGCGCAGGCCGCGACATGGCTTGCCTCGGTCACAGACCACGATCCGGACGGCGTCGTCGGACGGCTGGTTGACAGCGGGAATGCCGATAGTCTGCGGAAACTCGCCGCCGCCGGCAACTGGTACGCCGCCGAACGACTGGCGTTCCTACTGGCCGAACGCGGCGAGATCGCTGATCTCGTAGAGGTCTTGGACGGCCGCGCGGGCGACGGCGACCGGGACGCCCGCGAGCAACTGGTCTTTCTCCTGCTGGAGCACCGAGATTGGGACAGGCTTCGGGCACTGGCCGCCGACGGTACCGTTCGCAGCTGGGATTTGATCAGGCTGGTGGACGCCCTCGTCGCTCTCGGCGAACAGGACAGGCTCCGCGAGCTCGCCGGCGACGGTCATCGGTACGCCACTCAAGAGCTAGCCAGTCTCCTGCACAACCGTGCCGATCGTGATGGGCTGCGAGAACTCACTCTGACGGCCGACTACGACGACTTCGAGTGGTTGGCGGGCCTGCTGGAGGACCTTGGTGACCTCGACGGGGCGGCCGAGCTCCGGCGAATCAACGAACTTCGCAGCTGGGCCTATGACAAGGAGGCCATCGAGGAGCTGGCCAATCTCCTGCACAACCGTGCTGATCGTGACCACCTAAGGAAACTGGCCCTCTCGGTGGCGGTGTACTACGCCGATCCCGAGTGGCTGGCAGACCTGCTAGCGGACCTCGGCGACCTCGACGGAGCAGCCGATGTCCGGCGAATGAAAGGCGGCCCCCGTCAAGGCCACTGGATCCCTAGCCATCCACCTAGGCCGACGGGTTCCGCCCATGACGTCTGAGGGCACCCGGCCTACTCGACAGTGACCGACGGCGCACGACGACCACAGTCGATAACGACCAGATGGCAGAGTTCGTCGCTTGCGCGTCACGGTGGGCTCAAATATCCCGCGTTGCACCCGCTGAAAACTGCTCAACTACCCCCTAAAGACGTTGGGCTGAGTACCCATCTATCTGTGATCTCTACACGGATGAGTCCGCAAGCAGATGCTGTCGTCTGCACGTTCAACTGGAACCCGTGCTTTTGCCCGGCCTCATCGCCGACCACAGTAACAGCGATACTGATGGCGTCGGCCACCAGATCGCCGTCGGCTATCCAGCGGGCCTGCTCCCTGCCGTGGGATAATGGCCGGTTATCCGGTACAACGCGGACACCCGCCAGCGATCACATGGGAGGCGGCCCACCGCCGTTTGCGCGACTCGGGCACGTTATCCGGTACATCTGTTGAGGAGGAGCAAATGACCGGGAAAATCATGCCTTTGCGCGAACGGGACACCAGCACGATCCAGGCTGCGGCCGACGCCTTCTTGTCCTCGCCGCGGTACGCCAACCCGAACACCCGCCGCGGCTACACCGGCGTGCTCGACCGCCTGCTCGCAGCGCTCGGGGCCAGCCGCCCGCTGGCCGAGGTCAGCGGGG
>Ga0310038_10003620_pt1 | contig 11128 bp, 15 predicted proteins | sample Sb_taG_6_FD_200461 | JGI IMG/M metagenome (GOLD analysis project Ga0310038, IMG submission 200461) | Peat soil microbial communities from Weissenstadt, Germany - Sb_50d_4_PS metaG (v2) (version 2) | ecosystem: Environmental > Terrestrial > Soil > Wetlands > Peat | place: Germany: Weissenstadt... | reverse complement strand
TACAAGCTTGCCGACAAATCCGATCGCGCCGCGACAACGCCGTATTTTCCTTGATGGTTCCATGCGCTGGTTCTGGATTCAGCCGAGTAGTCTGCGTGGAAATACTTACCGCGAACCGGTGTGAACCTATGTAATAAATGGTGCGGGATTGGCACTTCAAGCCGGGCTCGGGCTCATGCGTCACAATGTGGAATAGACACGTTTGTGGTCTGCGCGCCGAATGGCGGCATGATTGCTCTCTCTGGACTGAGGGCGAGCCGGCGCGCACCATGAAGTGTCTGGAAAAGCAAATTGCCAAAATCGAGAAGAGCCATTGGATCCTTTTGACCCGAGATTTCTGGGGCGATTGGACGTTCTCGATATGGGGTACGTACCCGTTGAGTAGAAGTTTGGGCCTCATTAGCGAACGGGACGCCAAAAAACAGGCCTTCTTTGCTGCTAAGCAACATTTGGTAACGTACGGATTGCAGATTGAAGCTGACGATGTTTCTGAGTTGTGTTGGAGTGTAGCCATAAGACAGATGGTGGCCTGATTGCACGGGCGAGACTAATTGCGATTTCACATCGTCTAGCCGATTAGGAATCCAACACCGCCCCTACGTTCCTGTTTCCACCGACAGAATGCCCGATGCGGGCAACCGCACCATGGGAGTTTATCTCCTTCTGGCGCGACGCTTGTTGGTGTGGTGCCTGACCTAAGGATGTGCCGGCTTGAGTACTGCGAGCCGTAAAGCTCGGTAAAGGACCGACCCCCCACCGATCGACCGGCACGCCACGGAGTCGGGTGTAGACCTCGCGGGGTTGCAGCCCGTTTTTACCGACGGCAAGGGCCGCGACCCCTCCGAGAATCCGAGGCGGTTGACCGGAGATATGGTGTTCACCTTGCTCTGGCGGATCAGTCAGGAGCGCCGGGCAGTGGCTAGCTTGCTGGTCTCGAAAGCTCCAGCGGGCAGGTCTCCGCGGGTGGCGCCCTACTGAGCGGCCAAGGGCGGCCGCAGTGGCGTTCAGAAATCTTGTGGTTTTGAAGCAACTCTGCTGGTCAAACCTGATCTGGGGAAAGGTTTGGCGGGATTAGATCGCACCGCTGGGAGCGGCCGAACTTTTGAGATTTCAGGGTTGGCTACGTTTCGGATCCCGGTTAGTGCCTCTCGCAGGACCAGATCTCCCCTATGAGTTCTTTCAAAGTGGTCGACCGCCGCTCTAAGAGCCGCGGTTGTAGAGTCGTGTCGCGCTTGCAGCGCACCGAAGGCGAGGGGCAAAGGGTGCTGGCTTCGGAATATCCAGCGGGCACCCTCGCTACTTTCAACCCACGCACTCTTACCTATGATCTGAATCCTAAACCGCTTCGTTTCAAAGGTGACTGTAATCATGTACCTTCCTGAGCAGGCGTACTCTCGGCTGAGTGATTCCCTGATTGGTAATATGTTTTGGCTGGCTGGAAAGCCGAATCTCCCGATTGTCTTTAGTTGCAAGAAACTTCCCAGACGCGCGACAAAACGGCTGATCACCACCAGTGATTTTAAGAGCAATCCTTTGGCCAGGCGAGGCCAGCCGCCTGTACTCGTCGTTTGTCGTCAAGGGCAGCACGGACGCCGGGACGATCAGGAACCATATCCGTTGAGGTATGTCGCCGGAGGCGTTTTGGGGCGACAACCGGCTCACCAACTTGGTACCCGCGAGATACTGGAAGCCTCCCACCGAGGTGCCTTACCAAAAGACTGCGGAGCACCAAACGCCCTGCTGTTTAGTGAACCCGTAACCAGAGAGCGTTTCGGGTCATTAGCTACCAGTCCGCCGCGTCATCCATGTGGATGAAGGTCCATTCCCCCAGGTCCGTCGCCAAGCTGGGAACGTATCAGGGCGGTGAGCGGGATGCGCGCAGGCGTTTCTATTCCCTGTGTTTCCTGCGCTAGGAGGACGGCTCACCTACGGCCCCTCGCGGCCAGTCAGAGCGGTCTGGATTGCTGTTACCAAGGCGTTCGCCTCGAATGGTTTGCTCAAGAGATCCACTGCGCCCGCCTGGATCGCCTGCCGCTGAATTGCCACTTGAAGATCGCTGGTCGGGTTGCCATTTCAGGATGCCTTCAGGCTACCAACCGGCGGATCGACTCAAGTTGCAACACAACCTCCATCCGCGACTTCTTGGCGGACCGAATGAATGTGCTAGCCTTGTCGAACTCCGCGGCCCGAGGCGACCTCGGCGGGCACAAGCAGAGTGCAAACCAGCGTATCGGTGCCGGCGGTCGCATTCGTCACGGAGTTCGCGATTTCACGTGTGCGAATGCCGGGCGGCCATGGCGAATGTCTTTCCGCCGTCACCCCCAGGAGTGGCAGCCTGCTTGCACAACCTCGCTCTGAAGGAGGGGCTATGTGGAGACAACCCTGTAGCGATTTCCTGAGAGGCGCGGCAACCTTAGCCATCTTTACCGAATGCGCATTGGCCTCCCATCATCACGATTTGAACGGAAGCTGGCAACTAATACCGGCGCGAATCGAATTTCATGGTGAGTCAGTCATCCAATCCGGCACGGTCACCATCGACGATCGCCAGGGCAATATCTACGTCTCGCGCAATTTCAGTTACGATGGCGCGAATCAGTCCACGACATCCACCTTCAGAACGGATGCCCGGGAGAAGACTTCCATCAAGGAGCCTGGCTTCAAAAGCAAAACGCAATGGAAGGGCGATGTCCTGGAGGTGACAACCACGCGAGATGGAGCCACCACTGTGGAACGCTACAGTCTTCGTGGCGATGGAACAATGGTCTTGATGATCGATCGCCCAGGGCATGTACTTGAGACGTTGTTGTTCCAGCGCCAGTAGTGTTACTGAGCCGTGACCGCGAGGGACCCGCAGAAGCAGACAGGATTGACCAAAGCACAGTAGAGAGGCGGAATAGACATTCCGGATCGATCCACCCCTCCTCGCCATTTCCGTTGAAAGGAGTGTGTAACCGTGTTTTTGTTCTTCCGGCGTCAATTCATTAAATGGCTGGGCGCCGGGCTGGGCGCGCACCGCGGCCCCACTCAGAAACGCGATCGCGATCAATTGCCTCATCTGAATGACAGCGAGTTTAAAGCAACCGCCGGACGTGGCTCCCACTTACGTGCGGTTTCTACCATTCCGCGGGCCGTCCGTCCGGCGGAGGAATCGTATTTGCATAGCCCCCAGGAGAGTCGACCTATATACAAATGGTGGGTTCAGTGGATCTTGTCCGGGAGTAACAACTCACTTATGCGTCAATCAACTCTAATGCTGGCTGTCCTGGCAAGCGCCGGGATTCTCGCTGTCCCCGCCCTATCCGCCGAAGGCGACGCGCGCGCGATTGAGGCGAACATTGTAGCCAATCATTTGCCCTTTGGCGGCATAGTCAACCCGGTGTATGCATCGTCCACGAGCACGACCATTACAGGATATACGCGGTGCGCGGATTCGGCCCTTTGGACCGGCGCCTATCTCGCGGCGGAATCGTATCACTACGCCGTCGACCAGTCGCCCACCGCCCTCGCCAATGTCAAGTCCGCGATCGCGGCAATCCAAGGGCTCGTCGACGTTACCGGCGATAATCGACTGGCCCGCTGCATGTTCGCCGCTAGTTGGCAGTTCGCGGCCGGCATCGAGAGCGAAGAATCGGCCAACACCATCAATATGGCCCCACCTTGGGTGTGGGTCGACCACACCTCGCGCGATGAAGTGGTCGGAGTGTTTTTCGGTTTGGCCACCGCCTATGATTTTGTGAACGACCCTGGCGTCCATTCCAGCATCGGCCCCATCGCCAGCCGCATCGCCCACTACATTTCCGATCATCTGTGGTCGCCCGGCGACGACATCACAACGACCTTCCTGGTGCGTCCCGAAGAGCTACAGATGCTGCTGGACACCACCCGCCACGTCAATCCCGGCGACAGCATCAGCGGACCGTTGATTAACCCGGTACCGTTTGATTCCGGCGTGCTCCTTGACATCCAGGACACCAGTTCCTACTTCAAGTTCAATCTGGATTACATGACTTTCTTCAACCTGGTCCGCTATAACCCGAACAGCAGCCAGTACCTCGGCGCTTACGTAGACGTGCGCAACTATACCGCTAATCACCAGAACCCGTTCTTCGATATGATCGACCACGCTCTGCGCGGTGCCAATAATTTCGACACGAAGGTTCGTTTTCTGCTGGACCAGTGGTTATTGCGGCCCAAGCGTGATCTCTATGTCGATGACACCAAAATCGTGAAGAACTGTAGCTCCAGTGAGGCCTGCTTGCTGGTCCCCGTGCCCATCCGTCCCACCACCGACTTCCTGTGGCAGCGCGATCCGTTCCAACTGGCCGGAGGCGGTTACGACACCATCGAAGGCGCAGGCGTCGACTACATCCTGCCCTACTGGATGGGCCGCTACTACGGCGTGATCCCGGCCGACACGGTGCAATCCGCTGCCGCGTTCGAATACACGGTCCCGCCGGACTCCATCGCATCGATCTACGGCATCAATCTGGCTGCAGCCACTGCCTCGGCTCCATCCCAACCGCTCCCAACCATTCTCGGCGGGGCGTCATTGGTGGTGACCGACGCGAACGGCAACCAACTCCCGGCGCCGCTCTTGTACGTATCTCCAACCCAGATTAACTTCGTCGTTCCGAACGGAGCGGCCTCGGGTAACGCAACCTTCACCGTGACCAATGGCGCGACCACGGCGGCTGCGACAGGTGCCGTGCAACCCGTTGCACCCGCGCTCTTCAGCACCGATGCATCCGGGACCGGAGTAGCGGCGGCCACGGCCCTTCAAACGCAAGCAGGCAATCCGCAAATGCAAACTCCCGTAGCGGTTTACCAGTGCGGAGACTCTGGATGTTCGTCCGTGCCGATCGCCGTGAGCGCCGCTGCACCGGTTTACGCGAGTTTCTACGGCACCGGTATCCGCAATCTTAGTTCACTCTCCAACGTCTCTGTGAGCGTAAACGGAGTCAAGTTAAAGGTTCTCTACGCAGGTCCCGCCCCGGGATTCACGGGCCTGGATCAGGTGAATGTCTTGCTGGACCCGAGCCTGAGCGGCGCAGGCGAGGTCAACGTAGTATTGACCGTAGATGGCCAGACCAATGACCCCATAACCAACCCGGTAACCATCAACATCCAATGAACCGACGTCGCACACACTTTAGGGGATCTTGGTGCAGGAGCACTCGGTTAGCGGGTCACTTTGAATCCCAGGCCAGGCGTTGATAAAAGACAAGTGCAATGGAACCAAGATCGGAGATAACGCCATCCGCTCTCTTAGCTCTGCTTCGTTGGATCGAGAGCGCGGGCAATCGAGGTGTGGCTCGGCGGCGAATGGACGGCGGTGCGCTTCTGGAGCGACAAATGGGGCTGGACAAGGACGCTGACATGATCGTGCGCGTCCAGAACTGACGATGCTGCAGCCGGCCGAGACTACGCGCAGCAGGAGCACTCGCCGAGGCATTGTCAACTTGGGCGGAGAGAATCGTTGGCGTTGGCAATGGTCGGTTGTCCTGGAGTCGCCTCAGCCTGCGGTGACGGTCCGCCAGATCTCGAAGGATCGCGATCGCAAGAGTCGGTGATTCGTGGATCTAAACAAATGGCGTCCTACTCGGAAGAGATTCTGGACGACACTGTGGAGGGAGAGAAACCGTTGGGCTTGACCAGCAGATTTGAACCGGCGCATTTGCCGCTCCCTTTGGCGAGCCGACTGGTGCGAGGCTTCGGCGCGATTGTTGGCGTAACGCTCCGTGTTGTGAGCCACGTCGCGCAGAATCGTTCGCAGGGCGGCCGAGTGGCTTCTTAGTTTGTCGGTAATGATACGGAAGGGTTCTTTTTCCTGGCCGTGCAGCCGTCTTCGAAAGAACCGCTCCGCGGCGCGCTGATCGCGGCGTGGCTGCACCAGGATGTCGATCACGTCGCCGTCTTGGTCCACCGCACGCTAGAGATACTGTTGTTGGCCGTGGCCGTGGATTCGAATGAAGACCTCGTCCAGGTGCCAAATATCGCCCAGGCTGCGCCGCTCAGCTTTCGAGCATAGTCAGGACCGAACTTCTGACACCAGTGCCGAATCGTTTCATAAGAGACGATGATTCCCCGTTTGGCGAGAAGATCCTCGACATCTCGGAAGCTCAGGCAGAAACGATGGTAAACCCAGACGGCATAGCTGATGATTTCTGAAGGGAAACGATGACCGTAATAGCGAGACCGGTAGTTCTTCAGGGGACCAGTGTTTCAACTCGCTGCCCGAGTTGACAATGCCACCCAGGATCGTCGAAATCGCCACTAGGTACTCGACGCCGGGAATCGGCCGTCCGCCCGAGTCAGTTGTCGCCGCACCATTCCAAGAACTGCTGCACCGGTCTCTGAGAGCCGCTTGATTAAGTTCAATCCCATTGTTTCCCCTGGCGCCGGTGACGAGGATCACGGGATCCTCGACTATTCCGCCGGCATCAGCAGATAACCGCTAGCCGAACTACTTGTGACCTGGGTGATCAGCAACTCGCGCTTCTTGCCGTCCTCGTATCCGTAGAAAACCACTGGGGCGTGGGTCGGTTGATCCTTCAACCAGATCGTGCGGCGATCGGGCATGATCCACATCCATCCATTCACTCGCTGGTCCGTTACATCCGTGTTGTCGATGCCGAGCGAGATTCCAGGAGCCAAAGTTTGACTGTGATTCCGGCTTACGTTGAAGCTTACCCGACCACTCCGCAGGGAGCGATTCCCCACTGCGCCGCCAGTTTCCGCGCGGGAGGCCTCCTCTTCCAGGTCCTTCCGCAACACCTCTCTCGCACGTTCAGCGACCGCGCTCTCAGAAAGACCCTTGTGCGGCGGAGTTCGCGACACCTGGCGCGCCTTTACGATGAAGCGATCCGGCGCGGATCCGATATAGCTGAACGGATAGCAGGTGACCAGCGTCAACTCGGAATACTTGCCCGCATTGAGTACGCTCACATCCTTGGGCGTTACGATCTCGGTGGATTTCACCTGGTACTCGTAGGTTCCTTCGAGCGTCTCAAACTGAACCACGTCGTTGGCCTGGATTCCCTTGAGGCCCAGAAACAGCGTGTCGCGATGTCCCGCCACTGCGACATTTCCGCTCTGCCCTGGAAATGCCGTCCCCGGGATGTGGCCGACCGCCAAGCCCAGCGTATCCTTGCCGACCCCCTCACGCACGATGGCACTCAAGTGCAGCCGCGGAATCGTCAGGCGGCCGATCAGGGCGTTGTTCCCCAGGGCGGGATGCCGCGCCCGCGGGGCACTGTGGGGGGCCGACAAATTCACGAAGCGCGTGAAGCCGAACCAAACTTCCACCTCGCGCGTGATTTGGTCCAGCTTGCCGGCCAGATACCCTTTGACTGTCGCGGTCTCACCCAGGAGTTCGTGGTCGAAGACCCAGTTCCCCCAGTCTTGCCAAACCATGGGTGCCAGGTTCGAAGCGCCCCACAGTCCCAGGCCAACCACCCCGCCCAGTAAAAGGATATTCTCAATCCACCGGCGAACCCTACTTCTTTGCTGCTTCGGCTGCATCATAGCGATAACTACCACGCGTGTGAACGCTTAACCTGCCGTGCCCTGGCGCCGAGACGCGCACGCTGACGGCCCGCAGAGATCCGGCTCCCTTGTCCGACGGAGGAAGATAACCAATGGTGTAGCGTGTACGAATCTCCTTTGCGATACCGCGGCAGATGGGCGCCATCTTGGCCGGGCGGTCCGGGAAATACGACTCGCCGCCGCTGATTTGCGCCAGCCGCCGCAAGATGCCTGGATCGCGGTCCGGATCCTCGGGATCGAATAAGCCGATGGCGTAAATCGTCGCGATGCTGCTCTCCACCATTTCGAGCATTTCCCGGCGCTTGTGTTTGCTGGCGTTGTCGCCGCCATCGCTGATGACCACTAGCGCCTTTTTGTCCCGCTTCCCTAATTCCAGTTGCTGCAACCCGCTCACGACGGCATCGTTGAGAGCGGTCTTGCCCTCCGGAATCCCACGACGCAGGGCCGACCGCAACTGTTGAATGTTATCCGAGAAGAGCACATCCCGCGGTAACCCGGGCACCACGCGGTCGTTGAAGTTCAGAACGAAGACCTCATCCTGCCGGTTACTCTCCTCAATAAAAGTCTCCGCCGCCGTGAGGACCTCGGACCTCTTCCGCGTCATGCTCCGGCTCTCGTCCACCAGGATGCCGACAGTCACTGGAACATCGCCACGGTCGAACACCGTGATGGGTTGCAGGCGGCCGTTTTCAAGGACGTTGAAATTCCCTTTCGCAAGCCCGGTAACGAAGCCTCCCTTGCTGTCTTTGACGCTTACATCCAGCAGCACCAGACGAACATCGCTGCGGAGTTTGTAGATCTCCCCTTCTTCCTGAGGACGGTCTTCGGGGGAATGGTCTTCCTGGGGACGGTCGTCACGCGGATTCTCGGCCAGCAGTCGAGTGAAAATGGAACCGGCGCCTGCAGCAATCAAGTTTTTAACTGCCGTCCGCCGGTTCATCGTTTGCGCTCCTCAGTGATCGCGCAACGCTGCGCTGTACGCTCCGCTACTGATTTTATGCCGATCGTGTCAACCGCACCAGGAAGTACAGGCCGAGCGAGAACAACCCGCTCAGTCCGATTAACGGATACGGAGTTCCAGTCCTGGGCAGCTCTTGCGGCGGCGCCGCTGGTGCGGGCGTCACTTCCTGAGCAGGCGGAGCCGGCGGAGGCGTATTCTGCGCGATTACCGGTGGTTCCTGCGGAGGCGGCGGCTGGGTTTCAGCCTGCGGGGCAGGCGGCGGGGGCGGAGCCGGCGGCTCAGGAGGCGCAGCCGCGGGTTCCGGTGGCGTCGGAGGCGGTGGTATAGGCGCCGGTGCCGCATACGCGATTTGCCTCAGGTTTTTCGGGTATCGAAATTCCTGGCCGAAGTTGTCCCCGGGGTAGAACCATGCTCGCATGGCTCGCGCCGTTCCGGGAGGTGTTTCCCAGAACGTGAACTGCGAGCGGTCAGTCGGTTGCAAGCGGTAGTTCGGAATCGCCAGGATGGTGTTGATGAGATGCTTCTGGTCGGCATCGAAAATCTGAACGATGTGCCGGTCAGAACTCGAGTTGGCGAGTTTCATCACATATGTGCCCGGGTCCAGATACGTGTCCGTTACCTGAATCGGCTGATCCACTGTGAAAACCGTCTTCTTGTCCCATTCATCCGCTTGGGCTCGAAACGTGACAATGCCCACGCCGAGCGCGAGAGCGCCGAGCGTAACCATCGTCATCCCGGATTTAATTGGGAAATGCGACTTCATTTAGATACTCCTTTCCTTCTGGCCATCGGGCTGAAGCCCAAAACGGCGTAACACGCTAGAGGTGTACGCAGCTTGCGTGCCACGTTGCGCAAACAACGCGGAATCATGCACTCACGAGCAAACGTAGTGCGGGAGCTTGGAACTTTTTACGCGGGATTGTGCGCCGAATTCGGAACTTCTTGCGCGTCTGTCTGCGTAGTGGATGCGTGTGCCTGAATGTCCGCGCTCCTTCTTCCCACGCAAATCGTCCCGAATGCTGCGCCCCTTCGCGACCCGACGCATCATCGTGTTGAGCTCAACGTTTCCTCGTGTTGAGCTCAACGTTTCCTCGTGGAAACGAACATGCTGCCAACTCAAGGCGTGCTTCGAAACTGGAGAGGAGCCTCACTATGACGCTTTTCGACGACCACACGAGGGAACGTTACGTATTCATTTCGGTTGCACTTCTGCTATTTGCCAGCATTACGGCGCTTCTGATGTACGTACCCATCCTGCCTATGGCATTCGCCATAGTGATCGTACTTGCTTTGGTTCTCATGTTTGCCTTCGGTTTCTACGTGGGCAACAAGGAACAGACTCCGCCCCGTGACCGGGCCACGTCAAATCTATAAATCAGATTCGGTATCGGGACAATTTGCGCCGGACGAGAAGCAGTCGAAAGTAGAAAGTATTCCCTTCCAGCGGAAAATCTTGCAGTAACAAACATCGGAGCTCTTCAAGACCGAATCACAAATGCCGTTACTTATGCGCCGTGGCTGCCGGATTGCACTCATCACCGATGGAGGTACCTATGCTTCGTAGACTACGTGCGCATTCGGCAGCCACGGCTGTAGTTATTTCCGGAGCCCTTTCGGTGTCGTTGTTCATGCAGCCGGCTCGCGGGGAAGAAAAAACGCAACAGCGCCTGGAGGACGCGACCGAAGTCTTCTCCCAGATTATGGCCACTCCGGATAAAGGGATTCCACAGGACCTATTGGAGAAAGCTCACTGCATCGTGATTGTGCCTGGGGTCAAGAAGGGCGCGTTCATCGTGGGCGCCGAGTACGGGAAAGGATTCCTTACGTGCCGCGACCACGGCAACCGGGCCTGGTGTGCTCCGGGCGCTGTGCGCATCGAAGGCGGTAGCGTGGGCTTGCAGGCCGGCGGCTCGGAGACCGACGTGATCCTGATGGTGATGAATCAGCAGGGTGAGGAAAAACTGCTGCAGAGCCAGTTCACATTGGGCGGCGAAGGCGAAGTTGCCGCGGGGCCGGTGGGACGCACCATAGCCGCCAAAACAGACGCTAAGCTGACCGCGGGTATTCTCTCCTGGTCGAGATCGCGCGGTATCTTTGCCGGAGTCGCTGTGCAAGGAGCGACACTGCGGCAGGATCTGGACGACAACCAAGTGCTATACGGCAAGAAACTGGAGAATCGCGAGATCGTGATGCAACACGTCAAGCCGCCCGCGAGTGCGCGGAAACTGCTCGATCAACTGAATCAGTATCCGCTGAGTGCGAAAGGCGAGTAACATGCTGTGGTTCATTGCAGTGTTGCTGGCGCTGTTGTGGCTGCTGGGTATGGTGTCTTCCTACACGCTCAGCGGGTTCATCCACATTCTGCTCTTCCTGGCGGTCGCGTTGGTCCTGATTCGCGTCATCCAGGGCCGTCGCCCGATCAGTTGAGAAAGCCTGCGCCGGGGAAAAAGGAAGAGGAGAGGCAAAGGAGAAAAGGAGCTGCGCATGCTTGAAACAACGGAATCGACGGGAGGTATCTACTTGCACGAACTCCATCGAGGTTCAGTCATCGATGTGGAGACACAGAGTCACCACTATCGGATCGAGTATCTGGGAGGCGACGACATCCGCATCTCCGGC
>Ga0310038_10003618_pt1 | contig 11129 bp, 8 predicted proteins | sample Sb_taG_6_FD_200461 | JGI IMG/M metagenome (GOLD analysis project Ga0310038, IMG submission 200461) | Peat soil microbial communities from Weissenstadt, Germany - Sb_50d_4_PS metaG (v2) (version 2) | ecosystem: Environmental > Terrestrial > Soil > Wetlands > Peat | place: Germany: Weissenstadt... | reverse complement strand
CCTTTGCTGGCGTTGCACCGCTCGCAGGCGGCCACGCAGTTGGTCCAGCTCGACGCTCCCCCTTGCGACCGCGGTAGTACGTGGTCGATGGTGATCGACTCGGCCCCCGGCTGCGCGCCGCAGTACTGGCAAGTGTAATGGTCGCGCTTGGCGACGTTGCGCCGGCTGAACATGACGGCCGTGTTCGGCAGGCGATCGTAGTGCGCCAGGGTGATGATCTCGGGCACCGGCAGCCGCAGCCGTGCGGATCGGATGCAAGGCTCGCCGTCGGGCGTCCGGCGCAGCGCCCAGTCGCTCCACGAATACAACTGGTACTCTTCCGGATCGACAACGCGGGCTGCATCGTTCCAGAGCAAAATCAACGACCGGGCCACGGTCGTCACGTGGACCGGCTGCCATTGTCGGTTCAAGACCAAGGTCGGTAGATCCAGCACGCCCTGCGACATCATCGCCTCCATCCCCGGGAAACGGTGAGGGTGCTCGGCGGGAGTTGAACCCGGCGCCTTGAGATTCACATTCTCATGTGCTTCCGTTACACCACGAACACCATCAATCAAGACCGGCCCTGATAAAAGGCCGGAGCGGAAGGCGAGGGATTCGAACCCTCACGCCCCGGAGGGCGCACTCCTTAGCAGGGAGGCCCGGCCAGCCTTATCCGGCTACCTTCCGCAACATTGAAAGCAAGTGGACAGCCGGGGACTTGAACCCGGGGGGAACCCCTCTGGGGTCGCCCCTGGTTGCAAACCAGGTGTCTTGCCATTGGACCAGCCGCCCAAGACAGATGGACGGGGCTGGTCTGTTCTGCCCCTTCGGGGCGTTTTCAATTCACTGACAACTGACTACTGACAATCGATCCAGTCGTCCCGGAGGGAATCGAACCCCCGTTTCCTCTTTGGAAGCAACGTGTCGTCTGTGATACTTTATCTTAGTCCTTATATGCCAATAACTTAAGTCGAATTTATGGCTCAAATACAAAGCAGGTAATGCGTAGGTTTACGAATGGGATCTTGCGCTTCGAAGAGCTCGTCGAAAACGGTGACCGGAACGGTGACTGAATCTGCCTCGATAGATGCCGCTACGGGGCAGCGGGTTCGCGCGCCGCGCCTCACCTTGCCATCGATGGCAAAACCCTCCGCGGTAGCCGCGACGGCCAGACGCCCGCGGTCCACCTTCTGGCCGCTTACACCCCCGACGTCGGGGCCGTCGGGGCCCAACTGTGGGTCGATGCCAAGACCAACGAGTTGAAGGCGGCGGTGGAGATGCTGGCGATCCTGCCTCTCAAGGGCCGGGTCATCACCGCCAACGCCATCCAGACCCATCGCGAGATTTGCGCCACGGTGATCGAGGGGGCAGGGACTACATCCTGCCTCTCGCGAGAAAACGATGAAGACTCTCCACCACAGAAGGCTACGATGATTCCCGGTGGTGATGCTCAAGACTCGGATTCTCGTGGTTTTTTCCCGGCGGCTCCGGTAGCATGTCTGACGCGATGGGACTGAGCAGAAGACTTTCGTCCAGTACGCGCTCAATTGTTCGGCTCGATGTAATGAAGCCGCTGGATTGACTCGCGAAAGGAACGGCGATGCGTTACACGATTCGAGAACTCAAACTCGGTGAGATTCTGGATCAGGCGGTAAATCTGACGAAGGACCATTTCGGTGTTTTGTTGGGCATTACCGGAGTCTTGATGATCCCGTTCTATGTGCTCGGCGGATTGATCCAGGTGTCGATGATTCCGAAACTGCCCCCGAATCCGACGCCTGAGCAGGCAGCGGCGGTGACTTTCGGAGCAATGAGAGTCTCGCTACCGTTCGGCCTGCTGGGCGCCTACGTCATTACCCCGATTACAAACGCCGCCGTCGTTTACGCGATCTCCAATGCCTACCTCGAAAAGCCGATCAGTGTGGGAGAATCATTCAAGCGGGCCTTTCAGCGGATTCTCGCGCTCATCGGCACCTGGCTCCTCGTCGGCCTGGCCATTATGGGCGGCATGCTCCTCTGCTTCGTTCCTGGAATCCTCGCCGCATTCTGGTTTGCTCTGGCAACACAGGTGGTCGTCATCGAGAACGTGGCAGGATTCGCGGCCCTGAAGCGGAGCAAGCAGTTAATGGCCGGCAATATCGGGACCTTTTTCGTGTTGGGGCTCCTGGTAGGACTCATTAACGCCGGAATCACATTCGCGACCAACTTTATCCCCCAGCCGCACGTGCGGGTTGTCGTGAATGCGATCGTCGCGGGGGTCTTGATGATCTTCGCGTCGGCAGCATTCGTTGTGTTTTACTTTTCCTGCCGCTGCAAGCACGAACAATTCGACTTGGCGCTGCTGGCCCAGTCGGTCGGCGCCGAAACACCCGGCGATTTCACCGGCGGTGCAACTCCACAGTGGTGACAGGACAGGAACAATCCGATGGGCCCGATGCCAGCCGCTTCGCCGTTGCCCGATCCAGAAACGATTCGCCGGACGGCGGAGCAAGTCCTCCGCCGTCCCGACTATCAATTGGACCCGCAGCCCGATTCGGGGCCCGCCCTTCTCGAATTGCTGCTGCGATTCTTCCGCTGGATTCTCACGCCGTTTCAATGGCTGCTCGACGCCCTGGAGGGCCTTCCCGGCTGGCTGCGCTGGCCGATCGCCGTCGGTCTGGCAGCACTCCTCATCCTGCTAGTGCTCCATCTCGGATATACGATCGTCAGGGCCGTGCGCGGGCCCAGGCAGAAGCGCGGCCTAGCCGCGGCTCTTCAGCGTACGCCGCGCGATCCCGCCGCGCTCGAACGCCAGGCGGCCGAGGCGGTTTCTCGTGGCGACTTTATCACCGCCATCCGGCTGTTGTTCTTGGCGTGCCTGTTACGGCTGGAGCTGGCGGAGAAGCGCGCCTTTCGCGCTGGCACCACCAACCGCGAGCACCTGCGCCGGCACCAGGATTCGCCGGTCTTCGAGCCCCTCAAGCTGTTCGTCGAGATAATCGAAACGCGGTGGTACGGCCGGGGAGTGTGCGGGCTGGAAGACTTCGAAGCCTGCAGAGCCGCGCACGCCCAGATCCGCGATTTTGCGCAGGAGCCCCCACATGCTCACCGCGCGTAATTTCGTGGCACTCACGATTGTAATCGCCGTCGTGTCGCTGGCGTGGGCGTGCCTCGAACTGGCCCAACCCCCCGACAGCGGCGGATTGGGGCATGACTCGTACGGAACACGGGTGCACGGCCAGCGGGGGCTGTTCGAGATTCTCACCGCTTTGGGCATTCCTGTGGAACGGATCCTCGGCCCGCCCACGGCCATCGTCGGTCGCGAGGTAACGCTGGTGCTCTGGAAACCTCAACCCGACCTCGTGCAGGTGGAACCCGCCTACCTGCACGCTCTCGCCGAGTGGGTCGAAAACGGCGGACGCGTCGTGGTCGCCCCGGACGGAAGACATGCCGCTTCCCGGCCGCTCGGGCTGTCTGGACGGGACGGGTACACCCGCGAATCGACGGTTCTTGGCGAGCTGGGGTTGGCGACCGTGCGTGTCAGGACGATCAATCTGGAGTCCGCGGAAAAAGGTCCGCAGGCCGATTCGACCGGACTGTCTTCCGACGGCCAGGCCTCCGAAACAACGCCGAACCGGGACGAATCGGAAGATGATGATGTCCGCCGCATTCGCGAGCTGTTGACGGGTACCGCGCGGCCGATCGTCACCCGCGCTGTGACCGTCACGGCGGCCGGTGTGTTGTCCCCCTTGCGCGAGCTTGTTTCCACGATCGAAGTACCGGCAGAGAAACTGCAGGTCCTCAGCGTCGGCGCGTCGGCACCCGATGGAACAATCACCTTTCACGACCCGGCCGGGAGCGAACAGATCCTGGCCGCGGTTTACCACCGGGGAAAGGGAGAGCTGATCGTCGTGGCCTCTCCCGCGATTGCCGAGAACCGTCTGATCGCGCGGCACGACAACAGCGTCCTGGCGGTCCAATTGCTGGCGGTGCCGGCGCGGCCTGTGGTCTTCGACGAGTTTTATCACGGTTTGACGATCCGCGGGAATCCGTTGTGGTTGTTCACCCAGCGCGGCTATGCGGCCACGACGCTCTGCCTGCTGATGGTGATCGGGCTGTGGATCTGGCGGGAGGCCGTGTTTCTGGGGCCGCCGCTGGCTCCGCAGGGACAATCCCGGCGATCTATCGGGGAATACGTCGATGCTATGGCGCGGTTCCTGAACCGGGGGGGATCGAGCCAGGCGTTTCTGCTCCGCGAGGTTCGCTCGGGCGTGCTGCACGCGGTGCGCGACGAGCTGCACTTGCCGCCCTTGCGCGACCACGTTGACGAACTGGCCGCGGTTCTGGCCCGCCGCGATCCCCGCCGCGCCCGGCAACTGATCGAAGCCGTGGGGGCGGTCGACGAGGCGTTGTCGCGGAAGGTGGTGTTGAGGAAAGCGGTCGCGGAGGATCTCTTCAAGAGGATGTCCCGTTGTCTTTAGAAGCACACTACAAAGCCATCCGTCAGGAAATAACCAAGGTCATCTACGGGCAGGACGAAGTCGTGGATTTCGCCCTGGCGGCCCTGTTCAGCAGCGGTCACGTGCTGCTGGAAGGTCCCCCGGGGGTCGCCAAGACGCTGCTCGTGCGGACTATCGCCGCCGCTCTCAGCCTCGATTACCGCCGGGTGCAAATGACCCCCGACCTGCTCCCCATCGACATCACCGGCTCGTCGGTGTTTCGCGAAGACACGCGGACATTCGAGTTCCGGCCGGGGCCGGTCTTCACGAGTTTTCTGCTCGCCGACGAAATCAACCGCTCTTCGGCCCGCACGCAGTCGGCGCTGCTGGAGGCGATGCAGGAGCTGTGCGTCACCTACGACGGCGTCACGCATCCGCTCCCCGAGCCGTTCATCACGTTCGCCACGCAGAACCCGATCGAGCAGGAGGGAACGTATCCGCTTCCCCTCGCGCAGCTCGACCGGTTCATGTTCAAGGTCGTCGTGTCGTATCCCGGGGCGAGCGACGAAGAGCGGATCCTGCGCGACCATCATGCTACTGGGGGGCTCTCCAACCCGGCCCGCCTGCACGTGCAGGCGGTCGTCGGACCCCTCGACATTCTGGAAGCCCGGGAGACGATCCGGCAGACGCATATCCGCGAAGAGGTGATCGGATACGTCCGCCGCCTGGTGCACGCGACGCGCGGCGACGACTCGCTCGCCGTCGGCGCCAGCCCCCGGGCGGGCCTGATGCTCCTCATGGGGGCCAAGAGCCTCGCCCGCTTCGCCGGGCGCGATTTCGTCATCCCCGACGACATCAAGGCGGCGTTCGTGCCGGTCATGCGGCACCGGGTCGTGCTCAGTCCATCGGCGGAGCTGGAAGGAACCACGGCCGATGCCATTCTCGGGAATTTGCTGGAATCGGTAGAGGTGCCGCGATGACAATCCGGCCGGGACGAAACCTCGTGCGGACCGCCGCCGTACTTCTGGTCCTGGCGACTCTCACTTTCGTCTGGCCCGGCGCGCCGTGGCTGCCGGTCTGGGGATTCACGTTGGTGGTCGCGGTCGTAGTCGCCGCGCTCGACTACCGGGCCTTGCAAACGTCCTTCCGCGGGGTGAAGATTGAGCGGACGATGCCGGCCGCGGGTGGGCGGGACTTGCCGCTCCGGGTCGAACTGCGCGTCTGCAGTAGCGCCCCGTTGCCGCTCGCAGGAGAGCTTCGCGACGTGGTTCCCGCCGCGGCGCTCCCCGCATTTCAGGTCCACGCGTTCCGCCTGCCGGCGGGGGGCACTTTATCGCTTGCCGCCACGTTTCGGATTCCGCTCCGCGGGTCGTTCGAATTCGGACCGGCATGGCTGAGGCTGACCGGGCCCTGCGACGTGCTGGAAGCGCAGCAGGTTTTTTCGTGCTCCGGCAGCGTGAAAGTTCTTCCCGAGGGTTTCAGTTCCTCCGAAGGCCTCCAGCACGACGAACGGGCCGAGCTGATGATGCTCGACAAGATTTCGCGGGTTCGGCAGACCGGGCTCGGGACCGAATTCGAAATGCTGTCGGAGTACCGGCCCGGCGACGATCCGCGACGGATCGACTGGAAAACCACCGCCCGCCTCCGGCGTCCCGTCGTCCGCCGCTTCCAGGTCGAACGCCATCGCGACGTGATGATCGTCGTCGACTGTGGACGGTTGATGGGGGCCGATGCCGGCCGCGGCAGCAAACTCGACTGCGCTGTCGACTCGGCCCTGATGCTGTGCCGCACGGTGCTCGAAAGCGGCGACCGTTGCGGTCTAGCGCTGTTCGACGATCGGGTGCTGGGGTACCAGCCCCCCCTTTCCGGGCCGCGCGCCTTGCGCTCGCTGGTGGACAGCGTTTACAACGTTCAATCACGCTGGGCCGAATCGGATTTCGGACTGATGTTCGCCACGCTGCAGTCGCGGCAGACGAAGCGATCGCTGGTGGTCATTCTTTCAGACATCGTCGATGTCGAAACATCGACACGGTTCCGCACGTCGCTCGCAACTTTGTCGCGGCGCCACGTCGTCTTGTTCGCCGGCCTGCAGACGCCGTTGCTGCGGCAAATCGTCGCCGAGCCGGTAGCGACGCTCCTCGACGGGTCGCGCAAGGCGGTGACGTTCCGCGTTCTTCGCGAGCGAGACGAGGCCCTGCGTTCGCTGAAGCGGAGCGGAGTGCAGGTTCTCGACGTCGAACCAAGCCGCCTGACCGTCCCCCTGCTCAACCGCTTCATCGAACTGCGGCAGCAGAATGTGCTGTAGAGCGCTCGCGCAGGAACCCGTGGACGATGAACAGCGTCCAGAAGAGAGCCGTTGCCCCCGCGAACGCGAGTCGGCCGGCCGTCGAGAGATGGCTTTGCCGCAGATAGCTTTCCACGATGGCCGCCAGCACCAGCATGGCCCCGGCCCCCAGACACGTCTGCCCCGCTTCGATCCCTGCTCGCTTCAGGCTCTCGGCCCGCGACAGCAAACCCGGGCTGATGACGGCCTGCGCGAAGAGCAACCCGATTCCCCCGAAGAGAATTATGGCTCCCAGCTCGGTGATTCCGTGCGGCAGAGTCCAGCCCCAAAGCTCGCTGTGGATCCCCGCCCGATAATGAATGGCGACAAAGGCACCCATGATCATGCCGTTGTAGAGGATCAGCATTGTCGTGAACACGCCGCCAAGCACCCCCAGGGCCATGGCCATGATCCCCACTTTGAGATTGTGATCGAACAGCATCGACGCGAACGCGAATTTCTCTCCGCCGCCCGTGTCGCGCCCGTGCCTCAAGACCTCGAGCAGTTGTTCGGGGGTCGAACCAGGGGAGCGGACGTCGCCGGGCATCATCAGCGCGTACGCCGCTAGGGGGTCGTGCATCGAGGCGAAATACCCTACCAGCGCTCCGGCGATCAAAAGGACCGCCGAGGCCGTATGATAGGGCCAGCGGCGGGCAATCAGCCGCGCGAAGCCTTCGACGGCGAACCGGCCCGCCCCTTGCCACGCCGACTTCCGTGGCGGAAGATAGATCAGGCTGTGGGCCGTCGCCGTCAGGTCGTTCAGATAGGCGATCAGCCGCGTGTCAGTCGTCCGTGTCGCCACCTGCGAGAGGTGCACGGTCGTCCGCCGGTAGAGCACGTCTAGACGGCTCAGCTCCTCGGGGGACATGCGGCGGAGCGACTTGCGTCCCTTCCGGACTAGGGCTTCCAGCTCGTTCCAGTCCGGCTTGTTCCGCGAGATGAAACTGCTCATACTCGAAGTGCCATGAGCGCAAAGATCCAATTTGAAACGCCGGAAAACATCCAGGTGGCGTATCAGCCCGCCGGGCTCGGGACGCGGTTCGTTGCGTGGTTCGTCGATAACATCATAATGTTTGCCGCGGGCGTTGTCATATTCTTCATCCTCATCTGCTCGGGAGTCATCACCGACACGGTCATCCGGGACATCGTCGAGCCAGGCCGCGAGTCGGCCCGTCGATCGGTCGATCGGTCGCCTGGGCAGACTCCGGAAGTGGGGTTCTATTTTATCGGTCTGTTTCTTCTCGTCTCGGGCCTGGGGAGTTTCATCTATTACGGCATGAGCGAGCTGTTCTTGCGGGGCCAGACACTCGGCAAACGGCTATGGGGAATCCGGGTCGTTCGGCTCGACGGTTTTGCGCTGGACCCTGGCGGAATCTTCGTGCGGAATATTTTCCGCGTCATCGACCACCTGCCACCGCTGTGGCTTGTCCCTCTGGTTTCGAAAAAATCGCAGCGGCTGGGGGACATGGTCGCGGGAACGGTCGTGGTTTTCGACAAACCGGAATCGATCAGCAACCTGCGGCTGTCGCTGTCGCAGCGTCCTTCCGGCGAGGCGCAGTTCGTCTTCGACGCCGCCACGCTGAAGCGCGCCCGTCCCCAGGACTTCGCAGCCGTCGAGAAAATTCTAGAACGCTGGGAACAACTGACCGGGAACCAGCAGCAGACGTTTCTCGGCCAGCTCGTCCCTCCCCTTGCGGCGCGCCTCAAGACCGATCTGCCCCCTGACGACCAACGGCTACAGTTCTTGCACGACCTGCTTGCCGCCGAATACCGGAGACAGCACCTCAGCCTGGGATGAGGACCGTACGCGCAGGGGCTTCTCGATCCGGGCTCGGGGAGGTCTTATTTGGTCGCCGCACATCACGAGCCCACTGACCTAGGAAGCGGCCGCATGAGAAGCCCAGTACGAAGCTGGGACTTACTCAATTCAAACCCCGCCAACAGTCACTTTTTTCGCAACCGTTTACGAAATTCGTATTTACGCATCCATCCCAACCCCACTGGGATTCTTGTTGCGCCGAAGAAACCAATGCCCCGGGCAGGGATTGAACCTGCGACCTCGACTTTGTAGGAGTCTTGCTCTCCCGCTGAGCTACCGGGACGGAGGAAAAGCTTGAAGTAGCACGGGTGGGAGTCGAACCCACAGGTCACAAAGCTCCGGGCACCGCCCGAAGGGTGGTCGTGGCCGCTCTGCCGGTTTGCGTACCGTGCCGCCGCTGGATGATGCCTCCTGTCATTGCGGGTATGGGAGTCGAACCACATCCTCCCAGTTCATGAGACTGGGTTGAGCACCGGCCCACCAGCGAGTCCCAGGCCCCGGGGTCGATCCGGGAAAGCCGGCCTTATGAGAGCCGGCTGGGCGCCCGCCACGCCTGGGTTGCTTCGATCTTGCACCGGAGCAGAGAGCCTGACCTGAAGTAGCCCGGACGGGAGTCGAACCCGCCTTACCACTGTGAGAGAGTGGCGTCCTGGACCGATAGACGACCGGGCCGTGAACCGAGGGACCCTAGAACATCGTAGTGCGTCGGGCAGGAGTCGAACCTGCAAAGCTCGGGGCGGGTGGGTTACGGCCACCGGGGCTCGCCAGTGCCCAGCCGACGCGTTTGAGGGATGACGAACTCTTTATGACAATCTGCTTTCCCTTCCTCTTCCAGCGCCCCCGACGGGATTTGAACCCGCGGCCTCCACCTTGACAGGGTGGCGAGCACTCCGAGCTGCTCTACAGGGGCTTGAGGTTGTGGACCGGTCTTCCCGGGTCCCCAGTGGCTCAGGAGGGATTCGAACCCTCAGCATCTCTCGGTCTGAACGAGAGTGGTCTGCCAGTTGCCTACCGAGCCTTGGCGCTATTGGAGGCGGCAGCCGTGGGACTCGAACCCACAAGCGGCCCACGGCCGCCGCCTGTTTTCAAAACAGGTCCCTGATCCAGCCGGATGGCTGCCGTCAAGTTCCGGGGGCTGGAATCGAACCAGCGGCCTCCACGTTCAGAGCGTGGCGTCACGACCAACCGCAACTGCCCCGGAGTGTTCCTCGTCTCCTGGTTCGGACAGAACAAGTTCAGCCCAGGTTCGGGAAGGAGGATTCGAACCTCCACCGCCTGATTCAAAGTCAGGCAGCCTGCCGGTTAGCCGATTCCCGAGAGTGCCCCGCGGGAGTTGAACCCGCCTGTCCAGTTTGGAAGACTGGTGCCTGACCGCTCGGCCAGGGGCACGCGGCGCGTCTGAACGAAACAGCGGAAGAGGAGGGAGTCGAACCCTCAAGGCTCGTCGCTCGCCCGGTTTCGAGCCGGGTGCCGTCACCCATCGGCTTGCCCTTCCGGAATCCATCAAGCTCCAGGGGAGGGACTCGAACCCCCACGCCGAAGGCGCCTCATTAACAGTGAGGTGCGTCTACCATTTCGCCACCCTGGAATAAAGAGAGCAGAACATACAAGAGTAACACAATGTGAAAGAATCAGAGAAAACTTAACCACAGAGATCACGGAGAGAAATCAGAGAGAAGAAAGGCCATTTCGAGAAGTCAACACAAAAACATCAAAACGTTTATTATAATTACATAAATAAAAATGTATGTTTAATTCTTCCAGGTTATCGCTGTGCAATAGGGTTGTTTTGCTGTTTGTCCTTTCCCTCTTCCGTGTTCTCTGTGTTCTCTGTGGTTAAACTCTTTCATCTACATAAGGTTTTGTGGTTTTGTGCCAGGCACACCCCCGTGGAAGAGGCCAGTCGGGGTGGCTGGGCTCGAACCAGCGGTTTCCTGCTCCCGAAGCAGGCGGATTAGCCATCTTTCCCACACCCCGAGGAAGTGCCCAGCAAGAGTCGAACCCGCACGTTCGCCATGGCAAGGCGAGAGGCTGCCATTACATCATGGGCACTGCGACCGTCGCCGATTTGTCAAAGAGACCCAGAGCACCGGGTGGGGGTCGAACCCACGTCACCGCCTTACGAGAGCGGTGTCTTGCCTGCTAGACCACCAGTGCATGCCTCGAGTGGGACCAGAGGGACTTGAACCCTCACCCGCCTGGTTAAGAGCCAAGTGTGCTGCCGCTAACACCTTGGTCCCGACGATCGCCAACAGTCGGCCCGGGAGGAGTCGAACCTCCATCTTCCGGTTATCAGCCGAGCGCTCTGCCGCTGAGCTACAGGCCGTGATTGATTGCTGACTGCCGCTCTTCGACTCTCCTCCCCGGATGGGGCCGGAGGGACTCGAACCCCCACTCCCCGGCTTAAAAGGCCGATGTGCTGCCGTTACACCACAACCCCTCGCCACTTCCACTCCCACTCCGTCCCACTCTGGGGCCAGTCAAGCACGACCGGCAGGATTCGAACCCGCGAGACAGCGGTTTTGGAGACCGCCCGCGCCCCCAGTCGCTCCGGTCGTGTGTGCCTGTGGAGGCGAATCGCCCGTGA
>Ga0310038_10003615_pt1 | contig 11133 bp, 9 predicted proteins | sample Sb_taG_6_FD_200461 | JGI IMG/M metagenome (GOLD analysis project Ga0310038, IMG submission 200461) | Peat soil microbial communities from Weissenstadt, Germany - Sb_50d_4_PS metaG (v2) (version 2) | ecosystem: Environmental > Terrestrial > Soil > Wetlands > Peat | place: Germany: Weissenstadt... | reverse complement strand
GGCTGGACCCGTTTCGTTTCCATGCAGAATCATTACAACTTGCTTTATCGCGAAGAGGAGCGCGAGATGAATGGCGTTTGCCAGTCCGAGGGTATTGGCGTCATTCCCTGGAGCCCTCTGGCGCGCGGCCGCCTGGCTCGTCCCTGGCAAACTGAACACACCGTTCGCTACGAAACCGACCAGTTCGGAAAGAGCCTGTACTCGCAAACCGAAGAGGCCGACCGTAAAGTTGTAGAACGCCTGAGTCAGGTCGCGGAACAACGTGGCGTTCCTCGCGCGCAGCTTGCTCTGGCTTGGTTGCTCAGCAAGCCAGTGATCACAGCACCGATCGTTGGCGCAACCAAGCCGCATCATCTTCAGGACGCGGTTGCAGCGCTCTCCCTGCGCCTGACGCCGGAAGAGGTTGCTTCTCTCGAGGAGCCGTATGCGCCGCATCCTGTCTTAGGCTTCAGGTGAGTCGGCTTCAGGTGAGTCCAGGTCCGAATTCGGCGATGAAAGATGAAATTGGAGGCTAGGTGTCGAGGAGGACGTCTTCACCCTCAGCGTCTGCGTCGCGCTGCGCTTCGTCCAGCAGTCGCAAGCCTTCCATCAGCAGGCCCTGAGTATTCAGCTTCGTCGTTTCCTGCGTCGACTTGCCTTTGAAATCAATCTGGAAGTTCCCTTCCGTCCAGCGCAGCACTTTGAAAACCGCTTCATCTCCCGTAATCGGGCCATAGACAGCGTGTTTGGCCTGCCCCTGCACGAAATAGATCTCGCACTTTTCGTTATTATTGCCACTGGTCATCGTGAGCAGGCAGCTCTTGCGTCCCATCTCCAGCGATTGCACCAGGTCAATCACGTTCATCTGCGAGAGGCTGCCGCGCAACACGCCATCGGTCGACGCGGCCTTGCTCAGCTTTTCCAGCGCGATGCGGTCCACCACGCGCTTGATTTTGTGCGTGGCGTCTTTCAGAAAAAAAGGTTTTTCCAAATAGTCTTCAATCGGATCCTGCATCGATAATCGTTCGCTGATGTCGGCCTTGCTGGCCATCAGGATCACCGCGATCCCCGCCGTTGCCGGCCTGCTTTTCAGTTTTTCCAGCAACTGCCGCCCGTCCATGCCCGGCATGCGATAGTCGCTGATCAGCACATCCGGCAGATCATCGACCGCCTTCAACAACGCATCGGCTGCGTCGGTCGCGACCGCGACCTCGCCCATCGCCGAGAGCGCCTGCTGCAGCATCCCCAGCACCATCGGGTTGTCGTCCACCAGCAGGATTTTGACGTTGCTCGCCATGGCAAAAATGAATAGAAAGCTATTTCCGCTTCGCGCTTCTCCGGTAGTCTCCGCTCTTGCCGCCCGACTTTCGCTCCAGCACCACTTCCCGGATTTCGATGCCCTTATCGAGCGCCTTGCACATGTCGTACACGGTGAGCGCCGCCACGCTGGCCGCGACCAGCGCTTCCATCTCCACACCAGTCTCCGCCGTAGTCTTTACTTTGGTGGCAATAGAAACGCCATTCTCGCACACGCGTAGGGTCACAGCAATGTGCGACAACGCCACGGGATGACACATCGGAATCAACTCCGCCGTCCGCTTGGCGGCCATGATTCCCGCCGTCCGCGCCACCTCCAGCGGGTCGCCCTTCGGATTCTTCGGCAGCGCCCGCAGCACCTCCGGCGTCATCCGAACGAAGGCGCTAGCCTCCGCTTCTCGCGCCGTTCGCGCCTTCGACGACACATCCACCATGCGGGCTTGGCCCTGCGGATCGTAATGGGAAAGCGCAGAAGGTTTTTTCGGCATCATCGTTCCTGCTCGTGTGGGTGACGGGGCTCCGCCCCGTCCGGCGGGGCAAAGCCCCGCCGCCACACAGGCCTGCCCACAGGGCATTGTATTCGCCTTGGCTCGTGTGGTGACGGGGCTTGCCCCGTTCCAAGCCGAGCGCTCAGAATATACGGAGCCCCAGCAACATCAGCCGGATCGCATCATCAACGGCACCCATTCTCCCGCCTCAATCCGCTCGCAGTCTGGAGGAATCACCACATAGCAGTTCGCCCGAGCCAGCGTCGCGATGTCGCCCGACCCCTGCCACCGCGCTAACTCCACCTCCGCATTCTCAAATTCTCCCGAAAGCACCGCCGGAAGAAATCTCTTCAACCCTGTCTTGGTTCGTATTTCAGATTTCAGCCGCGCCCGGAGAAAGATCAACCGCTGCGGCGTCATCCCGGCCAGCGCTTCGATCATCGGCCGCGCAAACAATTCGAAAGTCACCATGGTCGACACCGGATTCCCCGGCAGCCCAAAAAAATACTTCTTGTGTGGCGCGGGCAATCCTGTCCGCGTGGAAAGCGCATCTACTGCTGGCAAGCGGACAGGAGTGTCCGCTCCACACGAACCAAAAACCACGGGCCGGCCCGGCTGGATCTCCGCTCCCGTAAAATAAAACTCCGCCTTCAACTCCCCGAGAACCTGCTCCACCAGGTCGTACTTTCCCATGGAGACGCCGCCTGTCAGCAACAGCAGATCGCACGCCAGCCCTTCTTCGATCAAAGCTTGTTCGATCAAAGCCCGAAGCCGCTCCCGCTCATCCGGAGCGATCGGCAGCCGCACCGCCTCCCCGCCCGCATTCTGAACCTGCGCCGCCAGCGAATAGGAATTCGAATTCCGTATCTGCGCCTGCCCCGGCGTCGCGTCAATTTCCACCACTTCGTCGCCGGTCGAAAGCACCGCCACGCGCGGCTTCCGGAAGACCTGCACGCGGCTCTTGCCGGCCGACGCCGCAATCGCGATGCCGGCGTGGTCCAGCCGCCGCCCTCGATCGAGCAAGAGTTGTCCGGCACGAGCTTCGGCTCCGCGTGGAACAAAGTTCTCGCCCTGGCGCACGCTGCGGTGCACCTCTACCAGTTCAGCCGCCGACTTCCCCGCCGGCGCATCTCCCAACGACGTGTGCTCCACCATCACCACCGCATCCGCCCCCGCCGGCAGCGGAGCCCCGGTCATGATCCCAACCGCCTGCCCGCGCCCCACTGCGCACGCTCCCGGCTCCGGCCAGTCGCCCGCCTTCACTTCGCCGACTACTTCAAGGCGCGCCGGAAGCTTGGCCAAGTCCGCCGCTCGCACCGCATATCCATCGCGAGTCGCCCGATCAAAAGGAGGAAAGTCGCGGTCCGCCACAACCCCCTCCGCCAGCACCCGCCCCAACCCCGCCAGCAGATCCACCGTCTCCACCTCTCCCCGACACACGCCGGCCGCATGCTGCTCGACCAGGCGCCGAGCCTGTTCAAAGCTCACCACGCGAGCCGAAAGAACTACGGAAGAAGAGGAATGAGAAGACATGCAAGAATCATACGCCGCAGTTCCCTCAGGGGCTTAAGCCCGCGTCTTTATTAGCGCTGAGCGGCACGGCTGAAGCCGTGCCCTTCCCAAAGCGATTTACGGGATAGCTTGTAGTGACTACCCGGCGAACGCTGGCGACGAAAAGAAGAGAGCGGCGAGGGGGTCTTTCTGAGAACTGAGAACTGAGAACCGGGAACTGAGCAGTAGCAACTGACCTATCGCGCCAGTTCCTGCCCCAGCACCGTCGCATTGCTGGCGAAGCACAGGCCGGTTTCGAGATCCACCAGGCCCGAGCGGACAAGTTTCGCGATCTCGCCGTCGAAATGCTGCATGCCTTCGTTTTCGCTGGCCTTGATCGCGTCCAGCAGGGTGCGGCCCGGGCGCTCGCCTTGTTCGACGCAATCGCGAGTGCGCGAGTTGGATTTCAAGATTTCGACTACGGCGATGCGATCGCCGCCGTCGGTGCGCGGGATCAGCCTCTGCGCAGCGATGTAGCGGAAAGTTTTGGCGAAACGTTCGCGCACCGATTGCTGCTCGGCGCTGGAGAACGTACCGATGATGCGCTCCACCGTCTTTGAGGTATCGACGGTGTTCATGCTGGAAAGAACGAGGTGGCCGTTTTCGGCGGCTTCGAGAAGAATCTCGAGCGTCTCCCGGTCGCGGATTTCGCCCACCATGATCACGCGCGGCGCCTGGCGCAGGGCTGCCCGCAGCGCTGTCGTGAAAGTCGGCGCATCGCTGTGCAACTCGCGCTGGTGCACCGTCGATTTCTTGTGCTTGTGCAGAAACTCAATCGGATCCTCGACCGTCAGAACGTGATAGCAATATTGGTCGTTGATGCGGTCAATCAAAGCGGCCAGCGTCGAAGACTTGCCCGATCCGGTTCCGCCCGTCACCAGGATGATCCCGTTGCGGACTTTCGCCGCCTCTTCCAATTGCGCCGGCAGACGAAGCGAACTGAAAGTCGGAATGACGGTGGGAATGACGCGCATCACAATCGCGCAACTTCCGCGCTGGATGAAGACGTTGACGCGGAACCGCGCCATGCCCGGCAAGCCGTAGGAAACGTCGCAGGAACCCTGCTCGCGAAGCGTATTGATGGCCTGCTTATTGTTGCCGATCAGATCGGCCGCGATGCGGCGCGTGTCATCCGGCGACAGGGTGCCGCTCCCGGGGATTTCGACCGCCGTTAGTTGCCCGTGAATCTCGACCTGGGGCGGACGCCCCGGCGAAAAAATCAGATCGCTAACCTTCTCCGACGCGCGCAACATGCCGGCCAGCAGAACCGGCGTCGGGATCGAGCCGGTTCCGCTAATGCCCTCGAACGCAACCGCAATCGGGGAATTTCCCGGGGCAGCCATTTGCATACACTCCAGTCGTCAGCATTGACACCACAGGGAGAAACGTCGCCGGGGAACCTATGTAATGAATGTAGCGCGGATGTGCGGAAGAGCGAAGGACAAGTAGGTCATAGACCTCGGTAACTGAAAACAGTACCCAGTACCCAGTACCCAGTTGTCAGTTGCCAGTAAGCCCGCGCCAATTGAAAATAAATCTCGATAGGCGGCAACAGCAAACGCCGGGTTTTTCTGAGAACTGGGAACTGGCAACTGGGTTTACGCTACTTCGCCGGTTTTTTCTTGGTTCCAAAGCCGGTTTCGATGGTCGCACCGATGCTCGCCAGCATGTCCTTGGCTGGCTGAGCGAGCTTACCGTTGGGTTCGAGCTCAAGATATTTCTTGAAGGCCTCGGCTGTACCTTCGGGCGCGACCATCTTATCGCCCTTGAGCGTAGCTTTGCCGATCAAGTTCACGCCCTTCCAGTAGTAAGCTTCGGCTTTGGTCGGATCGGCGGCAATCACTTTGTCGAATGCCGCAATGGCATCATCCACCCTGCCCATATTGGTGAGAACAGCACCCTCGTTGAACAGGTACGTGGCGGCGTGCGCTGGATCCAGTTCGGCCGCCTTGTTATAGCTGGCCACGGAATCATCGACCTTGTTGGACTTCGAATAGGCTTCCGCCAGGTTGTTATAGTAGGCGGCCAGATTCTTATTATTGTCGGGATCTTTCTGTGCCGCTTCCGAGGTGCTGCGCAGCTGAATTGCCTTCTGGTAATCGGCTGAGGCCATCTCGTAGCGCTTCTTTTTTTCCTCGGGATCGGTCTGCTTGGGTCCCGACATGCGGTAGGCCTCGGCGAGTTTGAACCAGAGCAGATCGCGGGTGCTGTCGATCTGGGTGGCTTCAGTCAGGGTAGCGATTGCGGTCTCGAAGTCGCCGGCATCGGAAGCCGTCTTGGCGGCATTGAGTTTTTCGTTGAGCGTGCCGACGGTTTTCCTTTCGCTTTCGGCTTTGGCGACGGCCTCCTTAACCTTCGCGGCTTGTTCAGGGGTCATTCCCTGGCCTTGGGCTACGTTCGCCTGTTCTTTCTTCAGGTCGAAGTCCAGTGCTGTTTCGTCCAGCCCCTTCATGACGTTGTTGAAGTGCCAGAGTTCCTTGCCGTCCTTGCTGAGCTTGACGTTGTACTTACCGGCGACGATGCCGAGCGAGAAATACTCGCCCTTGTTGTTGGTTTTGAGGGTGTACTTGTGGCCGGTTTCGGTCCCAATCCACTCCACTTCGGCCTGGGCGATTGGTTTCCCTTCGAGGTCTTTGCAGATTCCCTTCACGGCGCCTGCGGTTTGCGCGAACGCGAGTGGAGCGGACAAACCCACGGCGAGAACGACCAGCAGGGGTAGGATGAAATATTTCTTCATGATTTGGCCTCCAGGCATTGCATCTGAATTTAAGACCATATTTAAGACCGTTGTTGAAAGCGGTTCTAACGCAATCGGGCGGCGGGTTCCGCGTACGGAATGGGATCTTCCGCGCCCGCTTCGCGAAACGCGCGCCGACGGAGCACACAGCTGTCACAGACTCCGCAGGCGCGATCTTCGCGCTGATAGCATGACCACGTTAAATCGAAGGGGGCATTCAGTTCAAGGCCAAGCGTCACAATCTCGGCTTTGTGCATCGCAATCAGCGGTGTCACCACCCGGATTGTTCCCTCTTTTGTGCCCGCCTTCACCACTTCATTGAACGCCCGATAGTACTCGGGCCGGCAATCGGGATAGCCGGAACTGTCCGGCTCAACCGCCCCGATGTAGACTTCTTCGGCTCCCAGCACTTCGGCCCAACTGACGGCGACGGCGAGAAAATGCGCGTTGCGGAACGGGACATAGGTGACGGGCACGCCGGCGCCGAGGGCGTGCGCCTCGGGAACGGCAATGCTCGCATCGGTAAGGGCAGATCCGCCGATAGCGCCAAGCGCTGCATTGCGCACGAGCAACCGGTCACGAATTTCGAGCCGGTCGCAGATGCTTTCGAAGGAACGCCGTTCGCGCCGTTCGGTGCGCTGCCCGTAGCTGATATGGACAGCCGCCGCCTGGTGGTCGCGGGCCGCCAGCGCCGCACACACGCAGGAATCCATGCCGCCACTGAGCAGGACCACGGCACGGGTCAGGTTGCGGTTTGAGGTCGATGGCATCTGGGCCGGAAGCGGCGATCGCTTCCCTCCGATTTTATGACAGGTAAGGGCTTTTGGCTGTCGCAAGCTAGCGGGTGGTTGGCGAACCGACGTTACCGGGCGCCTTGGCGTTTCTATCCGGGACCAGGTCGTATAGAGTTGTCATGTGTCGCAGCCTCAGAGAGACGTAAAAGTACGTGGCAACGAGACAGACCAATACAGATTTTACGGGCAACGCAACGACCAGGGGGTATTGTAGAAATTCCAGTTTCTTTTTGGCGCTCTCGAAATCGTCGGCAAAAGGCGCGATCAGAGGCAACTTGACGAAGCTGGCAAAACGGGCCAGCAACCATTCCGGTATCGGACGATCTCCCGCGGGGGTTGCGACCGCGATGGATAACAGAAGGAACGGCAGAATGAATGCCCGGGCAGCTTTCGAGCGGTCGATCAAGGGGCTTACCTTGCTTTTCCAGTCGCGAGGCTTCTCTTGCTCAACCTTCTTCGCGGCCGCTTTGTACAGACCGGCGATTCCTTGTCCGAGTCGCATCGCCGCCCCGTCCCTGCTGTTCTCGAGCCTCTTGAATCCAGGCAGAACTCTCGTCCGCAGCGTGCCCCAGAACTTCTTAACGCGGCGAAAGCCTTTCGACCAAACGCTTTGCGCCTTGGTCTTGGCTTGGAGTTCGCGACGTGGCCCCGGTCCGTAGAGTCGATCAAAGAACCAGTCGAGACAAGAGCCGATCCGGTAGAGACTCCACGCCACCACAAAAACCCGAATCGTCTCGGCGACTTCCGAGTCGTCCGGCAGCATCAGCAGGGCCGCGATAGCAAATACCAGCGCGAGACCGGGGATGGCCCTCAGGGCACTTTCCAGGATTTCCATGGCACCCTCCTCGTGGTCGGATTGCCCATGTTCCTAAAACACGTTGTTCGAGTCGAGAAGAATCGTCAACCGATCTGATTGCCGTATTTCACTCCGAATATTCCCCCCCCAAATCTGTCCCATCTTCCCACTTATTACTAACTTGATTCCCACCGGCCGAGCGCGATCCTGAATGGTGTCTCCCGCTATTCGTAGCGCAGGCTCTCGACCGGATCCAGTTGCGCGGCGCGGATGGCGGGAACGGTGCCGAACAGGATGCCGACCAGCGAGGAGACGCCGATGGCAATGATGGCGGAGAGACCGGAAATGGGGATGCGATAGGCGGTGAAGAAGCGGACGGAGAAGGGGATGGCGAGTCCGATGACGATGCCGAGGACGCCGCCGATGAGGGAGATGAGGATGGCCTCGGAGAGGAACTGGAAGCGAATCTCGAGTCTGGTGGCGCCGACCGCTTTGCGGATTCCGATCTCGTGCGTGCGGGCGCTGACCGTGGCCAGCATGATGTTCATGATACCGATGCCGCTGACCAGTAACACCACCGCCGCAATCAGCAGCAGCACCACCGTCAGAATGTTCGCTGTCTTTTCCGCCAGGTTCACGAGCGGCGTCAGGTTCTCCACGTTGTAGACCGACTCCGGCCGGTGCCGCAACTGCAGGACCCGCTTGATTTGAGCCGTCGCTGCCGTCACTTCATCCGGGCTCGCCACCGTGAAATAAATCTGCCGCACCGCATTCGATGGCAGAAAAAAACGGCTCACCGAATAGGGGATCGCCATCGTATTGTCCTCTACTTCGGACTGCCCAAACGTCTCCACCCTCTCCTTGAACACCCCGATCACCGTAAAGGGCAGACCGTTCAGCTTAATCACCTGGCCCACCGAGTTGACGGGCGTCCGGAACAGCTTTACCGCCAGCTTCTCGGTAATCACGCCGACCTTGTCGCGCCCCTGCTCGTCCTCCGCGTCGAAGAACCGGCCCGCCAGCAACACCAGGTTCCGCACCTGACGGTATTCCGGGAACACCCCAAGAATCGAAATGTCCTGCTCTTTACCGTTGGGCACGCTGATGCGGTCGTTGAGCGACACAAACGGCGACGCGGCCACCACCGACGACACCTGCTCCCGCACCGCCGTAAGGTCCTCCACGGTCAATTCATCGAGCGCCACTGCTGTGATGCGCTGCCCCGCGCCCAAGTAGCTGGCGTAAATCAGATTCGCGCCAATGCCCTGAATCTGGTCCAGGATGTATTGTTTCCCGGTAAGCCCAATCGTGACCACCAGAACCAGCGAGGCCGTCCCAATCATCATGCCCAGCGCGGTCAGCAGAAACCGCACCCGGTTGGTGAGGAAGGTGTCGTAGGCGAAGCGCAGACTTTCGGCAAACACCAGTTCGGGCTTGCGCGGCCCGTTGTCCAGGCGACCATTGTCCAGTCGACCTTTGTCCAGCGCGGAGGTGGTCACATCCACCAGCTTGGTGTCCAGAAGGTTCAATGTCCAGTATTCTTTAAGATGCCGAAACGCCTGAAGATGCTAAAACGACTTCCCCAGGGCGGCGCCTGCTCTGGCGCCCGAATCGCCCGACCACGAAATACGCCGCCAGCACCACGATCAGCGGATCTACTGGCCTGAAGTAATACGTCTCCGGGTGCGAAAAATAATAAACCAGGGGAAAGAAAAGAAACACGATGGCAAATCGCGCCCCGAGGGCCGCATTCGCCCGCAAGACCCGTCGCAGTCCGGCCAGCGCCAGCACCGTCATCGTCGTGGCCAGAAAAATATTGGGCGGGTCCAGAGGTTCCTGTGCGAGGTAGACGGGCGAGAAGCTCCAGTAACCGGTCCATAGATACAACACCCGGCGCAGCACCATCCAGGCGTACCAGCCGGGGTGGGCGCGGATGTAGTCCATCGCCTGCTGGCGCTTGTGCTCCATGTAGGAGATCTCCCCGACTTTCTCGTATTTCGCCAGTTCGGCGTCATTGTGATTCGGGTGCAGGGCACTGTTCACCCAGCGCGTGGAATAACCGTTGTTGCCGATATACAACTCCAGCCCGAAACCGCTGCGGACGGGAATGACCTTATGGAAAATCTCGTAGTTGCGGACGATCCAGGGCGAGAGGACGGCAAGCAAAGCCAGCGTCGCAGCCAAGCCGGGCATCTTCCAGGGGCGATCCTGTCGATACCGCTGGTAGCAGGTCCAGGCTCCCAGTAAGGGCAATATGGAAAGGACAACGGGCTCGGTCAGCGCGGCCAAGCCCGAGAGCAGACCGAAGCCAATCCAGGGGAGAAGCCGGCCGGAATTCTCCAGCTGCAAAGCAATCAGGAAAAGGCAACAGAGCAGCAGGGTGACGAGACAGGTAGACCAAGCCCAGTCCGCGCCGTAGTAAATCCCGTACGGCGAAAACGCCCAACCCCACCCTGCCCACTTCGCCACACGCCCGTCAAAGCAGCGGCGCGCCAGAAAAAATACAGGAATACAGGTGAGCGCCGAAAACACGCTGTTTATCGCCAGCGCCGCCACAATGGACGCCGGCGTGTACGTCCCCAACAGCCGGAACACTGCGGCCAGCAAATACGCGTACACCGGCGACAGCACCGCCGTCGGCCCCGTGTCGGCAAACACATTTCCGAACCCGTGCCCCGCAGCCAGCGAACGCGCTACCCGCCCGAACGCCCAGTGCTCCAGCACGAACGGATCGAGCCAGTCGCGATAGAGAAACGGAATGACCGCCAGCCGCACCGCCAGCGCCGCCGCCACCATCGGGCCTATTCTCATCGACCCATACGCGCGCACGCCGCTTTTTTCCGCTTCCTGCGTTCCGCTCATTTTTAGTTCTCAGTTCCCAGTTCTCAGTTCTCAGTCAAAAAACACTCCAGGTCCCCCACTGAGAACTGAGAACTGGGAACTGAGAACTTTTTAAGGGTCAGGATGACAAAGCGCCCCACCCGTTACTCCACCCGGCAAACCACCACCTGCGGATTCCGGTAGGGGCACGGCAACCCTTCCACACCCGGCGCCTGCAGAACCACCCAGTCCACTCCGAACTCCGCTTTCAAACGCAGGAAGTCCGGCCGTTTGAAACCGCGCCAGCCACGTTGCGCTTCCAGTTCTCGCAGCCAGCGCGGCGCGAGCCTCGGCACTCGCGCTGCCATGCCCGCGTCCTTCAGTTCGTCCGCCAACACGCTGCGCTCCGCCAGGGCGCGAAAACCATGGTAGTCCTCGCCCGGCAATTCCATGTAGCGCGGATCAAGCGCGAACTGGCTATCCACGGGCGTGTTTCGGCTGATCCAGCGGAAAGCCTCGACCCAGCTATTGCGCGACACTTCATTGCGCGATAAAGAGCCCGGCAGCTCCAGATGCGCGGTTGCGGGATACATCTGCCGCTGCACATAAAACATCCCGGCGCTCAGCGGCACAAACAGCAGCAGCCAGCGC
>Ga0310038_10003607_pt1 | contig 11148 bp, 12 predicted proteins | sample Sb_taG_6_FD_200461 | JGI IMG/M metagenome (GOLD analysis project Ga0310038, IMG submission 200461) | Peat soil microbial communities from Weissenstadt, Germany - Sb_50d_4_PS metaG (v2) (version 2) | ecosystem: Environmental > Terrestrial > Soil > Wetlands > Peat | place: Germany: Weissenstadt... | reverse complement strand
GACGCCGGCTTCCCGGATCTTTTCCAGCCACTGCGCTCGATGACGGGCATAATAGACGTCCCTTCCCGCACAGGGAATGGCCCAGCTGCGATACAGCGCTTTCAGGCGATTCATGACTCGCGACAGGTCTTTGACGATGGTTAGATAACTTCGGGCTAGCTCGCGCAGCATCCGCACCCCCGTCTCGCCATGGTAGACGGGCTTGAGATGGTTGCCGCGTAACAGCTCCGCCAGCTTGCGGGCATCGATTCGGTCACTCTTGTTCCCGTCTTTGAGCAGCGCGTTCTTCCGCGGATTGCACACCACCAGTTTGGCAACGTGCGGCTTGAGCAGGTCGTACAACCAGGCGGCCCAGGTCCCTTCTTCGAAGGTCACCGACAAAGTTCCGCGCAGTCCCGCAAAGAACTGAAGAATGGTGGCCGCTTTCGTCTCCAGGATGGACTCCATCACCAACTTGCCGGTGGAATCCACAACAGCGACCGAGATCGTTGCTTGATGAACGTCCAGCCCAATATACTTCTCACTGTTCACGAGGGTGCTCCTTTCTGTAGGTGCTGATGTGAAGGATCACAACCTACTCCAAAAGGGGCGCCCTCTTATAATGCGTTTACAACAACTGACAATGCAAGTAGGTGCCATAATGGAGGGCCAGATGAGACGAAGTGTTGCCGTGTTGCTGGTATTTGGCGCTTTGCATGCGACGGCAGGCGCACAGGAAGCATCGGACTGCCCGGCGCGCAGGGTCATTAGCAGCGGTGTTTGCATCGGCAAGGATGGCAATGATTGCTCGAAGCGGGAACGGGAAGCGCTTGTTTGTTATGACATAGACCCGCAGTATACGGACCAAGCTGCGAAGGCGAACGTCAAGGGGCTGGTGCGCCTCTGGGCGACGGTTGGCGCAGATGGTTGCGCTCGGGAAATCAAAGTCGTGAGTTCTTGGCTACGGTCTAGACGAGGCAGCTATTTCTGCACTGGAACGCTTTCGATTCCACAAATGGCCGAAGCCCGTGCGGGTCAACGTCGAGTTCAATTTCGACCCGCAGCTTTCTTCGAGGCGGCCCGTGACGGCACCGAAATGCGGGGAACTAGGCGACAGAAGCTCAGGCAAGAAGTAATTGGCGATAAATCGCTTTTACACAACTGATCCCCAAGGGCCGTGCAACAGGTTCAACTGGAATTGCCCCCACTTAGCCGTCCCGTGGTTTGACCCCCTCGCGCAGCTTGCGTAGAATGAATCTTTCCGTCGTCGGACGATTTCTCTTAGAGGACACCCAGCGAGTTATGGCGAATCATTTCTCCGCGCTCAAGCGCGCCCGGCAGACCGCGAAGCGCACGGTGCGCAATCGCAACAATCGGTCCCGTATCCGCACCGCCCTGCGGCATTTCCGCGACGCGCTCACCAAGGGCGACAAAACCGCCGCGCAGCAGATGTTCGGGCAGACGGTTTCGGCCATCGACAAGGCCATCCAGAAAGGCGCGCTCCACGCCAACGCCGCCGCCCGCTACAAGTCGCGCCTCGGCGCCCGGCTCAGCGCGCTGAAGTAGGTTGGTGAAGACGAGATCACGTGTCAGGGCACGACTTCAGTCGTGCCGTAGCAGCCTAATCGACTGTCATTCCGAGCCCGCCCGAGGAAGCTTTGCGAGTAAGGGCGCGGCGAGGAATCTCGATTTGTGATTGCCCTGCCGAAAAACCAAGATCCCTCGATCGCGCTTGGCTCGCAAGCTCGCTTCGCACTTCACTCGGGATGACAATCAATAAATTGATTTATGGCACCCTTCGACTTCGCTCAGGGCAGGCTTCTGAAGTCGTGCCGTGACATGTGACCTCTCCCAAAGAAACTCCCCATCCGTTCCCTTCCCCAGCTCACCACTGCCTGAGCGGCTTCCAGTCCAGGTTCGGCAGTTCGATCCCAAAGTTTTCGAGCAGCGCCTGCTGGTACTGCTCTTCGGATTCGAGCATGCGTTCCGTGCGCTCGCCGTTCATGGTCTGGATCAGGCGCATCTCGGCCAGGGTGACGCGGCCTTGCGGCGTGGCCCGGGTGCAAATCCGGGCGCGGGGGAAGGTGGAATTCGGCGAGGTCTGGTGGTACACGCACATGCCCGCGAATTCCTCCAGCCGGCGGGGGTGCAGCGTGAAGACATATTTCTCCGACCAGACGCCCTTCTCCTCCCGCAGCAGGATCAGCCCCTCCGGCCAGGAGTCGATGAAGTACTTCAAGCCGCCGCTCAATTGCTCGCCGCCCTCGAGCGCGAGCGGATCGACGAAAGAATCGCCGAAGCCGACGTCGGCGATCCAAGGCTGCCCGCCGAGTTGCACCCTCAACACCAGATGATCGAACTCCGGGCCGAAGCGGCCGATCTCGTTGGCCACCCGGCCTGAGAGCAGGTCCAGGTCGAATCCCAGCTCGCGCAGCAGCGCGGCAAACAGGCCGTTAAGCTCGTAACAGAATCCTCCGCGGCGCTGGCGCACGACCTTGTCGAAGAAGGCAGCTTCGTCGAGGACGATGGTCCGCCCGAGATGGATGTCGAGATTCTCGAACGGAACCTTCAGCATGTGACGGCGGTGAATCGCACGCAGAACATCGAGCGTGGGCTCACGTGGCCCTTCGTAGCCGATGCGTTCGAGATAGGAGGAAACGTCCACGGGATTGGTAATTTCAAATTTGTAATTTGTAAAGTTGTTCGCCGGGCCGGCAATGCGGGCTTGACCACATCCTCCACCACTTTACAAATCACAAATTACAAATTACCAATTTTTTAGACGAGCTGGTTCTGCTGCCATACCGGCGCCGCCGGCTTGGGTTCGGCGCAGAGGTCGAGCACCAGCCGCTCGAGCACCAGCCGCTTGCTGGGCGGGTTGGAGCGCAGATCGAGATCGGCGCGGGCGATGCGGCGGATGGCCTGCGTGATCTCGCGCCGCGACTTGTAGCGCCGGGCCTGCCGGATGATGTCCTCGGCCGCGAACGGAGGAACGCGGAAGCCCTGCCACAGCGCCTGCCAGATGGCGCGCGAATCGCGCACATTCTTCTCCAGGATCACCAGCATCTGGCGGAAGGTGCGCGCCAGCATGTAGAGCTGTCCGATGGCGGCATCTTCGCCCTCGCCGCTCGCCAGAATGGCTTCGAGCACGCCCAAGGCGCGTGGACGGTCCTTGGCGGAGATGGCGTCGGTCAGCTCGTAAAGTGAGCGCTGCTTGGCCGCCAGCACCATGGTTTCGACATCGGCGAGCGTGATCCGCTGCTTCTCGCCCACGTAAAGCATGAGTTTTTCCAGCTCGCTTGAAACCAGCATCAGGTCGGCGCCGAGCGCGTCCACCAGCTCGCGCGCGGCGTCGGGGTCGATCTTCACCCCGCGCGCGGCGGCGGTATCCGTCACCCAGCGCATGCCTTCGCCTTCATCCACGCGCGCCAGCTCGACCATGCCGCAGTACTCCCCGAGCGTCTCCCGTATGCGGTCGTAGCGATCACGGTCGTTGAGCTCCATCTTGCGCGCATCAGCCGGGATGGAGATGTGATCGGCGATGAAGATGAGCACCGCGTCAGGGTTGGGATCCTTGACGTAGGCTTCGATGGCGGCGAACGCCTGCTGGTGCGAGCCGCGTCCGTAGAGCGTCTTCACGCTGCGGATGAAGAAAACCTGAAACGGCGCCACCAGCGACGGGGTGCGCGCGCGATCGAGGATGTCCACCAGTTCGGCGGTCGCGAGATCCAGGTCATAGAAGCTGAACTCGCGCAGCCCGGGCGGGACCAGGTGCTCCACGAGCGCGTCACGGCAGCGGTCGCGGAAGAAGACTTCGTCGCCGACGAACACATACGCCGGACGCAGCTTGCGGGCCTTGACCTCGGAAACGAAGCGTTCCGCCGGGGCGAAGCCGCGCGCCATCAGGCGGCCTCCGGCCGGGCGTCGGCGAAAATCCACCACGGAGGCGCAGAGACACGGAGAAATTCTTTTTCAAAATCCTCCGTGCCTCCGTGTCTCAGTGGTGGATGTCCCATCAGAATGCCTCGAGAATGTTGGATACCAGCGTCCGCGCGAAATCCTGCGACAGGCGATCGACGGCGGGAGATTCCTCCTCGAAGAAGCTGGTGATCTCGCGCGAGATCTGGTACTGGTCGTGGAAGCTGTAGCTGGGATTCTCGAACAGCACCTTCCCGTGCCGGTCCACGAGTGAGACCTTCATGTTGACCACGATGATGGCCGAAGCGGCGCGCCCGGTGGCGGAGTCGTAGGCCACGGGCGTGAGCTGCGTGGAAACCACGGTTCCATGCAGGGTGGCGTCGGCATCGGGGCTCTCCTGATTGAGGATGCGATAGTGGGTGCGGCTGACGAACTCGCGCACCACGGCCGCGGTCAGCACCTGCTCGACGCGGTAGGTCTTGCTCTGATTGACGAACGCCGGGATGGCGACGGTGTGGACACTCGCCGGCAGGGTGGCCGCGTGTCCGCCGGTCTTGTAGCCGCAGCCGGAAATGCCCAGGGCCAGCACGGAAAGCACCGAGATCAAAATCCACCGCGGAGACACAGAGACACGTAGAAAAAACCGCCCTTGGCTATTAGCTCTTGGCTTTTGGCCGGAAATTACCCGACACGCCCTAAGCCAAGAGCCAAGAGCCAAGAGCCAAGAGCATTTTTTCACTGCACGCTTCCTTTCGAGCGCATGCGGGCCAGGGCGGCGGCGCAATCGACCGCGGTCAGGGCGGCGATCCGGAGATTGTCGGCGGCAGCCCACACCCACAGGCCGCGTTCGTGGCGCGTATCGCGCCGGATTTCGACCAGCACGTCATCCTGCCCGGCCGCGCCGACGTTGGAGGGCGAATCCTCGGCCAGCCTGGCAACGCTCACGTGGTCGCCAGCCAAAGCGCGGATGAGGTCGGCGGCTGCGACTGCCTGCTCGAACTCCAGATAAAGCGAGAAAACGTGTCCGTGGAAGATGGGCGCCTGCGCCAGCGCCAGTGCGGGCGCCATGGCGCGTCCCTCCGTGATGGTGGCCAGGTGCGCCAGGATGCGGCGCTCCACGCTCTCCAGCGCGGGCGCGGACTTCTCGCCGTAGCGCGCCAGCATGTTGAAAGCTACCTGCGCGTCGAACACCTCCTTGGGCATCTGCTGGAAGGAGAGCAGGTTGATGGTCTGGCCGTGGAGCTCATCTATGCCGCGCCGTCCGTGCTCGGACGCAGGTTCGAACGCGCTGCAGACCGCGTTGCGCAGGGTTCCGGCTCTTTGGGCGCGCAGCAGCAGCAGCGCCAGAACCACCGCCGCCGGATGCGCCACCACCGCCAGCGTGGCATCGAGAAGCGCGGGCGGACGCACGCCTGCTGCCTGCTCCAGTTCGCGCTCGATCCACGGCGCCCGCACCGCGCCGCCCGGCTCCGCTTCCAGCGCATAGGAGAGATCGACCACCAGCGCGCCCGACTTCTTCACCAGGCTCCAGTTCTTGCGGGTGAAGCTCACGTCCGAGGCAAAGAACACGATGTCCGCGCCCTGCAGGTTCTCCGGCAGCACGCTCTGGATGAAGGTAGCCTCGTCGGCGACGGAGTCCAACTGCCCGAGCGATTCCTCGTCATCGAGCAGCCGGATGTCAACCGCGGGAAAATTGCGGTCTTCGAGGACCTCTTTGAGCTCCTTGCCCTTCAGGGTGGCGGCGCCGACGATGGCGACGCGGTACAGCTCGCGGGACGTGGCGGCGCGCTCCTCGGTGGCGGAACGGTTTCCCGGTGTCATCGCGCCTCCGGGGCTTCCGTGTACGACGCCGGCGGCCTGGTGCTGCGGCGGGGACGCAGGATGTAGAACAACCGCACCAGCACGCCGGACAGCATGTAGGTGAGCGCAATCACGAACAGCGCGTAACGCGAGAAGAGTGCGACCGACGCGATCAGCCCTCCCACCAGCACGATGACGGTGAACGGGTGGCGGGAGCGCAGGTCCAGTTCCTTGAAGCTGTAGAAGCGCCAGGTGCTGACCATCAGGAAACCGGCGGCCAGCAGCAGCAGCAGCCACACCGCCGAAAGCCACCAGGTGAACAGCGGATCGCCTTTGGAGAAGTGGACGACGGCGGCGATCACGCCCGCGCCCGCCGGGATCGGCATGCCGACGAAGTACTTTTTTCCCGGGCGGCCTGGGTTGGAGGGCTGCGGGTTGACCTGAATGTTGAAACGCGCCAGGCGCGCCGCCCCGGTGATGAGAAAAACGAAGCTGGCGACGAATCCCAGCCGGACGAGATGGAAGCGCAAATCGGCGTAGGGGCCGGCGGGCAGCATGCGGAAACCCCAGACCCAGGCCAGCAGCGCCGGGGCGACCCCGAAGCTGATCACGTCGGCGAGGGAATCCAGCTCGCGGCCGAAATCGCTGGTGGTCTGCGTCAGCCGCGCCAGCCGGCCGTCCAACATGTCGAGGAGAACGGCCCAGCCGATGGCCTTGGCAGCGTTGTCGAAGTGCCAGAACTCGGCGGCGGTGCCCTGCAGGGTCTGCGTGATGGCGTAGTATCCCAGCAGGATGCTGCCCATGGTGAACATCGAGGGCAGCAGATAAATACGCTTGCGCAGGCGGCGGCGCCGGAGCAGCGATTCGACCGGAAGTTGGAGTTGTTCGTCGCTCATCGCGCTCCCTCTCCGCGCCGCGCACCGGCGGCGGCCAGACCGGCGGTTTCCACAGGGGGCAGATACGCCAGCACGGTGGCACCACCGCGAACGCGGTCGCCGACGGCTATACGAACATCGGCCGCCGGGTCGAGCAGCACATCCGTCCGCGAGCCAAACTTGATCAGCCCCACGCGCTCGCCGCGCGCGACGCGATCTCCCAGTTTCTTGGCGAACACGACGCGGCGGGCCAGCACCCCGGCGATCTGCTTGAAGATCACGCTGTGACCCTCGCCCTCGACGGTCACGATGTTCTGCTCGTTCTCCACCGCGGAAGCCGCGCTCATGGCGTTGCGGAACCGCCCGTGCCGGTACTCGACCTTGGTGATCACCCCGGCAACCGGCGAGCGGTTCACGTGCACATCGAAGACGCTGAGGAAGATGCTGATGCGGGTGCGCGGCCGGCCATTCACCTCGATGGTCGAAACGTCGGTCACCTTGCCATCCGCCGGGGACACCACCGCGCCGGCCTCGGTCGGGATCACACGCTCGGGGTCACGGAAGAACCACAGAAAGAACGCCGCCAGAACCAGCGGCACGACGGCATAGGGCGGGCCGGCCAGCCATCCCACCACCGCGGCCACCACACAGAGTCCCAACGCGTAATAGAAGCCATCACGAACCATGGGGAGGTAGCTTGATTATATCGGGGGTTTGCAAAAAACGGCAGGAATGCAAGAGTTCGGGGTACAGGGATTCCCTGTGACGGCGGAAGCCGTGACAATTTCGTGAAAATTAGGCGACCTGGTGGGTCTGCCGGAACTGCCGCTCGATCATTTCCATCTGATCCTTGAGCCGCAGCTTCAGCTTCTTCAGACGGACTTCTTCCAGCTTCTCGTCTTCCGAAAGGAAGCGCTTCTGGATCAGAGATTCGAGTCTTTGTGAGTATTGGGTGTGTTCTACAACTAACTGGCGAAACTCCTCATGATTGGCCATGAGGTGGTCACGGACCTGAGTGGACATTCAATGGACCTCCTGCCCGGTCTCGACAAGCCCACGCTATCACACCCTTTTTCCGCCTTCAACAGCTTTCCCGGTTACCTGGGGAAACAATTTTTTGCAGACCAGGGCATCCTCTTCGGGATTCCGGTAATAGGACTTGCGGCGGCCGGTCTGGACGAATCCCGATTTGGAATAGAGGGCGCGAGCCGCCCTATTGGATTCACGCACTTCCAAAAAGACCATTTGCGCGCCACGGCTGCGGGCGAGGTCGAGCAATTCCTGTACCAGTCGCGTGCCCAGACCGCAGCGCTGCACGGAGCTGACGACCACGACGTTCTCAATTTCCCATTCCGGTCCCAGGTCCCGGCCAACGATGAAGCCTTGCACCGCGTCTTCGCCGATCACCAGGACGGCGCGCCCGGCTTCGGCGAAGAGCCGGCGGTACTCGGCTTCGCTCCAGTGCGCAGCGGCGGCGGAGTCGCGCTCCAGCGCCAGCAGGGCGGGAAGGTCGGCGGGAGTGGCGGCGCGGACTTGCACAGGGCTATTTCACCACGGAGGCACAGAGGCACGGAGAGAAACCAGCACGAATTCTCCGTGTCTCCGTGCCTCCGTGGTTAAGGCTTCTTTGCGGGCGCGGAGAAGATTTCCGCGTCGGAACGCCGCACGTAATTGGCGTCAAGAGCGTCGGCTGCGACGGTTTGTCCGGCAAGGATCTTCCGCAGGCCGATGCGCGCGATCGCCTCAGCGCCCGGGCGCTCGATCTGGAGGAGCGTGGTTCCGGCGGGCAGGACCAGCGCGGCGATGGATGCATCGGGCGTAACTACCGTCGTACGCGCCGCGAGCGCCGCCAGGAAGGCTTCGCGCGTCAACAGCAACTCTTTCTGTAGAGACGTTGCTTGCAACGTCTCCGAGTGAACGTTGTACTCGCCCAGAAACACTTCCCCGCGCTGGGCATCGAGTGCGGCGAAGACGCGGCCGTTTACGCCGGATGCCAGGGCCAGCGCCTCCAGCGCCGAAACGGTGGCGATCGGCTTTTTCAGGACTTCCACCAATCCTTTGATCGCTGCCAGCCCAACGCGCAGCCCGGTGAACGAGCCCGGACCGGAGACCGCGGCGAATCCGTCGATCTCGCGCTGGTGAAGATTGCGCCGGGCGAGCGCAGCAGCGATCTGCGGCACCAGTTCGGCGGAGAACGCTCCCCCGGTCAGGGACGCGGTCTCCAAAAGTTCGAAACCCCGGCCATCGCCGCGCGCCAGGGCCAGGCTGCCGTGCTTCCAGGAAGTGTCGATGGCGAGGATGAGCATTAAGATTTGGCCATCGGGTGATCGGCTCATCGGGTCATTGTTCATGCAGGTCGATCACCCGATGACCCGATCTCCCGATCACCCGATTTGTTCACACGCCCTTCGGCTGCTCTTCGCAGAGTTCCAGCAGCACGCCGCCGGCGCTCGCAGGATGCACGAAGACGTAGAGATGGCCACCCGCGCCGACCTGGATTTGCTCGTTGATCAGGCGCACGCCGTCGCGCTTCAGCCGCTCCACCGTCCCGGCCAGATCGTCCACGTGCAGGCAGACGTGGTGCAGGCCCTCGCCGCGCTTGGCCAGGAAGCGGGCGATGGGCGAATCGTCCGCCGTCGGCTCCAGCAGCTCGATGCGGCTCTCTCCCACCGGCACCATGGCAAGCCGCACCTTCTCCTGCGCAACTTCTTCTTCCGGCTGTACGCGCAGCCCGAGCTGCTCGTAGAACTTCTTCGACTGCGCCAGCGACTTCACCGCAATGCCGAGATGATCGATGCTGAACATGTGTTTCTCCTACTTGCCGACCTTGCTCACAATCTCCTCCACCAGCGCATAGGGATCGCGGCGGCGCTCGGCCACCTCGGCGGCGTAGCGCGCGACGGCGCCGTCGCCCATCTGCTCGCGCAAGACGCGCTCCAGCAGCGATTCGCGCAGCATCTCCACCAGCCGCTGGCGCCAGCTTTCGGTCTTCTTCTTGAGGACGAGGTCCTGTTTCTGGAGGAACTCTTCGTACTCGCCGATGGCGTCCACCAGTTCCGGCACGCCCACGCCGTCCAGAGCTACGGTCTTCACGATGGTTGGCGTCCACTTGTCGGCGCGCAGGGCCAGGGTCTGCATGGCGCGGATCTCGCGCTCCACGCGCTCAGCGCCCTCGCGGTCGCTCTTGTTGATGACGAAGATGTCGGCGATCTCCATGATGCCGGCCTTGATGGTCTGCACATCGTCGCCCATGCCGGGAACGAGAATGACGATGGTGACGTCCGCCAGGCGGACGATCTCCACCTCGTCCTGCCCGACGCCGACGGTCTCGATCAGGATGATGTCCTTGCCGGCGGCATCGAGCACGGTGGCCACGTCGGCGGTGGTGGCCGCCAGCCCGCCGAGGTAGCCGCGCGTCGCCATGGAGCGTATGTAGATGCCGGAATCGGCGTGGTGGCCGATCATGCGGATGCGGTCCCCGAGGATAGCCCCGCCGGTGTAGGGGCTGGTGGGATCGACGGCGACGATGCCCACCGTGCGCTGCTGCTGGCGATAGGCGCGCGCGAGCTGGTCTACCAGCGTGCTCTTGCCGGAACCGGGCGCGCCGGTGAGCCCGATCACCCGCGCCTTTCCGGTGTAGGGAAACAGCTCACGCAGCAGGCTGATGGCTTCGGGGACGCGGTCCTCGACCACGGTGATGGCACGCGCCAGCGCCCGCGGTTCGCCCGCGCGCACGCGGTCAATCAGGGATTGCAGATCGCTGCTCAGTGAGGCTGCTCCGCTTGTCGCCAAACCAAGCAGTATAAACCGAAGGTCTCTTGCCGCAGTCGCGGCGTTCCGCGAGCAGTTCATCGACCAGGGACGTGCCCGGCTTCACGTACCGCCGAGCGCGCCGCTGCGCATGCTGGATGCGCCGCTGCTGGGTGGTGACCCGCAGCTTCTTCAGCCGCCGACACGGCAATTTCCCCGCCACAACTATCTATCTTCCCAGTTTCTGGGGCCAAACCTGGAGACCAGCTCTGGTTGCCGCGCCCCAAAGTTGACGGTCAAATGTTGCCAGCAAGACATCCTCGCCAATCGATTCCTGCCACATCAAACCCGCGGCTAGCTGGACGGCATCGTAACCGCGCAGCTCATAGTCCCACGCTAAACGCTCGGCGCGAGCCACGAGCGCTTCGGTAACCGGTACGCGTGCAAAATCAGGCCACTCGCGTGAGAACCTGCGCTGCGCTTGACGGGCGCCATCGTGATCGAGGGCCCCAAGGCGGGCAGCGCGGGCAAGGGCCGCCGCCAGCTCGGCGCGGCTGACCACTGAAGTTGCGACAACATCCGCCTTGGCGGTCAGCTCGATGACCGCTTCTGACTCGCGCTCGGCCACGTATCGCTTTACCAGAGCGCTGGCATCGATGTAGACGATCAATCGCGGTTCTCAATGATGATCTCAGCCACCGTTCGTTTCCCGCGCAGGCGAGGCATCGCTTCGGTTGCCCGCAGGCGGCGGCCGCTCCACTGAATGCTGCCGGCGTTTCTCAGCGTATCCATGCGCTCGGCAAGCGAATTTCCTTCCCGGACGATG
>Ga0310038_10003606_pt1 | contig 11149 bp, 10 predicted proteins | sample Sb_taG_6_FD_200461 | JGI IMG/M metagenome (GOLD analysis project Ga0310038, IMG submission 200461) | Peat soil microbial communities from Weissenstadt, Germany - Sb_50d_4_PS metaG (v2) (version 2) | ecosystem: Environmental > Terrestrial > Soil > Wetlands > Peat | place: Germany: Weissenstadt... | reverse complement strand
GCACTACTCGCCATAGCGAAGATTGGTGCAATCAGCGTACCGATGTTCAGCGGCTATGGGCCCGTGGCGATTCGGGATCGAATCGAGCAATCCGGGGCCGAAGTCATAATCACCTGTGACATGTTCTACCGGCGCGGAAAGCGAATCGCCCTGAAGGCTACCGTCGACGAAGCGCTCGCTGGGCTGAATGTGCGGCATGTCGTTGTGGTGGAGCGCGCAAGTGAGTCGATTTCCATGCATGGCCGGGACCATGCATGGAACGACTTAGCCGCCGCAGCAGAGCCTGTGCGCAAAGCGGTCCCCATGAATTCGGAAGATCCCTGTTTGCTGCTCTTCACCTCTGGGAGCACGGGCCGACCGAAGGGTTGTATTCACACTCACGCCGGGCTGCCTTACAAGGTGGCCATCGAGGCCCGACACGGATTTGGTCTCGATCAGACTGGGACGCTGTTGTGGCTCACCGACATGGGATGGGTTATGGGTGCATTCGTCGTTGCGGCAGCGTTCGCCAATGGCGCGACCCTTGCTATGTATGAAGGGACTCCCGATTGGCCCTCTCCAGATCGGCTATGGGCCGTGGCGTCGCGACTGGGTGCCACGGTGCTGGGCGTGTCGCCCACGCTGATTCGATCGCTCATGAGCAAAGGTGCGCAGTGGCCCCAGGCACATGAGCTCGGAAAACTCAAGGCGATCGGAAGCACGGGCGAACCGTGGAACTTGGATCCGTGGATGTGGTGCTTTCGTCATGTGGGCAATGAAGGCGTTCCGATCGTCAACATCTCGGGCGGAACGGAATGCGGTGGGTCACTCTTGTCCGGATCGGTGTTGCTTCCGGTGAAGCCGATGTCCTTTTGCGGTCCAACGTTGGGTGTTGCGACCGATGTTGTCGACGTGGAGGGGGCGCCGCTCCGAGGCGATGTCGGCGAACTCGTGGTCCGCGCTCCATGGCCCGGCATGACGACTGGCCTTTGGCGCGACTCGAACAGATATCTCGAATCGTATTGGCACCGCTATCCGGGGCTGTGGCACCAAGGCGATTTCGCCTATACCGACCCCGATGGCTTCTGGTATCTGCTGGGTAGGTCCGATGACACGGTCAATGTCGCCGGCAAACGCGTTGGGCCTGCTGAGATCGAGTCGATCGCTGCTAGTGACCCGGAGATCGTAGAGGCCGCCGCGGTCGGTGTGCCCGACACCGTCAAGGGCGAGACAATCGTGCTCTTCGTTGTTCTGCCCGAAGACAGCGAAATCGAACAAGTTCGGGCTCGGCTATTGGGCCGATTCCGCAACGAACTCGGTCCCACCCTCGTACCCCGACTCGTCCTTCCGGTGCGTGAATTGCCAAAGACACGGAGCGGCAAGATCATGCGCCGTCTCGTCCGAGCGATGTACCTCGGTGAGCCTCCCGGAGACGTCAGCTCGTTGGAGAATCCAGGAGCACTCGACTGCATTCCAACGGCCGCGTCAGCCGAGCATAATGACCTCGTGCGTAAAGAGGAGCAATAGCTAATGGTCGGAAACCCAATTGAGGGATTTGCGCTAAACAGAAGTGACTTCTCGTCTGTTGGCGAAGGGCTGCTACGCCCCGAATGCATCCTCGCGGAGAAGAACGGCTCGTTGTGGGCGGCCGACGCTCGCGGTGGAGTCGTTCGAATTGATCCCGACGGCTCGCAAGAACTGATCACGCAATCGCGTGATAGCGATATATTCTCGTCGAGCGACGAGGCAACACGATTTGTCGATGGCACGCTCCCGAACGGGCTGGCATTTGCCAGCAATGGTGACATCCTAATCTCGAATTTTGGGACCGACTGCCTCGAGCGAATGACGCGAGCCGGCGATACGACGGTGATGTTCGATGAAGTTGAGGGGGAGCCGATCGGGAAGGTCAACTTCGTCTGCAGAGATAGCCGAGATCGCGTGTGGATCACCGTTTCGACGATGATTCACGATTGGACGACAGCCATTCGCCCGGGATTATTTGATGGTCGTGTTCTTTTGTATGAAGCGGGCAAGGATGTCCGGATTGTTGCGGACGATGTTCAATTTTCGAACGAGTGCAAGCTTGACGCTCGCGAGGAGTTCTTATACGTCGTTCAAACGACTGGGCGAAACGTAGCCCGCTACCACATTCGGGCTGACGGAAGTCTCGGTGACAAGGAGATCTTCGGTCCTACGGACCACGGCCGGATGATCGACGGGATAGCTTTTGATTTATTCGGCAATCTCTGGGGAACGTATGTATTTACGGATGGGATCTTCGCGATCACACCGGATGGCGAACAGCAAATGATCTTCGATGACTCTACCGAGGCCGAAGTAGCGCGGTTGGACGCAGCGTTCCAAAGCAGCGAAGTGACCTCCGAGTTGTTGCTCAGTTTCGGCGGCGCCGTTGCGAATTGGTGTGCATCCTTGACTTTTGGGGGTCCAGACTTGAGGACGGTCTACGTGGGAAGCCTTCGTTCGACCACGATTCCATACTTTCGTTCGCCTGTTGCCGGCCTTCCTCTTGTTCATTGGGAGGAGAGTCGTTCGGTTGACTCGCAACGTACGTCCGAGCGTGCTCGTACGGGAGGTGAGCAGCTTGATGAGCAGTAGCGCGGATGAGAAAGCAGTGGTCGAGCTCGTACCGAAGCAGTTATATCGGGACGGTGAGTGGAGGTATGCGGAAGGCGGCCGTACGTTCAGCGTCGAGGACCCGTCGACTGGCGATACGCTCGCTACTGTCGCAGATGCGTCACCTGGTGATGCGATGGCGGCTTTGGACGCTGCCTCCCGAGCCCAACACGAGTGGGCGAGTGTCGCTCCTCGAGCTCGAGGCGAACTCCTTCGCAATGCCTACGAGCAAATGATCGAGTCACAAGAATCGCTCGCGCTTCTCATGACGCTAGAAATGGGAAAGCCGTTGAGCGAGTCGCGTGCCGAGGTCCGTTACGCCGCAGAGTTTTTTCGTTGGTTCTCCGAAGAGGCGGTCCGAATCTCCGGGAGATATGCGCTCGCGCCCGGCGGTGAAAGTCGCATGCTCGTGACGAAGAAGCCCGTCGGACCGACATTGCTTATCACTCCGTGGAACTTTCCCATGGCTATGGTGACGAGAAAAGTGGGACCAGCGATCGCTGCTGGGTGCTCGGTAGTGATGAAGCCTGCGGAGCAAACGCCGCTCAGCGCACTGGCCCTTACGTCGATTCTTGAAGAAGTGGGGGTACCGCGAGGCGTCATCAATGTTGTGACCACGTCTCAACCGGCAGAGACGATGGCGCCACTCTTCGCAGATTCCAGACTCAGGAAGCTGTCCTTCACCGGGTCGACAGAGGTAGGCCGTTCCTTGCTGAGCGCCGCGGCACCTGAAGTACTTCGAGTCTCCATGGAGTTGGGTGGCAATGCCCCGTTCATTGTCTTCGAGGACGCAGACTTCGAAGCTGCGATCGACGGGGCTGTTGTCGCGAAAATGCGGAATACGGGACAAGCATGCACCGCAGCGAACCGCTTCTATGTTGCCCGGGCGATCGCCGGAGAATTCGCCACGGCGCTCGCCGACCGGCTGACCGCATTGCCTATTGGACGTGGCTCCGACGCAAAGTCTGAGGTCGGCCCTCTGATCGATAAAGACGGACGAACAAAGGTCTCGACCTTGGTCGACGACGCGCTGAATCGAGGCGCGACTGCCGTGTGTGGGGCGTCGGCAATATTGGGACCGGGCTATTTCTATGAACCAACAGTTCTCGCCAATGTCCCCGCGTCCGCGGCCCTACTCAGAGAAGAAGTGTTCGGGCCGGTCGCTCCAATCGTCGCTTTCGATCAAGAAGAGGAAGCTATCTCAGCGGCGAACGACACCAAGCATGGTCTCGTAGCATATGTATACACGCGGGACCTTAGTCGTGCGTTGCGAGTAACCGAGCGGCTGGAAACCGGGATGGTTGGGTTGAATCAGGGCCTCGTTTCGAACCCGGCCGCACCATTCGGCGGAGTCAAACATTCAGGACTTGGTCGGGAGGGTGGCGTAGAGGGTATAGATGAATTTCTGGACATTCAATACGTAGCGACGCCGGTGTCTTGAGAGCGAGACCTGTTCTCAGGTGCGCTGAATTCGTCGGTGTGTGGAACTCGGATGATCGTTTGAGTTAGCGCAAGCGATCGATGAAGACGAAATAGGCCGTTGGTTGGTGCGATGATGCAGAGCGGATCAGATCATGAGGTCGTCGTGGACTGCCGGGATCTCGAAGCGTTTGCCGTCGAAATCCTAACGGCCGCTGATGTTCAAAGTTCAGTCGCTGCGCAGTGGTCAGCGGCGCTCGTCTGGGCTGACCTTCGCGGTGTTGAATCTCACGGCGTGTCGCGGTTACCCCAGTACGTCGCCGCTCTCCGTACCGGAGAGATCAATGCAGCCCCGCAATGGAGCACGTGGGGCGACGGCGCGGTCGCAATACTGGATGCTGACCGCGCGCCGGGAGTATCCGCCATGCTGCATGGCATCGATACAGCGATGGACATTGCCGAACGTCTCCACATAGGTTGGTGCTCAATCCGGAATATGGGGCACGGGGGAGCAATCGGATACATCGCCGAACTCGGTGCAAGGCGTGGAATGGCAATAATCGCGATCAGTGCATCGATACCCACTATGGCATATCACGGAACGAACGTGCCTGCGCTGGGTACCAATCCCTTGGCCATTGCGTTTCCAACAGCCTCTGATCCCCTGGTGCTAGACATGTCGACGGCAACCGCAGCCTACGGCAAGATCCTGTTGGCCCGGGCTGCGGGGTTGTCCGTTCCGGCCGGTTGGGGCCTCGATTCCAAAGGCGCACAGACCACTGACCCGAACGCGATCATGACGCTTTTGCCGGTTGGGGGAACGAAGGGTTCCGGGTTGTCGTTGATGATGGAGTGCCTTGCGAGCGTGATGACAGGTAATGCATTGGTTGCGCGTGCGCTCGAGGACCCGGCACATGGGGTCGCCCCTGTCTTCAACGCTGTCGTTGTCGCCATCGAGATCGGGGCGTTCGGAGAGCAAGGCGTCATTCGCGAAGATGCGGAGAGACTTCGTCGCGAGGTGCATCGGCTCCCTGCCGCCGTCGGGGTGGAGGAGATCCTTTTGCCCGGCGAGCGAGGGCAGCGCCTGCTCATTCAGCGTCGCTCGGCTGGGATTCCGATCGTCCGTGGAACCTGGCAGAAGTTGATGGCTCTCGCTGCTCACCTTTCCGTGACACCTCCACCGCAGCGATGTGGATAGTCGCCCCGGCGCTACGACATTGTTTAAGTCCGTCGGGACTGTAGCCCAGGACATCGCGGCCGCCAGGGTGATCTATGACGCCGTCGTCGCGCGTGGTACCGCAAGAGATATCGGGTCATCGCGATGCCGAAGCAGTTCTGAGTCAGCGAGCTCCGCGAGCACCCATCGTTGTTTGCAAGGAGGGAGAGGCAATGGCACTGCCCTATAACCGTGGTGGAGCCCGGAGCACGGAACACCTAGCCAAACTCTGATAGCGGGTGGACCGATAAAGGGGGTCCGGTCACCTTTGACCCCGGTTCGGTTGCGCCACACTAAAGTGAAGGGTCTACTTTGGGGTTCAGGATTGCCATGCGCTCGGTGGACAATATACAATCGCCAGGAGCGCTCGGATCTGAAGGAGCGCCCATGTCTCGATACCCCGGGGGACACGCATGGGATTGGAGCTGGAATCGCTCGTCAAGAATGGTGGCTCGCTGGTAAGCCGACAGCTGTTTTGGCGTCAAGATATCTATGAACTAGAGCTTGAGCGGATCTTCGCTCGGTCTTGGACCTTTCTTTGTGACGAATCCCAGATTCCAAAGCGCGGAGATTTCTTCGCGACTTACATCGGTGAGGACCCTGTGTTGGTCGTCCGCCAAGCAGACGGTGCCATTCGGGGGTTTTTGAACGTTTGTCGTCAGCGAGGATGAAAGTGTGCCGCGCTGACGAGGGGAACGCCCCAAATTTCACCTGCTCCTACCATGGATGGACATACGACTCCAGTGGAGTTCTCGTGTCGGTACCAAGCTTCGACAAGAGCTTCGATGGGAAGACCTCGATGCAAGAGTGGCCGCTTCGACCTATCTCAAACCCGGAGAACTACAAAGGCCTGATCTTTGGATCGTTTGATCCAAAGATCATGTCATTTCAAGAATGTCTTGGAGACATGGCGCTCTATCTTGATCTCCTTGTGGAACGCGACAACGGCACGGAGGCATTTGGAGGCGTTCAGAAGTGGCGCATCCAATCGAATTGGAGGACTCCAGCGGAGAATGTCGCCACCGATGATATGCATCTTGCATCGGCCCATATCTCGGCCGTAATAGCTTGTCGACCGTGACATGCCGGAGGATTTGAAAGTCCGGATGAAGGAGGCGAAGCAAGGTGTCGATATCCCTGTCTTGCGTCCTGCTTATCGCAACATACGAGTGATCGAGGCCCTCGCGATCCGTGATGGCGGACTGTGCCGGCAACAGGCTGTGCCTGAGTAGCGTCGCTTCGCGGGGAGATCTCGGCTTAGGAGAATGGTGCTAGGAATGCTACCCGCTTGTACTACTGATGAACTGCCTGGACCGGGCGAGGCAATCCACGTGACCGTTGGTGAACGCGAGATTGGAATCTTCAACGTGGACGGAGTCTTCTGTGCCGTAGACGATATCTGCACGCACGAACACTCCTCTCTCTCAGAAGAAGGGTGGGTTGACGGTGAAATCGTCGAGTGTTCGTTTCATGGAGCGCGATTCAACCTCTTTACCGGTGCCGTCGTCTGCTGGCCGGCCACCGAGCCACTTCGGACGTACACCGTTTCAATCCAAGATGGTGACGTGTTCCTCGCAGGAGGTGGACTCGACGAGTGAGTGGGGGATCACCGGCGTGCTGCGTTCCCTCGCTATCCGAGGGGGGCGCACGCGGTGAGTTGGCTCAACGGCGATATTGCGCTCGTCACCGGTGGTGCGTCGGGGCTCGGCCGCGCGATCGTGGAACGATTCGTGCGCGAGGGTGCCCGCGTGGGCGTTCTTGACATTTCGCCGGAGAAACTCGCAGCGCTCAAAACTGATCTTGGAGCTGAGATCGCGGCGGTTCAGGGCGACGTCACGAGCCTGGAAGACAATCAGCGCGCCGTCGCCGAGACTGTTCGGACGTTCGGTCGCCTCGACTGTTTCGTAGGAAATGCCGGAATTCATGACGGATCAATTCCGCTCGTCGACATTGCGGGAGACGCATTGTCGACCGCCTTCAACGAACTCTTCGATGTCAACGTGAAGGGATACATTCTGGGTGCAAAGGCGGCCCTGGAGGAACTCGTTCGGACGAACGGTCGAATCGTTTTCACTGTCTCGAATGCTGGGTTCGATCCGGGTGGCGGCGGGGTTCTGTATTCGGCGTCGAAATGGGCCGTTCGAGGCCTGATCACCCAGCTCGCGTATGAACTCGCACCCAGAGTTCGCGTGAACGGTGTCGCACCCGGACCGCTCGTGAGCGATCTGCGGGGCCCGCGTTCATTGAGCCTGGACAACACGGCAATCGCAGGCAGCGGGGTACTTGAAGAACGAGTACGAAAGTCGTCGCCACTTGGGTTCCTTCCCGAAGCGGTGGACTATACGGGAATGTATGTCTTGCTGGCGGCGAGGGCAGAGTCCCTCACGATGACTGGATCAGTGATCCGAGGTGATGGGGGTGTGGGAGTTCGTGGGCTGCACCGACCTCGTGGTGGCGACGGGTTGTAGCGCTATAGCTCGCCAGCACTACGACGAAGCGACTGATCGAACGTGGGAACGTGGTCGTCGATAGACGAGTAAGCCCCCACGAGATGACACCCCGGTAGATTCCACAGAAGGACATCGGCCGGTACGGGCAATGGAGAGCCCGCAAATACAACGAGATGTGCGTAACGGAATCTGGAACCCAGTGCTTTTGTCATGATACTGCGCACCCCTACGTCGAAGCTCGCCATACGTGTCAAGAGTTGCTGGAGTATATCGAGGTTGTCGGAATCGACTGCTACAACAACTCGGTCAGGACGGTTGCTAAGGCGGAGCTCTGACGAAAGGAGCCACCAAACGCCTTCACAGCCGTCATCGACGTCTTCGGCTAAGAGTTCGAGCCCGAGGTCTTGTTTCGAGTGTAACGTGCCGACTACTGCGATGCTTCCGTCCGAGTTCATGACATCGAGCGCAGCGGCCATCGAGTTCTCCGGGTGAATTCGCAACTCGGCGTTGGGTAGAAGCGTGTTGAGGGAACGCTTGCAAAGTCTCAACGAGCCGTGACCCACTACCAATCTGATCTGTTCGATTGACGCTCCCGGCTTGCCGAGCAACATGCATCTATACGGAACGACAACCTCACCCAGAACCGAGCAGGAATCGTCTGCGATCAAACGCTCTGCGATTTCCGTTAATCCTGTCGAGCTGGTCTCGGCACCGAGCACCCCGATGTCTTCGATCCGGGCCACAATTGCGTCCCACACCTGTGTCATTGTCGGGTAATAGACGACATCTCCAAGGTCTTTGAATTTATCCAGCGCTGCGCTCGTGGCCTGCCCAGCGAAGGTGGCCGGTCCCCCGAGTGTCGCGACGCGCAGCGACCCATCTGTGTGTGATGGTGTCACAACACTCTCGGGCCAAGTACGACCTCGACCTCCTCGGAGCCATCAAATCGATCTTCTCGGGTCGAGCAGGAGGACGGATCCATTACCGAACGATAAGCAATGCGGTGACTGTCTTCATGCCTTCCAGACCGAAGCCCGCTCATGCGTACCGTTTAGTTCGTCATCGTCCTTTCGTTCGGATGATTCCATGAAGCTGGTTTGGATGAGTTGACGGGTTCCGCTTATGTGCGCGTGTACGGCCTCCTGGATCTTGTGTGCGTCACTGGATTCGAGGGCCTCGATCAATACCTGGTGCTCGTGGAGGATCTCGTTCCGGCGTTCGCTCTTCAGGATCTCGCTCGTCTCGCGTTTCCAAGCCGAATGAATGTAGCGATGCACCCGTTCACGAGTGTCCTCGATCATGGCCGCGCCCGGCGTGTTTCCATTCAATGTACGATGAAATTCGCGGTCCGCCTCAAGGAACGACTCTGATGGTGGTTGAGCTGCTACGTGCTCAGCGGCGCGCTTCGAATCCTCGATCCGCTGGCGTAGCTGCCGGGATTCGAGCGATTTGGTGAGAACGAAGACCTCCAATAGCTCCCGGAGATCGAGCAGATCCATCACGTGTGCTGGTGTGAGGCTCGTTACGAGAAAGTGCCGAAAAGGGTTTCCGACAACGAGCTGCTCAGCTTGGAGTCGTCGCAGGGCCTCGCGGATCGGGACTCGGCTCACGCCCAACTGCGCAGCCAATTGCGCTTGCTTTAGTTCCGTTCCTTCCGGCAGGTCCCCTCGGGTTATGGCGATCCGTAACCGGTCGTAGACGCCATCAGCGAGCGTCTGACGGGTCATGACTTCAATACCCGAAAGGTCACGCAAACCGGTGTCACCGGGGTTGCGTTCAGCATCCATTGCTGCAGTATAGGCTCGTTGGGCTCGGAATAGGCAACTGTATTCCTTTTCGTGTGCAACTGAGGTATTCTCTACTCGTACCGCAACCCGTTCGTATCTCTCTTGCGACCATTCCCTCCTCATCACAGCGTGCGATCCGAATTTGACCGCTCATCGCCCCTTCATGCTCATGGGTTGGAAACCCATTGCTCAGCGAGGAACCCGTGCAGCCCTCGGTCTCGAATGGTCTCTACTGCACGTGCAGCAAGAGAAAGGGCATCCGAACCGAGATAAGGGCCACTTGTATCAGGGACTCTGTCACTGATCCGATCTCGAATGGTGAGATTGACGGGCCACCCGTAGTCGGGGCCATCATCGTCGAATTGAACTACGCCGTAGCTGAAGGCCGTCATTATCAGACCTGAGAGAGACCAATACGACTGGGCTCGAGCGTTACGATGTAGTCCTTGGTTACACCGCGTTAGTGGCATTCCTGTCAATCACTGCATGATGTCTTTGAGGACGACGAGATGATCGGCGCCGCTGTATTTCTTGAGGTTAATGATACTTCAGAATGCGCAGACTAAGTCGAGTGGGAGAGAGGTTCTTGTCCAAACTCAATCATCGTAATTTCCGGTAAATTCACGCGAACTGAGTGTTGAGCCGTCAGATTGTTGGCTTGCCACCGCGATCGGATGCGCTCTCAGCTCGTTGTCGATTCGATGCAAATGGCCGTGTCGCAGTGCGCCATCCGTTGCCAAACGATCGGGCACGATGACACGGCCCGCCAGCAGGGATCCGGTACGTGTGGGGCCCGGTCCCGGCCACCTTTGTTGACGCGGCTCTCACGTTGCGAGAGACTTGTGCTTGTGCCGGGACGCGCTCGGTTTGCGGTGCCTTTATCCGTCCACGTTGTGGACGGTTTTTCAATTTGCGACCAAATTCAGCACAGGAGGGAGAAAGAACCGTGAGCACCAGTCATCGGATTGCGGTGATCGGTGGGGACGGAATCGGACCAGACGTGTGCGCCGAGGCGCTGAAGGTCATCCGTGCCGCTGGCGTCGACCTGGACACTACGGAGTTCGACCTTGGCGCCGCACGCTATCTGCGTGACGGGACGGTGCTGTCCGACGAGACGCTCGCCGAGCTGCGCGGGTTCGACGCGATCCTTCTGGGAGCGGTCGGCCCCGCGGTGGGCGACACGTCGGTGCCACTCGGCACCCTGGAGCGCGGTCTGCTGCTTCGCTTGCGATTCGAGCTGGACCTCTACGTGAACTTGCGTCCCTTCACCGGTGTGCCGGGCTCGATCGCGGAGGGTGCCGACTTCGCGGTCGTGCGCGAGAACACCGAGGGCACTTATGCAGGCGAAGGTGGCTTTCTGCGCAAAGGGACGCCCCAAGAAGTGGCTACACAAGGCTCGGTCAATACACGAATGGGAGCCGAGCGCTGCACTCGGTTTGCCTTTGAGCTCGCCTCACGTCGGAACAGCAAGCTAACCCTGGTTCACAAGACGAACGTGCTCACCTACTCCGGCGATCTTTGGCAGCGTACGGTGGCCGAGGTCTCAAGCGACTACCCAGACGTGACCTGGGATTACAACCACGTCGACGCCGCATGCATATACCTGGTCGAGCAGCCTATGCGGTATGACGTGATCGTCACCGACAATCTATTCGGGGACA
>Ga0310038_10003603_pt1 | contig 11157 bp, 5 predicted proteins | sample Sb_taG_6_FD_200461 | JGI IMG/M metagenome (GOLD analysis project Ga0310038, IMG submission 200461) | Peat soil microbial communities from Weissenstadt, Germany - Sb_50d_4_PS metaG (v2) (version 2) | ecosystem: Environmental > Terrestrial > Soil > Wetlands > Peat | place: Germany: Weissenstadt... | reverse complement strand
CCAGCGGCCTGGCAGTGCTCGCTGCCAGGCCGGGTCCGGCCCGGACAGGTACCGCCGGCCGCTACGGCAGCCGGTCACCGGCTTCACGGGCAGCCCAGAGAAACGGCCTATTTCAGCGGGCTCCTAGCCGTTATTGCCGAGGATGCGGCTCGGGCTACCAAAGAGCCCATTCTGCGGATAGAGGAGCTCGCATACGTCACATCAGCACTGGCAGGAGTGGACCCAGTACGCGCTGTGTCACTAGCAGGTGAAATAGAGCACATCCTATGGCCGGATGAATACAGTGAGATTTACGGCGGCGAACCCCAACCGCACGGCGTTGATCTGGCCTCCATTTCTGTCGCCCTGGCAGCAGCCGGTTTGCCGGTTCAGGCTGCTCGTGCTGCGCGGGCCATTGAATCGGAATGGGATCGGGCTCGCGCCCTTGCTAACATCGCTGCGGAGCTCGCCAGAACCCATCCCGCTGATGCGGCCGACCTTGCTAAAGAGGCAGAGCACGTCGCACGTATGGCAGCAGCCTTCCGCTGGTCTTATTATGACTCTGAAGTGCTTGCAAAAGGACTGATAGCAGCGCGCCGCCTAGACCTCGCCGAGCAGGTAGCCGCAGTCATGCCATCTTCGGGATACCAAACACGCACACTGATCGCGCTCGCGAAAGCCCTAGCGGAGGCTAGTCAACTAGACCATGCGCTGCAGATCGCTCGGACCATCACCAATTCCGAGATGATTCCTGGCGCGCTGGCTGCCATCGCAAGCACGCTGGCCACAAGTCAACCCGAGGTTGCCACTGAGCTAGCCACGGAGGCCGGTCGGAGGGCCTCCGATCACTCGTGGCTCGCGGCCCGGGGGCGCTCACTTGCGGAGGTGGTCCTAGCTCTCGCCGATAGCCATCCGGGCTACGCAGCTGAACTGTCGAACGACATCGATGCTTTTGCCGAAGACCTCACTGATGACGACTTTGTGATCATCCTGAGTGCTATCGCGGCAGCCGGTCAATGGAAACGCGCCGAACACCTGGCTAACTCGCACCTGTTTCTTTTCGAACATTCACGGGCTTTGAAGGAGATCGCGGGATACGCGGCGCGCACGGGTCAGTGGAAGGAGGGCAATCGTATAGCCCATGCGATCCCTAACGCGGCCTGCCGATGCCTGGCGCTCGCCGACATTGCACAGACGATCGCAAGCACTGAGAGGGGGCAAGCCGAACGCCTTCTGGCGGATGCGCTTGAAACTGCACTCCGTATTATGGACGTGAGGGTCCGAGCGGTAACTCTAGTTGACGTCACCCGGACGCAACTTTCAGTACTAGGTGACAATTCTGAGACGGAACGGCGCATGCGCAGCCTCTTGGCCCAAGCACTCCTCACCACTGCCTGGTGGAACGTCGTACCTGCACTCGGAGAGATGGCACCGGAAGCAGTCGTAGCTTTGCATGACTGGATGAGGACTCAGCGGAGCGTTCCTTAGCCATGACTGTGCGTTGCGGAGGACGCACCTTCGAAGATCCGGTGTGAAAATAATGCCATCACCTGTTAATTCGCCTTTGCATAGCTGCAGTGCGTAATGAATAGGTTAGCGTCAGTTAAAATGTCGCCGCGCTTATGGATGATGGTGGGCCATTGATGATGTGCGTCTTGGGCCGACTTGATCTGGATAATGTCTGACCAGCTTCCCTCGATCCCGGCCTTCGGATGCGTGGCAACGATACTGGTCGTCGCATGCGATCCCTGGTGGACGAGAGTGCAATGGACGGGCAATCCGGTGGAGGCACAGGTCGAACTGCGCTGACTGCCCGCCCGGACCGCCGCTCCTCCCACCACGGGCATTCCCTAAAGACACATAGGAGGCAGCGCACGGTTCGGCTGCCTTGCGGAACCATTACAGAGGGGATCGGAAGAGAGCGGCTCATTGACCCCTTTCAGGCAGCTGGGACCTTCATGGTGCAGAAAATGCTGTTCTGCGCGCCTTAAGCAGACCGGACCAAGGGGACTGGTCCAGTACAGATCGGCGGCACTGCGGGCGGCTGTCACTGCTGCGTCGACCACGCTCCGCGTGGAGCGTCCAACGCGGACGAGCAGTGCGTCGGCAAAGCGAGCCTTGTGAACGGCCGGCCTTTCCCGGGTCTGCGGAGCATACTCCGGCGCCGCTATCCGGCGCAGCGGCGCGGTTGCCGCCGGCGCGACGAGCGAACGCTTACGATGTGGCCGGCCGTCCCGGCGGTGGCGGCGGATCGGCTGGCGGCGGGCCGTGTCCCGTGCTGGCGGTGACCGCGGGCGGCCTGACTACCTCACAACAGCCTCATTCGTTCGTGGAACGCGGAATGGCACCCCGGGCGGCCCGTCGGCGGCGCATGCATATGCGGCCCTGCCGTCTCCTTACCGCCAGGTCAGCTGGCCTATCTGGCCCGCCAGCTATTCGCCCGCCATACTGGTGTCCGGTGGCCGGAGTCCCCGGTCATCCCAGGTAGGGGGGTTCACCCATGAAACGCTTCACGCACAATGCGCGCCGGATCACCGCCGTTGCTGCCGTCGTCGGCGCTTTCATCCTCGCGCCCGCGATCGCCAGGGCTAGCGCCGGATCACCGGCTCGGCCATACGCTAACGGCATCACGCCTCTGTGCCAGACTCCCGGTCTTGTTATCTGGCTGGACACCACCGGCAACGGCGCAGCAGGCACCACCTTCTACGAGCTGCACTTCACCAACCTTTCCGGGCACGCCTGCACGCTGAACGGCTTTCCGTTCCTGTTCGCCGTCAACCTCGCCGGCCATCAGGTCGGACCGAGAGCTGTGTTCCGCAGGCCACCAACGCCGCATCTTGTGACGCTGGCGAACGGCAAGACCGCCACTGCCGTGCTCGGAATTGTGGACACCGGCGTTTTCTCGCGGTCGGCGTGCCGCCCGGTTACCGCGGCCGGCCTTCGCGTTTTTCCGCCGAACCAGACCAGGTCCAAGGTGGTCCCGTTCCCCTTCGGTACCTGCTCGCCTTCACACGGGCCGGCCTCGCTCAACGTGGGAGCGGTTACCAGATAGCGCCGCAGCAAGCGATCCGCCGCCTGTGCCACCGACCCTGAAAGAACAGGTATGGCGGCCAGGCGCCCCGGCCGGGACCGGTCAGGGTGCTGGCCGTGGGGCACGACGAAGCTCGGCATAGGTTTGCGCATAGCCGGATCACACAGGCCGGCCCCGCCCGGGTGGTCCTTTGGTGACCGGGCAGCCTCTCACCAACGGCGGGCCAATCACTGGGCGGAGTGGATCCACCTCAATGCGTGTGGGCAGTGTCGGCGGGTGCAAAAATTCGGCAGGGACGCTCGCGCTCTGGACCGCCAGTCGCGCTGCGCGACGATCGCTGGCGGCGGCCGTCGCGCGAGATCCGCCTGCAGTGCGTCCTGGAAGAGGAGTGAGGCGATGCAGAAGGTCGCCAGCACGGGCGCGGACATCTTCGCCACTGATGCTCACGGGCCGCGCAGCAGGCTACTGGCGGGAGCGTCGCGGACGGAACTTGACCCAGGCCAGGATGCCAATGACCGCCAGCAACAGCCACGGGGAGAACGGGACATGCACAGCGAAGCCGAGGACAGTTAGGGCCACGATGGCGATGAGGACGAGGACGAGGATCGCGAGCATGCCGATCGATCTCCATTATTGTCGCAGTGGTTGTGCTGATGTCTTAAGGTTGCCGCCGCCGGTTGCCCGCGTCGATCGGGATCAACCCCGGTTCGACCCTGAGATGCGCGCCGCTTCGCATGATGTTCCGCCGCGCCGGGGATCCGGTCAGCTTGCGGACGCTTGCCGATCACGCGTTCTAGTATCATCCAGCCTGCAGGGAGGCACCGGGCCTGCTAGGGAAGGCGACCGCCCCACTCAGGTCAGGAGGCGGGGAGCTGACAACCGGTCCGCGGCCCAGCGCGTCATACAGGGGCGAGCGGGGATCGTCTGGGTCGCCGTCCGGCCGGGGGGGTAAGCCGGACGGCGACCCAGGACCAGCGGCGGCAGGGGCGGATAGCGGTGTCGTCCCGGGGGCCTGCTGGCCGGGTACCACGTCCGCTCACACCCCGGCCCGGTCAGCCTGCTGGCGTCACTCACACAACCGTCGCACAGGTGAGAACCGATCTGCAGGGAATCAGTCATGCTGAAAGAAATTGGTCAGATGAGGGCTGCCGGCTCGCCGTAGCTGTGGGAGTCCCGGGCCTTGCCGTCGCGGCCGGCCTGCCCGGCCACGCCCGCCCGGCACAGTCCGCGGCTGCACCCGCTCCATCGGAGACGACCGCACCAAGACCCCTCAACCTGCTCCCCCGCAGACCGCTGACCAGCGAGAACAGCACGGCGTGTCCTGATCCCGGCGTATACGGTCGCCGCCTTTGGCAGAAACCGAGCGCGACGTCGGCGAGCAGGCCGGCCCGGCCGGCCGCGACCTCTGGCAGCGCGGCCACCGGGGCGGCTTTCCCGTCGGCAGTCAGCGGCCGCCGCTTCGCGTGATGCCCCGACTTACCGGTGAGCTTGACGGCAATAAGGCGGTCAGCCTGCGGACGCATATCGATCATGCGTTCCAGTGCCATGGCAAATCACCGGGCTTGGCTGCCCGGCCCGGACTACAGCTCCGGCGCCGGCGCCCTGTCCCAGCCCCCGGTCTCGTCACCCGCAGCACAAGTCATGTACGCGGCAGTTCCGCTTCCTGCCGGCGGCGAGCGGTGCGGGTTCGCCGCGCTGAGGGCGACGATGATCCGATCAGGGCGCCGCGGCCACTCAGCGCGCCCCGGGCCTTATGGTTCCTCCGCTGCCGTGATGCGTGGTGCGCGCGGGGGAGAGGATCAGCGACGTGGTCCAGGCACTCGCGGCGAAATGTTCCCGCGAACCGTTCCGCGTACGGATTTGGCCCCTTGGCGACCGTACCGGCGTCTGGATTGCCCGCGTGCCGTTTCCCGGCGGATACTTCATCGAATGCTTGGGTGAACTTGCGGTCCCGATCGCGGATCACGAGCTCGAACCGCCCCGGGACGCTCGCCGGGATCCATGAGCAGATTGCGGGCCCGCTGGGCGGCCCACGAGCCCCAAACGCCACGCCAGCAGTTCCCGCATCCCTCCAGGCCTGTCCTGGGCAGAACGGTGCGCACGGATCGCCCCGTGCGCCTCGGAGGCGAGGAGTCTATACCGGGTTTCCCGTGAAACGGCAACTCGACACGCCGACTGGTTACCGGGTATATCTCCGGACGCTTGTCGCAGCGGCAGGGCCAGGGCCATGTTTGTCCAAGATGTGGGTGCCGATTACCTTGTCGTTGCTGCTGACCTGGTCTGTCTTCGCCACTTGAAGACGATCAAGGTAACGATCTGGCTGTTCGGATGCCTCATGGCCGGGGACTGTCAGTACTCGGGTCACTACGACTGGTCTACTTCGTGGTGTTCCGGGTGTCCGGCTGGCTTGCCATGCTCGCCGGTTCCGGCCTCACGGCGCAAACGAGCGGTCCCGGCAGGACTGGCGGCCTGGCGGGGCACCGGGACGGCGCCACCTGCCCGCCCCCGTCCTGGGTTCGCTGACCCGCAGCATCGGCCGCACCGGCACTGTCGACAGGCCGTGGCCGCAATCACCAGGACTGACGCCTGGCGTCTGCAGGTCCTTTGGGCATCGGCGCCTGGCCCGTGTGCGGGGCACGCGGCTAACCCCGCCAGGGCGTCACCTGCCGCGCCTGGATCACCTCGACGATGGACTCCCTGTGGACCTGTTTGAGTATCAGGCGAACCCGATGGGTAGCTTGATGATGGCAGGTGCGGCTGGACGTGCCATCTGAACAGGTATTACATGGCCTGGCGTCGCTGGGTGTGGCTGGACGACCGTGGCCGTTGGCAGCCAGTAAGGCTCCCGATGGGCGATCCCGGCCGCCACACCATCCCAGCAGAATCCATCTGCCTGGCGCAGGCGGAGAGGATGCCGGCGGGTCGGCCCAGTATTTCGCCGCCGCGCTGCGGGCGTTCTTGCGGTTCTGCTACCCGGACGGCCGTACGGCAGCTGACCTGGCGTGGGCTGCGCAGGGCGTGACCGGGTGGCGCCGCTCGGCGCTGCCGAAGGGGATCAGGCGGGCCGATGCCCGGGCGCTGCTGGCGTCCTGTGACCGGCGCCGGGCCCCGGGCCGCCAGGACTACGCGGTGCTGGTGATGTTGCTGCGGTTGGGCCTGCGCGCCAGCGGGGCGCCGGCGCTGGGGCTAGAGGCGGAGGTCACGGTGCACGGTAAGGGCAGCCGGGCCGAGCGGCTCCCGCAGGCGGGCCGCTGGCGCTGGGAAATGCTACCCGGCCTCTTTGTGTCAGCGTGCCGGGGCTTCCGCAGCCCTGACTGTTACCAGGGGCGTCGGCGTGGGTTAATTAGATGTTGTTTCTGGAGCGGGTGATCGCGTCGCCCCGGTTAGGGTGCCGCCATGGGTTGCTGGGGAGGAGGCCGGGTTTGTGGCGCAGCTGGAGCTTGCGGAGACGGTGGAGGCGTTGCGCGCCGAGCTGGCCCGGGCGGCGGCGGCCGGGGCGGGCGCGGGGTTTCAGTTCCCGGTGGCCGGGGTGCAGCTGGAATTTCACGTTGCGGTGACCAAGACCGGCGAGGGCAAGGCCGGGGTGAAGTTCTGGGTGGTGGAACTGGGCGGAGCAGGTAGCTACGCGCGGGAGGAGATCCAGACGGTGACGATGACTCTGGGGGCGCCGGTGGATCAGGAGGGCGAACCGGTCAAGATCTACCGTGGTTCTGACCAGAAGCCCTGACCAGCGAGGCTCTTGGTGGCAGCGGTGATGATCGGAACTGGCCGGGCCGTGGAGGTGCTCCACGACCGGGGCCCAGCCGCCCCGGGGGGTGCGGATCGGTGGACTGCCGGGTCGGGGTACCTGATCGGCGGCCGGCTGGTTCTGACCGCGGCGCACGCCGTCGATTACCGGCATGACCTCGGCCAGGACGGGCGATTGCTGGTGCGGACCATCGCGGGACGCGAGCTGGCCGCATCGGTGGTGCTGGTCTGCGATGAGCCGTCCCGGGTCGATCTGGCGCTGCTGGAGATCAGTGACCTTCGGTTCGATGAGGATCTGCGGCCGGTCGGATTCGCGCGGGTCGACCGGGATAGTCCGGCGCCAGTGCGGAACTGCTGGGCAGTGGGATTCCCCCGGTTCGGCGAGGCCGGTGCTGTCCTGGCTGGGGACAGCCGCCGGGAGAGCTGGCATGTTGGCGGCGTGATCTTGCCGGGCGGGAAGCTGCGGGCGGGGCTGCTGCCGCTGCAGGTGACCAGCGCCCCGCAGCCGTTGCCGGTTTCGCTGGCCGGGTCGGCGTGGGCGGGCATGTCCGGGGCAGTGGTGTTCACCGCTGACCCTCACGGCGGTGAGCTGGCCCTCGGGGTCATCACCACGCATCACCGGCCAGAGGGAGAGTCCGCGCTGACTGTGGTGCCGCTCACTACCCTTGCCGGGCTGCCCGCGGCGGCCGACTGGTGGCACCGGCTGGGCGTTGCCGCTCCAGGCGCGCTGCCCGTCCTGCCGCCGCCGTCGGCCGCTGACGAGCGAAGGTCGCGGCTGGCCGGTGAGCGGGCGATGAAGGAGCACTGGGATCCGCGCGCCCGCGGGGTGGAACAGGGGGCCCGGCCCGGCTGGTTCTTCACCGGCCGCCGCCGGGCGCTGTCGCAGCTGGCAGCCTGGCTGACCGCCGCACCCGATCCGGCTGACAACATACGGGTTGTCACCGGCGGTCCCGGGTCGGGCAAGTCAGCGGTGCTGGCCCGGCTGGTCACCATGTCCGATCCGCGATACCGCGCCGGCCTGCCAGAGCCGCTCGCTGCGGCCGACCCGGTCGCCGGCCTGCGCACTGGCGTCATCGACGTCGCGGTCCACGTCCGCACGGCCGTGACAAGCGAGGTGCTCAGTGCGCTTGCCGCCGCAGCTGGAGCACCGCAAGCCGATCTCGACGGCCTGATCGAACGGCTGCTGGAGCGGCCGGAGGCGTTCACGATCGTGGTGGACGCGCTGGATGAGGCCGACAACCCGCCCGCACTTGCCCTGGCGCTGCGGCGGCTGGCGAGCGAGACGGCCGATGCCGGCGTCCGGCTGCTGGCTGGTACCCGGCCCGGCGGCCCGGACCGCCGGCTGATCACCGCCCTAGGGCTGCACGCCTGCGACGACGACCCGGCCCTGATCGACCTGGACACCCCCGCCTACCTGTCCCGCGACGATCTCGCCGAGTACGTGCGCCGCCGGCTGCTGCTCACCGACGTCCAGCCCGTCCCGGGCCGGCTGGACACCCCCTACCGTGGCCGAGAGGCACTCGCCGGCCAGGTTGCTGCGGCCGTCGCCAAGGCCGCGTATCCGGCGTTCCTGATCGGCCAGCTCGTCAGCCGCGCCCTATTGCTGCGCAGCCAGCCGCTCAGCCCGCGGGACCCCGGCTGGCAGCAGTTCCCCAACACGGTCGCTACCGCAATGGACCAGTACCTTTTCAGCGGCGGCAACCAGGCCGAGCAGGACCGCGTCGAGGATCTGCTCCGCCCGCTGGCCTACGCCCGCGGCGACGGGCTTCCTCTCGACGACGCCGGGCTGTGGCCGCTGCTGGCGACGGCTCTGGCCCGGCCCGGCCGCAGCTACACCGCCGGCGACATCGCCACGCTGCTCGATACCGCAGCCGATTACCTCATCGAAACCGTCATCGCCGGTCAGGCCGCCTACTACCGGCTCTACCACCAGGCCCTGGCCGACCGGCTCCGCGAACGGGACCGGCAGCACCCGCGGCCGGTCAGCGCCGCGCAGGCCATCTGCCGGTGCCTGCTCAGCACCGTGGCCCGCCACCCCGACGGCACCCGCGACTGGCCAGCCGCCCACCCCTACCTGCGCGCCCAGCTGGCCGGGCACGCCGCCGACGGCAGTCAGCTCACCAGCCTCCTGGAGGATCCGGGGTTCCTCGCCGCCGCCGACCCCGCCGGGTTGTTCGCCGCGCTGCAACGTCCCGGCCAGCCGCCCACCGCCAATGCCCAGATCTACCGGCACGCCTTCCCCCACTTGCGCACTGGCTCTGGCGCAGCCGGTGAGCGGGCCAGCTACCTGCAGCTGGCCGCCCGACGTCACCATGCTCCCCTCGCCGACCAGCTCGACCAGCTGCCGCTGCACCAGCCTTGGACAGCGCGGTGGGCCCTTGGCCCGCGGCCCCACCCGCATTACGTCGCCGGACGCCACGACGGCCCGGTGTACGCGGTGGCGGTGGGTCAGCGGCGGGGCCGGCCGGTGATCGTGTCCGGCGGCGTCGACCGGGTGGTGCGGGTGTGGGACCTGGACTCCGGCGAGCCGGTGCTCGGCCCGCTCACTGGCCACGACGACTGGGTGGCCGCGGTGGCGGTGGGCCAGCGGCAAGGGCGGCCGGCGATCGTGTCCGGCGGCGCCGACCGCGGGGTGCGGGTGTGGGATCTGGACTCGGGCGAGCCGGTGCTCGGCCCGCTCGCCGTCCACGGCGGCGAGGTGGCCGCGGTGGCGGTAGGCCAGCGGCAGGGCCGGCCGGTGATCGTCTCCGGCGACCGCGGGGTGCGGGTGTGGGATCTGGACTCGGGCGAGCCGGTGCTCGGCCCGCTCGCCGTCGACGACGACTGGGTGACCGCGGTGGCGGTGGGCCAGCGGCAAGGACGGCCGGTGATCGTCTCCGGCGACCGCGATCAGACGGTGCGGGTGTGGGATCTGGACTCGGGCGAGCCGGTGCTCGGCCCGCTCACCGGCCACGAGGGCGAAGTGTGGGCGGTGGCGGTGGGCCAGCGGCAAGGGCGGCCGGTGATTGTCTCGGGCAGCGGCGATCAGACGGTGCGGGTGTGGGATCTGGACTCGGGCGAGCCGGTGCTCGGCCCGCTCACCGGCCACGAGGGCGAAGTGTGGGCGGTGGCGGTGGGCGGCGGGCAGGGCTGGCCGGTAGTGGTCTCCGGCAGCGACGATCAGACGGTGCGGGTGTGGGACCTGGACTCCGGCGAGCCGGTGCTCGGCCCGCTTGGCCACGCTGGCGGAGTGGCCGCGGTGGCGGTGGGCCAGCGGCGGGGCCGGCCGGTGATCGTCTCCGGCGGCGGCGATCAGACGGTGCGGGTGTGGGACCTGGACTCCGGCGAGCCGGTGCTCGGCCCGCTTGGCCCCGAAGGCGCCGTGTACGTGGCGGCGGTGGGTCATCGGCGGGGCCGGCCGGTGATCGTCTCCGGCGGCCGCGACCGGGCCGTGCGGGTGTGGGACCTGGACTCCGGCGAGCTGGTGCTCGGCCCGCTCACCGGCCACGAGGGCGCAGTGTGGGCGGTGGCGGTGGGCCAGCGGCAGGGCCGGCCGGTGATCGTTTCCGGCAGCAGCGATCAGACAGTGCGGGTGTGGGACCTGGACTCCGGCGAGCCGGTACTCGGCCCGCTCACCGGCCACGACGGTGAAGTGACCGCGTTGGCGGTGGGTCATCGGCGGGGCCGGCCGGTGATCGTCTCTGGCGGCTTCGACCAGGCGGTGCGGGTGTGGGACCTGGACTCCGGCGAGCCGGTACTCGGCCCGCTCGCCGGCCACGACGACTGGGTGTGGGCGGTGGCGGTGGGCCAGCGGCGGGGCCGGCCGGTGATCGTCTCGGCCAGTTTGGACCGCACGGTGCGGGTGTGGGACCTGGACTCCGGCGAGCCGGTGCTCGGCCCGCTCACCGGCCACGAGGGCGCAGTGTGGGCGGTGGCGGTGGGCCAGCGGCAGGGCCGGCCGGTGATCGTTTCCGGCAGCAGCGACCGCACGGTGCGGGTGTGGGACCTGGACTCCGGCGAGCCGGTACTCGGCCCGCTCACCGGCCACAGCGGCGCAGTGCGGACGGTGGCGGTGGGCCAGCGGCGGGGCCGGACAGTTATCATTTCTGGCGGCACCGACCAAACGGTGCAGGTCTGGGACCTCGAGTCAGAGCCCCACAGCACGTCGCGGATCGAACTCCAGCATCAGGTGCGGTCAGTGGCTGCTACCGCTAACCGGCTAGTAATCGGCACAACAGCCGAGCTTCTACGGGTCGATCTCCTGTAGCGGCAGGAGCAAGAATTAGGACGTTGCCGGCCTTGGGTGCCCCTATAGCGCAAACTTGTCTCGAAATCGAACGATTAACAACATGATCACCGGCGCAGCCCTCAGCGAGCGCCGCGCAGCTCTGTGACTGTCATGAGGATTATCCAAAAGTCTT
>Ga0310038_10003601_pt1 | contig 11159 bp, 7 predicted proteins | sample Sb_taG_6_FD_200461 | JGI IMG/M metagenome (GOLD analysis project Ga0310038, IMG submission 200461) | Peat soil microbial communities from Weissenstadt, Germany - Sb_50d_4_PS metaG (v2) (version 2) | ecosystem: Environmental > Terrestrial > Soil > Wetlands > Peat | place: Germany: Weissenstadt... | reverse complement strand
TGGGTGACCGCGACCATGTGGATGGCGTGGTTGAGCCGCCGGTTCCCGCGCCGGGACAGCCGGTAGACCTTGCGCTGGCCCGAGGACACCTCGATCGGCGCGGTCCCGTTGTAGGCGGCGAAGTGGGCCCGGCCGGGAAAGCGGGACACGTCGCGGACATCGCCGATGACGACGGCAGCGACAACCGGGCCGACCCCGAATAGCCCGGTCAGGCTGGTCCCGGTCGCCTGGACGGCGACGGCGAGCTTCTTCCTGGTCTCGCGGATCCGGGCGTCGATGCCGCGCAGGTCCTCCAGGAAGACCGCGGCGAGCTCGCAGCGGGCGGCCGCAACCGCGTCCGGCGGGGTGATCGATCCGAGGATCCGCGCGGCCTGGCCTGCGGTGATCGCCCTGGAGACACCGCCGGGGACCAGCTGGCACAGCACCGCGTGCAGCCGGCAGACCACCTGGGTGCGGGTCCGGCCCAGATCCTTGTGGCGCTTGGACCAGATCTTCAGCACCGCCGCGTGATCATCAGGCGTGACTTCCCGGACGCCGGCCGAGCGCAACGCGGCGATGGCCACTGACCGGGCATCGTTGGGATCGTTCTTGTTCACATCACCGGCGGCCAGCAGCCGGACCCGCGCGCCGAGCTTGGGCGGCACATCCAGCACCCGCTGACCCGCTGACAAGAGCTGCTGGGCCAGCAGGTGGCCGATGCCGCCCGCGCCCTCGACCGCCCAGGTCCGCTGCGGCCAGGCCGCGGCCCATGCCAGCAGCCGCTCCGCCTGGGCAACTGAGGCACGGACCCGCAGCTCACCCAGCGGCTCCTCACCTGCGCTGATCGCCACCGCCGTATGCGAGGCCTTGTGCGGATCGACCCCGATCATCACTGCCGCCATGGAAACACTCCTTCCCTTCCGGCAGGCAAGGACCATGGCGGGCACGCCCAATTCCAGGGATCTTTGCGGCGCTCACGCCTCTTTTGAGCCACGCCACGGCGAGGTCCCGGCAGGCTGGCACGTCGTTCGGAAGCCAGCCCAGCAGGGCGGCAGGCGGTTAGAGAGCCAGGCCCACCGGGACCTCTTAACGCTACGACCCGGCTCACTGCCATCCCGGCCGGGCCCGCACCGTCTACCAAAAGTCTCAATTGGGCGGATATCGCGTGCCGCCGACTCGCCGAGCTGTCACGGTCGGTAACGAGGCACCACCGGCGGGTCTGGCAAGCAAGGTGCCCGACGGGTCAGACCCGTCAACTCTCGCCTGGCCCTCGCGATGCCCAGCAGCGCTTATGACGCCCGTCATCGGCACCTGTTGAGCGTCACGACAATGTCAGTGGATACGTCACGAAATGTCAGTGGTCAGGCCGGGTAGCTGAAGCCGTTGCCGCCCGCTATCACCCGTCAGCTCGTCCTGCAGGCACCCGCACCCGTGGTCGCCGCCGCGCTCGGCTTTCACCACACCACCATGACCCGCCAGACCGCCCACGCCGACGCGACGTGGAGCCGCTATACGACACGGGGGTGCCGGTAACAACCCAGTTTGTTGAACACCGTTGCAAGGGCAGGGATCATGCGTACGGCCCCTGCTGGTGGTGCCGGAACGGTCCCAGGAGCGCTCGGATTGGGGCAGCTTGCTGCGCGGCAGAACTCCCGGAAGTCCAGGTCCGGCTCCGCGGGGTAGCCCCGCTACAGCCGCCAGCTTGCGGATCGAGACTCCCTCCGCTCGGGCCGAGGCCAGCGCCCAGGCGCGTTCACGCTCGGCCTGCTCCAGGCGCCACGCCGCCCGAGATACCCGCCGCAGCACCCGCCGTTCCCGCCGCCAGGCGGCCATCCAGTCCGTGATCGTCACGATGACACCCTTGCAGGTGTTCAGCAAACTGGACGGCCTAAGGGCGGTTCCTGGGGCCGTTCTTACCAGCACCCCGAGAGGACCAGGGCGGCGGCGAGGACAAGCCGAAGAAGCGCGGCGGCCGCCGGGAAGCCGTCGAATGCGCCTGCCAGCCGCCCCGCGGGCTCCAGCTCAGCCCGAAGCAGATCGAGGACGGCCCGGTGATCTGCGGGCTATGCCGCGCGCCTTTCGAGCTCCCCGCGGCCGCTGACGACGAAACGGACTAGATAGGTTCGGGCCAAAGCAGGCTATCCGTCCACTGGGTCGCGGCATAAGGACAGGCAAACGCTGCACTCGCACGAGCAGCGGGGAAAGTACCATGGTACACAGTGCCCGGTTTGGCAGCCGGGATGCAGATACGCGACCTGCGTGTTGCTGGTACCACTTGACCTACTCGCACCAACGCCTTCGGCATGGACCACGAAATACCATCCGGCGGGCAGGTTCAGTTCCTTGGCCGTTACGCCATCTACTTCCGACCCGGTGGAACGATGCAGGATTTCGGGCAACGCCCCGAAGAACTCGTCATCACCCGGCGGCAAGACCACAGTCTTGGCTACGTCGTTGCCTCGGTCGGAAACACGGCCGGTACCAGCACGCGGCTCATCGGAGGCTTCCGGCTGCCTCGGCACGAAAACAAGACAGAGCCATACCGCTCCGCGACGCGTGTTTTCACGCGCTTCGGCTGCATCGGCACGCTCTGGGGCCTGCCCCTGAGCCCTGGCGCGATGCGGCGCCGCGCCGTACGTCTCCGGCCGACTTACGAGGTCGGAGGAGGCACGCTGCTGCTCGATCATCTGGTACGCGCGCTGCATCATCATGGCGTGCACGTCCGACTTCGGGACATCGCTAGCCGATCCGTCGATCAGCCTGACGACCCCCTGAGACAGCAGGTGCGGGGCTTCATCGTGCGCCAGCAGCTTTATACAGGCGAGCGCTAGCGGGTGCATCCCCGCCGCGAAAGCGATCACTGCCGTCGCAATTTCGACAAACGTCGCCGCCGACTCGAGCGGGCCGGTGATGGGCGCGAGCACGAGGTTGCTGCAGATCCCCGCGCTGATCATCGCTTCGGTAGGGGTTAGCCCGAGGCCGGTCGCGGTCTCCTTGAGCGCGGCCGTGACGCCGGACTGAAGGTGGCTGCTTACCTCATCAATTCCGCCGGCTATCTGTACCTCGATGAATGTTTGCGCCGGCTCACCCAGGCTCTCTGCCGAGGGGAACGGGTTCGGGGCCTGGGCCACACCCAAGTCGATGGCCGCGTCGTTGATTTTGTCGCCTGCGAGCTCAGCGTCATGCACCACACGACCTGCCGCCGTCGACGGCCCCCCACCGATGGTCGGGGACTGCGGTATACGCGCAGAGATAGTTTTCTCCCTTTGTGGCCGTGCAACCGGCAATCCCGGGCTCGTAGGGCTGTGGGTGGTATCGAGGTCAGGCGGCGGTCCGAGAGCCAGCCAGGAACCCTCGCCCGGCCCCGGTCCGGTCGGACGCGGCGGGTCCGACACGCTGCGGACACGCCCCGGTCCGGTCGGACGCGGCGGGTCCGACACGCTGCGGACAGACTCTTCCGACGAGTGCCGCGACGGGAAAAACCCGGCCATATACAGCGGCACGTTGAGATCCAGCTCCTCCGAGGGCCTGTGCGGGCCAGGTTCTTCCGGACTCTCAGGGACGCCGGGGCTCTCAATGCCCATCCGCCACCGTCCTTCACGCGAAGCTACCTTTATGATACGCCTTATGTGCTGTCAGTAATCTCTGCGACCCGAGCACCATGTCGCAGCGTTGGCCTGATTTCCACGCAAACGGACTGACCGCCAACGATGATCAGCACCGAAACAACGTTGTCCTTGTAGCTAACGCCTGTAGCAACCATCCTGGCCAATCGATCAGCAGCGGGTCAGCAGACCGATAAATCCCCGTCACGCACCATGCCGTACGCAGTGCCCTGAACTTTCTAAGCAACGGGTCCGCGCCAGCGGGCCTTATAGACTCTTGTCCGCCGTGACGGCGGGGTCAGTGTCTGGGGTGGCGGTGCGAGCCATCGGGTCCTCCCGGGCAGCGACCTCTATCACAGATAATAGTTTATTCTCTGTGATAAGTTAGGTCAAGCTGATTCCGCGCGGTCAGCGTCATTTTCCTGAGCCGCTGATGGGATGGGCTGCGTGCGCTGTGCGGGCGGGGCGGGATAGGGTCGCTGAGAACGGATTCTCTGTGATAAGCGCGGACGGGAGGTGAAGGCATGGCCGGGAACCCGGCGCGCGGCGGGACGGTGACCGCGCTTGCCGGCGGGGAGCGGACCCTCGGCGCCGCGATCGACGCGTTCCTCGCCCAGCCCCGCCCGGCGACCACCGCCCGCACCTACACCCGCACCCTGGAGCAGCTGGCCCGCCAGCTCGGCCGCGACCGGCCCCTGGCCGGCGTCACGGACGAGGAGCTCGCCGCCGCGGCCAGCCAGCTGTGGGGCGCCCTGGCGCCCCGCACCTGGAACCGGCACCTGGCCACCATCGGCTCGTTCCTGGCCTGGTGTCGCCGGCACGGCTGGCCCGCCGGGAACCTGGAGCTGCGCGCTGACCGCCGGGCCGCCCCAGATGACGACACCAGGGCGATCCCGCTGCCCGAGCTCGAGCGGCTGTGGGCCCGGTCCGACGTACCGCTGCGGGAGCGGGCGCTGTGGCGGCTACTGTACGACACCGCCGCCCGCGCCGACGAAGTCCTCCGCCTGGACGTCGGTGACCTCGACCTGGCCAACCGGCAGGCCCGGGCCCGCACCAAAGGCGGCCACACCCGTCCGCTGCACTTCCAGACCGCCGCCGCCCGGCTGCTGGCCAGGCTCACCGCGGGCCGCCAGGCCGGGCCGGTGTTCCTCACCAGCCGGCGGGCCGCCTCCCACCGCGTGACCGCCGCCACCGACCTGGACCCGGCCAGCGGCCGGGCCCGGCTGTCGTACGAGATGGCCGAGCAGCTGTTCAAGCGCTACACCGGCGGCAAGACCCTGCACCAGCTGCGCCACTCACGGCTCACCCACCTCGGCGACCAGAACGTCAGCGCCCCCCTGCTCATGGCCATCAGCGGCCACAAGCGGCTCGCCACCCTGCAGCGGTACGTCACGCCCAGCCAGGACGCCGTCGCCGCGCTGATGGCCGCCAGCGACCCCGACCGCCGGTGACCGGGGAAAGTGGGATGAGCCCCGAGGATGCTGGACGCTGGCGAGCCGCGCGCACCCTGGCCGACCTCGGCGAGCTGACCGCCCAGTGGCTCGAAGGGAAGATCGCGTCCATACCCACCGTCGTGCCAGGCTACGGTCCGGACGAGGAAACCGCTGACCTCATCCCCGTCCTGGCAGCATGCAACCGGGCCGGCTACGTCACCACCGTCTCCCAGCCCGGCGAGAAACCTGACCGCGGGTACGACGGGCGGCTATGGACCCAGCGCGCGGCCGTTGGCGGCTTCGCCGCCGCGGACACCGTCGCGGCCCTCCGCGCCTGCACGGCCGGCACGCCGCTCATCGTTCTCGCCAGCCGCCCCGCCAGCCAGCGTGGACTGCGGCCAGGAAACCGGATCCCGGTCACCCTGGCCGGTGACCAGGAAAACACATGGTTCGGCGGCCACCTCGACCGCCGTGACATCGAAGAGGATCAGGCCGGATACGGCATCTGCCACCCTGACGCCATCGAAGCCCCGTGCGCCGCCTGGCAGGTCACTATCATCGACCCCGAGTGGGGCCGCAACGACGTGCTCTGGCCGGTCCTGGAGTCCTTCGCGGCACACCATCAAGCCTGACCCTTTGGGACGGGCAGCGCCTTACCGTGACTTTCGTTCCAGTCCAGTAATCAAGCCCCTGCACAGGCGGAGGCCAGCCGGGCGGGCGGTGAACCGGCCACCTGGATGGTGCGTACCCGCAAGTGACCTGGCGTCTCCCTGCCGGATCGAAGGTGGTGAAGTGCATCGGCGGAAAGCGGGCTGACCCGGAACGCCGCCGGGCAGCTGTCGAGCGGCTCGGCCAGCTGCGCGCGGCCGGGGAGCTGACGGCCGCCCATGTGCGGCTGGCCGCCTCCGGGCTCGGGGTCCGGGAACGGACGGTATGGCGGTGGCTGCGCCTGGCCGCTGGCCAGCCCGGGACCCCGGCCGGACGCGGCGCGTACCAGCTCAGCGAGGCCGACCGGGAAGCATACGCGCGGTACCGCGGCAACATAGCGGCGGTGCACCGGGCCCGCGTGGCGGCGCTGGCCAGCCCGGACGCGCCGGAGGTGCTGGCTGCCGGGGTGCCGGTGCCGGCGTCGCTGCGTGAGGGCTGGCGCGGGGCGGAGCCGGTCGCCATACGGACCTTGCAGAAGGCGTTCCGCCGCGAGCTGACCGCGGCGGAGGCCGCGGCGTGGGCTGAGGGCGAAGAGGGGCAGCGGGCCGCGGGCGTCTACCTGACCCGCCCGGCCGGGCACCGCAACCAGACCTGGGAGATGGACCACAAGCAGCTGCCCATCCTGGTGATGCCGCCGCGCGGCGCGGCGTGCTGCCCGTGGCTGACCACGGTGATCGACGACGCGACCCGGGTGCTGGCCGGGTGGGCGATCGCGCTGACCCCGCATACGGGCACGGTGCTGACCGCGGTGCGGATGGCCCTGGTGCACGACCCGGACCGCGGCCCGTTCGGCGCGATCCCGGCCCAGGTGCGGATCGACCGGGGCCTGGAGTTCGCCGCCGAGGCGGTCCGCGACGCGTTCGCCGCGTTGAGCATCGACCAGCGGCGGCTGCCGGCATTCCAGCCGCACCTGAAGGGAAAAGTCGAAAGGATCCATCGCACCATCGACCAGACCCTGCTGTGCGGGCTGCCGGGGTTCACCGGCGGCCCGCGTGATGCGGCCGGGAGGCTGTACGGGCCGCTGGATGACCGGTTCGCCGCGCGGCTGCGCGCGGCCGGGGATCCCGTGACGCCGATGCCGATCGAGGCCTTCGCCGGGTTGTTCGGCCAGTGGGCGGACTGGTACAACAACGAGCGGCCCCATGACGGGCTGGACGGCCGCGCTCCGCTGCAGGCGTGGCAGGCCGATCCCGGCCCGCTGCACCGCATCAGCCCGGACCGGCTGCGGCACCTGCTGCTGGCCAGCGGGGAGCGGATCATCGGCAAGGACGGGATCCGGTTCAGCAGCCTGGCCTACATCGCCCCGGAGCTGCAGGGCCGCGGCGGGCAGCGGGTGCAGATCCGGTACATGCCCCACGATGACCGCAGCATCGAGGTCTACCTCGGCGGCACGCACCTGTGCACCGCCTACCCGGCGCAGCGGCTGTCCCCGGAGCAGACCGAGGCGTTCCTGGAGAACGCCGCCCGCGAACGCAAGCGGCTCACCGCCGAGCGGCGCAAGGCATCCGCGCGGGCCCGGGCCGAGCTGGCCCCGCTGTCCCGCGGCGAGACCCGCGCCGAGGAGTCCCGGGTGCTGCCGCCCCACGCCGGCGACGAGCTCGCAGCCCGCCGCGGTGACGCGCTGCTGCGCCGCAAGGCCCGCAGCAACCTGCTCGGCCTGACCGACCCCACCCAGCCAGCGCAGTCCGGACCCGGACAGGAGAGCTGATGCCGCAGCATTTCGTGAACCTTCCCGGCGCCGCGACGCTGCCCACCCGGCAGTACCAGCTGGCCGGGCAGATCATCGACGACCTGATCGCCGAGTCCGCCACCGGCGTGGTGCACGGCCCGGCCGGGACCGGCAAGACGTACGCGGTCCAGGCCGCGCTGGAACGGCTCCGGGACGCCGTGCCCGGCCCGGCAGGCTCCCAGGTGAGCGTGTGCACGCTGGCGTTTCCGGCCAAGCCGACCATGCGGCTGGTCGCGGACGAGCTGCTGACCGCGCTGACCGGGGCGGTCCCGCCGCGTAGCCGCAACCGGTTCCAGCTCATCAGCGCGCTGACCGACCTGCTGTCCGGGCCGCGGCGGCTGGTCGTGATCGATGAGGCGCAGCGGCTCAACGGCGACTGCATCGAGCTGCTGCGCCACCTGCACGATCACCCGCACACCCGGTTCGCGCTGCTGTACGTCGGCGGGGACGGCTGCTGGGAGGTGCTGTCCCGCGAGCCGATGCTGGCCTCGCGGGTGTTCCGCCGGCTGCCATTCACCCGGCTGGACCGGCCCGCCGTCCCGGCGCTGATGCGCCTTTACCACCCGGTCTACGACGGTGTCGACGAGGCGCTGCTGCTAGAGATCGAGGACGCCTACGGCAAGGGCATGCTGCGCAACTGGGCGGTATTCACCCACGCCGCCGTGAGCCTGTGCCGCAAGGCCGGGACCGACCGCATCAGCGCCGAGGTCGCGGGCAACGTGTACGCCAAGCTCGGCGGGGGCATCCGCTGACCGCCCCGCCCGCCCCGCCGGACTGCGGGTGTACGTGGTGGACAACGCCGGGGATGACCTGGCCGCCGTCCGCCACATCAACGCCTGCGGCGGCCCGGCCGAGCACCGCGCGGTACTGCGGCCCACGCCCGGCGCCGGCGACGTGCTCACCACCGGCTGGGACCTGCTGGTGGCGGCCGGCAAACCGCCGCACGCCGCCCGGCGCGAACACGTCACCGCGCTGTCATGGGAGTACGGGCAGGCATGGCTGGCCGGGTCCGGCGTCACCGACCTGATCATCGACCGGGCGCACCTGCTCACCCGCGACCAGGCCGCCGCGGCCGCGGCCGCGGCCGCCGCCGCCAAGGCCGGCGCCGCCGTGTGGCTGCTGTGGGGCACCGGCATCGACCCGTACACTCCCGGCTACGACGGAGCGCCCCACCTGGTGGCCGGGGCGCGCACCCAGGTCATCTCCTTGTGGGAGTTCTACCAGCGCCTGCCCGCCGCCGCGCCGCCGCTGCCTGCGGCCGCGGAACCGGGCGAACCGGATGACTGGCCGCCGCTGCCCGCCGCGGACTTCCCCACCTTCCTGGCGGCCTGCCGCCGCTACCTGCCCCGCCGCGAGTTCGCTCAGGTCGCCCGCCTGTACTACGACACGGCCGAGGCCGCCGACGCCTGGCTGGACACCTACGGTGCTCCCCGCGACCCGCGCGACGGCCAGCTCACTCCCAGATTCGAGGCGGCGACGGCCGGCTGGCTGCGCGACAGCGCGATCGGCCCGGCGCCGTGCGGCCCGGCCGCCCTGGTGCGGCTACGTGCGGTGCAGGCCGCGCTGTTCGTCCGCGCGATCGTGCTGTCCTGGCGGCCCGGCCCGCTCGGCCCGCTCCCCGCCACCCGGCTGCCCGGCAACCTCACCTCCCAGGTCGCCGGGGCGCTGCAGACCGCGGTCCGCACCGACGCGGCCGCCGCGACCGCGCTGTCCGCGCACCTCAACCAAGGCCCGGCGTTCTTCGGCCTGCTGCAACTCAGCGACGTCGCCCCGGACGGGTCCGCCATCCGGGTCCCGCCCGGCCGGGCACGGCCCCACCGGCGCGGCATCACGCCGGGGGCGGTCGGCTGGTACGGCCAGGTGCTCGAGGCCGACGAGCGGAGCTGGCGCGAGCTCGCCACGGCCGAGCCCATCCTCATCCCGGCCCATGCGCGGCCCCTGTTCGCCGCGCACCTGGCCTACCGCCGCGAAAGCGGCGCCGCCAGCACCGACCCCTACTTCGCGCACCCCCGCGACCCGGCGAACAAGCCCGCTACCGACGTCCTGCGCGCGGCGATCCGCAGCACCGCGCAGCGGATCGGCCTGGACCTGCCCTGGCTGCACGGCGATGACTGCCGGTACGGCGCCGACATCGGCCTGACCTGGCGCGGCCACAGCTGGCCCGGTGAGCGCGGCCTGGTCCTGGCCCGCACCGGCCCGGGCCAGGACCAGACCATCACACCGCCGCCGCCCATCCTGCCCGCGCGGCCCCAGTGGATCAGTGACGGCCCGGCATGACCGGCCCGACGCTACGCGAGCAGCTGCGCGACGCCGGCCTGTCAACATGGGAGCTGGGCGACCTGCTCGGCATCCACCCGCACCTGGTCAGTGACCCGCACCCGCTGCTGACCGGCCGGCCGGTGCAGGTCCTCATCGAGATCGCCCGCCGCCTGGACATCCACCCGGCCGACCTGGTCCCCGAACTCGAGCCGCTGCTGTCGCACCGCCGCCAGGACCTCGGCGAGGACCTCGGCGGCCAGGACGGGCGGGCAGACGCGCTGACCGTGCTGACCGCGCTCGCCACCGCCCGGGCCCCGCTGTCCGCCGACCAGCTCGCCCGCGCCCTGGGATGGCAGCTGCCGCGCGCCGCGGCCGCCATCGCCGCCACCCAGGACAACCCCGATCTGGGCGGCCCGCTGGCGCTGCGGCGCATCCCGCCCGAAACCTGGACCGTCACGCCGCGGCTGGACGTCCTCACCCAGGTGCAGCGCCGCGCCCTGCGAGACACCACCGGCGCCGCCATCCTCGACGACGACCAGGCCCACGTCCTGCTCGCCGCACTCGCCGCCGGGCAGAAATGGCAAGGCGGCAACTACCCCGCCCTGCGGGCACAGCCCGGCTGGGCCGCCGCCGAGGCCGCCCTCAAGGAGGCTGGCCTGATCTACAGCCGCAGCGGCCCGGACGAAGTCCACGTCAGCGACGACGTCAGATTCAGTCTCCGCTACACCGACGACGACCACATCGCCCGCGAACTCGGCGAGCCCCCACTGCGGGCCCCGGTCGTAATACCGCCGGCCTGGGCCGGCGGGACCGGGCCGGAGGCCCGCGAATGAGCACCCAGGGCCGGGCCTGGCATGCGCTCCCCCCGGCCCGGCCGGTTCCGGGCCGCCGAGCCGCGGCCGCCAGGGCCGAACACCGGACCAGGCCGCAAGACTCCCCGGCCCGAGGGGCCCGAGCCGGACCGGGCGTGGCCGTCGAGGGCCCGGCCCGCTCACTCCCGGGCAGAAACCGGAGTGCGCGGCCAGGACCAGCCGCCGACCGGATCGCCCGGCCTGTCGCTGCCTTGGCGGTGCGGCACCGCCGCGGTGGTGTCAGCGCCGCAGGGACAGGAGGTGGTTGCGGCGGCCTAATCACAGAACCGGAGCTGACGGTTCAGCAGGAGCCGAGGATCTCGGCGCTACTGACATCTTGTGACGCCGCCACTGACATAGTCGTGACGTTTCCACTGACATTTTGGTGACGCTCAACACCCAACTCACCGGTGCACGTGGCTGCGGACATTCACAGCCGGCGGCGGTGGTCCCCCGGAACCGGCCGCTTCCGAGACGGCGGACACGGAGCGGTACGCGTCGCAGCAAGATATGTCAAGGTACGTCTCTTTAGGCTCGCCGTATCGCTGGGTTGCGGCCCGTTCAGGTAGGCAGCAGTGCCGCCGCGAGGCTGTCG
>Ga0310038_10003598_pt1 | contig 11166 bp, 7 predicted proteins | sample Sb_taG_6_FD_200461 | JGI IMG/M metagenome (GOLD analysis project Ga0310038, IMG submission 200461) | Peat soil microbial communities from Weissenstadt, Germany - Sb_50d_4_PS metaG (v2) (version 2) | ecosystem: Environmental > Terrestrial > Soil > Wetlands > Peat | place: Germany: Weissenstadt... | reverse complement strand
CGAGGAGTGGGAGGGCTTGATCCGTGAGCGCGTGCGGGAGGAAGTTTATTATCGCGAGGCGCTAGCGCTGGGTCTGGACAAGGACGACACCATCATCCGCCGCCGCTTGCAGCAGAAGATGGAATTCGTCTCCGATGATGTTGCCGCCCAGGCGCAGCCGACCGATGACGAGTTGAATGCGTATCTGCAGGCGCACCCCGATTCGTTTCGCGTCGCGGAAAAGTTCACATTCCAGCAGGTGTTTCTCAATCCGGAGAAGCGCGGCAAGAACCTTTCACGCGACACCGCGCAACTGCTAGCGCAGTTGAAACAGGGCGGCAAAACCGATATCTCGGCGCTGGGCGATGCGATCATGCTGGACCACCAGTACGACGCGCTCCCGGCCGGTGAAGTCGCGAATCTGTTCGGCGATAAGTTCGCGAAGGCTCTAGAGGGACTTTCGCTCGGTCAATGGCAAGGGCCGGTCGAATCCGCCTTCGGTGTGCATCTGGTGTTCGTAAGCCAACGCTCGGAAGGACGGGTGCCCGCGCTGGCGGATGTGCGTGACGCCGTGCGCCGTGAGTGGGACGAAGCCCGTCGGCTGGAAGCGAAAGATAAGTTTTATGTGGAACTGCTCAAGCATTACACGGTGACGGTCGAAAACCCGGAGCCGGAAGCAAAAAAGGTCGCGATGAACGGAGTGAAATGAATCGCGCGCTCCTCATTTTGGCTCTGCTATTCACGCTTGTGTCCGGCCTGTCCGCGCACGAAGTGCGTCCCGCGTATCTCGAATTGCGCCAGACCGGGCCGGAAACTTATGACGCGCTGTGGAAAGTGCCCGGCCATGGAGACTTACGCCTTGGACTCTACGTCGAACTTCCGGCAACCTGCACCAACGTCGCCGAGCCACGCGGTACTGTGGCCAACAATGCCTATACCGAGCGGTGGACGGTAAACTGCCCCGGCGGTCTCAGCGGCGGCAAGATTCAGATCGCTGGCCTCAGTGCGACGGCGGTCGACGTGCTCGTGCGTCTGGAACGTCTCGACGGTACGACGCAAGTGACGCGGCTCACGCCGTCCTCTCCGTCGTTTGTGGTCGCGACCGCGGCGGATGCGGTGGGCGTCGCCCGCACTTACACCGTGCTCGGCATCGAACACATCCTGTCGGGAATTGACCATCTGCTGTTTGTGCTCGCGTTGATTATCATCACGCGCGGCGGGTGGAAACTGGTGAAGACCGTCACCGCTTTCACCGTCTCGCACAGCATCACGCTTACTCTCGCGACGCTCGGCTACGTCCACATCCCGCAACGACCGGTCGAGGCTGTGATCGCGTTGAGCATCGTTTTCGTCGCGGCGGAGATTCTGCGCGGAAGGCAAGGCCATGTTGGCATCACCGCCCGTGCGCCGTGGATCGTGGCCCTCATATTCGGACTGATGCACGGCCTGGGTTTTGCCAGCGGGCTCAAAGACGCCGGTCTGCCGGACGGACATATCCCCACGGCTCTGCTGTTCTTCAGTATCGGGGTTGAAACGGGGCACTTCCTTTTTATCGGCTTCGTGTTGGCGCTTACTGCCGTCATGCTACGGGCGGTTTCAGAACTCACGCCCATCAACCAACAACGATCAGCCATCCTCCAGCTTGTGCCGCCCTACGCCATCGGCACCGTGGCGATGTTCTGGGTCATTCAACGAATAGCCGCCTTCTAGTGGACAAGACGATGAAGATTACGCGCAAACAAATTCTTCTAGCCGCTGCACTGGTTTACGCGCTGGCGGTGACGGCACACGCTGCCGATCCACAGATCGAAAAGAAGCAGAAAGATATCCGCACTATGGCGCAGAGTACCCTTCGGCGCCTCTACAAATCAGAGCCAAAGGCCAAGGCCGCGGTCGAAGGAGCCGCGGGGTATGCGGTCTTCAGCAACATGGGAATAAAGATTCTGGTCGCCGGGTCCGGCAACGGAAAGGGGGTTGCGGTCAACAACAAGACCAAGCGTGAGACTTTCATGAAGATGCTCGAACTCCAGGCCGGGTTTGGTATGGGCGTGAAGAAATTCAGCGTGATCTTTGTTTTTGACAACGAAAGAGTATTTAACGGCTTCGTGAATTCCGGCTGGCAGTTCGGCGGACAAACCACAGCCGCTGCCACAACCGGAAACAAGGGTGCAGCGCTCGCGGGAGCAGTGTCGGTTTCGGATGGTGTTTGGATGTATCAGCTGACCGACAAGGGCCTCGCCCTCGAAATCACCGCTAAGAGCACCAAATACTACAAAGACGATGACCTGAATTGAGGCGCTGGTTTTGACGGTGACGGCGAAGTGACCGAGAATCCAGAAGGCGATCCGAGAACTGTCTTAGCTATCGAACGCCCCAGTTTCGCGAGGTTTCGTAGTGATGGAGGAGAAGCATGACACCAGCAACCAAGGCCGGGACATCAAGATCCCAGCAACCCAACAACAACAAGCTCCCAGCCTTCATCGCACACCGCTCGCGAGCCGAGCTCAAGGCGATGGGCAAAGCTCTGCGGGAGAAGTGTCCGCGAACCTCGCACGCCGAGTGGAAGCCGCCGCATAACCGACCAGATCCGGTCAGGCTGGTACTGGAGGCCGACAAGGGACGTCTCACCGAACTCCTAGCCCTTCGCCACGGGCGCATGGTTGCGTCTCCCTTCACCTTCTACCGGGGCTCGGCGCTGGCCATGGCGGTGGATCTGGCGGGCCTTCCATCTACCGGCATCCGCGTGCAATGCGGCGGAGACTCCCATCTGGTCAACTTCCGAGGTCTCGCCACGCCGGAGAGGCAAGTTATCTTCGCCATTAACGATCTCGATGAAACCCTTCCGGCGCCCTGGGAATGGGACCTCAAGCGTCTCGCGACGAGTTTCGTGATCGCTTGTCGCGACAACGGCCTCAGCGAATCCGTCGCCGAGGATGCGGTCCTCACCTGTGTCCGGTCCTATCGCGAGCACATGGCCGAGTTCGCCGAAATGAAGGTGCTGGACCTGTGGTACTTCGCCGTCGAGGCCGAGATGCTGATCGCGGGCGTCAAGGATTCCGGGATCCGCCGCGGCGCGATCAAGAACTTGGCGAAGGCGCGTGAGAGCAGCACGTCGGAAGGCCTCTTCCCGAAGCTCGTAGGCAATTCGGGCGGGTCGCCGATTATCAAAGACCAACTTCCGGCGATCTTCCACTGGAAAGGGCACACCGCGGGGGAAATCCATCCGGAGGTCAAGGACGGCTTCGCGCAGTACCGCGAAACCCTGGCGCCTAACCATCGCATGTTGCTCGACCGCTACGAAATCAAGGACGCAGCGGTCAAGGTCGTTGGCGTTGGGAGTGTCGGCACCGCCTGCTGGATGATGCTCTTGGTGGCCGGCGAAGGAGATCCTCTCATTTTGCAGGTCAAGGAGGCGCGCGCCTCGGTTCTGGAGGGCTTTGCGGGAAAGAGCGTCTACCCGAACCACGGACAGCGTGTCGTGAACGGCATCCGACTTATGCAGCCGGCGAGCGACATCTTCCTCGGCTGGACCCAGGGTAGGCGAGGGCGTCACTTTTATGTCCGCCAGCTCCGGGACGTCAAGATCAAGTTTGCCGTCGAGACGTTCGAAACGGCCAGGATGATCGTCTTCGCCCAGTGTTGCGGCTACTCGCTGGCGCTCTCCCACGCACGCTCCGGGGACGCCGCGATGATCAGCGGGTACCTGGGCAAGAGCGACTCTTTCGACAAAGCTCTCGCCGCTTTCTCGATCGCATATGCCGACCAGAACGAAAAGGACCACGCCGTGCTCAAACGTGCGATTCGTGACGGAAAGGTCGAGGCGGTCATCGAAAAAGCAAAGTGAGTCGCTCGCACATGAACCAAACGATGGAAGGGGAAAGCGGAACCTTGATCCGCCCCGAACCTTCTGTCGTTCGATGGGATTACCTTCCTGTGGTTCATTGGCATGCTGCGCGACCGGATCTTAGCGGAGGAAAACTTGCTGATTCCGCCCTTGCCGTTGCTGAACGTGTTCGTTGTCATTGTCATGTTCTCCATCGGGCTCCGTGTCAGCGGTGGAGAGCTGTTTGATATCGTGCGCAAGCGCGCCCTGTTTGTCCGTACCCTGCTGGCGAATTGCGTCCTCATACCGGCCATAGGCTTCCTGCTGGTTCGCATCTTCCCGCTGACACCCGACGCCAGTGTCGGCATCTTGCTACTGGCCGCGATACCGGGAACGCCGATCGCATTGCAGTTCACGCGCCAGGCGAAGACGCGCCTGGCTTTCGGTGCCGCCATGACTTTCGTGCTCTCGCTGGTAAGCATCGCGATGACCCCTCTGGCCGTCGAGTTGATGCCGCAGGCTGGGCAGCGCAATCAGCGGCCGATCCTCGTTCTGATCGCGAGCATCGTGCTGTACATCGCGATGCCACTGTGCGCTGGTTTGTGGGCCGCGCGACACGCGCCAAAAATTGCCCCTCGACTGGTGTTGCCTCTTGGCGTTCTGGCCTCGATTGTCTTCATTTTTCTTATGTGGGAGACGCGCCTGGTGCGGCGCGAGGCCCTTAACATAATCCGCAGCCGCGGGACCATCCTGGCGATGCTCCTGTTGCTGCTTCTATCCATGTTGATCGGCTGGCTGATCGGCGGACCCGACCCCGAGTCACGCCGGGTGTTGGCGACCTCTACGGGCATGCGCAGCGTGATTGTCGTGCTGTATGTGGCGCGTTACTGCTTTCCGGGCACCAACGTCTACATGATTCCGATTGTCTATGTATCGCTGATGGTACCCACGAACCTGCTTTTCCATCTCGCGTTCACCGGATGGCACAAACTGCGGCCAGTGGCGGAGGCGTAGGGCGATCGAGTGACTGACAGATCCAAGGACAGAGTTGCTGTTTGTAACATCGGCGTTGAACTCATCGAAGCGGGTCCGCCAATGCATTATGAAAGAGCGCCCCACTTGAGAGGGTCCGGTGGATGGCGCCGCCTGCGCTCCGCTACGCTGTGCAGGGCTTTGCTCCGCTAGGGCGGCGAGAGGGTATCTGCAGGAGGCATAGGCAAATCGGCTAGAGAATGGCACTTTCCCTTAGGGGAAAGATAAGCGTTGGCACGAATGATCTTTCCCCCAAGGAGGCAACGGAAATGAGTCGCGACATCAAGTATATCGGCATGGACGTGCCCCAGGAAGCGATAGTGATCGCGGTCCTGAATGGCAGTGGGAAGCAAGCTGGTCATGGAAACCATCCTGGAAACCAAAGCCAGCAGCATTCTGCAGTTTCTCCACGGCCTGCGAGGCGAGTTGCATGTGACCTGGGAAGAAGGGACCTGGGCGGCCTGGCTGTACCATCTGCTGCAGCCGCAGGTGCAGCAAGTTCTGGTCTGCAATCCGCGCCGCAATGCTTTATTAAAGGAGGGGAACAAGAGCGACAAGGTGGATGCGCGCAAGCTGGCCGAGTTGCTACGCAGCGGAATGCTGCGACCGGTCTACCACGGAGAAAATGGACTGCGGACGCTGCGCGAGTCGGGGCGCAGTTATCAGACTATCAGCAAAGATTTGACCCGGGTGATGAATCGGCTGAAGGCACTGTATCGAGGGTGGGGCATCCCCTGTGCCGGTACCCAGGTCTATGCCCCGCGCTATCGGGAGGAATGGTTGAGCAAAATTGCGCAAGCCGGGGTGCGCCGCCCCGCGGAGTTGCTCTATCAGACGCAGGCCAGCTTGCGCCGCACTGCCCGCAACGGAAGCAGCAAGCTTCCGGGTTCCGCTCCCGCGGCCGGCGGGAGATCCAGGTCTTTCAGCGTCTCGTCATCCGGGTCGTCGAGGGCCACCAGGTGCGCGTCCGCTACTTCGACATACGCATCGAGCGCGGTGCGGAGGGTCTTATAGCCTTGAACGCCGTAGCGTTTTGTGAGAATTGGCAGAAGCAAGAGAATGCAAAGAAGGCCGCCGGGCCTGGCAACAACACCAAGAAGACTCCCAGCTCTCCCGCGGCGAGTTCCTGCACAGCAACTAGATATGATTGGGCTTGATCGATGGGAAACGACAATACCTGTCAAGATTGAGCATAAGCATCGTGCCGGCCGAGGACATGTTCACCCGCACAGGCCGCATCGGCGGGAACGTCGAAACTTCTGGAATGACTTACACGAACGACAGCAGGAACCATATCAATGGGCAGAGCAGGCCACAAAATCAGCGCCACCCCCCCCGCTGACAATATTCCGGGCAGCGTCACCGAGGCCATTTTCGTCAGATTAAAGAGGTTAGTCAGTAACGTAATGATTTGGTCCATCCGACCCGCACCTTGCGCCTGTGATTGACATGACTGTTACCCACGAAAGCTGCACGCACGCTAAACACGCGGGCCCGATTTGTAACCGGTTGAAGAATCATGCACGGTAGAGAATCTTCATAACGCATCAGAAACGCTAGGTGATCTTCAAAACCGGGGGCAAGGCATCACACGGTCGGGGTCGGCATCCCTCCTGCGCCTCCCCGGTGAGTCATTGTGGAATCTCGACCTGGGAGTTACGGCGATCGGGGCTTCGTTCGCACCGGTTTCGGTCGGATTGCTAACCGGAACCCATTCCGGGCCAGAAGTCGGCTTCTAGGAAGTCAGCTGCCGATTGGTCGCGCGGTTCTTCCCGAGTCGCGGGCTACGCGGAAGTAGTCCGGGCTCCGCTCCAGCGCGACTCAGTTCTTAAGAGGCTCAGATTCCTTATCCGATGCTCTTTATAAGTTATTGACTCTGTACGCCTCGTCTAGCCAACTGCAACAAAATTGCAAGAGACCAGGAAGGAGTCTTCCCAAAGCCAGTCGCAAAACTTCCGAGAAGCCGACTTTTGGCCACCGTCGCTGAGAGTTCGTCCCGGGGCATAACTTCCGCTTAGCGTGATCCGGGCACAATGGTCGCAGAATCGCTGACTCCACCGACGGAACGGGACTGAGCTACTCTTACTTCAAGATCTCGTCGATAGTCACAATATCAGCCAGCCCAGAGCAGCCATAGATTGCCGGTAGAACCTGATCCGCCGGGTGTGTGCGTCGCAATTGCGCGACCCGCTCCGTTCCTGCCCGATAAGCCGGAAGATACATTCGGCCCAGAAGCGGATGTTGACCCCAGGCGCCGGAAAGCTTGTCCGCGCGCTCTTCGGTGACGAGGAAATCCTTTCGAAGAGTGGCAGCCACTTTCTCGCGCTGCACTCCTTCTCCCCAAGTTAAATAGGACGACTGATTCTTGGCGTCATCCTGCAGTAACGCCAGCAGCACGCCGATTTGCAAATCCTCGTCGGGGAGTTGTTCGATTTCGGTGACGCCATAGGCGATGAGAATCGCATTATTCGCGATTCCCTCGAACAGAGTGGCGGAGCGAGTGTTCATGGTCGGTATTGTGGTTTCGAATCCTGCCTTTCCGCGGACATAGAGGTTTTGCAGATAGGCAAACGTGGTAACGTGTCCGGGTACGACTTCGTGGCTCACCAGTTGTTCGAACTCCGGCACAGAGATTTGCAACGAAGCGTTAATCTCATAAGTGGCTTCATATTGCGGGCTACCATCCGGCTTGCGCGCTCGCCCTAGGTAGTTCATGGAGCCGGAAAACCAAGCGTCCTTGATTGGCAAGAATTCGATATTGGCCCGAGGTACGGGCACGAGATCCTTGGGAAGGTAAGGCAGCAAGTTCGCCGCGCTGAGGCGGTCAAAGTGGGCGATCATTGCGGCTCCGAGCGCACGGACGGAAGCCATCGGAACTACCCGATCCCGTCGCCATGCATCGACTGCCCCGAGCAGGCCGCCAGAACCTGAGGTTGCGTAACCCCCTCGACCCAACAACTCAGCCACACGATCTCGCTTTGCTACCGGGTTGGAGGGTTCCGGTGGCCGGCCCGTCGAGGCTTCAACGCTACGGGCGTATGGAACGGGCTTGCCTTTCCCGAGCACTTCCATGGCAAGGTCCCACATCGTCTCCAGACTAAGCGACAGCCCCAGCAGATACTGACCGCGCAGCCCACCAACCTTCCGTGCCTCATCTCGAACGCCAGCGATGGCTTGCGCGAGATCCACCTCACGCAGGTATTCATCCACGGCCGCTCGATCCACATTCTTGCTTGCGACGCCGCCGCTCTCGCGCACGCGCGCTGCCGCCGGAACCGTGTAGGCCGCGGGCAGTGGCTCATCCGAAAACCACGAGTCGGCGATGAATCGTCCCGTGCCCGAGGGACACTTGACATCGCCACCCCAAAGCGTGTCGATGCCGAGAACTGCATCTGAGACAAATTGTCCTATCGCGTCCATTGATCGCTCCTTACTCTTTTCCTGCAGATTCTTTTCTCAGCGAGCCGAACCATACGTATAGACAGAGGCCAACAAACATCAGGGCGGAGACGCTCTGCGACACCGCATCGTTCCCGTAGAAAGGCGTCTGAATCCAATCTTCTTTGAAGTTCGGCAGCACGCGCAGCGCTGCCCCAATCACGCCGCCGAGCGCTCCGCCCGCCATTAGGCCGCCGGCAATGATGATACCCCGCTCGCGGATTGTCTTACCCTGCTGTCCGCCGGTTTTTTCGGCGCGCTTGTTCACCAGGTGCGAGAGGAATCCGCCGGTCAGGATGGGCGTGGTCAGTTGCAGCGGCAGATAGATTCCGAGCGCGAAAACCATGGAGGAAAGGCCAAGCATCTCCATCACAACGGTGACCATGGCGCCGAGACCGAACAAGATGTAGGGAGCGGGCTGGCCACTCATGAAGCCCGAGACCACGGCCTTCAGCGCAGAAGCCTGCGGCGCGACCAGGACTTGCCGCGGATCGCCGGGCATCGCTTCCCCGAACTGAAATGCCTTGGCCAGCAGGATGATGGTGAAACCCGCGGTGATCGCCGACGCGATGACTGCGATGAACTTCACCTTCTCCTGTGCTGCGGGCGTGGAGCCGATCCAATAGCCGGCCTTCAGGTCGGTGATGAACTGTCCCGAGCAGCACAGAGCAACGCAGACCATGCCAGCGAGGGCCATCACGAAAAACATCCCGGTGGTGCCGGAGAGCCCGAACTTCAGCAACACCACGGCAGAGACAATGACGGTAAGTAGGGTCATGCCACTGGCCGGGTTGTTCGCCGTGGTAGCAATCGCGTTGGCAGCCACCGTGGTGAAGAAGAATGAGAACAGCAGGGTCAGCGCGAGACCCACGGCAACCACGGTCCACGAAACATGAAGCTGTCCAAAGAAGGCGGCCACTGCGATCGCGCCCAGCACAACTCCGAGCAGGATGCTGATGATGGGAATGTCACGATCCGTGCGTTCCATTTGTGGCGCTCCACCGCGGCGGAAGGCGCGCAGGGCGATGCCGAACGATCCCGCAACCACGCGCAGGGACTTGAGGATTCCAACCAATCCCGCGCTGGCGATGGCGCCCACGCCGATGAAGCGCACGTAATACCGGTAGATCTCGGCGGCCGTCATGTGCGAAATAGGGATGGTGGCGGGATACACGGTGACAGCGCCTATGTGGCTGCCGACAAACCAGATCATCGGCACCAGCACGAAGTTCACCAGTACTCCGCCGGCACAAAAGATGAGAGCGACGCGCAAGCCCATCACGTATCCGAGGCCGAGAATGAAGCCGACCGCATCGAAGTTGAAGACCATGCGGCTGCGATCGGCGAGCGACCGCACTACCGGCAGAAACTGGAAGTTCAGGTACTCCTTCCAGACATGAAATGTGGTGACAAAAAAATCGTACATCGCGGCGACGACAGTGGCCTGCAGGAGCAGCTTGGCTGGTGAGCCACCTTTTTCGCCCGTCACCAGGACTTCGGTGATGGCTGTGGCCTCCGGGAAGGGAAACTTGCCGTGCATCTCGCGGACAAAGTAGCGCCGCAGCGGAATAAGAAAGAGGATGCCAAGGCACCCGCCGGCCAAACAGATAAAGATGGTCTGCACCGGATGCGGATCGAGGTGGAGCGCATAAAGCGCCGGCAGGGTGAAGACAGCCCCTGAGACGACAGCGGCCGAGGCGCCACCCATGCCGGTGATAATCACATTCTCCAGCAGCGAGGAGCGTCGCGGGTACAAGCGCGCCAAGCCGATCGCGAGAATGGAGATGGGAATCGCCGCCTCCATTCCCTGGCCGACCTTCAGAGTCGAGTAGGCCGACGCCACCGTGAAGATCACGCAAAACAGAACGCCCCAGAAGATTGAACGCGAGGTGAGTTCTGGCAATTCACCGGAAGCCGGAACGATAGGCAGATACAGTTCGCCGTCATGCAGAGGTTTATAAGCATTTTCAGGAAGAGTTTTGGTGTCGATCAGTTCAGCCGGCATTTGGTGTCCCTCGTTCGTAACAAGTGGACCACTCCGGCGTACATTGATCAATGACGCAGATCACAGCGCTTTGGCCCGCGAACGGTCACAATGAATGCCGAAATCCCCGGACCGGGGAAAGACCGGGGGATTCAGTTGTTAGCCTCCAGGCCATCGGCGAAGTAGAAGGCGTTAACGTTATCTGGAGAAGAGGATGCAATGGAACCATTCCGCTTTCATCTCTTCGTCTGCACGCAACAAAAGCCCGAAGGTGTCCCTTCCTGCCCCGCCAGCGGGTCGTTGGCTGTGCTCGAAGGCCTTGATCGTGAGGTGCAAAAACGCGGCCTCAGCCCTGACGTACAGCTCACAACGTGCGGCTGCGTGGGGCTGTGCGACGAAGGCCCCGTGATGGTCGTTTGTCCGGAGGGAGTGTGGTACCGGCGCGTTCAACCGTCGGACGTAGGCGAAATTATCGATGCACATCTTCTCCACGATAAGCCCGTCAATCGTCTCGTTTGGAACGACGCGCCGACGATGAGAGCCATGTCAATCGAACACGGAGAGAAGTTCCGCGCTGCCATGGCGGCTCGTGAAAAAGCGGGCACGCTGCCCGACCGCCTGGATCAAATGATCCGCGGGTACATGCCGAGCCGCTGCATTCTTACCGCGCTGGAGCTCGACATCTTTACGGCCATCGGCGAAGGGGCCAATGCGGAACAAATCGGGGCGAGGATCCACGCCAACGCTCGCGCCGCAGAGATGCTGCTGAATGCCCTGGTTGCTCTCGGACTGGTCACCAAGAGCGCTGGCATCTATAGCAACACGCCTGAGTCCGCGCGCTTCTTTGTCCAAGAGTCGAAAGACAATCATCGCAACGGGCTGCTCCACACAGCGAACATTTGGCATCGCT